>ERZ842401.2144-NODE-2144-length-26771-cov-6.443779_pt1 | contig 26771 bp, 13 predicted proteins | sample MGYA00521270_ERZ842401 | MGnify/ENA primary metagenome ERZ842401 (study PRJEB31892, sample SAMEA3878208) | bioreactor metagenome | biome: Moose rumen | place: Sweden | collected 2011-10 | study: EMG produced TPA metagenomics assembly of the PRJEB12797 data set... | reverse complement strand
CTCGTGCAACATTTTTTGTACAGGCCGTTTCGCGTGCGGCGGTTTGCAGATTTTTTCGTAACTTTGTGGCAAATTTAATCAATTAAGATAGATAGGCTATGTACGAATTTCAAGGATTACACGACCCATTGTTCCTGACGCTCTACGTCGCTGCCACGTGCCTGGCACTGGTGGCGGCAGTATATCTGCTCTTCCGGCGCGGCAATGCCGTGGCGGGCAACGAGGTGACCATGAGTCCCGTGCTCCGCAGGTGGACGGCGGCGCTGATGCTGGCCATCATGGGCAGCCACGTGTGGTGGTGCGCCCTCGGCACGGTCTGGCTGACCGACGACCGGCTGGTGCGCAACATCACGGCCATCCTGCTCGACCACATGACGCTCGTGCCGCTCACGATGGCGGTGCTGCTGCGGATGCTGCAAGACCGTCGGCGCCCCGTGTGGCTGTGGCTGCTGGTGCAGGTGCCGGTGGTGGTGTTCGGCGTGATGGGTCTCGCCGGGCGCGACTGGTTCTACGGCAACACGCTGCCCCACCTGTGGCAGTTGGGCACCGCCGTCGTCTTCATCGTCTACTACGCCTTCGCCCTGCGGCGCTATGGCCGCTGGCTGCGCGACAACTACGCCGACCTGGAGCACAAGGAGGTGTGGCAGAGCCTCACCTTCGCCCTCGCCCTCTTCGTGGTCTACGAACTGTACACCAGCAACGGCGGCACGCTCGCTCGCGAGTATCTCTCGCAGGTGCTCACCCTGGCCATCGTCGCCTTCCTCGTCTGGCGCGTGGAGACGCTGCAGGAACTCAGTGAAAGTGAAGAGTGAATGAAACTCATATTAAAAAATAGATAATCGTTATGAAGAAAATGAAGTTATGGGTGCTGGCCGCCACCCTCCTTTGCGGCGCAAGTGTATTCACAGCATGCACGTCGAACGACGACACCCCCGTCACTCAACCCCGGCAGCGTGTCATCGCCTTTGAGGGCATCGAGAACGGGCGCGATATGGGCGGTCTCGTTATGCAGGACGGGCGGACGATTCGCTTCGACCTGCTCGTGCGCAGCGGTAACCTCTCGACGGCCACCGACGCTGACGTGGCTATACTGACGAGCCGGTATAGGCTTTCCAATGTGTTCGACTTCCGCTTCGATGCTGAAGTCGCCGCTGCCCCCGACCGCATCATCGACGGCGTGAGCAACACCCAACTCTCCACACTGCCGAAAGTTTTTTTAGAGGCATTCGCTTCCGCCAGTTCCGGTTCTGACAAGATAGACACCCGCGACTTGGGGGCGCTATTGCTACAGAGGGCCTTCGACCCCCAGATGCAGGCGATGGCCCGCGGGCTCTATCCCGCCATCGTAACCGATGCCGACGCGCAGGTTCGTTACGGTGAGTTCCTCCGCGGCGTGCTGGCGGCCAAAGGCGGCGTGCTCTGGCATTGCTCGCAGGGCAAGGACCGTGCCGGATGGGGCTCGGCCTTCGTACTCGCAGCCCTCGGTGCCAGCCGTCAGGTCATCGTAGAGGACTTCGACCTCTCCAACCAGAGTTACGCCGACAATGTGGAGGCACTGTCGGCTCAGGTACGTGACAAGGAGGGCGGCGACGAGGCCGTGGCCTTCATCCGTGCCATGATTGGCGTGAGCCGCGAGAACTTCGAAGCCACGCTCGACCTGATAGACCAGCAGTATGGCTCCCTGTCCGCGTACATTGAGAACCAACTGGGCTTCTCTCGCGAGGAACAGCAACAGTTGAGAGCGAAATACCTTCATTAAGTCACAGGCGAGCAGGGGTTCGACTCCCCTGCCCGCCACGAAAAAAGAAAAAGAATGGTATAACAATAAAAAAACAACAATGATGAGACAAAAGATTTTCTTAATGCTCGCCCTGCTATGCGCGGTCGCACAGGGGGCATGGGCTGATGAATGGAATGAGGTCTTAGCGCTGACGCAGACCACCCGGTCAGACTGGAGAGTCCTTCATAGGGGCTCCAACTCGGGGCATTGGATGGGTAGTACTGATGGTAGCACGACGTACTATCGCATCAGCCAAAACTGCTATTTCACCAACGGCCAAAATGACGGCAGTGGAGTGACCATCCATGGCACGGTATATCTCTACGTACCCTCTGGCGTGACCGTTACCTGCATAGGTGCCAACGCCACGGGAGCCACTGGCGCCGGTGCAGGTATCGAACTGGCATCTGGCAACACGCTCTACCTCCTCGGCGGCGGCACCATCAATGCCATAGGCGGTAATGCTGCCAACGGCGGCAATGGAGGCAACGGCACTAACGCTGGTGGCGAGTGGGATAAATCGACAATTACTGGTACTGGAGGCAACGGCGGCAATGGCGGCGGCGGAGCCGGTGCTGGCATCGGCACACGCGGCGGCAATGGCGGCGCCTGTGGCAATGCCAGCCAAGCGTCAGTGCCCATACAGGGCTTAGGCACCCAGGGCAACCCCTTCATCATCGACAGCAAAGAAGCCCTCGCCCAGATAGCCACGATTACAAACTCTGGCGCGACGGACTTTGTAGAAAAACATTTCAGCCTGACATGCGACCTCGACTTGAGCGGGCAGAACTGGACGCCCATCGGCACTCAGGACCATCCGTTCAAGGGCAATTTCAATGGCAACAACCACACCATCAGCAATCTGACCGTCAACAATCCCTCCAGAGACTACAACGGGCTGTTCGGTTGGGTGGAAGGATGGATTGCCTATACTACTCATGAAGTCAGCGGCAGCGAGTATATCAGAAACTTCGTTGTGAAGAATGCCAATGTACGTGGCAGAAACTATACCGGCGGCATTGCAGGGCGCTTACACGGAAATTTTCACTTCGAGAACGTCGTCCTTGATGGTGCCACTGTCCAGGGAGCCAATTTTACAAGCGGCTTCGTAGGTAGCGCGGAAGGCGATCATCAGTCAGTGGGAGCCTATAGCATCGCAAAGAGTACACTATATGTCAACAATTGTCTTTTCATCAATGGTTCAGTCACGGAAAATACTGGCCACGAAAACTATGACGATTTGCCCGGGCATTCTTCCTATGTCATGTTCGGTAACATAGAGGAAAACGCCGAATTTAACAATAACTATTTCTCCAATGTCAGCTACAATAGTGCCGCAGCGCTGGAAGACAACTATAACGTAAAGGCTTATCCCATCACCACCGCCATTGCCAACCTCGGCAGCCTTAAGGCAGACTACGGTACGGTGAAGGTCTACGAGAAAGGCATCTTCTACGACGGCAAGTACTACACCGCTTCCGGAAACATCAGCCTGGCCGACACGGGGACGAACGATGTGGACGGCATCGACGGCTACGTGGCCGACGTCACCCTCGCGGGCCGCACGCTCTACAAGGACGGCGACTGGAACACTATCTGTCTGCCGTTCAACGTCGTGCTTAGCGGCTCGGCGCTCGAAGGCGCTGTGGCTCGTCCGCTCACCTCGGCCAGCATCAGCGAATCGACGCTCAACCTCACCTTCGGCGATGCCGTCGATGAGTTGGTGGCCGGCACACCTTATATTATTAAGTGGACTGCCGACGCGAATAACATCGAGAATCCCGTGTTCAACGGCGTGACCATCGACAAGACCAACCGCAGCTATGACAATGGCCAGTCGGGCGACCAGCGCATCCGCTTCATCGGCACGTACGCTTCGCAGTCATTCGACGCCACCGACGACAGCATCCTGCTCATAGGCGGCGAGAATATGCTCTACTATCCCGCGAACGGCGCCAGCATCGGTGCCCAGCGTGCCTACTTCAAGATTGGCGAGGACGGCGCAGCGGCCCGCCGCGTGACAGCGTTCAACGTTAACTTCGGCGACGGCGAGACTACGGGCATTATTTCGACTACGAATTTCACGAATTATACGAATTCGGCTGACGCGTGGTATACCCTCGACGGTCGCCGACTCTCGCAGAAGCCCTCGCGTGCTGGCGTTTATATCAATAATGGTAAGAAGACGGTGATTAAGTAAAAGAAGACTATGAGATAATTATGCAATTAGTGATGGGAAAAATCATTATGAAGAAGAAAAAGATTTTCTTAATCCTCGCCCTGCTGTGCACGGTCGCACAGGGGGCGTGGGCAACAATCTGGAACGAGCCAGACATGTCCGGGGCCTGGAAAGACGTCGATGTCTGGGACGGCAAGACGCGCACGAAACCGCAATCATGGGAGTTCTTGAATCATGATCTAATCGTAGTCTATATCAATACGGCGGCAGAACTGGCCTACGTCAATTCTCACTGGAATACCGTAGACAACTATGACGGCTGGGGTATCACATGGGGGGACGATACACGCATCAAACTGAACGTCGACCTTGACATGACTGCCTCTACGTGGAATCCCTTCGGTCGCGTAAACGGAGATATTCTACCATATAGAAGAACATTCGACGGACAAGGCCACACCCTCCGCATCAAAATCGATAATGGCACCTCCGATAACTACCAGGGTCTGTTTGCCCAGTTAAATGGTATTGTGAAGAACCTCCATTTGGACTGCTATATAAAAGTGGGTAATGCGCGAATGGTGGCCGGCATCTGTGGCGAGAACAACGGCAGCATAGAGAACTGCTGGGTGAGCGGCCACATCGAAAGCGACCACTACAGCGCGCACGATGCCGAGTTGGGCGGCATAGCCGGCATCAATGAGAATGATGGCGCGATTAAGTACTGCTGTGTGACGGCCGATGTAAAGAATACCGATGGAAATTTCGGCGTGGGCGGCATTGCCGGCAGCAACGATGGATCCATCCAGCACGTCACCTTCACCGGCTCCGTGTCGGTGGACCACGACCAGGACAATAAATACGTCGGCGACCAGGACGGAGAACTGGAGAATAACTACGACTCATACAATGAGAGCGAACACAGCGCTGCCAGCGGTAACGACCTGTATCGCTGCGCCATCAAGTATCCCAGTTTGAGCAACCTCTACATCATTGACAGCACCGACAAGTGGAACGAGTTCAACACCTTCCTTTACAACGGCTTCAATTTCAGCGGCAAGACCGTGAAGTTGAGTAGAGACATCAGCATTACCACGATGCTGGGCAGGAGTTTGCACAAATCATTCAGCGGTACGTTTGATGGCGACGGTCATACCATTACGGCCACAATAGACCAATGGGGCAAAGGCGTATCACCCTTCAGATATATTAATGGCGCCACTATCAAGAATCTGATTGTGGCCGGTTCCATCATTGCCCATGACCTACACCCTTCCGGCCTTGTCGGCTTCTCATACGGCACGGGCAATCGTGTTGAGAACTGTATAGTCACTGCCAACATCGAGCGCAATGAGGAGTGGTATGATAAGTACATCGGCGGTTTAGTGGGGCATGCGCTTAGCAGCGATATAGCCGTCAGCGGATGTGTGTTTAGTGGCAAGATGACAAACAACGCCACCGAAAGACGTAGAACCATCAAAGGTGCCCTCATAGGATGGAGCGACAAAGGGGGCACTAAGAGCGTCGCCGACTGCCTCTATGCGATGCAGGACGATCAAGACCAAAAAGACCTCGACCTCGTCAAGGGTGCCGAAGATGTCACCGTGACCAACTGCTACAAGACCACCAACGCAGGCTCACTTGGCACGAGGGCTGTCGTCTTCGGCAACGCTCCTGACGAACTCGGTGCCCTTGTGAAGGACTACGGTCTGGTGAAGGCTTACACTAACGGCATCCAGTATAACGGCAAGTACTATTTGGATGCCAATCTGTTATTCTCAGGCTCAGGCACCGAGGCCGCCCCCTACATCATCGGCAACACTGACGATTGGAACAACTTTGCCAGCAACGTCAATGTTGGCGCCAACTATAGCGGTCTGTTCGTGAAACTGACCAGCGACATCAGTGTTTCGACGATGGCTGGCACCGACGAGACCAACTCGTTCCAGGGCACCTTCGACGGCGACGGCCACAAGTTGACCTTTACCAAGGGCTCGGCAACAGAGGCCTTCGGCGAGGACAACTGCGCACCGTTCCGCTATACCAATGGCGCTACCATCCGTAACCTTAAGGTGGCAGGCAATATCTACATCTCCAAAAAGTTCGGTGCCGGACTTATCAGCCGCAGTTATGGTACGACGAACATCACCGGCTGCCAGGTCAGCACCGTCATCCACAGTAGCATCAATGGCGACGGCACCCACGGCGGCCTCGTGGCACTGCCGGGTGGCTCGCTGACCATCAAGGACTGTATCTTCGACGGTCGCCTGCTGACCAGCAACGGCACCGACCGCTGTGGCGGCTTCGTGGGCTGGCACAACGGACAGAGCATCAGCATCACCAACGCGTTCTATGCGCCCAACACCACTGCGCTCAGTGGCTCTTCCGATGAAACAGACATCAACGATGGCGCTACCTTCGTGCGTGGCGCGAGCGCGGGTTCCAATTGTTACTACACCGAACCGCTGGGCGAGGCACAAGGCCGCCAGGTCTTTACCACCCTCCCCGACGGCGAACTCTGCTTGCAAGCCGAGGCTGCCGACGGCAAGACGTACTACCTGCCCTGCTTGGTCAGCGGCATCAAGCCCTCCTACGATTTGGAAGACGGCGTCAACATCATACCGACCGTGACGGGCCTCGACAATGCAGCCCTCACCTTCGGCACCGACTACACGGCCACGCTCAACGGCAATGCCGTGGACCAGTTACCCATCACCATCACCACCGATGGCGAGCACACGCTCACGTTCACGGGCAAGTCGGCCAATTATATCGGCACGAAGAGCATCACGGTGATCGTGACACCTGCGCTCGAGGGTGACGGCACGGCAGAAAAACCATACCTCATCCACTCTGTGAAAGATTGGAATCTGCTGGCCACCAACGTGGCCGACGGCCGGAACTACAGCGGCCAGTTTGTGAAACTCATGGCCGACATCGACATCACACAGCCGGTGGGCGTGCGCGAAGGCAAGCCCTTCAGCGGCACCTTCCTCGGAGACGGCCACACACTGACAGCCGACATCCACAACGACACGGAAGAGCAGGGCGCAGCACCGTTCCGCTACATCAAGAATGCGACCATCCAGAATCTGACCGTGGCAGGCACCATCGCCTCGAGCAGTTACCACACGGCGGGTCTCGTAGGCTTTGCAGAAGGCACTAATCTCATCGAGAACTGCACCGTCAGCGTCACACTCAACATCAGCAGTAACTATGCAGGCGGCATCGTAGGCCACGGTCTGACATCGAGCACCACCCTCCGCGGCTGCATCTTCGCCGGCACCGTCAAGGGCATCAACGGTGACTTCGCCAACATCGGCGGCCTCTGGGGCTGGAGCGACAGCGGCGCACCCGTGCTGGAGAACTGCCTGGAGAAGGGCACCTACACGGCCATCGTGTCCATGCACCCTATGGGACTGCAAGGCAACAAGGGCACTATCACAGGCTGCTACTACATGAACGCTCAGATAGGCTCGCCCGCCAATGCCTGCACCGTCAAGGGGGCCTACCAGGTCGCTACAACCAATACCGGCGGCGAGGTATATATGCCCGTGACGGCAATCGATGGCAACACCTACTACGCGGTCTGCACCGTCAGCAACATGGTTACACTCTATCTCTACACGGGCAGCGATATCAAGGTCGAACTTCCGACCGTCACCTCAGTCGACGGCACGGTGCTCACGCCGGGCACGGACTTCACCTACAGTCCCGAGACTGTGCGCGAGAAAGGCGACTACACCCTCACCATCAGCGGCCGTGGCATCTACAGCGGCACCAAGGCCATGCCCTTCAGCGTGACGGAAGACAAGTTTATCACACCCGAGATGACCATCTTGTCGTCAGGCGACTATATTGTATTTGAAGACGTCACCGTGAACGATCGCATCACCATCAGCGGCGACGTCGTGCTGAATCTGGGCAGGGACACCAAACTCACGATTCCCAAGGGCATCGAACTGAGTAAGGGCAACACCCTGACCATCAACGGACCGGGCGCGCTGTCCATCGAGAAGGTTGACGACGACAATGCGGGTATCGGTGCCGTGGAGGTAGGCACGCTCGTCATCAACGGCGGAACCATCAAAGTCACCGGCGGTAAGTATGGCGCTGGCCTCGGCGGCAGCAGGAACAATGTCTCCGGCGGCAGCATCACCATCAACGGTGGTGTATTGAATATTTTAAGTAGCGGCATCGTATATGCGGCACCCATCGGCGGCGGCTACGACGACAAGCCGGGGCAGTATGGTGTCTGCGGCGACATCGTCATCAATGGCGGTCAGGTGACAGCCGCGGCCTTACTCAACAGCAACTATGGTCCCGGCAGACAAGTGAATGATCAGATCTACAGCAGCGGCACGCTGACTCTCGGGTGGACCAACCCTGACGACTTCATCTACATGGGCCTGAACACTACGGTAGAATCCACTTACCTGAACAGCCTCACCTTTGCTGAAGGCAAACAATTCCTGCTCCGGAACACAACGACTATCGCCGCGCCCGGCAATATGGCGGCCGAATACATCGTGCCTCTGATGGCGCTGGCCAACACCGGCGACAACAGCAGCCAGGTGGACGACTACGATGGCATGAAACTGCCCGTGGCACTACTGGACCGCACGCTCTACAAGGACGGCGAGTGGAACACGCTGTGCCTACCCTTCAACATTGCACTCCAGGGCTCACCCCTCGACGGTGCCGTGGCCCGTCCGCTCACCAGCGCCAGCATCAGCGGCTCGACGCTCAACCTGACCTTCGGCGATGCCGTCACGACGCTCCAGGCCGGCACACCTTATATAATTAAGTGGGCGAAGGCCGACAACTACGTCGACGACGATGCGCACAACATCGTCAGCCCCGTCTTCAGCGGCGTGACCATCGACAAGACCGAGCGCAGTTACGACAACGGCACTTCGGGCGACTTGCGCGTCCGCTTCCTCGGTACGTGCGCTTCGCAGTCGTTCGACGCTGAGGACAAGAGCATCCTCTTCATGGGCGACGACGACAAACTCTACTACCCGCAGGCCGATGCCAGCATCGGTGCCCAGCGTGCCTACTTCAAGATCGGCGAGGACGGTGCACGGGCCAACTCCCGAGGCATCACGGCGTTCAACATCGACTTCGGAGACGGCGAGACGACGGAAATCAGGGAAATTCACAATGCACAAGGCACAATGCACAATGTGAGTGATGTCTGGTACTCTCTCGACGGCCGCCGTCTCAACGGCAAGCCCTCGCGCGCAGGCGTATATATTAATAATGGTAATAAGATAGTGATTAAATAATAACAAATATTATAATGATGAAAACAAAAGTTTTAGCAATGTTCGCAGCCGCAGCACTCCTGCTGGGAATGACTGGCTGCACGAAGAGTGACAATCCAAGCACCAGCGATGTCAGTGCCCTGGAAAAGGAACTGGTCGGTCTGTGGTGGGACGAGTATGAATATGCCGACATAACGGAGGACAGCATTCCCTTCACCCGCGTGCTGCTGGCCGTGGAGGCTAATGCCGACCACACGGGCTGCATCTATCTGGGCGTGTTTGATGACAAGAGCGACGAGCCGCTGGTCATCTATGGCGGCCCTGCTGACGCCGGCTTCACATGGCAGATGCTCGCCGACGGTCGCCTGTTGCTGAGCGACCCCACTTCGGGCGAGAACATCGCCCTGGCCCGCACCCGTGGCGACGGTGACAGCGACGGCACTTACGGCAAGGACATGACCAACGTATCGAGCACCAACATATCGCTCACCGACGGCAGTATGACAGTGACCAACGGCAACTACTCCGGCACCCTCTACAAGGCCGGGGCCGATCAGGTGACCGAAATCCAGGAAGTGCTCACCATCTCTGCCGCATCGGCTGACGGTACCCGCGGTACCTACACCGACAGCAAAGGCCAGAGCCGGGAAGGCATCGTGGTGACACTTAATGGTAAGAAATACGCCATCGCCACTACCAACGAGAAGGAGAATGCCACGGTTACGGTCAACGATATAGCGTATTACATCTGGCACGATGCCTGCAAGTACTTTGCAGGCGGCAAGACCGACGGCTCCTACGACGTCGCCAACGTCTGGCGAATGGCCACGGAAAAAGAGATGACAGCCTTGTGTAACCTCCGCAGCAAGGGGTATAACAAAAAAGATCGGAAGGGGAAAACAATAGCAAGTTATCGAACATGGACTATCGGCTCCGCTTCTCTGACCTTGCCTTGCGATGGCGGCTACCACGAGTCGGAAGGCGGTGCCTACAGCGTGAACGTTTTCGGCTACTATTGGACTTCGACACCTCATGGATCTACTTACTCCTCATATACCTTGTGGATCTCTGATAGTAATTTCTGGGGGAATTCGGGCGAAATGAATGGCTTCGCAAATGAGCTCGGCTTCTCTGTGCGCCTGTTCTGCCTGTTGCCCACGGATTAATCATTTACCGACATGAAGTCGACGGTGGCGACGCTGGCATTGCCTTCAATGTTACACTTTTCTTTGTATTTTGCTGAGTAGCAATTAATTAAAAGCAGTGTATCTTTCTGAAGAAGTTGCACTATTTTGTGTTAATTTGATGCATTTCATGTAAAAGTATGGAGAATAGCTGATGATCACAACATGTCTTAGGCGAATCTCAGGACGCTCTTAGTCCCAAAGATGACGGCACTGCTGTACCAAAACAAGTTGTTTTGGTACAACAGGAGGCATCTTAAGCAATGATTAACATAGTCTTAACGACACCAAAACAAGTTGTTTTGGTGTCGCTTAAGATATCTGTCTTATGTAATCCACTGGTTTACAAGTGATTAGTATCCAATTTAAAGACAGTGTAGGTAGTGCAACTTTGACAAAAACATACACTGCATATAATATACTGATAATTAGTTGTTTACAAAGATTAGTGTAACTTTGGTAAAAAATCAGCAATCTCATTTGACCGCGAAAACAATACAATAAGAACAATTATCAAACATTAAAATTCTGGGGGATTCTAAGTATGAGGTGTTTTGTCATTTCTCGATATGGCATTCGTGCTGTTCGGTCTCTCGGTCATAATTGATGCCCACTAGCAGCAGATTGCCAGCATACTGCGCCACCTTGTCAGGATAGTTCCTCCGCTTGATCTGCGAAATCGCCGTGTCGGCATCCTGGTTATATTTCAGTTCAATGACGATGGCAGGCGAATCCACATGCTTGCGGGGGATAAGCACCAGATCGACAAAACCCTTGCCAGAGGCGTATTCACGGTGGATAACATAGTCATTGACCGCATAGTAATAGGCGATGCTCAGCACACAGGACAGGGAGTTCTCGTCATTATAACTCAAAATACTCGTATGTTCATCGTGCGCCGCATCGACACCACGCACCACCGCCTCCTCATTGCCATCGAGGGTGGCCTGAAGAAGTTGCCTCGATTTGTCTATTGCCTCGACAACACGACTCCAGTTGCTCGCCTTGACAGCATTCACCATCTCCCCGGCCACTTCGCGATTGGGGATATAGCATTCGCTGCGCCGCCAGTCGTAACTGAGATAGCCCAGATGGATCAGCACCGTCAGCACGTCATCCTTTGAATGGATCACTGACATGTCGTTCTGGAAGCCTGTTGGGTCAACAAAGCAACGCCCGCCTGCCAGCATCTGTACAATATCATCTTTCAATCCTTCGTAATTCATCTGGATGTAGCCCGATACGGCATCGTAGGCACCTGTTGATGCCCAGAAACTGCGGCAGCGGCGACTCCTGAGGGCAGACATCACGGAATTGGGATTAAAGACCGACGGCTCATCGCCTATCTGATAGCCGTCGTACCACTTCTCCAGCTCGTCGTAGTCTGCATGATGCTTGTCTGCCAGCATTTTCACCTCCGCTTTGGTGAATCCAAAATAGGAAGCCATATCGATAGGCTCGACCATCGAATACTCCTGGAAGTTGTTCAGCGCAGACTCGGTCTTATACTTCTTGATGGGCAGGATACCCGTCATATAGACTCCAGCGAATACCCTCATGGCTTCCGCACTCTTGAACATACGGCGGAGCCAGCCGACATAGCGGTCCATGGCCTCAGAGTCTGTAGGGAACTCGCGGCAGATGGCGTCCCACTCATCGATGATGAAGATGAACTGCTGCTTGCGTTCAATCGCAATCCGTATAAGCAGGGCCATCAGGTCATCACCCTCTTCCTGCTCCGTGTCAGGAAAGGCCCGCCCGATATCTGCCCTCAGTTCAGCATCCATCTTCCGTACAATATCATCCGTCTTAAAGCGCGTCACAAAACTTGTCATGTCGAGATAGATGACGGGATATTTGTTCAGATGCTTCTCAAACGAAGGATTGCTTGCTATCTCTAAGTCTGCAAACAAGTCCCTCGAATCGCACGACTGGTCGTAGTAGGCGCACAGCATCTCTGCTGCCATCGACTTGCCGAAGCGGCGGCAACGCGACACGCAACTGAACCGGCGTTTTGATAACACTTTCAGCCGAAACGGCAAAACTTTTACAGAGATATTTTACTTTACGCCCAAGAACTTGCCATACGGCAGAACTTGCCATACAGGTTCATGGCCTTGAGGAAGGCCTGTTGCTGTGGATTGGGGTTGGGCACGCGGAGGATGGCCCAGTTCTCGGTATCGACATAGAGACCGGCCTCGCGCAGATAACTGTCGTAGTCGATCTCGGCAGTAGTATCCACCAGGCGGCGGATCTCCGTCATCGGCTGTCCGGCCACCTCTTCGGCCACAGCCCAGAACTCCTCTTCCGTGAAGCCGCGCTGCTGTTCCTTGTAATAGCGGTTGTAGAGTAGTCGCATCACGTCGTCGAGCGAATGCCGATGCCCGGTCTTCCGACGGATATCAATGTCGAAGAGTAGTCCGATGACCGGTCCCTTGAAGTAGTAACTGACACGTACGTCACGGTAGTTGTCATCATCGTTCATGAAGTTCAGCCAGATGTCATAACTGCTTTGGCGGAGGCTCATGTGCCGCTGTCCCTCGTAGGGTGCATAGAGTTGGAAGTAGGTGGAGAGCAGTTCCAGCGACTCGTCGGGGGTGGCGATGCCAGCGTCGCGTAGCAGACGGAACTCGTAGTAGCACGTTAGTCCCTCGCTTACCCAGAGAAGCGGTGTGATAGCCTCACGGTTATAGTCGAAGGGCCACAGTTCTGCAGGGCGGATGCACTTGACATTGTAAAGATGGAAATACTCATGAGCCACGAAGGCGAGGAATTTCACGTGGGCCCGTCGCGAAGCGAAGTGGTAGGTGCCGTCGGTATAGCAGGCCTGTGAGTTCAGGTGCTCCAGTCCGCCGTCACCAGCCCCCATGTGTATCAGACAGTAGTTGTCGTAGGGCACATCGCCCATCAGGCGTGTGGCGGCACTGACGATCTGGCGGAAATCCCTTTCCAGTCCGATCTCCTCAATGCCCTCGGGTGTCTCTATGGCAAACTCATAGGGATGTCCCTCGTGCTCGAACCGACTCACGTAGTAGTTGCCCAGAAGCAACGGTGAGTCGTAGAGCACGTCGAAGTCGGGGGCCGTGAAGGTGTCGGCAGCGTCGGCATGAGGCTTCATGCCTGTGGCGATATGCTGCCACCCGGACGGCATCTCGAAGGACACGGTGACGGGGTGGGCCGTCTGCCCATCGACATGCATGAAAACCCCGGCAGGGGCAATAAAGGCGATGTCGTGTTCCACTCGACTGGAAGCCACGTCGCGACGGTTGGCATAGATGCGGTAGGTCACCTGAGCCTTCCGGTGATCCTTCAGGGAGATACGCCAGCGGTTCATGCCGTCTTTCCGCCATGTCAGCGGTTGTCCCTCAGGATCATTGGCGGAAAAGTCGCAAAGGTGCTTGGGGAAATTCAGGATCTCATAGTACCCCGGTGTCCATACGGGCATGTTCAGCACCAGTTCCTGACTGTCGTTCCCGTCCTGTGCCGTGTAGTCGAGCCTGACATTCAGATAGTGGTTCACCGTGTCGAGTCCGACAGTGTAATGTAGCGCATAGTCTTGTGCCTTGACGCTCATCACGAGCAACTGTAAGAGGAGCAGTCCTCCTATTCTCTTTCTCATATAGTGATATATTTTTATAGATTTGTTGATATCCTGAACTGATAGGGGAACTGTTGGAGTTCTGCTTTCGGTTCAGGGTTCTCCTCTGTAGGCATGGGAATCTGGTAGTGCTGCTGAGGGGCACCCATCACGATGAGGTAGAGGTGGCGGAGCGTCTTGCCTTCGGGGGTGGTGAAGCGGGTGGCGTTGATGTCGCTATAGATTTCCTCGTCGTCGGTGGTGATGCCGACGAAGCCGTAACGCAGGTTGTCACCTTGCAGCCTGAGGTCGAATGACTTTGCCTTGAGGTTAACGTGGTCGTCGAGCAAAATGGCGTTGAAACCGTACTCCTCGGGGTAGTCTTTTGGGTGCAGCCAGGAACCGTTGTTCTCCAGTTCCGTATTGAAAGTGCAGGCAAAGCGGCGCGTCTCTTTACGGGCATGCTTGAAGTCGAAGTTCACCAGATGCTGATAGCCACGGAACATCTCGTCGCAGAACTGCTGCTGGCTGAGACTGTAGAGCCGTTTGTAGGTCATCACGGGATCCTCGCCGATGCGTCCCTGACGATAGAGTTCGGCGATGGACTTCCGGCCATGCAGGTCGCTCCACCACTGGATGACGTAGGGCGAGTGGTAGATGTTGTCGAGATGCAGGTAGGCTTTGTGTGTCAGTTGCTTGAAGGCCTCGAAGTGGTAGTTCTCGTCGATCAGCCAGTCGGGATTCACCTGCCAGAGCATCCACTGCGACGTCATCTCGAAGAAGCCGCTGCCGCCCCAGGCATCACCCACGCTGTCGGCAGGTATCTGGAGCTGGAAGGAGTGGCCCAATTCATGCGCCATGCAGTTCATCTTCTCGTCCTGGATGCGGTTGGGGGCTACCCAGAGGGCCCCGATGAAGTTGTCGTAGGTGCCGCCGTAGGCTGTGCCGTCGAGGGAGTAGTTCACCATCACCATCATCTTGTAACGGTCGCACTTGCTGCCTGGCTTGGAGAAAGCCAAGGTGTCGCGGAAGAAGGTGTAGAACGATTGGACACGGTTCTTCAGATTGCCGAGATTAAAACTCATCGGCTTTCCCTCCAACAGTGGCGGGTTGCTGACATCATTGCCGAAGCCACGCTCCCACATCAGGATGAGGTCGTCGGTCTCGATGCTTCGCTTGAAACTCCACCGCGACGTGTCGGCCTGCAAATCCATCCCCCGCAGGTCTTCGGGGATATAAATCTTCTTCTGTGCCTGAACAGACAAGCCACAGGCGGCACAGATGACACTGATGATAAATCGCCTCATATCTCTTAACGTTTACTCCCCTGCGGGATAGTTACTCACAATATTGTCCATAAAGACGGCTCGGCTATTGAGCCATTTCTCCAAGCGATTGATCTCCGTCTTGTACTGCTTGTCGATAGGCCAACGCTTCGCATCGCGCTCCATGGCCTCAGCGGCAGCATCGGCATAGCGCTTGGCCTCGGGCCAGAACTCTGCCGAGATGCGAGGGCGCAGAGCCTTCCAACGGTTTTTCACCTCGCTCACAAACTCCTTGCTCTTCCACATGTCGGTGAAGAAACTCGGCGTGTAGGTGTAGTCGCTGATGTGGCGGGCAGGGTCGGTGCCGAGCACCGTCTCACGATAATCGCTGAAGAACTTGTGGCCCGTCGTCATCTCCCCCCAGTCGAAGTCGTAGCCCGCATCGAAGTCCCAGAGCGGGCCGAACGTCCATTTCGAGTCGGCATCCTTATCCTTGTGGATGTAAATGCTGCGGGGGGCGGAAATTTCCACATTGTAGATGAATTCCTGAATCATCAGGTAGTCGATCATCACGGGGATGTCGCAGACCTTGGAGAGGGCTTCGTAGTCATGGTTCTGGATGATGCGCTCCAGATTGCTGAGCGCCTCCTTAGCATCATCGACGAGTGTCTCGGGCGTCGCATAGTCCTCAGCTTCGGGACTCTTCACGCAGACGGGCATCCTGTAGACCTGTGACCAGAAGTTATCCCCGGCATCGGGTGACTCTGCCGGGCCATCGTCCACATCGAGCGAGAGCAGCCAGCCTTTCTTGCTGTTGACATTCACACGGCTCTTGCCCTGTTCTACTTGTTCCGTCAGTTGGTACAGTCCGATATAGTCACCGTTCAGCGTCACCTCCACATAGCGGGTATGATTGGTGTAGGGCAGTCCGAGACCCTCTCCCATCGCAAAGACAAAGGTATTCATCAGATGTGTCGGGTCACGGTAGTTGGCCAGCAGCACCCAGTCTTTTTCCTCCGCCAGTCCGAGTATGGAGGCCTTCTCGTCGAGCTTGATACGGTAGGGCTTCTTGGGATACCAGAGCCAGGTGGAGTTGCCACGGCCACGGATGCGGCCACGTCCCTCATAGTTCCAGACGGCAGTGTCTGACTCTATCTTGATGGTACAGTCGCGATAGTCGGTCTTGGCCTTTGAATCCACTGCCGCGCCACCGTCTGTGGTAATCGTCATCTGCGCCACACGGTATTTGGCAGGGAACGTCACTGCCGGCACTTCCGGTTCCTCCTTCACGGTGTCTGTCTTCACTGTGTCAGCAGGCTGTTCCGGAGTTTGCGGGGTCACGGGAATCCTTTCCGGCTCATCGTTTTCGGAGGAGCAGGCTGCCAGCAGGAGCAAAGTGATGGCTGCGATTGATAGTCTTTTCATTCTATATTAGTAAAAAAGCGAGGAGCAAGCTCTTCACAGGGCCATGCCCCTCGCGCCTTAACCTAAAAAACGGTATCTACAATTTTATAACTAACTAACATTCTTTCCTTAGAACTGCATATTGAGTGTGATGACAGCCTTGTACTGCTTACCACCCTTGGTGTAGACGAGTACGGGCTTCACCGTGTACTTCTTACCAGCCTCGGTCTTGGCGGGATAATGTCCGTAGGTCAGTATGAAGTTGTCCTTGTCATACTCGAACCATACGGGGTCACCCTCGCCCCATGAGCCAAGTGAGCCGTCAGCCTTACAATAGAAGCCCACGTTGGCAGTATAACTATAGGCAATGGTACCGTCGGGCTGCAGGAGTCCCAGGGCAATCTTGCCTTCTGCCGGAGCCTGAGTGGTGTTGGCTGCGATGGGCAGTGTGGCACCTGCCAGTGTGGCGGGCTGCAGGGCAAAAGCTGTGGCAATCTTCTCCAGACTGCCGTTGCCGGTGAGGTCGATACTGCCAAGTATCCATTCGGTGTTGGCTGCGTCGCACTTCACGTCGAGACTCAGTTCGACGTTCTGCGGCTCTGCACCCTCGTCGATGTTGATGTGGCCGCTGACGTTCGTGCCACTGAAGCTGACCTCGTAGGGCCACTGCTCGTCGTCGCTCTCATCGTCGTTCCAGGCATGACGGTTGTAGGTGTCGGGCGTAGCCACTACCACGAGGTAGAGCTTGTCTGTGCCGGCGGGAACCGTCAACGTGGCTTCACCCTCGGCGCCCTTTGTCATCGCGCCATATTCGATGGCCTTGCCACCCTTGATGGCCACAAAGCCGAAGCGGAACGAGGCATCCTTGTTCGACTGAGAGTTATACTTGTGGGTATTTCCCACTACCTGGTTGTCGCCATTCTTCACCTCACCCGGATCTTCGGCCGCCAGAGCGGAGCCGATGGGGAGGGCTGCGAGCGAGGCCTTCACAATGGTGCCAGCCTCGGGCACGTTCAGCTGAATGGCGTTGAAGCCCGTGGTACCAGGACAGTTGCTGTAGGCAGGACGGAACTTGCCGTCGACCTCATACATCTGCGTCTTGAAGTTCTTGGCATTGTCGTCGGCATACTTCTGGATGTCACCGAAGTCATAGGTGAGCACCTTCTGGGCGTACTCCGCATAGTCGTCGTAGAACTTCTGCAGGTCGCCGCCACAGAAGAGGCGCATATAGGTCTGCAAGGGATCCTCCGGGAACTTCGACTCGTTCCAGATGCGGCCGTAGGCCTTGATGCCGTGCTTCTGTGTCATGTAGAACTGGAAGTAGACGGAGGCATAGCGCATCCACTCATGGTTGAAGTGGCGGTGGAAATTCTGCTGCCAGGCGTAGAAGCTGTCAGAGAAGGTCACCTCGGGGTAGTCCTGGAACGACTGCCACTGGGCGCACTGCTCCCAATAGGCACAGCCACCGGCACCATTGGCGCCGAAACCGTAGCGGAAGCCGCAGTCCATGCCATAGCTGGTCTCATTACCCTCGCCGGTGAGCAACTTGTCGCAAGACACCTGATACTGGAAGGAGTGTCCGATCTCGTGGGCAATCACCGAACCGACGGGCTTACAGGTAGAAGGCGTCACCCAGAGGGCACCAATCACATTGTCGTAGCCGGAACCGGTAGCCACCCACCATTCGGGTGTCGGGTCGAGCAGATAGATCTCCATCTTATACTTGTCGAGCTGGCTCTTGCCCTGACCGGTCACCACCATGCCGAGCTTGGTAATGTTGGTCTCGTAGAACTGCTCGGCCTTCTGCAGCAGGTCGTCCACGTCGACGCGGTCGCCCTCAGCCAGACTGCTGCTGTTAGGATCGTCGCCGAAGTAGGCATCCCAGAACACGAAGAAGTGAGCACTCTGCTTATAGCGGTAGAACGACCACTTGGCATCGTTGCGCAGCATGTTCATGTTATTGAACTCAGCAGGCTTGTAGTACTTGTCGAAGTTGGGCACGTCGCTCTCACTCATCTCCTCGATGGTGGTCGGGCCCTGTGTCACCTTCAGATTGGTGCTGGCCGTGCCGCTGGTCACCGTGATGTTAGCCACACGGGGCTGCTTGGTGGTGTTGCACTTCATCTCGAAACTCAACTTCTCAGAACCGCCCACGCCCTTTGCATCCTTCAGCGTCAGCCAGTCGCCGCCGTTCTCTACCTTCGCACTCCATACGGCACGCGAGGTAACGGTCAGACTGTACCATGTGACATCGTACTCCACGTTGACTTCCGTCTCAGAGAGTGTTGGAGCCACTGATACCGGTTCGGTATCATCGCTGCTGCTGCAAGCGGCGATAGTCGCCGTTGCAAGCAGCAGGAAGAAATATCTGAAAATCCTTTTCATCACTTATTGTCTTTTACGGGCAGCGGCGGCAGTCACGTCATACGTGATGTTATAGGTAGCCGTCACACCATTCAACTCAATGACATATTTGGTCATCACCTGACCACCATTGGGCGAGAAGTTCTCCGGGTGGTTACCAAAAGCGAGCACAAGGCTTTCTTCGCTGCTGTGCAACTCACCATATACCAAGCCATCTCCATACCCTACAGCCTTTCCGTTGGCATCGAGCCAGTAACCAGGGGCACCACCAGTGTAACCAGGCGTTCCGTCTTCATTTGCAGGTGAACCGACCTCGTCAATCCACATCTTCAGGTCGCCACTCTTGATAGCACTGTAAATCTGATAGGTAGTCATCTTGAATGCCTGACGAAGTTCTTCACGCACGTCGTACTCTACGGCTGCATAGGTATCGTTCCATGCTTGTGTCACGGTGATGTCCTTCTCAATAGAGGCAGGCTCGCCCTCAGGAGCGGTCTCAGGATCTTCATAGGCAGTAATGATTACGTGGATGATGATCTGCTCGATCTTTTCACCTGCTACTGCATTGAACTCCAAGTCAACGGTGCTGCCAGCAATCATCTGGCCAGGCATCTGTCCAACCGTAATCACCTGATCTTCTGCGTTGAAGCATACGAATACACTGGCATCATCGCCCCAGGCTCCCTTGAATCCGAGTTTGTCGTACCAGAATCCAGGATGTGGGTCTGCATTGTATTCCTGTTCGTAACCACCTTCTGCGTTCTTGCATATCCATTCAACGCCATCCCATGAACTGACACCAAGGTCGCTCAGAACTTTAGCAGGATCAAATCCAGGAACAGGCACACTCTCATAGGCATCGTTAGGAGCAGTCTCAAGGGTAAGTTCTTGAGTTCCGACTATTCCTGCCTTTACCTCGCCACGCTCACGGGCAATGGCTGTGATGACGATGGCCACACGCTTGTCCTGATACTTGATGGCCTCGATGAACTTCACCTCCTGATCGGCTACCAGATGACCAGGATACTGACCTACGTTGAAGGTTCCCTTGCCATTCTCATAGTAGAACTCAGCGAATACCATAGCCTCGTCGCCCCAGTTCTTGACGTTACCGTCCTTGTCCCACCAGTGTCCCCAGTAGGCACCAGAGTTAGACGATGTCATGTTGTCGGCATGAGTAGAGCCCTCGATAGCGAATCCTTTCACGTCGATACCGCCATCACCATTCAGGGCAGTGCCTAATGCGTCTTTGTCAACGCCCAGTTCACTGGCAATCCTGTCCATATCTATTTCAACAGGCGCACCGTCGTAAGAGTTGCCGCTGATATAGAACTCAGCCGTGTATTCCAGAATCAGGTCGGCATCGATGCGCGAGCGCTGTGCCTCCTTGATGGAGTCCTGACGGGCCATCTCGGCAATCTCGTCATCAGTCAGGGTGTGAGGACCCCAGAAATCTTCATTGTCTCCACAGCTGCTGAAGAAGGCTGAAGAACCGGCAATCAGCAGACCGCTAAGGATATATGATAGCTTTTTCATATTGCTTTATCTTTATTATTCACTATTCGTTATTCACTATTCACTTATTGCTTAATAGCCCGGGTTCTGCTTCAGGCTCAGGTTTGCCTTCATCGCCTCATCGGGGATAGAGAAGATGGTGTAGGTATTGCTGGTTGTGGCATCCTTGCAGAACCACGACTTACCATTCCATACACTGCGGCCATCGGTCATCTTGAAACGGATCAGATCCTGACGACGGTGCATCTCGCAGCAGAACTCCCAACCGAGATCGTCGAGCAGACCACCGAGTTCGATGTCGGCACCACCCTCATAGGTTGTGATGTGGTTTGACCAGTCGGTATAGCCGGCAGTAGCATCGGCTGCTACGGTGTACTCATCGTGACCATACTGATAGACAGAGCCACCCTCGAGGTCAGCCACCGTACGGGTAGCCTTGGCGGTAGACTTGAACGAACGGCTACGAACCTGTGTCACCAGTGAGGCAGCCTCATCCTTGTTCTGTCCCAAGCGGAGCAGGCACTCAGCCTTCATCAACAGCACATCAGCATAACGGAAGATAGCCACATCGTCAGAGGTTGTACCATCATCGGTACCGCCAACGATCTCATACTTGTGCAGACGATAGCCTTCCTGCTGGTAGGCTCCGGGGTTGTCGATAGAGTGAACGTTCAGGTTGTAGGTCAGGATACCAGTACCTGTCCAGTCGTCAGCCTCGAAGCGGATAGGATTGTCGAGGTCGGAGTTGGGAATATAGGTGTCACCATTCTTGGTAGCGTGGTATTGTGGACCGCCTGCCCATGTGTCAGCCAGACGCTGGTCTTCTTCGTCGTAGGTACGGATCCACTGTGGAATACCGCAAGAACCGTTGTAGCCAGGAGCGGTTGAGCCGTAGGCTTCGATGCCCGACTGTGGGAAACAGTAGCTCTGGAGTCCGAACTGTACGGTGTGCGTACGGTCGCCAGGCACTACGAAGATGATCTCGGGATTGCTGCTGAGGTCTTCTTTGAAGCAGTCCTTATAGGTAGCTGCGAGACTGTACTTGCCAGAGTTGATGATGAAGTTCACCTCGTCGAGACAAGCCTGATAGCCATCGTTGCCAGAGGTCTCCAGATACACGTTCTTATTCAGATAAAGCTTGGCGAGCGCCATGCTGGCAGCATACTTGTTACCATAGCCATAGACATCATCGTCACCAAAGTTCTCTTTGGCATATGTGAACTCCTCTACGAGGAAGTTATACATCTCCTGAGGACTCACCTGCTGAGGCAGATAGCCAGGTTCCACATCCTGAGTGGTCTGCAGGGGCACGTTACGGAACATATCGAAGAGATGATAATAGAACATAGCGCGGAAGAAGCGGGCATGAGCCAGGCTCTTCTTCGTTGACTCATTGGCGGGATCGATGGCATCGATGACCTTATTGGCATAGCCGATACCACGGTAGGCAATCTGCCAGGGGTTGTAGATCTGGTCGACGTTGGGACCCCAATCGTGCTTATGCAGGTTGATGTAGGCATCACCCCAGCCCACACCGACGCGGGCAGGAACCATATACTGGTCTGTCGACTCCTCAAGCAGGTGATACATGCCGAACCAGTCTTCCACCAGATAGCGGTATTGTGCCGTTGCGGCACCGAGCAGCAGGCTGAGGTCGGTCTCATTGGAGAGGTCGATGTTCGATTCGTTGAGCACGTCATACAGGGTCTCGTCGAGATTCGTACAGGATGAAAGGCTGATGCTTCCTGCTGCAAAGGCAATCAGTACCTTATTGAATATCTTTTTCATATTGCTGTCTCGTTTTTAGAAGTTAAGTGATAAACCTACAGTGTAGCTACGGGTCGTAGGATACTTGTCGCGGTCGTCGATACCTGGAGCGAGGAAGTAGTTGCTCACCTCAGGATCGATGCCACTGTAGCCTGTAATACAGAAGAGGTTCGTGGCGTTAGCATAGATACGGGCCTTCTTCACATATTTGGCAAACTGGCCTTTGGGGATGAAGGTATATCCCAGTGTCACATTCGTCAACTTCAGGAAGTCGCCATTCTCCAGATGGTCGCTCCACCATCCCTGCTGCATCGACTGCGACAGAGCTACCATCTTCTGCTGGCCTGTCTCAGGATCGATATACGGTGTACCATCGGTATTGATGGCGGGGTGCAGGTCGGCTGCACTCTTCAGGCGGTTGTAGGCAATAGAGTTGTTCTCGTAGAAAGCCCGTGAGGCATTCAGGATCTTATAGCCGAGCTGACTGGTGAACTGCATGCTCAGGTCGAAATCCTTATAGCGGAAGGTGTTACCCCATCCGAGGATGACCTTCGGCGTACCGTTGCCTAAGCGCTGGCGGTTCTCCTTGTTGTTCAGGTTCGGGTTAAACTGCTTCACAGTCCATCCGCCGTTACCGTCGCTGGCCTCTACGAGGGCGAAGCCATCCTTGTCGTATCCAACAAATTTCAGCCCCCAGAAGTCACCAAGCGTGTGGCCTACCTCCATGCAATGGGTAGCGGTGCTGATAGGATCGCTCAAGCCACCTTCTTCCTGGAAGTTATCCGTCTCATAGAGGTCATTGCTTAGAGAGAGCAGCTTGTTCTTGTTATGCGATGCCGTCAGCGTGGTAGTCCACTCGAAGTCTTTCGTCTGTACGGGAATAGCCTCAATCATGAACTCGATACCTACATTACGCATCTTACCCACATTGGCCAGAGTCTCGCTGTAGAGGTTGGGTGGCATAGGCACGCGGTAGCTGTAGAGCAGATCCTTCGTGGTTTTGATATAAACATCAAGCGAACCATGGATGCGGTTGTTCAGCACACCATAGTCGAGACCGAAGTTCCACTCACGGGTGGTCTCCCACTTCAGGTCAGGGTTTGGGTTCTGACGGACTTCCAGGGTCTTGATCCACTTGCCGTTCATGGAATAGACATCACCATAACCAGCGAATGTGTAGAGGTTCTGTGCCAGATAAGAGCCGCCCCAGTCACCGTTGGTGGGGATCACACCCGTCACACCATAACCAACACGGAGGCGCAGGTTATCGAGCCAAGAGCGAGTATCCTTCATAAACTCCTCGTTCATGATGTTCCATCCAAGAGAGAGTGAGGGGAAGGTGGCCCACTTGTGGTTGTCACCAAACTTAGAAGAACCCTCGTGGCGGATGCTGATGAGTGCATTGTACTTGTCGGCATAGCCATAGCTGACACGTCCGAAGAAACCAATCAGCTTATTGTCGTTCTGATAGCTGCTCATCGAAGCGTGGTTGTCCTTATCAGTCAGGAACGAACCATTACCGAGATTATTCCAAAGGAAGGCTGTCGTAGAGAAGTCCGTATTACCAGCGCTGAAACCGTCGTACTGATTGTACAGATAGCTATAGCCCACGATGGCATTGAAGCGGTGCTCACCCCACTGTGCATCATAGCGTGAGGTCAGTTCAAGGTTCTTGCTGATAGCTGTGCCTTCACTCTTTGAGGCAGAACCGTTGTAGCCCTGACGAACCAGAGAATAGTGGTTGGGGCTGGTCCAGTTCTCACCAGTATCAGCATGCTCACCCCAAGAAATCATCAGGTTGGTCTTCCAACCCTTGATAGGCTCTATGGTCACATTACCTGTCAGCTGTGAATAGCGTAAGCGGGTGTCGCCCCAAGCCTCGTTCTGCATGGCTACGGGGTTGTAGTACTGCAGCTTGTTGAAGTTCTCATAGTAGCTGCCATCCTCGTTATAGACAGGCTCAGAGGGGTTGTGGATAAGTGCTTCACGATAAGCGCCCAGATAGTCACCGGCGCTACCATTAGTGTATTTCTGACGAGTAACCAGAGCGTTGAAGTTGAACTTCAGGATGTCGTCCCACACAAACTGGGTGTAGTCCATCTGCATCTTGAAGTTCTCATTGTCGGCCTTGCGGATGATACCTTCTTCCTTAGCGTAAGAAACGTTGGCAGAGTATGTGGCATTCTTGGTACCACCGCTGATATGAAGATCATGATTATGCTTGAAGCCCGACTTACGGGAGATAGCTTTCAGCCAGTCGGTATCATAGCCGAGATACTCCTGCTGTGTCTTACCATAGATCACATCGTGGGTATCCATGAATTTGGCTTTCTTAGTCCAGTTAGAGAAAGACACATAGCCGTTATAGGTTACCTGCGGAGCCTGATCGCGCTTACCTGTCTTGGTGGTGATGATGATCACACCATTGGCACCACGGGTTCCATAGATGGCGGCGGCAGAGGCATCCTTCAGCACGTCGATAGAGGCAATGTTCTCTGATGCGACCGTTGTCAGGCTGCCCTCGATGCCATCAACCAGCACCAGAGGATCAAGGTTACCAGTGATAGTGGTGATACCACGCAGACGGATAGAAGAGGTGGCCTTCGGGTCGCCACTGGTGTTGATAACCGTCAGACCTGCAATCTTACCTTTTACCAGTTCGGCAGCGTCGCCGATCTTACCGGCATTGAAGTCCTCAGCCTTGACGGAAGCCACGGCAGAGGTTACATCACCCTTGCGCTGGGTACCATAACCAATGACAACAACCTCGTTCAGCAGGGCGTTGTCTTCCTGAAGTGTAACGTCGCTACCGGCCTTTACTTCCTGAGAGGTGTAGCCAATGTAGCTGATCACGAGCACAGCGTTGCGACTGGCAACGTTCAGAGAATAGTTACCATCGAAGTCGGTAACGGTAGCGTTCTTGGTGCCCTTCTCGGTGACGGTAGCGCCGATGATCGGCTCTCCCTTTGCGTCCTTAACGACACCCTTCACATTGACGCCCTGCTGAGTAACCTCAGCGACGCCGTTCGATACGGCTTCTGTAGCGTAGGCAGTCATTCCGCCTGATGCCAGCAAAAGCAAACATAGAAAATGTTTCTTCATACCAATTTGTTTTTTAGGTTTTGAATTGTTTGACATTATTTGAATTATTTATTTACTTTCCATTCGAGGACTCCGCCTGACTCTCCTTGCTGGAGCTTGGCCAGGATCTTCAGGCCCGTGGTCTTCACGGCCTTGAAGTCAACGCTGTTGTAGCAGTCCTTACGCACAGTATAGTCGCTGTGGTCTTCCACTTCCTGCCACTCACCGTTCTCTGCCTTGTAGTAGAGGCTCCAAGACTCTGGCGTGCGGAAGTTGCCGTCGTAGTGGTCGAAGTCGAGCCAGTAGACCTGCACGTTACTTACCTCGTAAGGCTGGTCGAACTGATAGGTGATGGCCTCGGTTGTGCCCTGCTTCAGCCACCAGTAGTGGTAGGGCTTCGAAGTATCTGAAGAGCGCTTGGGCTCCCACTGGTCGTTGGTGCCGCCTGCCCAGGAGTCAACGGGTGCCGTTTCTGGGGCATCGTTCTGGATAGGACCGCGGTTACAGAAGGTCTGCGCCTTCGAGGCGATGGTGGGCAGTGGGGTAGCAACGGCCTGAGCAGGCGAGTTGGCTATCCAGACCTCCATCTGCTGCGGCTGGCGGTTGTTCCACGTGCTATAGGGGATGGCACGGAAAAGGACATCCTTCACGTCGCCGTTCTGCTCCACCTCCTTGGCGGCTCCTTCGAGCACCATCACGCCGTTGAGGAGATTCTTCTCGAAGTGGGCGGTGACAGCTGCACTATTCAGGATATACTTATTGAATACCTTGCCGTCGGTCTGGTCTGAACCTTCGAGGCAGAACACGATGGGACCGCGCTCCAAGGCGATCTTACCTCTGTCGTCCTCAGCGTTGTCGTTGGCTACGATGCGACGAACTTCCATCGGGAGGGTCAGTTCGATAGTGTCGCCCTTCTTCCAGTTACGGCTGATGGTGACATAGCCGTCGTTTTGTGGAGTGAGGAGTGAGGAGTGAGGAGTGAGATTACTTGGAGTCACAAGTCTATTCTCACTCCACACTTCACACTCCACACTCCTCGAATCGTCCGCGTAGCGGTACAAATTGTTGTTTGTGGGGGAGTCTTTCAGCCAAGAGGGGATGCGGAGCTTGATAGCGAACTTGCCATTGCCCTTCGTCACCTTGATGCGGACTTTACCATCCCAGGGATAGTCGGTGGTCTGCTCCAGTTCGATATTGCCGATCTTGGCCTTGCCCTGGGCGTAGAGGTTCACAAAGATGTCTTTGCCCTGCTGGGCGTAGATGTAACCCGGTACGGAAGCCACGAAGCGGGTGATGTTACCTGGGCAGCAGGCACAGCCGAACCACTTCTGACGCTCGTGCTCGCCGTCGCTCTCGCGGGGAGATCGGAAGAGCACACGTCTGAACTC
>ERZ842401.2143-NODE-2143-length-26772-cov-8.367481_pt1 | contig 26772 bp, 24 predicted proteins | sample MGYA00521270_ERZ842401 | MGnify/ENA primary metagenome ERZ842401 (study PRJEB31892, sample SAMEA3878208) | bioreactor metagenome | biome: Moose rumen | place: Sweden | collected 2011-10 | study: EMG produced TPA metagenomics assembly of the PRJEB12797 data set... | reverse complement strand
CAGTCGCGCCGCCCGATTTTGAAGTCGGATCGATTGTGCAACGGAGCTCGACAACCTCGCCCGCAGAATTTTTAATGACTTCCTCGCACTTGATGATATAGGCGTGCTTGAGCCGAACCTCGCCGCCGGGCTTGAGACGGAAGAATTTCTTGGGCGCGTCTTCCATGAAGTCTTCACGCTCAATGAAAATTTCTCTCGTAAACGGCACGAATCGACTGCCGCCGCGATTGGGGTGATTCTCCGCCGTCAAGTACTCAACCGTATCCTCTGCGACGTTCGTAAGGACAACCTTAAGCGGGTCAAGCACAGCCATAACCCTGTCCGCCGAATCGTTCAAATCTTCGCGGACGCAGTGCTCCAACATTGCAATATCGACGAGGCTGTTTGACTTCGCCACGCCGATACGCTCGCAGAAGTCGCGAACAGCCGCCGGAGTGAAGCCGCGTCGTCTAAGCCCGCAAAGCGTCGGCATACGCGGATCGTCCCAGCCGCGCACGTAGCCCTCCTCAACCAATTGCCGCAACTTCCGCTTACTGGTAATGGTGTTGGTCACGTCGAGGCGGGCGAATTCGATTTGACGGGGGCGCGTGTTCGGGTCGAAGCCCAGCGAATCCAACAGCCAATCATAAAACGGGCGGTGGTCTTCAAACTCCAGCGTGCAAACCGAATGTGTAATACCCTCTATGGCGTCTTCAAGCGGGTGCGCAAAATCGTACATGGGATAAATCAACCAATCGTCGCCGGTGTGATGATGTGTCGAGCGCGTGATTCGGTAAATGACGGGGTCGCGCATGTTGATGTTGGGGCTTGCCATGTCGATTTTCGCTCGCAGGACTTTGGAGCCGTCGGGGAACTCGCCCGCCTTCATGCGCGTGAACAAGTCCAAATTCTCCTCGACACTGCGATTGCGCCAAGGGCTTTCCTTACCGGGCTCGGTCAGCGTGCCGCGATAAGCCCGAATTTCCTCCGCGCTCAAATCGTCGACGTAAGCCAGCCCGCGCTTAATCAGCTCAACCGCATAATCGTAAAACTTGCCGAAATAATCCGAGGCGAAAAACTTCCTGTCGCCCCAATCGAAGCCGAGCCACTTAATGTCCTCCTGAATCGAATCGACAAACTCCACGTCCTCCTTAGTCGGGTTGGTGTCGTCGAAACGCAAATTGCACAAGCCGCCGTTATGAATCGCAAGCCCGAAGTTCAAGCAAACGGACTTGGCGTGCCCGATATGCAAGTAGCCGTTGGGTTCGGGCGGAAAGCGCGTGTGTATGCCCTCGGTATACTTGCCCGCCTTCAAATCGTTTTCAATCTCTTGCTGAACGAAATTTATCATATCAAGACTCCTTTAACATTTTATCGACGTGCAACCTCAAGCGGCGGACGCCCTCGGCGATACGCTCGTCCATGGGCAGGTTGGCGACGATTTTGTCAATGTAGCCGCGCTCGACAATCTTGCGCATCGTCCACGAAAAATTAACGTCATAAATCCACATGAGCCGCACGATTTTGCGGTCGCCGTTGGTGCGTATCTTTCGATAGTCGGCTTGATTGCCCGTCACGAAATTGTCCACGAAGTCGGGGCTTATGTCGGCAACCAAATTTCCGGCAGACTTAATGAAGTTCGGCATTTTGTCGGCGTTCGCTTGAGCAAGGAACGGCTCCAGCACGCGATAAATATCCAACTTGTCGGCGTCGCGAATAATCTTGGCGAACAGGAGCTTGCGAGCGTCGTCGGTCGGCGCGATAGTCTTCTTGTTGTGATTTTGAATCGCGAACCGCACAAGCTCATAATCGGGCGCGGAAAGCTCCTTGAAGAATTCCAACTCGTCAATGACTTTGAGCGCAAGGTCGGCGTGATCCTCCGAATCGGCGTCGTTGAACGTTTTATAAATGCTGTATTGGCGGAAGCGTCCCACGTCGTGAAACAGCCCGATAATCTCGGCAAGCTCGGCGTCATGCGTCGGCAACTTGAGGAACTTCGCCAGCTCAATACAATTCGCCGTCACGTAGCCGGTATGCTTTTCCTTAATCAAGATGCCCCGCTGAACTTCCGCGTCGTCGGAGTAGAAACTTTTCATGTAGCGCGACATCCACTCGTGCATTCGCTTAAGCAATTCGTGCATTCAATCACCTCCCAAAGGTTAAAATTACATTAGCGGGATTATACAACCCGCCGCGCCTTTAGGCAAATAATGTTGGTGATTTATTGACGGGCAAAAGCCGCTGTGTTAATATGTGCGCGGTTTGCAGTAAAATTTTTTTGGAGGGATTCTTAATGAGTAAAATCGCGGTCGTGTTCTGGAGCGGCACCGGCAATACCGAGGAAATGGCGAACGCCGCAGCCGAGGGCGCAAAATCGGCGGGCGCAGACGTTGAGATTTTCCAGGTCGACGACTTCAACGCCACCGACATGGCTGATTATAACGGTTTCCTGTTCGGTTGCCCGGCAATGGGCGACGAGGTTTTGGAGGAGGATTCCTTCGAGCCGTTCTTCACCGAGGCGGAGACCAGACTCAACGGCGTACCCGTCGGCTTGTTCGGCAGCTACGGCTGGGGCGGCGGCGTTTGGATGGAAACTTGGAGCGAACGCACCAAAGAGGCGGGCGCAAAATTTGTCGGCAGTGTTATCGCGGAAAATGCTCCCGACGAAACCGCCCTTGAAGATTGCCGCAAGCTCGGCGAGGATTTGGCTAAGGCTGTGTAATAATTTTCCGTCACAATAAAAAATCCCTCGCGGAGTATGCGGGGGAAATTTTTTTCGTTCAATGACGGGCAAAGTATTCGCGGTCTATCATGCCGAGGACGATTAAGTTTTCCCAGACGCCGTCGGTCAAGATAATTTCGCGGAGGACGCCCTCGCGCACGAAGCCCGAACTTTCGTAGAGGTGAAGCGCAACGGCGTTGTATTCCTTGCAGTCAATCCACACGCGATGATACTTGCCGACCGTGAACGTCCAATCCAGCAGAAGATTCAGAGCCTCGCGCCCGTAGCCGATACCCTTCTTGCCGATTATGACGTGCGTGTACTCCGCGCAGGGCGAATCCATTTCGCGGAGCAGGAAGTAGCCGACGGCTTGATTCGTATCGCGCTCCTCAATGATGATGTCCAACTTTTCCGAGCCGTCCGAGCCGATAATCGCACGGTGATAATCCGCGTCGAAAGGCACGATGAACTTCAAATTTTCGGGCGCGTGTTGCAACGCCATGATGTAATCCAAATCCGCACCGGTCGCCCGCCGCAAACGCAGACGCTTGCCTTCAATTAACGTTTCCATGTTATCAACTCCTTGCGCTTAATATATCATTGGCAAAAAATTTTTCAAGTAGAGGTGTTTTGTTTGGAATATCTGCAAAATATTGATTGGCTGGCATTGGGGCAAAAGCTCATAGTGCCGGCGTGCATACTGGCGTTTTCGTTCTTCGTGGGCGTCGCGCTCAATCAAATGCTCGTGCAAAAATTGGAGCGGCGCGTCAAAGCCCGCGAGTCGGAGATAATGGAAATATTCTTCAGAGCAATGAAAGGCGTACCGGTTTCCCTCTGCCTCGTTACCGGTCTTTATTGGAGCGTCACGACCTCGGACTTGCCGCCCGGTCTGGAAAGAATCTTTTCCTATGTGTTGTTTACGGTCATCGTCTTTTCGATAACGCGGGTTTGCGAGCGGACGCTGTCGGGCTTCATACGCCTTAAGTTTTCCGGCAGCAGCGACATGACGCAATCGACGCTCCTCGATACGATTTTCCGCGTGGCAATTTACGCGTCGGGCGCACTGATTGTTCTGGACTACTTCAACATTTCAATCGCGCCGATTATGGCGGCAATGGGCGTCGGCGGTATGGCGGTAGCTTTCGGCGTGCGCGAGACTTTGGAAAATATCTTTTCGGGACTTCAACTTATCGTCTCCAAACAACTGCGCGTCAACGACTACATCAAGCTTTCCACGGGCGACGAGGGGCGCGTCACCGACATCAACTGGCGATATATCACCGTCATGCCGCCCACCGAGAGCAACGTCGTTGTCATTCCGAACAAAGTTATCGCCAACGCCGTCACCACCAACTTTTCCCAGCCCCGCGACGATATTATTGTCGTCGTGCCAATGGGCGTTTCCTACGACAGCGACCTTGATAAAGTCGAGGAGGTGACCGTTGAGGTTGCCCGCGAACTTATGACCAAAATCGACGGCTACAAACCGCTTTTCGACGAGGCGGGCATTGACCGCAACAAGCTTGCGCCCGTCGTTCGTTTCCAATGTTTCAACGATTCGTCGATTGACTTCAACGTTGTTATGCACGTCGTGGTTTTCACGAATCAATATCTGCTTAAGCACGAATTCATCAAGGCGATTACGAAGCGTTACCGCGAGGAAAACATCAATATTCCGTTCCCGATTCGCACGCTCGATTTGCCTGACGATAAAAAAATTGAGTTGAGGAAGTGATTGCTTATGGTTGTTGACGGCGTAAAGGTAAGTTTCAGCGGCATTGACGACGCCACACGCGAGGAGGCAGCGAATTACGTTGCTTACGTGCGCGGGCGGGTGAGCGAACCCGTCAAGAGTATTAACGTCAAGCTGTGCGACGACGGTTTAGTTGATGTGAGCTACACGGCGCGAGGCGAGAAGTTCGAGCGCATCCGCAGGATCACGGGTTAGAGGATAGCCGTCCGCCGTCAAGCCGCATGAAGACGACGGATTATCAGCGCGGTAAAAATCAGGGAACTCTCTTTGAGACAACCTGAGGTGAAGGCATAAGCCAGCCGCAGAGCATAGGCGGTGAAATAATCCGCCCACGAGACCGCGCCGCGCACGGCTTAAAGCGCGAAAAGATATGCCGAACTGCAGGGCGACTTGCAGAGGGCGGGATAAAAAGCCCGTCGATAACATTTTGTATCTTGTAGGCACAACCGACCGTTGGAACGACGCAAAAAAATCCGAGGAACACGACAGAGTTAAGCATAACATTTTTGAGTAAAGCTCAAGCGGAGCCGACAATTCAAGTCGGCTCTTTTGTTTTGCAAGCGGAAACAATTATGTTATAATCAGCGGCAGATTTGAAACTTAAGGAGCAGTGACAATGAGCAAGATTCAAGAGGCGTTCGCGCACGGCAAGGCGTTTATCCCGTTTATCACGTGCGGCGACCCGAATTTGAAGACGACAGCCGCCGCCGTTCGTGCCGCCGTCGCCAACGGTGCCGACCTCGTGGAGCTGGGCATACCCTTTTCCGACCCGACTGCCGAGGGCGTCGTGATTCAAGCTGCCAACCTCCGCGCCCTTCAAGGCGGCGTCACCACCGATAAGATTTTCGACCTCGTGCGCGACCTGCGCGGAGACGTCAAAGTCCCGCTGGTCTTCATGACCTACGCCAACGTGATTTTCTCCTACGGCGCGGACAAATTCATTTCAACCTGCGCGGAAATTGGAATTGACGGCTTGATTCTGCCCGATTTGCCCTTCGAGGAAAAGGACGAATTCCTTCCCTACTGTCGCAAGTACGGCGTCGATTTGATTTCGCTTATCGCGCCGACGTCCGAAAATCGAATCGCAATGATAGCGCGTGAGGCGGAGGGCTTCGTCTATATCGTGTCGAGCCTGGGCGTGACGGGCGTGCGCTCCGAGATTAAAACCGATTTGAAGTCAATCGTCGCGGCGGTTCGGGCGAATACCAAAATCCCTTGCGCTGTCGGCTTCGGCATATCCACGCCCGCGCAGGCTAAGCAAATGGCAAGCCTCTCTGACGGCGCGATTGTCGGCTCGGCGATTATCAAGTTGCTTGCGGCGCACGGCGAGGCGGCTCCAAAATTTATCGGCGAATACGTCCGCGACATGAAAGACGCCTTGCGGACTGCAGAATAATTTACTACGGAGGATTGAGGTCATGTTCAAAAAACTTTTAACGGCGACGTTGCTCCTCGTGATGTTGTTATTGACGGGTTGCGGCGGAGGACAATCGGGCGACGCGGGCGGCGCGGATAAGAAAAATTCCGCCAACAAGCTCGTCATTTACACCTCCATGAAGGAATCGCTTATCGGCGGCATCGTCGAAGGTTTCAAGGCTCAAAACCCCGGCGTCGAGGTTGATTGGCAATCGGCGGGCGCGGGTAAGATTATGGCTAAGCTGGAAGCCGAACGTCAAAGCGGACACCTTATGGCGGACGTCATATGGACGAGCGAAGTCCCCGACTTCTACCAAATGAAAAACGACGGCTTGCTTGAACAATATCAGCCCGCCGGTTTCGACGAACTGTTGAATCCCTTCGACGACTACGACGGCTCCTTTACCGCTGTCCGCCTCGGCACGCTCGGTATCGTCATTAACACCAACAAGGTTACGACCGAACCCGCCGGCTGGGAAGTAATAGCCACCGACCCGCTCTATAAGAATTCGTTTGGCATAGCCGACCCCGCGCTGTCCGGTACCGCCCTCATGAGCATTGCGCTCCTCGAAAAGCAATTCGGTTGGGACTATATCGTCCGCCTGCACGATAACGGTGCGACCAAGAGCAAAGGCTCCGGGCGCGTCATAGACGACACCGCCGACGGTGCGCTCAATGCCTGCCTCGGCGTCGACTACATTACCGCCGGCAAAATCGACAAAGGCTCGCCCCTTAAAATGGTTTACCCCAAGGAACTTTTGATGGTGCCCAGTCCCGTTGCCATTTTCAAGGACGCCGACCATAAGGATAACGCCAAGAAATTCCTTGACTACATGGTAACCCAAGAGGCTCAGCAAATGGTTGCCAATGCGGGTACCGTGCCCGTGCGTCGCGATGTCGATATGCCCGAACGCTACAACCTGCCCAACCCCGAAGACGCCCTCAACAACGGTATCAAAATCAACTACTCCGAGGTCATGGAAAACAAGGACGAGACCGTCAAGAAATTCTCCAACCTCTTCAAGTGAGGCTCAAGCGATAATAAAAATCCTCCGCCCGTTCGAGTGGAGGATTTTATTTTGCGCAAAAAAAAATCGCCGACACGTTTAATCGCCCGCTGTGTCGACGAGGAGTTTTGCAGCTTTATCGAGCGTCGCCTGCTTTTTATTCGTTTCGGTCATCTTGCCCGCGATTGTCAAAAGTTTATTGCCGAGTTCATAATTGGAAACCGACGGCAAGGAACGGACGAATTTATCAAGAGAGTCGATAACTCTGCACACCGCCGCGTAGTCGACATTAAAAAATTCCCCTTTCACTTTGAACGGGGAAAAAATTTCGTGGCAAACCTTTTCAATAGCGCGAGCAATTTTGCGGGACATCAAAGAGGTGTTATGGGTGTCTTCGACGGTCAGCTTGTATTGGTTCCTAATGCGCGGCTTGCGGGCGTCTATGTCGTGACAGTTTCCGATTTTGACAGTACCGTTGCTCATTTTGGCGGCATAAACGCAGGCGTCTGCGAGCTGGGCGGCGCGACGTTTGGGATTGGGCGTGCGCACGGGCGCGGGGCTGGTCGCGGGGACGAGTGAATAGTAGCCGTACTTGCGAATGGCGGGCAGAACTTCATGATATACCCAATGCTGAAACTCCTTGGCTTCGGGCTTACGGCTGGTGAAGATGAGATGATAGAGACCGGGCTCGTTGACGACGTTCACACGATTTTCGAGCCAGCCGGAAGTCGCGCCACTAATACCGTCGGCGACACCGACGCTATTCGTTACGCCATTCTTCACTATGATGATTGAACATTTTTCATCGTCATTGAGCCTTGATACTGCATCACGAGGATTTTTAATTTCGAGAGCGCGGCAAGTGTCGATAGCAAAAAAACGTGGATTATTCTCAATCATGACGACATGCATCTTACCGAAAACCGGATGCTCGAAGACTTGAATCTCACTTTCCATAACTTCTACAACTTTCATATACAGGACTCCTTTCAGCGGCAGTTGACAAGCCGCAACCCTTTGGTTATAATTCGCTACAGCAAAGCTCTTCGGTGGCGGCGCGTCTTGCGCTTGTTGTTAGGGAATATGTACGAAACGAATTATAACAGCGGGCGAGACCAAAGTCAAGGACTAAGTATGGTTCTTCGCCCGCCCAAAGCGGCTTTTTGCTTTTACGGACAAAATAACTCCCGCAGGAATGAACTTGCGGGAGTTTTGCTTTTGGTGCGGAACTCGGAAAAGTCTCCGTCGTTGAAACTAAAGCCGAAAAATTTCTGCGTTCACGTTAAGCCTCCAACTTTTTGGCGAGCAACTGATTGACGAGCTGAGGATTAGCCTTGCCCTTGGTGAGCTTCATGACTTGCCCGACCAGTGCGCCGATAGCCTTTTTCTTGCCGCCGCGATATTCCTCGACCGCCTTTGGATTTTTGGCAATGACTTCGTCGACTGCGCCCTCAATCGCGCCGGTGTCGGTGATTTGCACCAACCCCTTATCCTTGACAATCTGCGCGGGGGTGGCGGGCGACTTCCACATTTCGGCGAAAACAGTCTTGGCAATCTTGCCGCTGATGGTGCCGTTGGCGATAAGCTGAATCATTTCGGCGAGGCGTTTGGCGTCCACGGGCGATTGTTCAATCGTCAAGCCGTCGGCGTTGAGGTTCTTGGACAGGTCGCCCATAATCCAGTTGGCGGCAACCTTAGCCTCCGCACCGCCCGCTACAACCGCGTCGAAGTACTCAGCCATAGCCCGCGAACTCGTGATAATCCCCGCGTCGTATTCGCTCAGCCCGAAAGTTTTAATCAAGCGTTCGCGTCGGGCGTCGGGCAATTCGGGCAAGGAGGCTCTGAACGCCTCAATCTCCGCGTCGGTCGTGACTATCGGCGGCAAATCGGGTTCGGGCATGTAGCGATAATCGTGCGCGTCTTCCTTTGACCGCATCGATTGCGTTATGCCCTTTTCGGGGTTCCAAGTGCGCGTTTCCTGAACAATCGTACCGCCGTCGTCGAGGACTTCCGCTTGACGCTCAATCTCGTAGTTAATCGCGTCTTCCAAAGCCTTGAACGAATTGATATTCTTCATTTCGGTGCGCGTGCCAAGCTTATCGGAGCCGACGGGGCGCAACGACACGTTAATATCTGCGCGGAGGTTGCCCTCTTCCATGCGGCAGTTGCTCACGTCGATATACTCAAGGATAGCCTTGATTTTTTCCATGTAGGCGCGGGCTTCGGCGGCGGAGTGCATATCGGGTTCGCTGACGATTTCAATCAGCGGAACGCCCGTGCGATTATAATCGACGTTGGAGCTTGACGAATCCTTAATGGTCGTGCCGCTGTGGACGAGCTTGCCGGCGTCCTCCTCCATATGAATTCGCGTCAGGCGGACGGTCTTGCGCACGCCGTCAACGTCAATCTCCACGTGCCCCGCGTAGGCTATCGGCAAATCGTACTGCGACGTCTGCCAATTTTTGGGCAGGTCGGGATAATAATAATTTTTGCGGTCGAACTTGCTGTACTTGTTGATTTTGCAGTTGGTGGCAAGCCCGGCTTTGATGGCGAACTCCACCACGCGCCGATTAACGGTCGGCAAGACGCCCGGCAGTCCCAGGCATACGGGGCAGACGTGAGTATTTTGCTCCGCGCCGAAAGTCGTTGCGCAACCGCAGAATATTTTCGTCGCCGTCTTAAGTTCGCTGTGAATCTCCAAGCCTATTACCGCTTCGTATTTCAAACTAATCACCTCAAAGAATTTTTATTCGCGGCAGATTTTACAACTTCGCGCCGCTTAACGCAACAGAAAAGCCTCGGCAACTTCGCCAAGGCTGATTTTTATTCGAGCGTAATTCATTCGGGAAGAACCTCCAGCCAGTAGCCGTCGGGGTCTTCGATAAAGTAAATGCCCATTTCCTCGTTTTCGTAGCAGATACAGCCCATAGCCTTATGCCGAGCGTGCGCCGCGTCGAAGTCCTTGGTCGTGAACGCCAAATGCACCTCGTTATCGCCCAAATCATACGGCGTAGTTTTTTCGGCGAGCCACGTCAGCTCCAACTTATGATGACTGCCGAACGAATCGCCCAGGTAAACGATTTTGAAGTCGTCGCCGCCGTCTATGCCGCCGACCTCGTGCAAGTCCAACGCCTCCGCGTAAAACTTCTTGCTGCGCTCCAAATCCAACACGTTCAAGTTGTTGTGCGCAAATCTGAACATAAAAATCACCTCGAAACTTTAACGTTGTCGCCGTAAATCGTCTTAAAGTCGTCGCGCATGGAAATTTGAATCCAGCCGTTCTTGTCGGCAAGCTTACGGCAACCGTCAGCCTTGTTATCATTGCCGAGTTCGCGCTCCGTGTCGTCGCAGATAACGAAGAAGCTCAAACTCTTATACTTGTTGCCGGCGAGCGCGTAATTTAGCATGGAAGTATCGCCGCCGCTGTTGCCGAACGCCAGAACGGGTTGCTTGCCGATTTCATTTTCAATCGCGGCGACTTTGTTCATCTTGAGATTTTTGGTCGTGAGTTGCCCGCGAATCAGATAATCGTCGCGGCGATAGGCGTAGTTGTCCGAGGAGGTGTCGCCCTGATTCGACGCGAGGACTTGCGGATTGGTGCCGATAACGTGATTGGTCGGTATCTTGAGCAGGTCGCAAGCCATGACGCGCATTGCGGGGCGGTCGGAGCCCGTCACTATGTAAACCGTGAAGTCGTTCGCCTGCAAGTACTTGATGACCTCAACCATGGGCAGATAGAAAGCCTCGCCCCATTTGAGATTCGTCAGCCCCTCGACGGGCTTGTTCATGAAGTTTTTGACGTAGGCGGCATATTCCTTGGGCGTCATGCCCGCGAAGACCGATTCTTGCGATTTAGCCTCGCCAATGTCGATACCTTTGGGGAATTGCCCCGTCATGAAATGATCTGCGCGGATTTCAGCCTCAACCATTTTGGCGTACTCCAAATCCTCAGCCGACGGCGTATAGTTATCGTCGTAAAGGGCACGCTCAAGATAAAGCATCCACTCAAAATAGCAGGGAGCCGTTTCGCAGATAAACGTTCCGTCCATGTCGAAAACCGCCAGCCTGTCCTCGACGGGGATAAAATTTTTACTGCGCTTATCGGTCACGTCGGCGACGTATTCGACGAGCCGTTGTTTGGCGGCGGCGTCCTTAGTCCAGAACTTAAAATCCTTAGCCTTCTTGACTTGAATGGCGGCAATTTCGTCGCGGGTGGCGGCGTCGGAAGTCGTAAACGGAGCAAACGCGATTAAACCTGCCGCGAGAGCCGCCAAAATTTTTTTCTTCACTGTAAAGCCTCCTTAGCGGTGTTAATTTTTCAAGGCGACGTGAGCAACGTTATCTTGATAATAAGGGTCGGTGACGGCGACGCCGGTCGGAACGTCGATATTCGCGGGCAAAAGCAAGCTGTCTTTGGGGACGCTGACCCAAAAGACCACGTCCGCGCCCTGCGAGGAGAGAATCGAGGCGCGTGCGGCACTGTCGACGTTAATCAGCTCAATATTTTTGCCGATACGCTTAGACACTTCCGCCAAAACCGCCGTGCTGAATCCTGCGGGCGTCCCGTCCGCCAAAATCATATCGAACGGCGGCAAATCGCCCGTGACGGCGACTTTAATCGTATCCGCGCCTTCGATTTGCGTTATCGGGACGGCGGGCGGCTCCGCGCCGCTTTTTAAGTCGGTGATGTATTCTTTCGACAGCTTGGCAAGCGTTCCGTCGCCGGTCATCGCCTTAATCGCCTTGTTCAGCTCGTTTTTGAGCATGGCATCGCCCTCGCGCACGGCAAAGCAAAATGAATCGGACAAAACGCGTTCGGAAGGAAGAATCTCCTTGTTATCGGAGCGTTGAATCATATAATTGGCGACGTTTTGATAAGTCGACAGCATATCAATCTGCCCCGCTTCGAGCGCGAGCTGCATATCGTTCATTTTGTCGAAGTACTTATAATCCGCGCTGAGATTAGCCTTCGACGGGCGATAGGACTTCTCCTATTTCTTCATGTATTCGTTGTATTCGATTTCGCTGGTGTTAAGGTGAGAAATTACGCCGATAGTCGTCTTGCCGGCGTCATCTGCGGGCTTTTGAGCGGAATTATCGCCGCCGCAACCCGTCATAAGCAAGCCGACCGCGCAGATTGTTGCCAAAAGTTTCTTCAAGTTAAATCCTCCTTACGTTGTCGCCGTAAATGGTTTTAAAATCGTCGCGCATGGAAACGGGAACCCAACCGTTGGCGGCGGCGGCTTTACGCATTTTTTCTGCAGAAGCGGGCTTGCCGAACTCGCGGACGGTATCGTCGCAGAGCAAAACGAAAATTTTCGTCTTGTACTTCGGATTGGTGGCGGTGAAATTGAACATGCTCGAATCGCCGCCCGAATTGCCGAACGCCAACACGGGTTGCTTGCCGATTTCGCGAGCCATGAGCGCAACTTTGTTCATGTTAATATTTTTGCTGACGAACGCGCCGCGCACAACGCTATCCTCGGCGGAAAAAATGTAGTCCATGCCGTCGATATCGCCCTGATTCGCCGCGACGTAGCTGTAATCGGTGCCGATTATGTTATCGCTGTCGACGCCGAGAATCTCCGCCGAAATGCGCGTGTATTCGCGTTCCGCGCCGCTTACGAGGAAAATTTTAAAATCATTCGCCCGCAAATAAGAGACGACCTCGACCATCGGCAAATAAAAAGCCTCGCCGACCTTCAAATTGCTGAAGCCTTCGACGGGCGTGTTCAGATAATTTTTGGTATAAGCGGCGTACTCGGCGGGCGTCATGCCGGCGAAGACGTTGGCGTTCGATTCGCAATGCTTTCTGCGCACGTCGTTGGTCATTTTGCGATTATAAATGGCGTCCTTGACGGCTTGCGCATTCGATTTATCGTGTTCGGTCGCGATATAATCGGGGTCGTCCAGGGCGCGGTGAACGAACATCATAAAATCGAAGCAAAAGGGCGCGGTTTCGCAAACCAAAGTCCCGTCCACGTCGAAAACGGCGATTCTGTCGGCGACGGGAATAAAATTTTTACTGCGCTTATCGGTCACGTCGGCGACGTATTCGACGAGCTGTTGTTTGGCGGCGGCGTCCTTAGTCCAGAACTTGAAATCCTTAGCCTTCTTGACTTGAATGGCGGCAATTTCGTCGCGGGTGGCGGCGTCGACGGCTCCGAACGAGCTTAAAGCCATAAGCCCCGCCGCCAGTGCCGCCAAAATCTTTTTTTTCATGACAAATCCTCCCTGTTATTTGTGCAAACGCAGTTTAGCAAAAAAATTTCTCTTGTCAACGTGCAGATTTTTCAAAGGCGTATGTTATAATTACGCGGTTGAAAATCGCTTGCGAACGGAGGATGATTTTATGCCGACGGAAAATAATGAGACTTTCTACCGCAAAATTATCAGCGGAATATCGAACGGCGTTATTTATGTGCAGAAGGGAAAAATTTTGTACGTAAATCCGGCGACGGCGGAAATTCTTTGCAAAAACGAATCGGATTTGGTCGGTAAACTTTTTGCGGAATGTTTTTTCGAGTACAGCGAGAACGACGATTTTAATCAAATGCTTTTGGAAGTAATTTACGATTCCCGACGCGAATACGAAAAAATTGTCCCGTATTTTACCGGCGCGGAGATGAAACATCTCCATATACGAACGTCCTCGTTAAAGCTCGATACCGAAATGATTGGCATAATAATTTTGGTCGACGACGTAACGGAATTGATGAAACTGCGCGGCGTTGCGCTTGATTTGGAAAACATAAAGGCGATAAATCGGCAACTGAGCGAATCGCGGGATTTTTACAAACGAAATGCCGAAACGGATAAACTCACGGGGCTTTTAAATAAAATCACGTTTGAAAACAGGTGCACCGAATATATTCAGAGCCTCGCGGCGGAAAAAATTGCGGCTATGTTCGTTGTCGACCTGGATAATTTCAAAAAAGCCAACGACACATACGGACACCAATTCGGCGATTTGATTTTAATACAATTCGCGGACGGACTGCGCAATATTTTTAACGCCGACAGCATAATCGGGCGATTCGGCGGCGATGAATTCGTTATTTTGCTTAAGGACGTTACCGACACAAATTTTGTGGCGGAAAAGGCGCGAGTCGTAATAAAAATGGCGCAAAGCCTGCATTCGGAAAAAAATATTCAAATTTCGGCGAGTATCGGGATTAAAATTTTCGACGGCACGGAAAAAAATTACTCAAAAATCTTTGCGGCGGCTGATAAATCGGTTTATGTGGTTAAAACGCACGGTCGAAACGGCTTCAGCATTAACGAGGCGGCAAGGCAGACCATTTGAGCAAAAAAAAATCCCCGCGTTATCGGCGGGGCAAATTTTTTTGTTCAGGATTCTCTTTGTACGTTGTCGCCGTAAATCGTCTTGAACTCGTCGCGCATGGAAATGGGATTCCAGCCGCGCTTGAGAGCCAAAGCCGTATCATTTTTTGCACGCGTCGGGTTGCCGAGTTCGCGCTCCGTGTCGTCGCAGATAACAAAGAAACTCATCGAACGATATTTGTTGTCCTGCAACGTGTATTCGAGCATACCGCTGTCGCCGCTTGAGTTGCCGAACGCCAGCACGGGCTTTTTGCCGATTTGATTCAGTATGGAAAAAATTTTAACGGTCTTGGCGTTTTCTATAAACCAATTGCCCGAAATAACGATTTTCTCCTTGTTGCGGTCAAAGAAATGTTCTTTCGGAATATCTTTGCCCATATTCGTTGACGTGTAATTGAAATCGGTACCCAAAATCCTGTCGAATTGAATGGGAATGACGCCGTTGACAAGTTCGCGGGTGGTGCTGACGCCGCAAGCCGAATCAATGTAGACGTTGAAGCCGTTATTGGTGAGGTAGGAAATAATCTCGACCATGGGCAGATAGAAAGCCTCGCCGCGCTTAAGATTCGTCAAGCCGGTTTCGTTGGTTTGCATGAACTTGCGGACGTAGGCGCGATATTCTTCGTCGGTCATGCCGGCATAAATCGCGGTAAGCCCTTCAAGGTACAATTTACTTTCGGCGGGCGTCAATTTTTGTTTGGCGTAGACTTTGGGCTTAATTTTTTTTGCCAGCGCGAGAAATTTCTTGGGCGCGGTGTAGGAGCTGTCCTCAAGCACGCGGTGCAGGAACATTGCCTCTTGGAAGTAAATAGGCGCGGTTTCGCAATAAAACGTTCCGTCCATGTCGAAGGTTGCGATACGGTCTTCGGGCGGAATGTAATTCGCGCTGTAAGGATTGGTCACGTCCTCCACGAATTCGATAATCTTCTGCTTGGTGGGCGAATCCTCGTTCCAATATTGGAAGTCCGCCGCCGTCTGGACGCGAATTGCGGCAACCTCGTCGCGAGTGGCGGCGTTGACGACACCGAAGGAGCTTAGAGCCATAAGCCCCGCCGCGATAGCCGCGCAGATTTTTTTACGCATGATAAAGCCTCCTTAACCGATTTTGACGCTGTGAATAACATTATAGCCGCGAGCTTTGAGGATTTTTTTAACGTCCTCAAGCGCGTTGCTTTCGTCCAGGCGCACGACCAGCTCATAGCGATTATTTTTGTGGCGGCACGTGATGAAGCTGTCGATATTTATGCCGTTATCGGCGAAAATTTTAGTGATGTCCGCCATGACGCCGACCTTGTTGTCGACTTCGAGGGTCAAACGGGTTTTGCCGCCGATTAGCCCCATAACCTTGATAAACGTCTTGAGAATATCGGTGGCGGTGATGATGCCGACGACCGCGCCGACGTCCGAGACCACGGGCAAGCCGCCGACCTTGTTGTTGTACATGATAAGAGCCGCCTCTTCGAGCGTCGCGCCTTCGTTGACGGTGATAACCCGCTCGTGCATGATGTCCTTGACGGAAATTTTATCGAGCAGGGAACGAATCTCAAACTTGGATAGGGTGGTGGCGGGCGAGGGCGCAACGCGCATAATATCGCGGTCGCTGAAGTAGCCGACGAGCTTGCCGTTGTCTATGACGAGCATTCTGTGGAAATTGTGCTTCTTCATGAGACGGTCGGCTTGCTGAATGGTGGCGTCGCTGGTCACGGACACGGGGTGCTTGGTCATTCGGGACGCTACGAACATTTTACAACCTCCTTATCAAAAATTCTGTGATAACGTCGAAAATCTCTTGTTGTTGCCAATAATCATCGGCGTGATTGGCATTCGGCACGATATATCGCTCAGCCTCGACGCCGTGATTTTTTAGGGCTTGGAAAAGCAAATCGGTCTGCGCGGGCGATACGATATTGTCTGCGGAACCGTGCATAAGCAACATAGGCGCGGAGTTTTTGCTGATGTAATTCAGCGGATTTGTTTCCTCGACCGGCACATTCAGCGATTCCAACATTTGCGGGAAGGCTTTCAGCGATTTTATATCGACAAAACCAAATAAATTCACTGCCGCCGCTATTTCGCTCGATTGGTCGAGATTGTCGCCGACGTTGAAAATTTTATCGCCGTTGGTTACAGCCGCAAAAGCCGTTAAGTATCCGCCCGCGCTGTCGCCGATAAGGAAAATTTTTTCCGCGTCGACGTTGAATTTCTGCGCGGAGGCTTTCAGGAAACGAATTGCGGATTTAACGTCCTCAAGCGGCGCGGGAAATGTCGAATTCGGTACCGTGCGATAATTTATGCTCGCCACGACGAAGCCGCTTTCGGCAAGGTGCATACGCAGTTGCGGCATACGCGCCCGATTAGCCGAGATAAATCCTCCGCCCGTGACGAAAATGACGGCGGGCAATTTTTTTGGAATTTGCGGGATAAGCAAGTCTGTTTGCAACGGTTGAATCGGCTTTTCAAAGGTCGGGACTTGCGCGTAGACGACATCGGGCACGAAATGAATTTTCGGGCGTTTCAGCGTCACATTTAAAATTTTGCTTTCGTAAATCACGATTTAACCTCCCAAAAATTTATCTGCGGGAATTTTTCTCGAAAATGATTTGCAACTCGTCGAAGGGCAGAATCTCAAGGTGCGCCAGCTTGTTGCGAATTTCGCGGTAGCTCAACAACTCGTCCCAATCGGGCTTGTCGAACCAGAGGCGGCGTTCGCTGACCAAAAATCTGAGCGTCCCCAATTCGGCTTGTTCGGGCTTTTCAACTTCAAAGTAGCCGGAATTGCAGGGCAGAGCGGCGGCGACAGCTTGGTAATACTTTTTGATTAGTTGGCGGCGAAACGTCTCGACAAGCGGGAAAATCAATTTTAATTGCGTCAAGCGGATGTCGAAGTCAATATCCTCGTCGGCGCGGGGCGGGAAATCCAATTCGGCGGCGATGGTTTTGAACATTTCGCGAGGATTTTTAAGGAATTCGATACTGTGTTGCAGGCAGGCGGCACCAAGCTCAACGTTGCCGTCAATGAGGCGCGTAACCAGTTCGGCAAGATATTGTTTGGTAAGATTGTTCGCCTTGCAGAACTCCGCCGCCGTCAAAATATTGAACGCAAAACAATCGTACTCGGAAATTCTGTCGGCATAGGAAAAAATCTCGATACCGGCGCAATTTTGAGCGGCAAAATCGTCGGTCGCCTCCAAAATGAAGACTCCGCCGCCTCTGCCGTCCAAAAAGCGATGATAGTCGGCGATAAAGTCGAACCACTCGGCGGCTTGAGCGGCGTCGGCGTTTTGAATCCAAAGGCAACGTTCAATCAGCAGAGTATTGGGGCTGTTCGCCAGAAATTCGGCATAAGCCTCCGCGCCGTAGGGTCGGAAGCCCTCCTTATCGGGGCAAAAATTATTCATTATGAATTTTTGAGGAGCCTTGAAAATTTCCTGCGCGTCGAGGATTTCTGTTTCGCGGACGCCCGAAAATTTTTCGTTGAGCAAGCCCCAAAGTACCTCGCGCATGGTATCGCGCCACGGGACACGTTCGGGCAAACTGAACACGACGCTCCGCCCGCCGCTCAAAACCTCCGCCGCCTCCGATAAAAAGCGGCTTGCTCCGTCGGTTTTCTTCCACCAAATTTTATCCATTAGCCGCCTCCGCCATCAAATTAAAAAGCTCGTCCTCGACCTTCTGCCGCGTGCCCATGTAGTTGAAAATCCGTTGACGCGCAAAGAAATACCTGCCCGAATCGCCCTTGCGCAGGATATTCAGCTCGCAAAGCTCCGTCATTAGCGCATCAATCTTCGACTCGTCCTTAGGCAAATACCGCTCCTTAACCAGCTCAAACGACTTGGCGCAAGTCAGAATATCGGCGGGCGAACAGCCCTCGACGTTAAAGTTTTCGTGATACAAATGCGCCAAAATCTGCGCAATGACGTAATAATATTTGTCGTCGCCGAGGCGCAGGGTAATTTCGATTTTGTCCCTGATGTCGCGGAGAAATTCCTCGTCCGCCAAAACCTTTTTGATATGCCCCTCGGTTATCTCGTAGGGCGGGGCGTTTTCGCCGTAGCTCGTGTTATTCGGATCAAACAGCGTCAGCAAGAGTTTTTCGCAGAACAACTGGATTATGCCGGGGAAGTACAGCGCGGTCTCGGCTATCGTGAAAATCAACTTGTCGTCGGCGAAGCGCAACCCCAGGCAACGCAACGGCACCTCCAAAAGTTTCCGCGCCTCCTCGAACACAAACGGCTTTATCGTCAGCGATTTGAGCACCGGCAATATCGGATTGTCGCTTTGAGCGCGTTCCTTCTCGAAACGGACGATGTTGCGCAAGCCCGCTATCACGAACTTAAAGCGACTGCCGTTATAATCGGTCTGCTGAATCCGCGACAGGGCGTCAATCGGCGCGTAGCGGACCGCCGCGCAGGTGTCGATAAATTTGTCCGCCTCGTCAAGCATGAGCAGGAAATACGGAATTTTATTGGGCGTATCGCTCGCCAAACGTTTTTTAATCTCGCGGGTCAAAACGTCCCAATCGTCGGTTTCAAGCGGCTCCGTGAAAAAGTTGGCGTCGGTAAGCTCGCGGCTCGTATACAACGCCGCCGCCCGATAATCCCTGTTGCGTATCTCGACGTAAATCGCCCGCTGATTCTTGTTGCCGTCAATCTCGCGGCAAGCCATTTTCAACAGCGCGGACTTGCCCAGTTGACGCCCGCCGTAAACGATATTCACGCCGTCGGGGTTTTTGACGTTATACATTGCGTCCTCGCGCCCGATAAACATTTCCGGCGGCAACAACTTTTGCGGATCCCAAATGTACGGCTGGCAACGGCTGAACGGCATGATAAGCGACATGAGCGTATCGTTTATGCGCTTCGTGCCGATTTGCTCCGCGCAATGCTTCATAAGATACATCATGACAACCCTGTCGACGACCGCAAAAATGTGCATGAGCGAACGGTCGCTCTTTATGGCGCGTGCCAGGCGTCTGCGTTCCGGCAATTTGAGCGCGTGATCCAAAAGTATCAGCGTGTTGCCCGCGTCGAGTTTCTTGAAGTAATCGATAAGATTTTCCTGCGGGAATTGCCCGAATAAGCACGTCACGCGGAAGCCCGCCTTGCCGACCTCAGCCTCCGAACCGAACGCCGCTATCGGGTGCGTGTGCATCATTTGGAACGATTTTTTGAGCTTGACCGTGAACGTCAGCGATTTGGTATCGGTGTCGTCGGAAAGCGTCAGGGAATCCACGTCGAAGCCGAGCAACTCCAGCAATGCCCCAACGCGGTCGAGATATTTTTCCTTGCCGCCGGTCGAATCGGGCATACCGTTTGGCAGCCAGCTGTCGATAAGCTCGCCACGCGCCTTGTAAAATTTATTTTTGTCGACGCTCTGCTTGGCAAGCAAATTCTTCAGCGACGTGCCGATATTCTGAACTTTGCCGTAGCACTCGCCGTAATCGTCGATAAAGCGGCTCAGCGTCAAGTTCTCGCCGACGGGCTTTTTATACGGCTTGCCGCGACTAAGCTCCGAAATCAAAGTCCGCGCCGCCGCAAAGTTCCCCGCCGTCAAGAGCTTTTGAATCTCCTCGACGCTTTCAGCCAATGCCGCCGAATCAAAATTTTCGTCGTGTTGCTTGAAATCCTCCGTCGCCCGTTGCAAGTCATCTTCAAGGAGTTGCTCAAACTCGGTGGCATTTCTCTTAATCCCCTCCTCCCAAAATTTCTTGACGCGGAAAAACACGCCGTAATTGCCGCTCGCCTTGGCATACGCGCAACAGTTATCGACCACGCGCAGAATTTTTTCCTTAACGTCGTCGCTGTTCAACTGCCCGTGAATTTGCGCCAACTCCACGCCGCCCTTGAACTCCTCCAGCTTGCGCTCAACGTCCTTGCCGACGCCCGCAATACATTCCTTAAGCGCGTAATTTTTCTTCGCGATAAAGGATTCGCCCGTCGTAGCCTTGAGGTAATCGTCAAGCATCTGCGCGGAGCCGAAATCGTCGCCGTGCTTTTGGAAAATGTGTTCGATACGTTTCTCGACGCTCGGCAACTTTGAATCGGCGTGTTTCAAAATTTGTTCGGCAAGCCCGTCGCCGGTGCCGTCGGATATGTTCAAGTCCAGCCTGGGCAAATAATTTTCGTCGAGGATAACGTAATCGCCGCACAGAAATTGCACATAGAAATACTTGCGTTGCGCCGCGTCGTAGGAGCCGCCAATCCGCGCAGATATTTCCTTGAGCGTCCGCGCCAAGACCATAAAGCTCGCCGTATCCAACGTCTTGCCCTTGAGCTTTTTGCCAAGTTCTTTATACGCCTCCTCGGACCTCATCATCATATTCGCGAAGGTTTCCGCGTGACTGTTATCCTGCACCGCGCCCGTAAGATTTTCCGCGCACTTGACCCACGTGCACATTATCGCGCCGGCGCGTTCCAAACTGCTGATTAAATTGCTGCGCCTGTCGCCGACCATGCTGTTTTTGTTCTTTTTGGACTTGACCTCGTTCCAGCAACGCTCCACCCAATCCAAAAGCTTATCGCTGTCGATATTGTCGATGTTGAGGGCGGCTTCCTTGCGAATAAAATTCTTCGCCAAAAAGCCCTTAACCGTGCTCAATGCCTCAGGCGTGTATTTCTCAATCGGAGCCTTCATCAGCTTAAACGTCGCTCCAAAATCGTTGTTGATGTCGAAAAGTTTCTGCTTGGTCTTGACGGTCGTGTAACCCGTCTCACCGCGAAAATCGCCTTCAAAAAATTGGCGGTAGTAAGTCGCGGCGTCGCTTATCACCTTGCCGAATTCAACCGCCGCACGACGATTCTTCGCCACGCTGTCAACGAAATAATTCGCGCCCTTACGGTTGGCAATTTTAAAATCCTTAACGTCGCTAATCAGCTTATACAGCGGTATATTTTCGTCGAGGAGCTCAAAATAATCCAAAGCGTCGAAAAGAGCGGGGATGTCATAGTCAAACTCAACGTCGTTGTAGAAAAAGGCTCGCAACGCGGCGGCGATTATCAAAGTTTCGTTGAAGGGCGTATTGTCCTTTGCAAAGAGCGTCGAAATCGCGGCGGCACTGTAGGGTTCGTCGAGGAGCGGGTCGTCAAGAGCGAATGCCACCTGCCGATAAAGCAATTCAACCTCCGAAAATTCCGCACTCCGCGCCTTCAAGTATGCCGTCGCGCAATAGAATTTCTCGCTCAAAAGCAAGCCCTTGACTTCATGTAAAATGTAATCGTCCTCGTCGGCAGGCTCCTCAAAATCGTAAACTTCAGGCTCGTAAATATCGGGCTCGGTTTCGACGATTTCAACTTCGGGCTCGTCAAAGGGTTCCTCAACGTCGGGCTCCTCAACGGGCTCTGCGGAATCATCTTCGGGCTCGGAGTCGTCGGTATCGGCTTCGTTATCGTCAAAATCCTCGTCAGCCCAAAAATCGTCTTCGGCATCGGGCGCGGACTTCGCCAAAATTTCCTCCGTCATGACGGGCTCGCCGGTTTCGCTGTTATAAAAAGTGTTATCGTTGAACGCGTAAAGATAATAATCGGCGTCTTTCGGCAAGACGTCAGCCAAAACCTCCGCCAAAGCGTCGGAAATTGTCATGGTCTGCTCGAACGTAATACCCGCCACGAACACGCGGGCGAAATTCTTATGCTTAAGGTACGCCGCCAAATTCTTGATAAACCTGTCACACTCGTCGGCGGTGTCCCAAAAGCAACCGATAAACAGATTGTTGTCATCTTTGAGGTCGAACTCGGCATGAAACGCCTGCGCGAAGAAATCCATCCTGTAGAAGTGATTCTTATCCTCATTGACCTTTTCGTACAACAGACAACAAATCAGCCGCGTCAAAGCGCACTTCATATCCTCGCCGACAAACGCCCCGCCGTTCAAATCCCACTTATCGGGCGGTTTGGGGCGAAGGAGCTTTTTGCCCTCGTCGCTCTTGAGCAAATCGTAAAAAGTTTTCGTAAAGCTGTAAAAACTGCCGTAGCCCTCGAACGTGTACTTTTGAATATAGCCCTTGGAATGCAACAGCTGAATCGCGTTCTGCAGGATATTGAGCGTGACATTTTTAGGGTAAAAGGACGTCGGCGACAGTATGCCGTAAATTTCGATATAGTATAAAACCAGCTTCAAGGTTTCGGAAGTTTTACCGCTCTTGAAGTCGCGCTTAAAGTTGATTGCGGTGCAAGGCTTGTTGCGCTCGACCTTATCGATGTTGAAAATACCCCGCCACCTGTCGAAGTCTTTATCGCTCAAAAGTGCACGTTTGGATTGGAGAATCTTCACGAAGTCGCTTTCGGCGGGCGGAGTCGGTGGAGCGATTTTTTTCTTTGGAGCTTCAACGGGTTTATCGGCGTCGAGGGTCGCCATAGTCAATTCGCCGCCAAAAATCCCGTGCCAAATCAAATCGTTGCTGAAGTAAGCGCGGAGTCCGTCACTTAGGGCGAATTTCTCGACGCTGTTTTTTTCCTGCGCGGCGCGGACAAATTTGGCATAAGGCTCAATGGCGGCTTTCAACTTATCGTCGCGCCGTTTGCTTGCAAGCAATTTCTTAAGTTTCGCCTGATGTTCGCGCAAAACTTTTGACAACTCGACGTCCTCGGTTAAGAAGAGCATAAACTCTTCCGCCTGCCCCAAGATTATCGTTTCGTGGATTTTTTTCTCCTCGGCGTCCAGAGCCGCTTCCGCCGCCGAAATTTTATCGGGCAACGGCTTATTGAACAGCTTACTGTGCAACTCGTGACAATCGGCGGATTTGGTCAGCCACGCGATTAAATCTTCGCCCCAAGCTTTTAAATCGTCGAGGGGCGCGAAACTGTCCTTATCGATGACGGTTGCGATTTTGCCCAAATCCCTTTTGACAAGCACGTTGCGCCCGCGCAGTTCGGTCAAGACGTTGCGGAATTCTTCAATCGTCTTCAATCTGTCCATGAGAGTTCAACCTCCCAGATAAGCTTTGCGAATGTCCTCGCTGGCGGCAAGTTCCTTGGCGTTGCCCGAAATCGTGATTCGTCCCGTCTCCAAAACATAGGCGCGATTTGCTATCGACAACGCCATATTTGCGTTTTGCTCAACCAGCAAAACCGTCGTGCCCGTCTTGTTGATGTCGACGATGATGTTAAAAATTTCCTTGATGAGGAGCGGCGCGAGTCCCATGCTTGGTTCGTCGAGGAGCAAAAGTTTGGGGCGACTCATTAAGGCGCGTCCCATGGCGAGCATTTGTTGTTCGCCGCCCGACAGCGTTCCCGCCAATTGGAGCCGCCGTTCTTCAAGGCGCGGGAAACGTTTAAAGACCATTTGCATATCGGCTTGAATTTCGTCCTTATCGGTGCGCGTGAAAGCTCCGAGTTCCAGATTTTCCAGCACGGTCATTTCCGCGAAGATTCGCCGACCTTCGGGCACTTGCGATATTCCCTCGCGAACTATTTTGTGCGCCGGCATTCCCGCGATATTGTTGCCGAGAAAATTTATCGCGCCGGTTTTTGGCTTGAGCAACCCCGAAATTGTTCGGAGCGTCGTCGACTTGCCCGCGCCGTTCGCGCCTATCAGCGTGACTATTTCGCCCTCCTCGACCGCCAGGCTGATTCCTTTTATCGCATGAATCGCCCCGTAGTAAACGTTGATGTCCTTGACCTCAAGCATTGCCATAAGCAAGCCTCCTATCTGTCGTGCAAAGCTATAAACTTATCGATGTCGTTGAAATACTTAAAGTTATCGTGAATCTTGTCGAGGCTCCAATCCCACCACTTAATCCTAAGCAACGCCTCTATGACCTCCTCGGAAAAACGGAACTTGATAATCTTTGCAGGGTTGCCGCCGACAATGGCGTAGGGCGGCACGTTCTTAACTACCACGCTGTCGGAGGCGATAACCGCGCCGTCGCCGATAATCAGCGGCTTGTTAGGATTGGTGCACTTCAAGATACAGCCGCGCCCTATCCAAACGTCGTTGCCGATATTGATTCGACACGCTCCCGCTTGCTTATAAAAATCGGCGGGGGCAACCCAATCGTACCACCACAAATCAAACGAGGCGACCTTTTTATAATCGTGACTGCCGTTCATGCCCAGCTCGAATCGGATATGTTGAGAAATGCTCGAAAAATTTCCCGTCGTCACCACGCCGCTTCCGTCAACCGTCGAAAAAGACGCAATGTAGCTCTTTTTGCCAAGCGCAACTATGGAGGGATTATTCTTAATGCTGTAGTGTTGCGGATAAATCGTATTTTTGCCCGCGCCGAAAGTTGGGGTGTCAAGCACGCCGTAAGCGACGCCCTCTTTGAGCAGGCGCGGAAAATCCAAGTTAGGCACCTTGAAAACTCTGCCGTCAATGATTCGGTTACGCGGGACGCCTTGAGCCTCCAAGAACTTCATACGCTGATAAAAACTGTAGTGCGCGGAGATTATCGTCAGTTCAAAATTTAAATCCCCCTCCCCCCCGTCTACCTGCGGCGGGGAATATATTAACCTTTCCGCTTTCGAGGACGGCAAAGGCTACGATGTCCAAGTTGCCGCGTTTAACTTCGCTCTCGTAGCAGGGTTTCAGCTCGTTAAACAAGTCGTCCACGCCGAAGATTAAAGTTTTAAGTGCCATAAGCTTACTCCTTAATAAATTCAAAAGTCACGGGGAATTGATGCTTACGCTGAGCGTCGCGGCAATAGCGCGAATACGTGCGGGCGATTTTCTTTTGCTCGACCTTGGAATAATCGCCGACGATTTGAATATGCGCCTCGACGGGGAAACGCTTAATGGTATCAAGTTCGCCCAAACGCTCCTCGATACACTCCTGCGTTGACAGCGGAAAGCTCGTGCCGTGCAAGACTTTGAACAGCTCGCGGATATTGCCCGTAGCGGCGTTAAAATCGCAACTCATGGAAAGATTGCCCTCGCCCGACATGTACATACGCCCAAAACCCGCCGTGTCGACGCCCGGCGTAAGGAGCGAAGTCCGATTGCCGTCCGCGTCGATGACGAAAACTTTAGCCTTGCCAATCTCGGCGTGCCAATCCTTGGCGGGCGCAACGTAAGAATCAAAATCAACCTCGATGACCTCGCCGCTCTGCGTGTAGGGATATTGAGCCGCCTCGCGATTGGCGTCACCCAAACGCAACGCCGCCGTTACCGCCGCACTCCGCGCCAATGCCTCGCGATTAAATACGTAAACCGTCCGATTATCGCGTTGATAAGTCGCGCCGTCAGTCCACGTCGATTTGTCGAAGTAAATCTGCGCGGAGGGGAACTTCTGATTGTACAGAGCTACGGCGGCGTCAATGCGATTGAAACAATCCGTCCACTGCTCCCACGAGGTAAGGTCGCGGACGCCCGAACAACTCTTGCTGTGCGTCATGCAAGCCAGCGCAACCGCGTCGGCGTTGACGCCCAAAGCCTCAATGTAAGCGCGATTTTCCAAAACGTGAATCGCCGAGTTCAAGGAATGATCCTTGCGCAAGGCGGTGCCGTCGGTGTAGGTCTTGAACGCGCCGCCGTCCATACCGGTATCGTGCATGTAAGCCGCAATTTCCAGCTCGCGCCTGTCAATCGCCGAGTACCACACATTACCTAAGCCCGCACGCTCAATGGCGTCCGCCGCCTCCGCAGACTTGACCGCTACCAACGCCGCATGATGCGTGCCGTGATCGCTGTAAATCCTAAGCTCCGCGAATTCGTGCGCTCGTGCCCGCCCCTCGGCGTAGTATCGCGCCGAAAGCGTTTCGATTGATTTAACGTCCGCCGCCGAGACGATTTGCGTAAATATGAACAGCCACGCGAACAGTGCCGCGCCGATTAGCTTCCTAAGCATAAAGTCAACTCCTGTCGTGCAATGCGATAAACTTGTCGATGTCGTTGAAATACTTAAAGTTGTCGTGAATCTTGTCGAGACTCCAATCCCACCATTTGATACGCAACAACGCCTCGATAATGTGCGGCTCGAACCGATACTTGATAACTTGCGCGGGGTTGCCGCCGACAATGGCATAGGGCGGCACGTTCTTAACTACCACGCTGTCGGAGGCGATAACCGCGCCGTCGCCGATAACCAGCGGCTTATTCGGATTGGTGCATTTCAGATTACAGCCGCGCCCTATCCAAACGTCGTTGCCGATATTGATTCGACACATGCCCTGCGGCGGATAAAATTCCTTTGGGACACCCCAATCAAAATGACTAACCCCGTAGCTGTTGACGTTTCGATAGTTGTGGTCTGAACCGCCCACCATGTTGAACACCAGATTCCACGATAGCGAAGAAAATTTGCTGACGGAAATTATCCCGCCCCCGTCTATGGTTGATTTATTGATATAACTTTTCGTGCCGAAGGTGATAGCTGCGCCATTTCCAAAATATACTCGCGGATATATCGCAAACGAAATGTCCTCAAAAGATTTTTTGTCAAACGTCCCGTAAGCGACGCCCTCTTTGAGCAAACGCAGGAAGTCCAGATTCGACACCTTGAAAATACTGCCGTCAATGATTCGGTTACGTGGGAAGCCTTGAGCCTCCAAGAACTTCATACGATTATAGAAGTCGTTACGCGAAGAGATTATCGCCAGTTCAAAATTAAATCCCCC
>ERZ842401.2141-NODE-2141-length-26791-cov-6.349903_pt1 | contig 26791 bp, 29 predicted proteins | sample MGYA00521270_ERZ842401 | MGnify/ENA primary metagenome ERZ842401 (study PRJEB31892, sample SAMEA3878208) | bioreactor metagenome | biome: Moose rumen | place: Sweden | collected 2011-10 | study: EMG produced TPA metagenomics assembly of the PRJEB12797 data set... | reverse complement strand
ACGATAGCGAGGCAATTAAACCTCTTGTTGTTAAATCAGTTACTTTGAACGGACTCGGAGACGCTACAAATATCGAAATTCCCGAAGAATAAGACAAAAAATTCAGAGCGTGGAAAATCCACGCTCTGTTTTAATATAAAAGGTTTTTATTTAAGCATAAATCGTAACAGTCTTTCCTTATAGTCCGGCGCAGTATCAAATGCAGCATGACCGTAGCCGTTGTATAAATGGCTTTCAAAGTTTTCCTTTCCCGAAAACAGGCTTTCAAGCTCCTCAGCAGCATACGGTAGTACGTTGTCATCTGCGGCTCCGAGTGATAAAACAGGACAAGTTATTTCATTTAGTTTTTCGGAAATATCAAAGTCCTTTGTACCTTCAGCAAGAGTAATAAATCGCTCTAAATCACTGTCGGTTATACTCTCTCCCAAAGAAGCCAAAGTGTCCTTGAATTTTTCAAACATGGCTTCTGGGTAGAGAACTCTTCCCATTTCAAGGTTAAGGTGTACCCGTTCTTTTTTCTCTGCCAAATCGAGCCACTTGCTGATTGATTTATACTGACCGTCAGTAATTCGAGCCGAGGATGAGCCGAGCATCAGCTTCTTGACAAGCTCGGGATGTTTTGCGGCGATTGTCATAGCAATCATACCGCCCTGAGAAGCGCCGAAAAGGTAAACATCTTTTAATCCGAGTGTGATAAACACTTCTGCCGTATCGTCAGCCATATCATAAACCGAGTAGCTTTGCGGCAGCTCGTTTCTTCGGTCGAACACATATACGGTAAATTCTTTTGCTATAATGTCATAAGCCTTCGCAATAATCTCTGCCGAAGGCATCACGCTCTGAACACTTAAGCCGGGGAGAATGACAAAGGTCTTTTCACCCTCACCGAAGGTAAAGTAATTCATAGTGAATTCGCCCGTATTCACTTTTCTTATTGGAATAGTCATACAATATTTCCTTCGTTTATATCGTCAATTACCTTTGAAACGATTCTTTCCTCGTCAAATCCGTCAACGTCAAGCATTTCTGCATAAATCAGGTTAACCTCGGATATGCCGAGATAGTTTTCGCAAAGGTCTTTAATATACCCGTAGCTGTAATCTGGAACATACGGACCGCCTGCAGTAGTGACATATATAAGTTCCTTTGCCTTGCATAAGCCGCGCGGTCTGCCGTCAGCGGTGTATTCCGAAACTATTCCCGTTACATAAATGTTTTCAATATACAACTTAAGCAGAGAGGGGAAGGATAAGTCCCAAAAAGGAGCCGAAATTACTATTTTATCTGCAGACGCAAATTGCTTTGCATAAGAAAATATTTCGTCCGAATAATCGCCGCTTTCAATAAGCATTGTTCTTCTTTCAAGTCTTTCTCTTGACAACGGTTGCAAATTTTCTTCGGGCAGATAAAGCTCTTTATAATCGTTACCGATTTTTCCTAAAACTGCTCTTGCTATTTTATCAGTCCGTGAGTCCTCACGGACACAACTGTTGATATATAAAACCATGGCTTTTATCCTTTGATTAAATTCTGATTATTTCAGCGATTAAACGCTTTAAATAATATTATCATAAAACTTATAAAAAGTCCATCAAACCTGTTGAAAAAGCCGTAATAATTATTGTAATTTCGGCAGGTTTTATGATATAATTAAAAATAATTATTATATAGGAGACATAAATATGAAAAGTGTTCTTGATAAAGCAATAATTTTTGCCGTAAAGGCTCACGAGGGGCAAACGAGAAAGGACGGCGGCGCTTACATATTGCATCCGCTTGAGGTTGCGGTTATTGCAGGAACAATGACAAAAGACACTGATGTTTTAGCGGCGGCTGTACTTCATGATACGGTTGAAGATACGGAAACTACCGCCGAGGATATTCTCAATAACTTCGGTCCCAAAATAGCCGAGCTTGTAGCTCACGAAACCGAGGATAAGCGACCTGAAATGAAGGCAAGCGCTTCTTGGAAAATCAGAAAAGAGGAAAGCCTCGCCGTATTAAAGGATAGCGGTATAAACTCAAAAATACTTTGGGTAGCTGATAAACTGTCGAATATGCGCTCTCTCGCAAAGGATTACGACATATTGGGAGAAGCGGTTTTTGAGCGCTTTAACGAAAAAGATCCAAAACAGCAACGCTGGTACCACGAAACGGTACTTGAATATACAAAAGAGCTTGCCGAATATTTTGCATATAAAGAGTATAAGGCATTGTTCAATAAAGTATTCGGCAAATACGAATAAAGGAGTTTAGACTATGAAAAAAATAATTAAGCTTTCAGGCAGAATTGATTCAACTAATGCAGCAGAGGTTGAAAAGAGAATTAACGACGAAATCGGCGTATTTGACGGCGAGCTTACGCTTGATGCGAGCGAGCTTGAATATATTTCAAGCGCAGGACTTCGTGTTGTTTTAAGACTTAAAAAAGCAAATGATACTACAAAGGTTATAAACTGCTCCTCGGAGGTTTATGAAATCTTTGATATGACAGGCTTCTCCGAGATGATGGAGGTAAAAAAGGCTTACAGAAAGCTTTCGGTTGAAGGCTGTGAAGTAATAGGCGAGGGTGCTAACGGAATTGTTTACCGCACGGACCCGGACACTATCGTTAAGGTTTATAAAAATCCTGATTCTCTTGCCGAAATACATAATGAGAGAGAGCTTGCGAGAAAAGCCTTTGTAATGGGTATTCCTACGGCAATTCCATACGATGTTGTTCAGGTCGGTGACCTGTACGGTTCGGTATTTGAACTGTTGAACGCCAAATCCTTTGCAACTCTCATTAACGAAGGTGAGGATGTCGCTTCACTTGCAAAACAGAGCGTTGAAATCTTAAAGACAATGCACGCCACAACTCTCAAGCCGGGCGAGCTTCCCGACAAAAAGCAGGAAGTCCTTAAATGGACAAACTTTACCTCAAAGCATTTGCCCGAGGAAATCGGAGAAAAGCTCTTAAAGCTTGTCAACGATATTCCCGATACAAACACTATGCTTCACGGCGATTTTCATATCAAGAACATTATGCAGCAGAACGGTGAAAACCTGCTTATTGATATGGATACGCTTTCTATGGGACATCCGATTTTTGAATTTGCCGCCATCTTTGCTGCTTATGTCGGTTTCAGCTGCGTCGATAAGCTGAATGCCCAGGAGTTCTTCGGTGTTAAACGGGAATACTGCGAACAGTTCTGCTACGATACATTTAAGTATTATTTCGCTGACAAAGATGAGCAGTTCATTAACAGCGTTATAAAAATGTGCGAGGTTATTACATATACCCGTCTTATGCGTTGGTTTATGGAAAAGAAGGATATAAACGATTCTTATGTAAAGAGCGTCGTTGATTTTTGTAAGAATTATCTTGTCAATAATGTTCCGAATACTGAAAAGCTGTATTTTTAAGACATATAAGGAGGAAGTTATATGCAGATAACAAATGAGAGAAACGGCAATTCGCTTACCGTATTTATATCGGGCAGAGTTGACACGGCAACTGCACCCGAGCTTGAAAAGTTTATTGAAGAAAACACCGATGGAATAACCGAGCTTATCCTCGATTTAAAGGATATGAGCTACACCTCATCCGCAGGACTTCGCGTTATTCTCAAAGCGCAGAAGAAAATGAATGCACAGGGCAGTATGAAGGTTAAAAATGTTCAGAGCACGGTTATGGAGATATTCGAGATGACGGGCTTTTCCGACATTCTTACGATAGAGTAATTATGAAAAAAATACAAAAATTACGTTCTAATTTAGCGTTTAACATTATAAGCGCCGTTGTATTTTTATTGCTTTTGTTCAGCTGGATTGTGAGTATTATAGGTTATGTCAGCTTTACGAATGCCTTTGAAAGAGAATACAGCGATACAACCGCAAATATGGCTTATACGGCAGCTGCACTTGTAAACGGCGACCATATTGATGATTATCTTTTGGACGGCGGACAGTCTGAAGAATACAGGAAAACAAAGGACAATCTTGATACCTTCTGTAAGCGTATGCAAGTTTCACTTGTTTATGTTATTAAGGTTGATACAACGGATTACGGACGTTTTACCTCTGTATTTAATCTGGTAGGCGAGGATACTCCTTACACCCCCTGGGAAATTGGATATCAGCAGGATGCCACAAATGATACATATATAAATCTCTATAAGGAGATATATAAGGGCAACACTTTGTACGGTACTGTTTTCAGAACGACGAATCTGAAAGGCGCTCCTCCGCATATTACAACACTGATACCGATTAAAAACTCCGGGGATGAGGTTGTCAGCTTAATGTGTATCCAGAGACCGATGAGCGAACTTAAGGAGAGCAGACGTCCTTATCTTATAAACATTGCTATTTCTACGATAATTCTTTCGGTGCTTGTTTCCTTATCCACTGCTTTCTATATCCGCAAGAAATTTGTCAAGCCCTTAAAGCGAGTTTCGGACGAAACAGCTCGCTTTGCAAAGGAGAATAAAAAGGGTGAAGAGCTTGGCACAGTCAGCAGTATTAACGAAATAGCAAAGCTCGGCCACGCCATAGATGAAATGGAATCCGAGATGATCGGTTATATTGACAACTTAACCTCCGTCACGGCTGAAAAAGAGCGTATCGGCGCAGAGCTCGATATAGCGAAAACTATTCAGGAAAACTCGATTCCCAACATTTTCCCTGCCTTTCCCGAAAGAAAGGATTTTGATATATTTGCTTCAATGACTCCTGCAAAGGAGGTCGGAGGAGATTTCTATAATTTCTTCCTTATTGACGAGGACCATATCGCAGTTGTTATGGCTGATGTATCGGGAAAGGGTATCCCTGCGGCGCTGTTTATGATGGTTACGAATATTCTTATCAGCGACAGAACGCACATGGGAGGCACACCTGCCGAAATTCTTACCTTTGTAAACGACAATATCTGTGAGCATAATCAGGCGGATATGTTTGTTACCGTTTGGCTTGGTATTCTTGAAATATCAACGGGTAAGCTCACTGCTGCAAACGCAGGTCACGACGACCCTGCCGTTTACCGAAAGAACGGAAAATTTGAAATAGTCAAGAATAAGCACGGCTTGGTTGTCGGTGCTATGAAGGGCGTTAAGTATAAGGATTTTGAAATTCAGTTAAATAAGGGTGACAAGCTTTTCCTTTATACAGACGGCGTTCCAGAAGCTACGGATAAAGACAACAATATGTTCACTATCGAGCGTATGCTTGAGGCCTTAAACAAAAACAAAAACGGAAATCCGAAGGGAATTCTTAACTCAATTAACGAATCGGTCAATGCCTTTGTCGGCGATGCTCCGCAGTTTGACGATTTAACAATGATGTGCCTTGAACTTAAGGAGGAAGAGGACTTGAAAACATTGACTGTAGACGCGACAACTGAAAAACTCCAAGCGGTCAATGAATTTATCGACGGCTTTTTAGAGGAAAACGGCTGTTCTCCCAAGGCTCAGATGAAGGTTGATTTAGCCGTTGAGGAAATCTTTGTCAATATCGCAAACTATGCTTACGGCGACAGTGTCGGCAAGGCGGAGATTTCCATTGAAAACAACGACGGTGAGGTTACGATAGTTTTCAAGGACAGCGGCGTACCTTATAATCCGCTTGAAAGAAAAGAGCCTGACGTAACTCTGTCGGCTGACGACAGAGAAATCGGCGGACTCGGTATATTCCTTACCAAAAAGAATATGGACTCCGTTTCATACGAACATAAAGACGGAAAAAATATTCTTACAATGAAGAAAAAGATTTAGACGGGAGCTTTTCTTTTTTATGAAAATAGGTCAACGTATAGATAAATTCAGAGCGGAAAACAAAATAGCCGATTTTATTTTTTCCTTTACCGATGAAATCGGGAGAAGCAAGATAGGGCGTAATGCTTCAAGTATTTCGTTCTACGCCTTTATATCAATGATACCTTTGTTTATTTTGCTTTGCGCCCAGCTTCCGTTTACGGGTATAAGCGAAAATGAACTGCAGAATGCCATAGTTAATATTACTCCCGATGCCGTGCACGAGCTTGTAGCATTGGTTGTAAGCGAGGCATATTCGGCAAGAAAAGCGATTTTCTCGGTTTCGGTCATATTCTTGCTCTGGGCATCGTCAAAGGCAATGCTCGCCGTTATTCAGTCGCTTGATATGGTCTATGATGTAAAGGAAAAGAGAAAATATCTTTCAATGATTGGTTTTGCTCTTGTTTATACCGTTGCGACTCTGCTGATAGTCGGTGGTTTGCTTGTCGTCTTTGCAAGAGGGCACAGCATAGAGGATATAATTTCAACCGCATTTCCGACTAAGGCGATGTTCGAGGCGTGGGCAAGGCGAGGTCATAATCTATTAAGTCTGATTTCATTAACCTTGTTTTTCGCTCTCGTTTACAAATTTGCTCCGTCAGGGAAGAGAAAGCTCGTTCATCAGCTACCCGGCGCACTTTTTGCTGCTATAGGCACATCTGTTTTCTCAATATTCTTTGCAATCTATAACAACAGGGGAAACATCTACAAGTCCTTCTACGGAAGTCTCGCAGTAAATGCGGTATTTCTTATATGGATTTATTTCAGCATTTCGATAATTCTTATCGGCGGCGTTATAAATAAGCACTATGAAGAGCAAATAAAGAATTTGTTTAAGAAGAAAAAACACAATGTGAAAAACTAACAGTTACATTTTTAATGCTTTCAGGTGAGGGGATAATGGAAAATAATTATCAATGCACAGCGTTTATTATTACTGCTGTGGAAATAGAGACAAACAGCATAAAGAGCCTTTACAACGATTGGAAAAAAATATCCGTTGAAGGTGACAGTCAGGTGTATTACGAAACCTTTTTTGAAAAGGACGGGAAACGCCAAAGAATAATTACGGCGCAACAGTCTGTTATGGGTATGACTGCCGCTACTGTATTGACAATGAAGGCTATTGAAACGTTCAAGCCGAGATATGTTATTATGAGCGGAATTGCGGCAGGAACGGGAGATGAAGCCAAGCAGATTTACGGTGATGTTATAGTTCCCGATGTAATTTGGGACTATTCAACAGGCAAATTTGTCGGTCCCGATGAAACCGAAATTCGCTTTGGAGATATAGGCTTCCTGCCGAGACCTCGCTCGGTATATATTGACAAAGAAATTGTTGATATCGTAAAGGACACAATGGGCAGAGAAGACAACGAGTTTCACGTTCACATAGGACCTCTTGCGTGCGGCAGCTCTGTCGTTGCAAACCGTGCCGTTGTCGAAAAGCAGGTGTTGTCGTTGTTCCCACACACCGTTGGCTTGGATATGGAATCCTACAGCGTTGCATTCACCTGCCAGAACTGTAAGGCTCCTCAGCCTACAGCTATTATTATTAAAAGCATCTGTGATTTTGCGGACAGCGAAAAATCCGATCAGTACCAAAAGTTTGCGGCATATACAAGCAGCGGATATACGAAATATCTGCTCGAAAACCAATTACCGCTTGAGTAAGAATTTATTATATAAGCAGAGCGTGGAGAATTAAACTCCACGCTCTGTTACTGTTTTATCTATTTTTGCAATTCGCAAAGAAGTCTGTAAGACGGCTTTTCGTTGCCGTACAAATCGGTTGAGCCGTGAACACGGCGGCGGAGTCTGTCTTCGCATTCTTCTCCGCAATGCGTTCGGTAATCGTTAAGTGAAAACCACATATAGCCGCAGATGTTTGGGATTATCTTATACATTTCAAGCCGTTCCTTAAGTATTCTCGCACGCTCCTTGTCTCCGCCCTTGAAGTGCGGCTCGCACAGACCGAATTCCGAAACGAGAAGCGGCATACCGTCCGCCTTTTTGCAGGTGCGTTTCATATGATTAGGTATGTCGTCACTTGGCTCCCAAAGTCCGAGGTAATCGTTCCACATAGCAATATCACCGTAAAGTGTAGCATCATCTTTATCTGTATTTTCAATACGGCTCAATGTATTTGAAACATAATTTACAAGACGACTGTCTTTTGCCTTTATGTACCCGATTATGTCCTTTACATACTGAATAGTTGGCTCGGTTTCTGCGCCGAGTTCGTTGCCGACACCCCAGCATACAATTGACGGGTGATTAAAATGATAGTAAATCATTTCGTCAGCCTGCTGCTTTGCTATATCTAACTGCAGGGGAGTAGCTTGCTTCGGATAGCCCCAGTACGGTATTTCCTCCTGAACGAGCAGTCCGTTCTCATCGCACCAGTCAAAAAGTGCTTCGTCCTGTTGCCAGTGAAAACGGGTGAATACACAGCCGGCAGTTTTAAGTTGCCTTAAGCATTTTAAACTGTGCTCAAGCGGTTCCGCCATACCGAAATCGGGATGTGAACCGGGCATCCATTCACAGCCCTTTAAGTAGATTTCCTTTCCGTTAAGATAAACCTTTTCGCCTTTAACCTCAATTCTACGAATACCGATTCTCTGTTCAATTAAATCATTGTCTGTTTCAAGCGTAACTATATAAAGATTAGGGGAGTAGCACGACCACAGTTTCAGGTTCTCATAGGGAACAGTCAAGCTGTCGCTTTCAAGAACGAGCTCACCCGTTGAGTAGTCATAAATCTTAATCTTGCAGGGCTTGGTGATATTTGTTTTTATATTCAATGTACCGCTTGCAAATTCTCCGTCAATATGCTCAATATTTTCGGTAATGTGCATATATTCTATTCCATCTGGCTCAAGAAACTGCAATTCAACCTTGCGAATTATACCGCCGTCATCAGCCCAGTCAAAAGCGTCTTTATACGGAAGCATTTCCTCGTTATGAGTATTGTCAACCTCAACCTTTATCGTGTTGTCGGCTCCGAAAGTAACGGCTTTTGTGATATCAACGGTAAACGGAGTATATCCCGAACGGCTATGCTCGCCTACAAAAGAACCGTTAACATAAACTTTTGCCGAATGATAAACAGCGTTGAATTTAAGATATGCCTTTTTGCATTGTTTATCTTCGTCAATGAACACGCTTGTTTCATAAACAGCTTTTCCTCTGTGCTTCATTACCTTTTCGTCAACATTCCATGTGTGCGGAACGGTAACTTTAGCTTTATAACCAAGCTCGTCAATTGAAAAATTCCATTGACCTAACTGCTGTGAGTATCTCATAATAAAATGCCTTTCTGATTTACTGTTTTTAAAATGTTGAAACAATTTAACTCGTCAACATCCTATAAATGGTTATTTATTTTAAGAATCTTTTAATCGCTTCGTCGCTTTCATTAGGATTAAGCTGTTTAATATGTTCAAATATCTTCTGATATGATTCTTCAGGTTCGCACGAATAAACAAGGTCAGTGAAATCCTCGCCCATAAACGCTTCGGGAGTGGAATACTCCGCAACGCCCCAGCCGTATTGCATTCCGTACTTATCACGCATATAAACAAAATCGCTGATAAGCACATATCCCTTCGCTTGAAGACGGTTTATCATTGTGTCAAAGCCCTTGACTCCGTCTTTTCTGTAATTACCTATCTGCTTTAATCTTTTAGATAAAATCGGAGCGTTATTGCTTATTAAATCATAAAGAATTTTATCACCCCGATACGCTAACCCACAGTCATACAGTGTATCAAAATCATAACCGTCACGGCGATAATTAGCAAAATCAAGGTACCATTCCTTACTGATGAAACAGGCTTTCTTTTCAAAAAATTTTCCGTATGCGCAGCCGCTTTCACGGATAACAGGACCTTTCCATTCCCACACCTTCCAACCGTCGTCAGCGGCGGAATACCAAGCGTTCGGGTCGACATGTTCTTCAATTGAAAAGCCTTTTAATGAATTTTGAAACAGAGGAACAATGCCGTATGTTTCAACAGCGTTTATCATATCCTCTTTTGTTTCTATGTAAAAATCAAAACCGCTCATATACAATTACCCAAAACCTGATGTAAAATATTTATTAAATTATACCACACAACGTACAAAATGTACACAGGGTAGTATTAAATTTATGACCTTGGAATTGATAAGAAGATAAGGGCAGTGCTTTTAAGCGCTGCCCTTATTCTCTATACTGCTTCTTTTTTTAAAGCTATCTGTATCTTGTTTACCGATTCGTCGGAAATGACATGCTCCATTCGGCAAGCGTCCTCCGCCGCTGTTTTTTCGTCAACTCCGATGCTGACAAGCAGTTTTGTCAAAACGGTATGACGGTTATAAATCTTCTCTGCATATTCATTTCCGGCGTCCGTAAGAGACAGGTAACCGTTTTCGTCAACGTTTACATAACCTCCGTCACGAAGAATGCCCAAGCCTCTGCTAACGCTCGGCTTTGAAAAGCCCATTTCATTCGCAACGTCAATTGAGCGTACGCTGTCGCTTTTTTTCAAAAGAATATATATGGTTTCTAAATACATTTCGCCTGATTCTTGCATAATATAACTCCTTGTTTTTTAACGAATTACAAATTGGTTTTGAAGTTCGTCATAGAAATAACCGACAGATGACAGCTTTACTTCAAGTTCCATGCGTTCCTCGCCTAAGTCCTCGCACAACGCATCAAGATTTGGATAGTAATCCCTTAACTTTGTATTTACTACGCTTACCAATATTAAAGGGTCATTGGGCAGACTCATATTTACTCCTTTCCGCACACTTAATAAAACGGCTTACGGGTTTCTTAATAAGCAACGGTATTTACCAATAATGCCAATCCGGCAGTTACTGCCGAAAGCGGTATCCATATTAAAGCAAGTATGCCTCTTTTTATAAGCACCTGCTTCCAAGTTTGGATATAAGGTATATCCTCCATACCGCCGATTTTCCATAGCTTTGAGTACCCGACCCAAACCTTATCGATAATTATTCCGTCATAGATATTCATAATCTCGAGAAACAAAAGCGACTGGAGATAGGCGATGAAGAATGTATCCGCCTTGTTTATAATGCCGACAATAACAACTAATGCAATAAGCATCGCAGTTATGAAGGTCCAATGAAATACACTGCGGCGCTTTTTAATTATTTCATTGGTTGTCAAGCCTCTTTCGACCGCTGTTTTCTGATATTCGGCAGGGTAGAAAAACACTGCATTTATTGCTCCGCCAATTGCATATAGTCTTACAAGAAGTGTAAACAGTCCCAAAAAGACAATCATTTCGATTATGTATTTCAAGAGCATTTTATCACCTCATCCAAAATAGACATCTAAAATCATCATTGTTACAAAGCCGACGGCAAGACCTATTGTAGCAATATTTGAGTGCTTGCCCGTTTGCGAATCGGGGATTAACTCCTCTACAACCACATAAATCATTGCGCCTGCCGCAAAAGAAAGAAGATAGGGGAGGGCGGTCAGAATTGCGCTTGTAAGTAAAACCGTCAAAAGACCGAAAACAGGCTCTACTGCGCCGGACAGAGTGCCGAGTAAAAACGCTTTACCTTTTGACGAACCCTCACTTTTTAAGGGCATTGATATAATAGCTCCCTCCGGGAAATTCTGAATAGCAATTCCTATTGACAGTGCGGTTGCCGCCGCTAAAGTGATTTTCGAGTTACTGTTAAGCGCCGCCGCCAGAGTTACGCCTACAGCCATACCTTCGGGTATGTTATGAAGTGTTACGGCAAGCACCATCATTGTTGTCTTTTTAAGTTTTGAGGTTTTAATACCCTCCTGAGTTTTGTCGATGTGCAGGTGCGGTATCACGCTGTCAAGTATAAGTAAAAAGGCAATACCAAAAAGGAAGCCTACTGCCGCAGGAACGAATTTATATGTGTTTTCATCCGACATTTCAATTGACGGAATAATCAATGACCATATTGAAGCCGCAATCATAACTCCCGAGGCAAAGCCTAACAAAAGCTTTTCAAGCTTTTCGTTGATTTTGTTCTTCATTAAGAACACCGTAGCTGAGCCGAGAGTAGTACCGACAAAGGGTATTAACAAACCGAGCATCATTATATAATCACCTCATTTTTAATAGGCTAAATCACTTAATTTGCTTGTTTTTGCAAATTAACCATATTAGCAAATACACCGCCCTGTGCGTAAAGTTCATCGGGCGCACCCTGTTCTGTTGCTTTACCGTCCTTTATTACAACAATCTTATCTGCTCGTGCAACCGTTCTCATTCTATGTGCAATAATGAGGACGGTCTTGTTTTTAATCAATCTTGACAGTGCGGTTTGAATTAAGGTTTCATTTTCCGTATCAAGAGAAGCGGTTGCTTCATCGAGCAGTATAATCGGCGCGTTCTTCAAGAAGGCTCTCGCAATAGAAATCCTCTGGCGCTCTCCGCCTGAAAGGAGCGCGCCGTTTTCACCGATTTGAGTATTATACCCGTTAGGAAGTCTGTCAGCAAATTCGTCAACGTTTGCGAGCTTTGCCGCTGCGATAACCTCCTCATCGGTTGCGCTTTGCCTGCCGATTCTTATGTTTTCCATAATGCTGTTATCAAATAGCGTGACATCCTGAAAAACAATGGAATAAATGCCAAGCAAAGTTTCAGGGTCAACAGTTGAAACATCAATTCCACCGACTGTAATAGTACCGTTGCTCGCATCCCAAAAGCGTGCCGCAAGGCGGGAAACAGTTGTTTTTCCACCGCCGCTCGGACCTACAAGAGCGGTAACCTCTCCCTGCTTCGCCGTGAAGGAAACATCGCTCAAAACACTCTCGCCGTCGTTATACTCAAAAGCAACATTCTGAAAAACAATATCACAGTTATCGGGATGGAAATCTGTCATACCGGTTTGCTTTGCGGCATTGTTCATATCATTTGTTCTATCTATGTTTACCTGAATAGCGTTTTTTGCACCAAGATAAATCAGCGTTGCGCTCATAGGTTCATATATTCTTGATACAACAATCAAAAACATAAAGAAGGTTGGTAAAGTTAATGTTCCCTTTATCAATAGTGCAGAGCCGACGAGAGCCGTTGAGGCAATTCCGAGCTTCAACAGCATTTGTGCAGGAACAACATAAGCTGCAACACCAAGCTCGGACACCATTGACTCCTTTTCATACCTGTCGGCAATCGTAAAGAAGGAACGCAAATACCTATCTTCTGCATTATTGCTCTTCAAATCCTTAGAGCCTTCAATATATTCCTGAATACCGTCTTCAAGAGCAACCTTCGTTCTCGTTTTCTTTTCGTTAAATTTCATCTGTGCTTTTTTGGATAAGCCTACGATTGCAAGTGAAATCGGAAGCACCCAAACACTTGCAAGCGCCATACGCCAATCGAAGAAAAACAGTGAGGCAGCAACGATTATCGTTGAAAAAATTGAACCGTAAAACTGCGGAATCTCATGAGAAAAGGAATGCTCAATCGCTGTACAGTCGCCCAAAATCGTATTCGTTAAGTCGCTTAAATCCTTTTTGCCGAAAAATGAAAGCGGAAGTTTTCTTAAATTCTCCGCAAGTGTAATACGCCTCTCCTTTGACTCGTTATAGGTTGTGAAGAAGGTTGCGTTATAACGCCAGTATTGTGTTGCATAGATAAGAGCAAACGCAATAAAAATACCTGCAATATAAAATATTATTTTTTCTTTACTGATTTCACCGCCAAGCAAATCAACTGCCATATAATAAAGCAGACCTATAGGGAACATAAGCGCAATATCGGAAACGGTGCAGGCGAGAACAGCTTGCACAAATCCTCTTGCTCCCTGCTCGGACATAGCAAAGCTTTTCATAATCTTTTTGAGCATACTACGCACCTACCTTCCATGAAACGGATTCATTGTAATTATCCCACAGCTTTTTATATAAACCGTCGTTGGCAATAAGCTCACTGTGTGAACCCTGCTCGGCAATTTTGCCGCCTTCTAGCACAATGATATTATCTGCATTTTTAACGGTTGTCAGTCTGTGAGCAATTATAATAACCGTTTTATTTTTTGACAGCTCTGTAAATGCTTTCTGGACAAGATATTCATTTTCGGGATCTGCAAAAGCGGTTGCTTCATCAAGTACAATAACGGGAGCGTTTTTAAGCATCGCTCTTGCAATCGCAATTCTCTGTTGCTCACCGCCCGAAAGATAAACACCCTTAGTGCCTATAACCGTATCCACTCCGTTTGGCAGCTTTTCAATAATATCATCGCACTGCGCCTTATGAAGCGCACCTAAAACTTCGTCATAATCTGCATTCGGTTTTGCAAGACGGACATTTTCAATAATAGAGGTTTTCAGCAGCTTGCTGTCCTGAAAAACAAATGATACCGTGTTCATTAATTCCTCAGTTTTTATGTCTTTAACATTAATGCCGCCGATTGTTATACTGCCTTTGGTCACATCCCAAAAGCGGGATATCAGCCCTGCAGCAGTCGTCTTTCCTCCGCCTGAAGGTCCGACTAACGCCAAAGTCTTTCCGCTTTCGGCAGTGAAGGAAACACTGTCAAGAGCAGGTGTTTCATTGCCTTTGTAGCTAAATGTTACATTATTGAATTTAACCGTGAAATCCAGCGGCACTTTTGGTTGTTGTACTTCTTCAAGCGGCTGAATTTCAAGTATGCTGTCAATGCGTGTAAATGCGTCTGCTACTGTCATACCGCCCTCGCTCATAAACAGTATCTTTGAAAGCGTTGTAGCGATAACAGGTGTGATAATTACATAGAACAGAAAGTTGAGAATAATATCCTCGGTTATATTTGAACCATTTGTAAAAATCAGAACAAGCACAATTAAAAATGCAAAAGTGCTGTTGATAAAAAGCTGAAAGAGAAGCATTGGCTGACGCATACGCTTTGTGTAGGTAATACAGAATTTGCTGTAATTGTCAATTGTTTTCTTAAATCGTGAGAAAGAATGCACCGTTTGCCCGAAGGTTTTAACAACGGGGATGCCTCTGACATATTCAACGGCGTTGTTGTTCATATCCTCAAGCGCGTCGTTATACAGTTTCATATCCTCCTGCATAGCAGGACCCATCATCTTTGACATTGCCGCAAACGCAAGAATAATCGGAACAAGGCACACCAAACCGTAACGCCAATCATAAACGAACATAATAATAAGCATACCGAGAGGCGTTGCAAGCGCAGCAGCCATATCGGGTAGATTATGCGCAATATAGGTTTCTGCTGCAGCTGAGCTGTCATTTATTATTTTTCTAAGCTTTCCGCTGCCGAAATCATCGCTGAAATGAACGGGAAGCAGGCGAATGTGCTTGATCATTGCCTTGCGTATATTACCCGCAATACGAAACGCTGATTTATGGGAAAGCATAAGCCCGGTAACGTATATAATCATTGATAACAGCGCAAACACAACGGCAAGCACACCGTTTGAAACAATGTGCTCGGCTTCACTGAAATTCGGAGCAACTGCGATTGCCTCCTTAATTATGTTGTATATCATTATCAGCGGCAGCAGTGCGACAAGAGAGCTCGCAAAGGATAATACAAAAGACAGATATGTAAGTGCTTTATGACTTCCGGCATAATCCATTAACCGCTTAAAGCCAGATGGCTTTTTTTCTTTCATACTCAACCTCCGTTCTTAATCTGGTTCTCTATAACTGTGTTAAAAATCATAGATAGCAATGTTTGTTTTTACTTTTTACCGACAAGCAGCTTGGATTCATTAAGGAACATAATCTTTGACTCGTCCTTTTCCATAAACAGACCGTCGGTTGTGTCGATAAGCTCAACCTTTTCGTAACCCATATCGCGGAGCTTTTTCAGGAAAGAATCCATATCTCCGTATTTTTGCTTACTGAAAATATCGTGAATGGCGAATGTACCGCCCTTTTTAAGTGTACGCAGGGTTTCAAGCAGGATTACCTGACGGTCACGGCTCGGGATGTTATGATACACATAATTGCTCACAACTGCGTCAAATTGTTCCTCCTCAAAAGGCAGGGCAGTTGCATCGCCCTTTTGAAAAACTGCATTTTCAATTCCCTCCGCCTTTGCGTTGTCGGCGCAGAGCTTCATACTGAAGGAGGCGTATTCCTTTCCCCAACGGTCACAGCCGATAATGTTTGCGTTAGGATTTCTTTTCGCAACGGCAATTGCCAGCGCGCCGCTTCCGCAACCTATATCGAGTGCTGTTGCGCCGTCGGGCAGGTCAACATAGTTCGCTATGCCGTCAATAATACTCTTTGAGAGTTTTCTTTTTCCGTCGTATGAAAATGTGTTGTAAGCGAAAACGCTCCAAGCGAGATATACGCACATAAAAACGAATGCAAGCGCAAGAATTGCGCATACAACTATTTTTGCCGTGCCGTGAAGGACAAGCGCAAATATCACAAGCAATATCAGTGATAACGCTATTCCTATAATTCCTGCGTTTATCATCCATTTAGGTATCCAGTTTTTGTAATCGGGTTTATTCATAATCAATCCTCACAATCTGCATTTTTACGAACTTGTCGCCGAAGGCAGACATAATCTTGTTAAAAGCACCGAAACGCTTATCAATCCTTCGGTAGCCGTTCATATACGGTTTGGCTGAAACGGATTTGAAATCACTGCTCCACTGCTTTAATTCATCAATATTATCAAGGCTGAAATACGCGCCGACGTCGCTGATGCCTGCCTCCTTGAGCCATGTTTTAGTCATCATCTTTGCGCCGATTTTGTTACAGGCGTCAAATACAATTTTACCGCCCTTAAAATGTTTCGCCATAGCGCTGAATAACGCCTTTACCTGCTCGGTTTTGAAATAATAGAACACGCCTGCAGCAAAGAAAACTGCTCCCTTGTTCTCGTCAAAGTCTATCTTTTCAAACCAAGAAAAGTCGTTTAAATCCGCGGCAATATTCTTTTCTCTTTTCCCTGCAGGTAACAGTTCGTTTCGTATTTCAATAATATCGGGTAAATCCAAATTATAACCGTTGCACTGACCGTTATCGACTCTTGTAAAGGTAGTGTCAAGTCCGCAACCGAGGTTTACGACGGCGGCTTCGGGATGAGCTTTAAGATAGTCCGCTATCTCACATTGAAGGTCATACTGTCTTTGCGCTACCTCAAGTGCGCCGAAAAGTCCGGGTTGCTTTTCCATCAGCTTGCCTTTTTCGTCAAAGTCGTAGTCAATATTCTCAATCAGCCGCTTGGCTTCCTCGTCATTGAGCATTTCGGGGTATTTCTCAGCGCATACCTTCCTGCCGTAAAGCGGAATAATAAGTGTTTCCTGAACGGTGTTTTTTTCTATATGATATTTCATTTTAATTACCCTTTCTTTTTATATCCGCAGTCGCAATACGGTCCGCCCGAAGCTAAAGTGTATTCCCTTACAAAAACACTTGCTCCGCCTGCTTGTGACATATCGTAGTCAAGGCGGCACATAGCGGGCGTGAATTCATAAAGCCCGTATTCCTTCATCAGAGTGCAGATCCCGCACTTTGTAAATCTCGCCTCATATCCGCTGCCGTCGGGATAGGGGAGGTATTCCATATTCCACGAATACGGGTTTTTGTCGGCGGCTCTGAGTTTTTCTGTTGCTTTCAATGAAGCAATATCCTTTTCGGAAAACTTGTTTTTGCCGCTCATTCTGCAAAACCATTTTGTCGACTTTGTCATCATTGAATTTGAATAGTATTCGGTCAGCTTTTCGACCGTAGGCTTGTTTACCATATTCTTTACGAATGCTATAAACACGGCACAGTTGACCTCATTCATCTTAAATCGGTCTGCCTTCTCGAATTCGGGCAGCTTTGTAATTATGTGGCGGTATAGAGGCTTTGCTTTTTTAGTGATGTCCTCTGCTTCTTTTTTACTGAAGCCGAGTACATTTACCATATTTTTCTTAAATGAGTTTCTGTATAACAGCCACATTCCCTGCGGCATACCAAAATATTTCATAGTAATCCTCTCACAACTATTTTGGGTTATTTACCTTATCTCCGACTATCCAGTAATCGCACTCTCCTTCGCCGCGTGCGAGCGTATGTTCTCTGTGAAGCACACCGTGCTGGAGCCTGAACATTACCTCATCAGTTGCGCATAAAGATGGCATAAGCTCTTCGATACCCTCTTTCTTGCAAAACTCACATATCGGGCAGCTTGTGAACCTGTAGTAGCTTCCGTCCTTATGCAAGCCCTCATCAAAGTCAACAACCCAGTTTACCGGATATTTAGATTTGTTTTTTTCATACCAACGCTCATATTTTTTCATATCTTGATACCACTTCTTCTCACCTTTTGAAGAATTGATATCCGTCATACCGAAAACGGTTTTCAGCAAAGGAGAAGTCAGCACATCTGTCATAACCTCTCCCATTCCGTCCGGAGTGATTTGTTTATCTGTTCCAAGCCATGCGGCTGCAAATACATAGGCAAAATATGCATTTGAAGCCATAGGATTACCTTTGCCCAGATCATCTGCATGAGATAACAGGGTTCTGTATTCCTGTTTGCCCTTTGAAATTGCTTTTTTTGCAAGAGAGGGCGAATATCTCTCCGATATACTCTTTTTTATCATTGGACTGAATATCGCCCAGTATATTCCCTTATACTTCATAATTAGATCACCTCTTAAACCAAGGAATACAGCGGTTAACATTTTTGCAATATTCTGTGTATTCCTTTCCGAACATTTCGTAAAGCCATTTTTCCTCGGTGTTTTTCATCATCACTGTCATAAACAACCAATATACAAACGGCAATATCAGAAGCCACAGGTTATTCATAAAAAGCAACGCACCGATGTTGACAAAGGTTACAGCCGTATAAATCGGATTGCGGCAATAAGCGTAAATACCGTGAGTAACAAGCGTGTTCGTTTTTATTCCGTCATCGATTTTTGAAATAATAACGGCGTTAATCCAAATCACTATTCCCGAAATTATAAAGATAACAGCAAGAATAATAAAAGGTATTTTAAGATTCGGTATCGTTCCGCCTCTTAAAACGGATTTTCTTGACAGAATCATAAACAGGATACTTACAGCCGAAATACCGAAGCCGTAAATAGGTCCTACGCCGTAAACGGGCAGTTGCTCCTTGTTTTTCATTTATTCCGCTCCTTTTAATGATTCAACCATATCAAGCCTTCTGATTTTCTTTGTAAACATCAGGCTGACTGCCATTGATATTACAAGTACTACAGCGCCTGCCAAAACATAAGTCTGCGGTGTAACGGTTGCATAGTAGTCGAAATTCTCACCGTTTGAGTTCATCATTGCTTCAAGCATTGGCTTGCCGAAGGGTGCGCCCAATACTATGCCGATAAGCGAGAGTATAATATTCTGCTTTGTAATAAGTGAACGGATTTCCTTTGACGAGAAGCCAAGCACCTTAAGTGTTGCGAATTCTCTTAATCTCTCATGGAAGGAAAGATTTCCCGTGTTATAAAGAACGGCAACTACCATAACAAAGGCAAAGATAACCATTACAACTACAAGCACCCAAATTATCTGCATATTCTCTTCGTAGATTTCACGAAGCTCCGTTATGTTGTAAACCGTGCTGACTCCCTTGCTATTGATATTGAGTATCTCGCTGTCGTTTGTAGCCAAAAGCGTGGGAGTGAATTTGCAGTCCGTTTTTTCGAAATCTGTTCTTGTCATCGTCATTCCCGAGGTTTCGGGTGAACGGTTAATTACACCGACCTTTGCGCTGTGCCAGGTGTTTTCTTCGTAAATATGCCAATAAACCGAATCTCCGACCTTAATACCCAGCTTCTCGGCAAGCCGCCTCGTTACCGCAACCGTGCCCTCGGGTAAATCGGTAATTTCCGCCTTGGTATCGGTAATACGGAATAAACCCTTATTTTCGATTACCATTAAGGTCTGCGTTGATTTTTCGTCGCTCAAGGCATGCTCTGTTTTAGCTATTTCAATACCCGTTCTCATAACTAATTCGCCCGATAGCCTGTCGGAAAGCGAATCGATTTCGTCAAGCTTAACATCCTCTGTAAGCATTGCCTCATATTCGAAATTCTGTATTTTTTCAAAGGTCCACGAATAAACATCGTTAAGCATCGTCAGAGCCGCAAGAGTACCCGTAAGCAGTATCATGCCCATAGCCGTTCCGAATACTGCCATAACAGCACGCAGCTTGTAACGGGAAATATCCCTTAAATTGTACTGTGCCGAAAAGCTGAGTTTTTTCCAGAACGGCAGGCGTTCAAGTAATGTTCTTTTTCCGCCCTTGGGAACAGACGGTCTTAACGCCTCGCTCGGTGCGATTTTAAGCACCTTTCTGCACGAAAGGTATGACGCAAGCACGCACACGCCGATTATTGTAATTGAAATAGCCAAGAATGACCAATCTGCGCCTGCTTTCCAATTTGGTACGACGTACCACTGTGAGAATAATGAAACCATATAATTTCCCAAAAGGAAATATCCTATTACCGTACCAACAACTGAACCGATAAACGAAACGGAAAAACTGAAGAAAAGATAATGTAAAATGATCTTCCTTCGACTCATGCCCATAGCGTTCATTGTGCCTATCTGCGTCCTCTGCCTCTCAACCATTCGGCTCATACCAGTTGCAATAACCAGAATTGCTATTGCAAGGAAGATAACCATAAACACATAGGAGAATGAAGCGTGCTGTTCAAGCTCTGCAGTAAGCCTCTGTATGCCTGATATTGATGAGGAATCAACCATAACTGCATAGTCGCCGTCAAGAGCCTTTGATATTTCGCTCTCCTTTGAGAGCAGCTCTTGTCCGTCAACACCTCTTACCACTATCTGTGTGTAGGGAAGAAGCTTAAAAAGTGATTTTTCATCAGCCTTTTTTACCGCCTCAAGCAGAGTATCATTTGTTATACTGTCAGTTGAAAGACCGATAGCAGACAACTTTTCTTCAAGCTTTTCAACAATGTCGGTATTCTTTCTTAAATCCTCAATATTTATTTTCTCATTTTCAATTAAGTGAATTATGTAGTCCTTAACGGGAAATCCCTCGTAATAAACGTACGCATAGCAAATGTTCTTAAAATTTGTCTCGGCATCGGTTGATGCGCACATATATTCGTATTCGGGGGAGAGGACAACCCCTTTGATTGTTTTTGTAAACTCAATTCCGCCGTATTCAACCGTAAAATCATCGCCGGCCTTCAGTTTCCATTCATCAGCGAAGTTTTTGTTAATCCATATTCCGTTTTTGTCATTCGGGTTGAAATCTTCACCCGAAACAGTCTGCGGCTTGTTTACAAGGTTATCCATTTGCAGGAATAAATCAAGCTCTGCTCCGCCTTGATTAACGGCGCTTCCCGTAACCTTTGTGCGAAGCTGTGCACTTTCAACAAAGTTGACCTTTTTTACATTTTCAAGGTCATCATTATTAAAGTTTTCGCCGTAAATCCACACTGAAGCGAGAGCCGAGTCCTTGTGAAAAACCTCTCTTGCTCTGTTACCTCCTATGGGGTCAGCCATAAAGCCCGCATACATTGACGTTGCGAGCATTACGAGTATAAACAACGAAAAGAACTGACCGAAATTCTGCTTTAATTCCCTTAAGGTTTTCTTAAAAAGCATTACCACTGAACCTCCCTTACGGAAACGGGGTTTTCATTTATGGTAACCTCTTTTATCTTGCCGTTTTTCATACGGATAACCTTATCTGCACAACGGGCAATATCTGCGTTATGAGTAACGATAATAACGGTGTTTTTGTTTTCTTTATTTAACCGTGAGAGAAGCTCGAGCACTGCAATTCCCGTTTCCGAGTCAAGCGCGCCTGTCGGCTCATCGCCTAAAATGATAGGCGGATTTTTAGCGAGCGCTCTGGCTATAGATACTCTTTGCTGTTCGCCGCCCGACATCTGTGAGGGAAACTTGTCTGCATGTTTTTCAAGTCCGACCTTTTTAAGCATTTCGGTAGGGTCAAGCGCATTTTTAACAATATCCTTTGAAAGAGCAACATTTTCGTAAGCGGTAAGGCTCGGAAGCAGATTATAGAACTGAAAAATAAAGCCGATGTTCTTTGCTCTGAAGGCGGCGAGTTTGGTATCGTCCAGACCGAACAGCTCCTCGCCGTTAACGGTGATTTTACCGCTTGTCTGCTTGTCAAGTCCGCCGAGCATATTGAGTACGGTCGATTTGCCTGCGCCTGACTGACCGAGGATAACAACAAATTCGCCCTCGTTTATTGAAAAACTGACATTATCAACTGCTTTCTGTTCTCCTTCACCTGAGCCGAAAACCTTCGTAACACTTTCAAAAACAACTATTTCCTTTGACATACCCGTTCCTCTTTTCGTTTATTTAATACACTGAAAATATGCAATACTCTCAACATTTCCTACTCTGACCTCGGAATACATTTTTTCAAGTCTTTGTCTTAACGACTCAACCGTATCAAACGGCTCTGTAAAAAAGCCGCTTTTGATATAAAAACGCTTTATCATTTTGTCTGTATGAGCGTTTGAATTTTTGACATAAAAGCAACCGCAGAAAACCCCGCCCTTTTTAAGCACTCTGTTTGTTTCGACGAATGCGGCGTCCTTATCGGGAAAAGCGTGAAAACCGTTGAGAGAAACAACTGCGTCAAAGCTTTCGTTCTCAAACTGCAGGTTGCCTACATCACCCTGACAGAACGAAATATTATTGATACCCATTTCGTTCGCTCTTTTCTTGGCACTCTCCATCATCTTTTCAGAATAGTCAAGGCAGGTAATATCTGCATTCGGGAGAGTCTTGAATACGGGCATTGAAAGCACGCCGGTACCTACGGGAACCTCCAACAGCTTGCCCGAGAAATCCGAAGGTATAGCCGCAAAAGCTTCCGACTGATATTCGAGCATATCCTCTGCAGTCATCTGCCAGACGAGCTTATCAATACATCTGCCGATAACAGTTGTGCCTGTCATCATTCCGTCATAGAGGTTATGTGCCTTCCCGAGACTTTTATATGCCGATTTGATTTCGTCTTTTCTTGCCATTGTTTTACCTCATTTCTCTGCAGTAACGTTTGTCCAAGGCTTTTGAGAGTCAGTGTGAATTTCAATATTCCTGAAGCCTGCATTTTCAAGCAATTCCTCTAATTTTTCAGGTGTATATAAATTCATACCGTCAATTATCTGCGAAAACTTAACCGAGGTTTTGTCCGTACCCGTTGACTCATTTGTAATCGCAAATGTGCCGCCGTTTTTAAGAACTCTGAAAATTTCTGCGAACGCCTTGTCAATTTCCTGCCAGAAATATACAGTTTCAAATGCTGTTACCAAATCAAAGCTATCATTTTCGAAGGGGAGAGAGCGAACGTCGCATTGGTGGATTTCACATCTGCCGCTTTTTATTGCTTCGGCATTAACTTCCTTTGATTTTTCAACGCTTACGGGAGAATAATCAATTCCGTATGCCTTGTCGCATTTATCGAGCAGTCTTTTTACATTTGCTCCGCCGCCGCAACCGCAGTCAAGCGCAATAAATGATTTGTCTGTATTTAAAAAGCCGAAGCCCCATTCGGCAAGCGCAGTGTGACCGCCGCTGTTCATCCCGTTTACCATAATTCTTCCGAGCTTGCCCTCGGGCTTTCTTGTGTTGTTAAAGAATTTTTTTACAATTGACATTTTCATTCTCCTTTTGTCAGTTCTTGTTTATGCCTTGACCGTTAACTGCTCAATGCTTCTTGTTCCAGCGTAAAACAGTCTTGAATAAACCTCACGGCATTTTTGATATTTTGCGAACAGTTTAATTGCCTCGCATTCGTTACAGTAAACCTTCCAGCATCCGCAGCATTTGAAATTAGCGCCTGCATTTTCAATAAAGCCCTTAACATCCTCAAGCGGATAATCAAGAAAAATCCCTATCTCGTGCGGAAAGCCGTCGCAGTCTTTAAGCCTTGACTTCAGCTTTTCAATAGCATAATCAACTTTTATGCTCTCGTAGCCGTAATTTGCAAGAAACTCGGCAACGCCTTTTTTATCCAAATCAAGCTCAAGCCGGTTTCTCCTGCAGACATAAACAAGAGCAGAACCGTTTTGCTTTCGCAACACTATAAGCTCAATGCCTTTTCCATTGAAATATCTATTCCACGAAGCAACAACCGCATTCAACTCATTCTCTTCCGAATATTTACAAGAAAACAGATTAGCTGTTTTTAGCTTCGCAAGGGTGGGGGAGCAGTATTCAATTAAAGATTTTTCTATTGACATAGTTCTTTTCCATATCCTAATAACTTTTTTGGTTAGCATACGCTAACCCGATGTTGAAAATATTGGTTAGCAGCCGCTAACCAATATAAGAATAACAGTTTTTATTCAATTTGTCAATTAAAAATAAAAAATCAATGCTTTCTATTATAATGTGGCTTATCTTTTTTTATTATTAAATACTGTTTTTGTTGATTTTTTTGTTAAAAGAAATTATAATTTGTATATAAACTCATTTAAGGAGTGTTTTTATGAAAAAGTGGGCAAAAGCTTTTCTGTTTTGTTCAGTTATTGCAACAGTTGTAATTGTTGTAACATTTTCCGTATTGTCTTACCTTAATCCGCAGACAAATAAATATTTTGTTGAAGGGGACGATAATATATCGGAAATGGATTTCGAGTCCGAGCTTGAAAGCCTTGATATGATGGAAAATACATGGCAGACAGCTGTACCGCAGACGGATATTTATAAGCTGATAAAAAATCATTTTGAAGGCGAATTGCCTTCCGGTAAAAAGGAAAAGAAAGCAATTGTAATTGGTTATGACGGATGCAGGGTTGATACCTTCAGGCTTCTTGAAAACTCAAAGAAAAGCGGTATAAAAACGCTTTTGTCCCATAACGGACACGCCGAGTTTTCATATTGCGGCGGAGTTAATTATCCCGAAGAAAATATTCAAGACACCTCAACCGCGCCCGGATGGTGCTCAATGCTTACGGGAGTTTGGGCAAACACAATAAATGTTACGGGAAACGGTCAGCCGAAGGAGCTTGAACCGAAAACTCTTTTGCTTTCGCTTGTTGAAGATAATATAATTGACAGCAGCGCGTTTTATGTATCTTGGGCAGGTCATTTTACAAGGAAGAGTTCAACTTATATCAATGAGCTGAATTATATTACCGAAAATAATATAAATTCTGTTTTTCTTCGCGCTAAAACAGATATCGGTACTGTTGATAATGTTCTTGCGGATTTGGGTAAGGAGGATTGTTCGGACTTTATTTTCCTTACGCTTGAATATACCGACCACAACGGCCATGCAAGCGGATTTTCACTTCAGAATCCCAAGTATGTAAACGGATTCAGAAATTCGGACGCAATGGGTGCCGATATAATTGACTCGATTATATCAAGACCGACTTATTCGCAGGAGGACTGGCTGATTCTTATCACGACCGATCACGGCGGAATTAAACTAAATCACGGCGGTTCCTCAATTGAAGAAAGGATAACCTTTATTGTTTCAAATAAAGATTTTCAATAATAATAGTATTCATTCAAATTTTTAAAAAATTAGTGACAAACAGTTTAATGTGTATTATAATTTAATTGCAATACTTTTAAGGAGGTATGTTAAATGAAATATGAAATTCAGGGCGGTAGTTTTCCTGTTGCTGTTTGCACTCTTGATGCAAATGAAACAATGATTACCGAAGGCGGCGGAATGAGCTGGATGACTCCGAATATGAAGATGGAAACCTCTTCAAACGGCGGACTCGGTAAAATGCTCGGCAGAATGGTTACAAAGGAGAGCCTTTTCCAGAATAATTATACTGCTCAGGGCGGTCCCGGAATGATCGCTTTCGCAAGCAGTCTTCCCGGAGAGATAATGGCTCTTGAAATCGGCGCAGGCAAGGAATATGTTTGCCAGAAATCTTCTTTTCTTGCTTCAACTGCAGGTGTTCAGCTTTCAACTTTCTTCCAGAGAAAGTTCGGCGCAGGACTTTTCGGCGGCGAAGGCTTTATTATGCAAAAGCTTTCGGGAAGCGGAATTGCATTTGTTGAAATCGACGGTTCGGCTATCCGCTATAATCTTCAGCCCGGCCAGCAGTTAATTGTTGATACCGGTCATGTTGTTCTTATGAGCTCAACCTGTCAGATGGACGTTCAGACCGTAAAGGGCGTTAAGAATGTTCTCTTCGGCGGCGAAGGCTTGTTTAACACTGTTGTTACAGGTCCCGGCGAGGTTGTTCTCCAGACAATGCCTGTTCCGAAGCTTGCAGGCGCTATCCAGCCCTATATGGTTACTCAGGGCAAATAAACACTGTAAAAAATGCAGGGGATGATTTCATCCTCTGCATTTCATTTGACTATTTCCGGTTCTTAATGTATACTCAAGGAAAGTTTATTTAAAGGAAAAACTATATGAAATTACTTCTTCACACTTGTTGCGCGCCATGCTCGGTTTATTGCATTGAGCAGTTGAGAAAGGAAAATATTGAACCCGTACTTTATTGGTATAACCCGAATATTCACCCGTTTAAGGAATATGAAGCAAGGCGTGATACGCTTGTTTCTTACGCGAAATCAAAGTCGGTTGAGCTTATTGTTGAGGACGAATACGGACTTGACGAATTTTGTAAAAATGTGTCAGATAATCTTGAAAGCCGTTGCGTTTCATATTGTTATCCCGTAAGGCTTCGAAAGACGTTTGAGTATGCAAAGAATAACGGTTTTGACGCGGTTTCAACAACGCTTTTATACAGCATTTATCAAAATCACGATTTTATAAAAAAATACTGTGAAAAATTAAGCGAAGAATACGGAATTGATTTTTTATACAGGGATTTTCGTGTGGGCTTCTGGGAAGGACACGATAAGGCAATTGAAACCGGACTCTATATGCAAAAATACTGCGGATGTATTTTCAGTGAAGAGGACAGATACGTCAAAAAAATAAAGACTAAACCGTCCTTACCCGACGGATTTGAGTTTCCAAAACGAAAAAGAGAGAAATAATTCTTTTTAAAATTCATTTTTATTACTAAAAAAATTATTAACGACTACAGACCTGATTTTTTC
>ERZ842401.2140-NODE-2140-length-26803-cov-19.938949_pt1 | contig 26803 bp, 22 predicted proteins | sample MGYA00521270_ERZ842401 | MGnify/ENA primary metagenome ERZ842401 (study PRJEB31892, sample SAMEA3878208) | bioreactor metagenome | biome: Moose rumen | place: Sweden | collected 2011-10 | study: EMG produced TPA metagenomics assembly of the PRJEB12797 data set... | reverse complement strand
TCTGTTTGCGTTTCTGTTTGCGTTTCTGTTTGCGTTTCTGTTTGCGTTTCTGTTTGCGTTTCTGTTTGCGTTTCATCATCATCGTCATTATCAAATAAATCAAATAAACCGCTACAACTAAAAGAGAAAACAACCACTAAAACCAAAAGGATAGAAAACACCCACTTCTTCATAAACCAAGCCTCCTTCAATCTATCTTTAGAGCAAAAGATTTTAATAGCTCGCTCGCAACTATATTCATATCAGGATAAACTGTTGCTGTCGTAACATTTGCATATTTGAGTTCTTTCAATAAACTCATTTTTGCTTCAGGTGGAATAACAGCATAAATAGGTACTTTTTCATTTTTGTTGTCCGAATCGTTGTACATATATTTGTATAAATCAAACGTATCTACAAAAGAAGAATCATTTGGTACGCATTTTTCAAAAGTTAAATCCCAAGATTCAAGTTCTGAAAAATCTTTTCCTAACGTATGTAAACCTCTTCTAAGTCTGCTTATATTAGGCTTTTGATAATCTGAATTTTTATCTTTGTTGATGATAGCTGCATTTAGAATATAATCCGAAAATTGCTCTACCGTTATGCCAAATTTTTTAGAAAAAGCTCCGTCTTTATCAACCAATTTATTCAAGTTCATCACAGCGAAACAGTTCAGCTGATGTGTAAAACGAACATTATTATATTTAGGACGTGCAACTACAGTACGACGCAAAACATCTTTTAGACATATAAAATCTTGCAAAGACGTCGGATGTTCTTTGTGATATTCGATTTCCAAGTTACCAAGATAAAACTGATAATCACATTTTGCAGTGTTTGCAATAAGAGAAACTGTAGAACTGTCATAAGCCTTTAAATCATCGTTTTCATAATCCAAACACCAAAAACTCACCTCTCCGTATTTATCACTATTATCTTTAGGTCTATCACCACCACAAGCAGCCCATAAAGCCATAAGAGGACTTTCAAGCAAATCCAAAACTCTTGAACCCGCTCCGTAATGTTGCATTAAAACTTCTTCATCAAATACAGTTTTCATAGAATCCATTTTTTCAAAATATGTTCTATGAAATTCTCTTTGTATCAAATATTCTCTTTTTAGATTCTTTTCATCTCTCAAACCTGATGGAGAATAGTTCCATTCAACATTAGCCTGTCCTCTATAAAGAAAAAGACTTCCACACTCTTTTTCTTCTACTTTCAAACGTTTTTCATTATGCTCATGTATTTCTTTAAGCAAAGCAAAATAATCAGCAAGAGTTTTTATCTCTCGCACTTTTGGAGAATAGCGAACATCTTTCTTTGTACCGTTGCCTTCGGCATAAAATGGCTGTGTTTTCACATACCCGCTTTCTTGTTTTATTCCTTTTTGCTCCCACGATGAAAAATTCTTTCCGTTCATTGAAACTCTCCATTAAAAACTCACGATTCTGAAACCATGTTCTCGTGCATATCTTTCAGCAGGAGAATTAGCAATACAAAGAAACGTGACATCAGAGCAACCTAAAAACACTTCTTCGTTTATATCTACATTCCAAGAGCCATAAAAAACTACAGTCCGTAATTCTGAACACCCTGCAAATGCTTCTTTTTCAATAATCATCTTTCCTCTTACGATAGGAAAAATCACAGTTTGTAACTTGGCACAACTTTTAAAAGCACCGTGTTGAATAGTGAGTTCAGAAGTTTCTGCAATTGAAATCCCCTTGATATTTCCAGTGCTTTCATCTTTGTCAGTATTATTGACATTTGTCTTGCCGTCAAAATTATATTCTTTTCCGTCTGATGTGCATTTTGGCTTTATACTGCAAATGTTATATTTTTCTTCGTGGTTCTTTTCCCAAACAACCGTTTTTAGCTCTTTGCAGTTCTCAAAGGAAAACTCCTCAATCTTGATGCACTTCTCAAAAGAAACTTCTTCAATAGAATCAACATTCTGAAATGCTTTTCTAGCAACAACTGTGTTAGAAACTTCAACTTTCTTTTTCTCATCCTCAGAAAAGTTGTAAATGAAATACTCAAAATGCCCATTGTTTTTCTCTAAAAAAACAGTGTTTCCCATTACGATACCTCCAATAGCTCAACCTAACTTCTATTATAATACTGTAAAAAAAAAAACAATAGTCAATAGGTTTTTTTATAAAGTCTTTGATAGTTCACATGGTTATTATCAGTTAAAATGGTAGTTGATTATATAATACTACCATTTTAACTATATGTCAATTTATATCTTTCTCATTTATAGTGAGGAAGGTATGATTGATTATCAGAAATGTTTTATCGAGAATCTAAAACTCTATCGCAAAAAACTAGGCTTTTCTCAGTCCTATCTTGCTGAATTGTGCGATGTTTCAACTGGTACAATCGGAAATATTGAATGTGGGCTCACAAAGCCGTCTTTTGATTTAATCATAACTTTAGCAGATAATTTAAAAATAACTCCAGAAACTCTTTTTCATTCTTCCAGTGAGAAACCAGATACAGACGATTTCTCTTTTTCAAAACTTCAGCTACAAAAAATTCAAAAAACGGTAATCGATGCAGTAAATTCTGCAATAAGCTCTTTAGCCTAAGTGATAAAAATAAAAAAGGGACTAATCTCAGTCCCCTTTAGTTCAGTGTATTTGAAAAATCTACATATTCATATCGAATTTTTTTACCAGTTTTTCGTGCAATACCTTGCAATCTTCATCATACAGTCCTAACTTTTTCGCTGCTGTCAAATCTGCCATTGCACTTGAATATTCTTGAATATTATAATATGCCAACGCCCTGCGATAATGCACATGCGATTGATACTCGTCAAGCGACAAAGATTCCGAAAAACATTCTATCGCTTTTCGGTCTTCCCCCTGCACACTGTAAACAATGCCTTCATAATAAAGTGCCTTTGCGCTTTTCGGGTCGTATGCAATGCTTTCCTTAAAATCTGCTAAGGCTTCCTCATACTTGCTTTGCGCAAAATATGCCATTCCTCTATGCTTTAAGATAACCGCAAGCACCATATTTGCAGGCTTTGGCTCTGCGTTTACAATTCGCGTGTATATCAAAATTGCATAGTCCAAATTGCCTTGATTGTGTGCATGCAGTGCCTCAAGAATCATATCGTCAAGCGTCCCTCGCACATAAGGGGAAGGGCGATTTATCTGATTTTCGTGAGGAATACTGTTTGTCTGCTCAGGGAATTTTTCGTGTGTCAACTCATCTGCTTTTTCATAGAAGCTACTACGCCTCAATGCAAGCTCTGATTGCATTTTCTTTTGATAGTCGCGAATTTCTTGAAAAATAATGTCAGAAAGCGTAAGACTTGCATTTATAGAAGCAAGTTTTCTTCTCAGCGGCAAATCCACTGGCGAAAACTCTGCTTTATAAATAAGTTCGTGCTCTACTTCTGCCCATGCGTCTTGCAAAATGGTACGGATTTGTATTTCGCAAACAGTATCGATTGCTAAAGGAAAATTCTCTTTCCCTTCTGGGTAGCAATCTTCAGGAATGCTTATTAAAACGTGTACCGATTCGTAGCCGAACTCTCTAAAACTTTGTTCAGCTCCTTTTCTTTCCACTTCTTTCACGTCGAAATTTTCTATTAGCTGCCTTTCTACTTCCGATAAATCTTCCATAAAGGCACATATCACACGAATACCCATCATATCTGTAAGCTGCACTAAAGTTTGTTTTGTAGCAGCATCTGGGTGTTTTCTCAAAATCTTTTTGTAATAAGAATCAAACGATTTAACTCTTGACTTAAAAGTCGGATTAGAAGAGAGCTTTAATGTACTCTTCAACCTTGTTTCTATCAAAGCGAGAATTCCTTGCAGATAAGGTTTATATCTTTCATACCGTTGATAGATAATCTCACGCTCTGGGACTTGTGTGTTTAATGCCAAATTACCTGCCGTTTCATTCATTACAAATACATCCCCTTGTCGTAAAAAAAGGCTGTTTATCACAAACGCAATAAACAGCCTTTTCAACAAAATGTGTGCTTACAGTTTCAAGCTGAATTACTCAGCCTGTGTTGTTTCACCACCCTCTGCAGCACCTTCTGATGAGCCTTCACCTTCTTCCTCGAAAGAAGTCTCTGTAGCCATCTTCTGCTTCTCGAGGTAGCGGTTAACCTGCTTGTTTCCGAAGCGAGACATCTCAGCATTCTGGCGAGCCTTTTCCTTGTCGCCAATGATGTTCCACAAATCCTCGTCTACAATGTCGCGCTCTGTTGTAAGAAGAGCCTTGTCGTACATAATCTGAACATTGCGGAAATATCCGATGAATGTACCACCAACATCGCTTGCATCGCGGCTAACCTGGAAACCATCAAATCTTACATATGGAAGACCACGTGGGTAAAGAGGGATAACACGGATTTCGCGTGTGCGAACTTCAGAAATGTAATCTGGGTTGTTCCATGTGAGAGTTCTCCAACCATCGAACTTGAGTGTACCCATGTCATAGCGGCGCTGAACACCGTCTGTATCTGAAAGAAGAACATAAAGTCTGTGTGGGAAGTTCTCTCCGAGAGTCTCTACTGCGATTGACTTTAAAGTACCAACATTCTTTACGATACCATATCCATTCTCAAACTGGCTCTTGAAGTCGCCTGCATTTTCGCTGCTTTCTTCACCTTCTCCGCCTTCTTCTGAGCGAACTGGCTCGTAAGCAGGAATGTTGAAAGCTGGTACAACTTTTGCATTTGAGTTCACAGCTGTTGATGGGAATTCAATGCGAACACCCATAATCTTCTCACCTTCGTGCTTGCCTGCTGCAACAGGTGCTTCACGAACAGTTGAGATTCCTACACTCTGAACATTGCGTGCAGAAGCGTTAAGAACGATTTCCCACTCACCAATAGCAAGTGAAGTCTTCATAAGCTCTTTCTGCTCGTCTGTGTACACTGTACCTGCAGATTCTGCATAGTCCATTGTTGTGTGAGCGTTAAGAGTTGGGTTACCATTGCCATCATCACCGCTATCTGCATTGAGCAATGTGAAGTCGATGAGTGTTGACACCTCTGCGAATGCGAATGCGCCTGCAAGCATCATTGCCGCTGTTGTTAAAACGAAAGTTCTCTTCATTCGAAGCTCCTTTAATACACTTTGATGTAGCCTTGTATGTTATACAGTATCTATTAACAATCGTTTTTTGTCAACGACTTTTTATCCCATTTTGCAATCGTTGACGAAATAAGGCTTATTAATAGATAATCTGTTTACCACCAATAAACATCTCTATAGTATTTATATTTGCGAAATTCTTCAAGATATTCATCTTAAAAAATTCCGTGCCATCCTTAATTGTTTGCGCACTTCCTTTTTCAAGAAGAGCGTCTTCTGATAGATTCACATATAAAGTATCGCCAGATAGGTTACAAAATAAAACTTTCGTACCTAACGAAAACACTGGTCGGTATCTATTTGTGGTAGGTCCGAGCAAAAGTTCTTCAATAAAAAACTGTATGCTACTTGTTCCCGTATCTACAAAATCTCTAGGTTCATAACGAACCTCACTATGAATATCGGAAGAATCTAGGGTTGCAAAATAGAATATTCTACGTTTTCCCTGTCTACTCATCTTATATTCTAGCACAGAAAAGCACAAAACAACAAGAAAAAATAAAAAAAATACATTAGAAATTTTATTTTTAGTTGTCATTCTGTCTTCCTTACGCTTCAAGATATATTTTAACACATAAATCTAAAAAAACTTATCTTACCCCAGTAAAACCTTTAGATTTTTCAAAATGTGTAACAAATGATGTGAGTCCATTATATATCCCATTGGCAACTTTTTTCAAGTATGAAGAATCATTCAATAAGCATGCTTCCTTATAATTTGTCAAAAAACCTATCTCGACCAATACTGCAGGCATCTTTGAATTCTTTACAACAAACCACTCTTCTGCTTTTGTGCCTCTTGAAGAGGTAAAAGAGCCTATGCTGTTTTGTAAGCCTTCGTTTATAAAGTTTGCTATCAACACGCTTTCTGTCGTATACTCTTCTTCTGTCATAGCGTTTAATATGGGCAATATAGACTTATCTACTTTTTCTGAATTGTCTATGACCTGCCTTCGATAGTTTGGCGATAAATACCACGTTTCAAAACCTGAAGCCTTTTTATCCAAAGACGCATTAACGTGAACTGACACATACAAAATTGCACCTTTTTCTTTTAGGTGAACCGCATTTGCAATCTCTGTTCTTTGCGATAGCGATATTGTTGTATCCGTGTTTCGTGTCATCAAGATTTGTTTGTTTGGATACTCTTTTTTTAGCATATCATAAAGATATTTACCAACACTTAGCGTTATATCCTTTTCTCTGACAGTAACATTTTTGCCGTCTATCTTGTGTACAGCTTGCGCTCCAGGGTCTTTACCTCCATGACCAGGGTCTATGAGTATGGCTTCTATGTTGTACACTTCTGTCGTTGCCGCTTGCTTTGTGCTAAAAAAATTTTCTGCCTTATTCATAAACTGTTTTGACGCTACTAAAATACCGTTTTCTATTATAGGTGCGTCCCACAAAACGAGTTTTTTGCAGTCTTCAAGCACAATATTTTGGTCTGTCTGAAATGAAAGCTGTCTGCCATTTTTCTCAAGAATACCGCTTTTGCTCATCGAATCCCAATATACGACGATGCCTGCTTTTTTAGCGTTTTCTATCAAGTTTACACTTTCGGCACAAAAGGCTGCAAACGGAAAAATAAAAAGAGAAATAGAAACTATTGCGATGCGAATTATTTTAGCTATTTGCTGAATCAACAACATATAAACAACCCTGTATTCCGCCTCGAATCAATGCTTTAAAAAATCGTTCACACTCTAATTCTTTGTGTATAGAGCAAATTTCGTCAAACCTTTTCAAAGTCTGCATTATTGTACAGTGATTCCAATCTTCTTCTTTACAATTAAGTAAGCTCTCAGGACAATAATCGATGACGCTTTTATTTGCTGCTATCGTTTTGCTTTTGAGCAACTGTGCTAAATTGATTTGAGAAAAAGCAGGATAGGCAAAGGGAGGAAATCCTTTTTCATCTTTTCTCTCATCGCCTCTCAAAAATGCCTCTGTTTCTGCATTGCACGGCTCTAGGCGCAATGTGATATGCCTAATAGCTTCGTGAGCTATATTCTGTGCTTCTTGGAACGTATGCGCTACAGAAATAACGTTGCCACATTTTTGCACATTATTTCTTGGAAAATCCACTTTGTCCAACGCTTTATTTCTTGGCAAAACGTCTTTTATTCCCTCAATCTTTTTTGCTTGTTCAAGACCTGTAATCTCTTTTATCACACCAGGAATAGAAATCCAAGCTCTCTCTGTGCTTGCTTTTGCACAGGGTAAATCATAAATTTCAAATGGACAGTCTTCGTTTACTTCGAGCCTCACTCTTTTTTGTAAAAGTTCAGTAGGTTCTTTTCCTGTTGCAATTAGCAAAGCTTGTTCTGTAAGGTTAATATCTGCCGCGTAAGGATACGTCCAACCGCTCATATATCCGCCAGAAAGTCGAGCTGCGATTTCGCCTATCATAGCCCCGTTTTCTGTATATTTTATATCGCCTTTTGCAGCACCCTGTGTTAAACCTAATGCCTTTACGCCCTTTGCAAATGTTTCTATAATGTTTCTTCTTTTTTTCCAATCGATTTGCGTCGGCATAGAATGACCAGTTTCGATAAAATACGGCGGATAATAAATGTGACGGTCTGCAAATCCTGTGATAGTGAGAGTTCCATTATAGACAATAGAGTCGATTGAAAATTCATCTCCTTTCATATAATCTTCAAGGATAGCTTCTCCGCTTCTTGAATTTTTAACCGCGTCTTTGACAGATGGGATAAACTCTTCTTTGCTTCTAATCATTCTGCAACCGCGAGCTCCCATATTGTCTGTCGGCTTTATCACTTTTGGAAACTGCATGTTAGATAATTTTTCTTCAGTGAATTTCTCTATATCGCTTTCTTTTACGCTTTCAAAACAAGGAGATGAAACGCCGTACTTTTCAAAGCATTTTCTCATTCTCACCTTGTTGCTTGCATTCAAACAGGCTTCGTAATCATGCCCATTCAAATGCAAACTGTTTGCAATATATGCCACCGAAGCGGAAAAATCTGTACCAGCAGTAAATACGCCTTGAAGATTTGGAATTGTTTTTGCAAAAGCTAAAAGACCTTCTTTATCTTTTAAGTCAATCGGCGCAAACACATCTGCTAATATTACTCCTGTTGCATTTGGATTTGCGTCTACAACAACAGCTTTAAATCCATTTGCTTTCGCAGCATTTATCGCAGGCTCTTGCATTAAGCCAGCTCCTAAAATCAAAACAGACTGTGTATTTCCAAAATCTTCAAACATAATAAAAGCCTCAACTTTTACTTTATCGGCATATCTGATACTTTTTTGCAATATACCTCAAACGTATCACCGAGATTTTTTAGTTTGCTAAACATCTTTAAGCCCTTGAATTGCACAGAATTCGGCTTTAATGCTTTTTCTTTTGCATACGGAAATCGCTCTGGGTGATGCCCTGTACTTACTATCTTTAACACTTTAAAACCGTAGCGAGAAAGTATCTTTTGTGCGTTTTCAATTTCCCAAAGAGTATAGTGGTCTTCAGGACTTTGCTCAAAAAAGCTCTGTCGATTAAATCTTGCAGAAACTCCAGAAGCTGACGGAGTGGAGAAAGCAAAAATGCCGTCTTTTTTTACGATTTTAGATACTGCCTCAAGCACTGCATTCAAGTTCTGAAAATGCTCTATAACGTACCACATAGTAACGACATCAAAATCTTGTATGCCAAAACTTGATACAGGATTAAAATCGGGAAATGCGGAGTATACAGCAGGGTAGTGCAGTGTTTTTTGCACATACTCAACCGCTTGACTTGACACATCAGTGCCATACACTTGCCAGCCAGAATCAGAAGCTGCATCGATAAAAGGTCCCATTGCGCAGCCAATGTCTAAAATCGTCGGAGTTACGCTCTTTTTTTTGCCGCTTCTAAAGAGCATTTCTATGTTAGTGATACGGCGAACACCTTGAGCTTTTATCGAAGCAAAATCCTCTAGGTATGTTTTGCCGTATTGAGCTTTATAATCCTCGTAAAAATAACTTTTGTTATATGAGGTATTTTCAGAGGCTTTTGTCCAAGAAATATATATCATTCCGCACGAAGCACAGCGTCTAAAAGTCCGTTTTGCAGTTCGAGATTCAATGCCGTCTACGTCTTCTCGTTTTTCTTGGCACACAGGACAGCAAAATCTATGTCCCTTTGCAATCTCTGTAATGAACTGTGCACCGTTTTTTTCTTCTTTTCCTTCCCCTAAAGGAGATATCGGATAGAGAGTGCTACTGTCTTGCAAAAGCTGCTTCACGCTTTCCACATTTACACTTTTCTTTAAGCATACAAAACCGTAATTTTCCGCTAAAAGTTCGTGAAGCGGAGTTGTCGCTACAAGAACAACCGCACAGCCTGCCGCGAGAGCTTCAAAAGCCGTAAATCCGTAATGAGTTGCAACCAAATCATAATCTGCAAGTTTTTCTTTCAGATTATTCATCGGAGGAATAAAATGCAAATTGTCTTTTTCATACGTTGCATTATTCTTGAGCTTATTTTCTGGCAAAATTGCGCTTACTTCGCAGCCTGCTTCTGCAAATGCCAAAGCTACAGGAAGTGTGAAACCTGCAGGGTCTTCTCCTCCGATTGAAACAAGCACTCGAGAGATGTTTTTCGCTCTTTCGGTTTTTCTGTTTTTGGGAAGTGGCACAAAAGAAGGCTCTGTCATATTCGCCGCTCTCGTAACTTGATAAGACGGGATTATGTCTAGCAGATAATCACAATAACTCGTAACTCTTTCCGAAGAGCCTTCGTCTATCGCTAAAAGAGGGGCGAGAGAATGAAGCTGTTTTGCCATCTCTTCGCTCATTTCAAACATATCAGCTACGATGAGAGCGTATTCATCTTTTCCAGGAAATTCATTAAGAATCTGCCACGGTCTAAGCTCTTTTTCTAAGCTCGTTGCAATCAAGTCATTTATTTCGGGAAAATCAATGTGTTCAGGGATAAAAATATCTGCTCCTATCGTTGAAGCAAAGTCGATACATCGTCTTACATGACCTGTCCCGTGTCCTTTCTCCACGCTTGGCACAAAGAGAATAGGATTTGAAACCATCGGAGTTTTTATTCCCTCTAAAATTTCTTCTGTTGTGTATGGCTCTTCTCTCGCCATTCCGTCAGAAACAGCTCTCACAAGGGCTAACGCTCTTCGGTAATCGGCTTTTGTGTCGATTGTTGTTCTCAGATTTGGGTGATTCCATCTTTCAGGCGCGGGAATCATAACCGAAATGAATTGGTCTGCGTGCTTGTAAAGCGCAGGTCCTACATGTTCGTGGTCATAAGGTGTTAAAAAATCAGAATCGTGAGCTTTGAGAAGTGAATGAGCGTTAAAAATCTCTATGCCACTTCCGTGTGGGAGTCCTGTCCAAGTGATATAATCACACGGCTCGTTTTTTATTCTTTCTTTGTATTCATCTAATAAAGCACTTGCTGCCTCATAAAACAAAAAAGGATTGTCTGCTGTGGCTCTTATCACGGTGTCTGCTTTTGTTTTTTCTATCACTAAGCAAAATCGTTCGAGAACATCTTCAAGCGGGCCTGCAAAAATCTTAAAGCCACACTTTGCCGCAATATGCGAAAGTTCTTTTTCAGAGCTCTCATCTGTCGCAACATAGTATTCGTTTGCCCTCACTTTTTTCATTGCGTTAAGAGTCCATTCTAAAACGCTTTTCCCGCCCAAATCAAGCAAAGCCTTTCTCGGCAATCTTGTAGAAGAAAGGCGGCATTGCACGATTAAAACAACTTTGCCTAATTCACTTTTATGTTCAAATAATCCTGAAAAAAACTTCATTTTTCGTCCTCTTGATTTCCCCAGTTTTCCATAAGGGTTACAATATCAGTCTTAAATCTATATTTGTTTTTATTCGTCCAATTTTGAGCGTCTTTAAATCTTTTGTATGCTTCGATAAAGCCGCTTGATGAGTGCATCATATAGCGGAAAAATGCTGATGAAGGCAATACGCCGTGGTCATACTTAAAGATAGGTGTCAAATTCTTTAGATAAAAGCGAAGCTCGCTCATATTTGCCGTTTGGTCTTCTACGGGTAATGTACCGTCATAGATGAGCTGAAATGCCGTTGAAATAGAAGTCTTTTCCCCCCAGAGCCATGAGCGCACTGCAAGGTCAAGATTTTGCCAATAGGGTGAATCTATTGTGTAATCATAGCCACCTAAGGTGATAAATTTTTCTTTATCGAACAATCCCACAAAGTCGAACGGATAAAGCGTTATCTCTCCATCTTTTACAAATGAGTTTCTTGACACTTGAAACTTTGAGGAAAGAGCTGAAGGGGAAGTAACGATAGGCATTCCTTGTATTTTTGTAACAAGGCGCGGCACGATGCAATAATGATGTAAGGCAATGAGCTTTTCGGCAAGATTGGGAGAAAGCGTACTTGCAGAAAACTTTATATCGTCCCACAACACAAGAACGTGTTCAGCAGAACTTTCTTCTATGCCGATATTTATCATCTCTCCTATATTCAGCTTTTCAAGGGTAATGATGAATTTTACTTCTGGAAATCGAGAAGAAAGATTATCAATGTTGTAGCTTTCGTGGTCTTTTTCAATCGAGATGATGGATTCAAAGCCACTTTGCACTAAGGTATCTAGCATTTTGGCTTTATAGTGATTGCCGCCTCTTCCCAAAAGAACAACAGATACACCCATTTTTGCTTTTGATTTGTCAAAAGAACCACCGAGAGAAGTTCTCTTTATTTGTCGCTCGTTAAAAATTAAAGGTATAGTATTCATCGCACAAAGAACATCGTTCGCTAAAGATGACTTTAGAAGTTTTGCTTTTCTCCCAAATATCGCTTAATTTCTCTTCAAAGGCGTTTCCGATAAAATCGCTTTTATCTTGCCATTCTTGACAAAGCGGTACATTTCCGTCTGCAAGAATAATAAAATCTCTCCTTAAATGCCAGCACGGATACCGCTCTAATGGCGATAAATCTGCAGGCTTGTTTTCTGGTAAGAGCGCACAGCCGTGGTCATATTTTTGTATCAATACATTGCCATAACTGGGGCTTTCTGCATTCTTCCAAAAGCGGAAAAACGCTTCTAGCTGTTCTTCGTTTTCGTTTATGCGCAAAAACTCGGGATATACATTCTTTGCAAAGTACTTTGACAAAATGCCCACCGCACTAATCGCTTTTTTATACGCATCTTCTTTGCATTGAGCGTGTATCTTTTTATACATAGCCTCATCAGTAGCGTCGATACTGACAATCCACGTTATTTCTTTATTTACTTCCGCACACTTTTTAGAAAGCCGTTCTGCAAGCTCTTGAGTGATGTTGTATCCAGACGTTTCTATTAAAAGCGAAAGACCTTTATAAGAAAGCACCGTTTCAACAGCGTTTTCAAACTGCTCATACAGCAGACTCTCTCCGCCAAACGAAAGCGAAATCATAGCACTTTCTGAAAAATCAGATATATCCTTAATGAGCTTTTCAAATTTATCAAAACTCATAGATTTTGTTTTCTTTGCGTTTGTGGCTTCAAGCGGAAGCGCACCGTATACTTTGTTAAAAACGTGCGGATAGAGCGTATATATATCGTTTGCTTCAACAGACTCTGTGAGCTGTATTCTATAGTAGGCTGGGTATGTGTGCAAAATATCTGCATTATTCACCGCAATGTCTGCACACTCATTCACGTCCTCTATTCCTTTTGAACTCTCATAGAGTATTTTGCAAGCCTTTGCATTCGCCTTTGTGTCGCAATACAGATGTAATCTATATTGTCTGTAATCTTTAGGAGCTAAAACGCTTTCAATTTCAAAAGAGTTTATATCGCACTTTATCACAGAAAAAAGGGCATCTCTGCATACCTTTTTTTCTCCGACCGCGCTCAGCAAAGCCTCCGCAGCTGTAAGAGAGCACAGCAAAGAAAGAGAGCCTGTGTCTATAACTTCTGGAGCAAATCCGTCAGGATAGCCGTCAGCAAAAGTGTATTCGCTTGCATACTTTTCGTGAGTATTGAGAAGCTCTATAGAAAGTTTTTTATTTAAAAAAGGAGAGTCTGCAAAAGCAAACATCACTCTTTGACATTCATTGTCTTTCGCTTTTTGCGCTATATCAACTAAAAGAGCATGTATTGTGTAATCTTTGTTTTCTAATATATATACAAGTGCATCAGAAAAAGAAGCAGCCCATTCTTTCGAGCGGTCAAATGCAGATTTTCCGTCAAATAGTTTATCGTTTAGGTGCGAATTATCGTTTTGAGCAAATAAAGCAATTAAAGTCTTCATCGTATAGAATTTATCGGCAAACACAAGCTGTTTATGATACAACTTTGATATTTTATGAAAACCGTGGTATATTTTTGAAAAAGCGTTTTTCTCTCGATGTAGCACATCTCCTGTTCTCTTATCGAAAAAATACTTGACAAAAGAAAGTATGAGTGCAAAATAAAACGTATGAAAGAGATTGATGTTGAAGAGGCGTACAAACTGATAAAATCGCCTGTGATTATTGCGACAAAGGGGAAATCTTCTTATGATTTAACCCCGATTGGTTGGGTTATGCCCTATGATTATGAGCCTGTAACAAAAGCACTCTTTGCCAGTTCCCCCGAACACCAAGCGGACGCAAATATCCGCCGCAGTAAAGAGTTTGCAATTCTTATCCCGAAAGATGCGGCAGGGGCGTTAGTTGCAAATACAGGCAGCGTGTCTGGTGCAACGGTGGATAAGTTTGAGAAATTCGACATAAAGGCGCACAAAGCAAAGAAAATTGATGTGATGATTCCTGATGATGAGATTAGCGCAGTTATCGAATGTAAGATGACAAAGGTGCAAGCAGAGGGAAGCGTCGATTTAATCTTTGGCTCTGCCCTCTGTGCTTACGAGTTTTAACAGACACGGGCTGCTTTGTCAGAGCCACTATCTGTTTTTCAAAAGCGGATAGCTCTATATTACTGTAAAAAACAAGGCTACTTTTAAAAAATGCAGGGCTTGTTTTAGGAAGAAAGTAGCCTACTTTTAAAAAATGCAGGACTAGTTTTGGGAAGAAAGTAGGCTAGTTCTAGATAAATGCAGGGCTAGTTTAGAGCAAATGCACGCCCTGCATTTTCAAAAATACGACCTGCATTTTGAAAAGCAGAGCCTTAGTGTGTTAGAGCATCCACGGGGCTTTTTCTTTTATAAGATTGAGGTCTATGCCAGAAATGCTTTTTTCGAGCAATTCGTTAAAGTGCTTTAAGTCTTTGAGATATGTTCCAATCTTGAAATAGTAAAAAACTTGTGTGCCGACCTTGTGAGAAACAACGACTCCGCAGTCTTTTAGCACTTTCAAGTGATGAGAGATTGCGGGGCGAGAAAGGTGAGTCTTTGCCGTTAAATCCCCCACGTTTATTCCGTCTGAGCTGGCTTTCATAAGGGCTAAAAGGAGTGTTTGCCGCACCGTATCGGCAAGGGCGATAAAAATCGGGCTTAGTGTTTCAAAAGTCTTAAAAATATCTTTTAAAGTTTCGCTTCTCTCTTCTTTCGGCGTTGTGCTATCGTCCCTAAAGATGCCGATACTGTTGCAATTTGTGTCCATAATATGTGAAAAACTCCTTTGCACTTGTTATACTTTTATAATAGCTATTGACATTTTATTTGTCAATCGGTATAGTAGCTTAAACGTTTAACTACTTAAATATTTAATTCTATTATCTACCAAATGGTTGATAAATGCAATTAGAGGTATAAAGATTTTCTTTTAAGGAGAAGCGAAATGATTAAGAAAATGCTGAAATGCTCTTGGCTTGTAATCATCTTGAGCCTTGTTATCACTGCATTTTTCGGCTGGCAGCTTCGCACTATTTCTATTGAAAACACGGTGCGTATGTATATGCCACAAAGCTCTGAATCTTATCAGCGTATGCTAAAGGCTGAAGAAGATTTTGGAAGTATGATGGTTTTGGGTATTTCTCTTGAAACGTCTGGAGATACTATTGTAACTCCTGAATATATTGGCATTGTGCAAGAGATTACTGAGAAAATCGGTAGCGTTCCGTATGTTGAAAACATCGATTCTATTGCAAATATCGACTTTATAGAAGGCGTTAATGGCGGATTGTCCGCTGCAAGCCTTATCGGCGGTGACAATTATGCTGGTAGCAGTGAAGATATGGCACTCATCAAGCAGCGTCTTGTTGATTGGCAGGAAATGTATAATAGAGTTATCATCACCGACGACGGCAAAACAACGCAGATGATGATTACTCTAGAGCCAAAAGACGAAAACGGCAATATGCTTAATTCAAAAAGACAAATGTCTTCTCTCCACGAGATTCAAAAAATCTGTGAAGAGGCTGTAAAAGGCTCTGACCTTGAAGTGCGCTATTTTGGCGACCCTGTTTTGAGTGATGACGGATATAACTTTATGATTAGCGATTTGCTTATCTTAATTCCGTTTGTAGCTCTCGTTGTATTGCTTTCTCTTTATTTCTCATTCCACACATTCAGCGGAACAATCTTGCCATTGATTACCGTTTTGATGGCGACTATTTGGTCTGTGGGCATTATGTGTATGCTTCACATCACGTTCACTATCATCGGAAGTGTTATCCCTGTTTGTCTTGTGGCTTGTGGCAGTGCGTACGGTATTCACGTTTTGACTCACTACTACATTGCGCTTGATAAGTTCTCTGGCGAGCTTACAAAAGAAAAACATGCAGATATTATTGTAGAAGGCTTAAAAGATGTGTGGGTTGCAGTTGTTTTGGCAGGCATTACTACGGTTGCAGGCTTCATTTCTAATGTTACAAGCCCGATTATGCCTCTAAAGTCATTCTCTGTATTTGCGGCGGCAGGTGTTGTGTTTTCCCTCCTTTTGTCTATGACGCTTATTCCGTGTTTGCTCTATGTAACACCGATTAGCGCAGTTGGAAAGCACAGAAACAACAAGAATCGCCTTTCTACAAGAATTAAGCTCAGAATCGAGAAGCAGTTAAAGCGACAGGGCGGAAAGAGTTCAGAAGAGGCAACTTCTTCAACGCTGTATTCTATTTATCACTTCTTCTCTGGCACAAAGCCTCGTCTTATCGTGTCAACAGCAGTTGTTCTTGTAGCGGCTATCGTAGGATTTAAGATGCTCATCGTAGATACGGCATTGGTAAACTACTTCCCTCCAGATTCTAAGTTCCGCCAAGATATTTCTTATGTTGATGAACATCTTGCAGGTTCAAACACGCTCTATTTTGTTGTAAGCGGCGAAGAGTTGACAGAAGAAGAGCTTGCGGCGAAAAAAGAGCTAGAAGAGGCAGCTGCGAGTGCAGAAATCAATGAAGTAGCTTCTGAAGACGGATTTGACTTTAGCTTCTCTGACATGAGCTTTGATAGTGAAGAAGGCAGCGAAAGCTCTGGTGCAGATGACTTTAGTTTTGATGATATGAGCTTTGATTCTTCTGCAGAAGGTGAAGATTTCGACTTTGATTTTGCTAGCGATACAGAGTTTGCAACTGAAAGCGAAACAGAAGAAGTTGTTGAGCAGAAACAGTATCACATGCTGACGAATCCTGAAATCTTGGTCGTTGTGGACGGAATGCAAGAGTATTTGCTTTCTCGACATTCAGGAATTGGAAAGATTGTTTCATTCACGACTTTTATCAAGCGTATGAATCAGGTTATGAATGCGCCGAATGGTGATGATTTCTCAGAGCCGTTGACAACGCAGATTGTTCTTGAAAAGCTCCATAGTGCATACACTGCTGCTGGCGGAAAGAAAGCAACTGTAGAGCAGATTGTAACAGAGCTTGAAAAGCAGTTGAACTTTGGTGGTATTGATTACTACGAAATTCCATACGATGTTTCAAAGTATCCTGTTGCAAGCCGTGAAGAGTTGGGCGATTTGGTTTCTCAGTATTTGCTTCTTCTTTCTAGCGAACAGATTAAGAGATTTGCAAACAATATGACATTGCCGACTTCTATTCGCACACAGGTACAGCTTCGCACTCACTCAACTGACGACACTGCGGCGATTATTGCTGATGCACAGGCGTATGCTGAAAAGTATTTCCCGAAAGGATACAAACTTGAAGCAACTGGTAATGGCGAAATGGAATATATGATGACAAAGATGGTTGTAGACAGCCAGACAACAAGTATCATTCTTTCTCTTGTTATGGTTTTTGTTATCATCTCTCTGTCATTCAAATCCCCATGGGCAGGTATTATCGGAGCAATTCCGCTCGGACTCACTATCTTGCTCAACTTTATGACAATGGGCTTTGCAGGCATTGCTCTTGACCTTTGTACAAGTATCATCGCTTCTGTTGCTATTGGTGTTGGTATCGACTACACAATTCACTTTATGGAAACATACCGTGCAGAAAGAGCGTTGACAGATGACCTTGAGGAAGTTACAAAGAAAACGTTTAAGACAAGCGGAAAGGGTATTGTAACAAATGCTATTGCTGTTGGATTGGGCTTCTGTGTGCTTTTGTTCTCAAAGTTCATTATTTTGCGCTACATTGGAGCATTGGTTGCGGTTGTTATGTTCACAAGCTCTGCGCTTTCAATGACGGTTATTCCAGGACTTCTTAACGCCTTTGACCCGAAATTTATGTGGTCTAAGGAACAGAAAGAAGCATACAAGGCAAAACTCGCTGAAAAGAGCGAATAAAATATATGGGAGGAAAAACCTTTATGAAAACTTTAAAGACATTGCTTGCTGCTACTGCGGCATTTGCACTCGGCATTTCTGCGTTCGCAATCGACGGCACAGAGATTATGACACACGTTTATGACAGACAGAAGCCTGACTTCACACAGGCAAAAGTACAGCTCATTCTTAAAGATAAGAGCGGCAAGACAGAAGAAGCTCGCGATGTGCGTGAATTCGGTCGCTGTGCAAACGGTCTTACAGATGTTATTATGATGTTCGATACGCCTGCAACTATTAAAGATACACGCTTTTTGGCAAAAGAGAACGAGGGCAAAGATGATGATAAGTGGATTTATCTTCCAAAGCTCAAGAACTATCGTCGTGTTGCTTCTTCAGAGGGGGGAAACTCATTCGTTGGAACAGAATTCTCTTATGACGATATGAGCTCTCGCAAGGTTGAGGACGATACACACGAGCTTTTGAAAGAAAGCGAAGACAAGGGCAACTTCAAGGATTTGTATGTGGTAAAGTCAACTCCTAAAGACCCGAAATCTAGCCAGTATTCATACCGCATTTCTTGGGTTACAAAAGATGCTTGGATTCCTACATACATTGAGATGTATGACAAGAAAGGCAAGTTGCTCAAGGTGAACGAAATCAAGGCTATCAAGAAGATGCCAGGAACAAATAACCGCGTTTATAACATTCCGATGGAAAACGTTATGACAAATGTGCAGAACGGCCGCTCTTCTATTATCAAGATGGTTGGTATCGTTGTTGATAAGCCAATTCCTGCTCGTGCATTTACGCCAGATTTCCTTTTAACAGGAAAATAACACAGCCAGAAGCTGTTTTGTAAGAGTCACAGGCTAAAAACTGAAAAAATACCCTGCACCTATTATATGATAGATATATAAGATGCGGGGTATTTTTATTGACAATTTTGTTACTATAAATTGCTTAATACATCTTTATCAAATTGTGCTATTGGTATATAGTGAGTGGGAACGAAAAAATCTTTGTAAAGGAGATTCTATTTTATGGACGAGAAACTTATTGGAGAATACAAGTCTTTTCTTGATAACGGAAAGACAGAAAGAGAATGTGTTTCTCAGATTGTGAAAGAGGCTGAAAAGAACGGCTTTGTTGACTTGAACAAGATAGACAGCGTAAAGGCTGGCGACAAAGTGTATATCACACAGATGAACAAAGCGATTGCGCTTTTCACGGTAGGTTCTGACCCATTAGAAAAGGGCATGAATATTTTGGGCGCACATATTGACAGCCCTCGCCTCGATGTAAAGCAGATTCCTGTTTTGGAGAGAGATTTTATCTGCTATTTCAATACACACTACTATGGCGGAATTAAGAAATATCAGTGGGTAACGTTGCCCCTTGCTATTCATGGCGTTGTGTGCAAGACTGACGGTACAACGGTGAATATCAACATCGGCGAAAAAGCTGATGACCCTGTTTTCTGTATTTCTGATATTTTACCTCATCTTGCACAAAAACAGATGAAAGAAAGTGCTTCAGAGTTCATCTCTGGCGAAAGCCTTGATTTGATTGTCGGCTCTATTGTTCCTCCAAAGAAAGACAAGAAAGAGGAAGAGAAAAAAGACGACAAGAAAGATGAAAAAAAGAACTCTTGCAAAAAGGCAATTTTAAAGCTTTTGAAAACTCAGTATGGTATTGAAGAAAATGACTTTATGTCTGCTGAGCTTGAGATTGTGCCTGCTGGTGTGGCGCGCGATTTAGGGCTTGACCGCTCTTTAATCTTGGGCTATGGACAAGACGACCGCTCATGTGCATATACTTCATTTAGAGCATTGCTTGATAGCGAAGTAAAGACAAGAACGGCTTGCTGTCTTTGCGTTGACAAAGAGGAAATTGGCAGCGTTGGTGCAACAGGTATGGAATCACATTTCTTTGAAAATGCTGTTGCAGAACTGGTTGCTCGAATGGGACAATATTCAGACCTCACGCTTCGCCGTTCTCTTGCAAACTCAACAATGCTTTCAAGCGATGTTAACGCAGCATTTGACCCACAGAATCCTGATTTGTATGATAGAGATAATGCTTCGTTCTTGGGAAGCGGAATCGTATTCAATAAATTCACAGGAAGCAGAGGAAAGTATAGCGCAAACGACGCTAACCCAGAATACATTGCAAAAGTTCGCGCAGTAATGGAAAAGAATAATATTCCGTATCAGATGAGCGAGCTTGGCAAAGTTGACCAAGGCGGCGGCGGAACTATTGCATATCTTGCGGCAAAATACGGAATGAACGTTATTGACGCAGGTGTTCCTGTTCTTTCTATGCACGCTCCGTGGGAAATCACTGCAAAAGAAGACATTTGGCAAGCATATTGCGCATATAAGGCATTCTTGCAGCTTTAACCAAATCTTATAAATGCAAAAGCCACACACCTTTTTTCTTACAAAAGAAAATGTGTGGCTTTTTTATGGAGAAACAGGCTATGCCTGTGTTAGTTAAATGATACTGAATAGCCGTTCGCCATATTACCCGAAACAAGCCGTGTTACCGCTGCTGTGTATCGCTCATTTAAAATATCGAGCATAGCAGAATCGTTTTTTGTCCATTCAGAGCTTGCTTGTAGGCTTTGTGCTGTTGCATTGAAGTTTTGTGATTTTTGTGCAAGAAGCGGAAAGTCCTGTTCAATAGCAGGGTTTAATTCTTCCACATACTCAATAAGCCGCTCATAAGCCTTTAAGTAGTCGTCAATAGATTTGTGTGGTTCTTGTGCTTTTGCAAGTGCAAAAATCGATGTACAAAAAACGACAAAGAGTAAAGCGATGACAAAAGATTTAGACTTCATATAATTATCTCCAATTTCTCAAAGTAGAATCAGATACATATATTATTCATAAAGAGATAATTTTAGTCAATACTTCTAAAATCTCCAATGCGCTATAATTTTATACTCGCTTTTAGAGGTAAATGGTCGCTGTAGCCTCCTTTCTTATATAAACTAAAGCCTTTGGGGAATCCGTTTTCGTCGATGAGTTCCTCTTCTCTAATAACGCAAAACGTTTCGAGCAAAACTGAGAAAGTGTAAAAAATATTGTCTATTCTTTCCCATTCTCCTCTATAGACATAGCTGCCACTGTTTATTGAGGAAGTATCCCAGACAGATTGTATCAAAGTTGTATCAGCTTTAGAAAATGCTCGCAATGCCTTTTTTCCGTCTATGCTCACAAACTCTCTATTATCCATATTGAAATCGCCTAAAGCTACAACAGGATTAGTTTCTCTTCTTATAAAGAATGAAAGAGTCTTTTCCTGTAAAGCCCTTATATTTTCTCCGTTTCCTCTTTTGCTTTTCCAATGGTTTGCAAAAATAGTCAGCTCTCTCGCTTTGTCTTTCACTTTAAAAGAAATGATAGGGCGTGTGGTAGCGGCATTTTTATCTTTGAGATAGACAGAGTGAAGCCGTACGTCATATATTTCTTTTCGTGAAAAAACACCAATTCCAATGCTTGCGCCTTCTTCTTTTGCGAATGTGGCATATTTATATACTCGTTTCAAATCGAAAAAGTTTGGTGTTTGATTATATAAATCGATAAGGCAGTTTTCGCCCTCTATCTCTTCAAGAATAATCACATCTGCGTCAATCATTGCAATTATGTTTGCAGTTCGCTTGCACCTATCTAAATATTGCGTATCATTCCATTTTGCCCCATTTTCTATAAACTGTTCATATTCAGTGCCTTCTGTTGTCGAATCAAAAAACGTTTGAACGTTCCATGTTGCTAATGTCATGCCGTGTACTGATGAAATGAATAGCATAAAAAATGCAAAACAAACTAACCGTTTCATAGATTTATTTTCGGCGATTGTTTCATTTAGAAATATGAGTACTTCTTTCTACATGCTATAATGCTTAGGGCAACAATGATAAAAGCGCATACTTCTGCAACTATTTCTGCAATCCAAATGCCATTTATTCCCCATAGTAACGGTAATACCAAAACGGCAGCACATTGGAAGACAAGTGTTCTCAAAAAAGAGATGAGTGCAGAAACAAAGCCGTTGTTTAATGCTGTGAAAAAAGAGGAAGTTGAAAGATTTGCGCCTATAAAAAGATACGCAGGAGAATAAATGATAAAAGCTGTTCGTATCATAGCAAAAAGTTCCTTGTCATAGCTTCCGAAAAGCATTGCAAGCGGAAAAGAAAGGGATTCTGATAAAATAAAGAGCAGAATACTTGAAATGGTTATGATGGTAACATCTTTAGAAAATAGGTTTTTAAGCTCTTTACTATTTCCAGCCCCGTAGTGATAACTCACGATAGGCGAGCGTCCTATTCCATAGCCTAAGAATACAGCTGCAAAGATAAAACTGACATACATCAATGCGCCATAAGAAGCAACTCCGTTTTCTCCTGCAATGCGGATGAGTTGAAAATTGTACAAGATGCTTACAACTGACATAGCAATATTGCCGACAAGCTCTGAAGAACCGTTTGCAACAGTTTTTAGGAGAGATGAAAAATCGAGTGTTGTTTTTCCGAGACGTAAAGGAGTTTTGTTTGGCAGAATGAAATAGATAAGCGGAATACAACCTCCTACAAAAACGCTTGCAACGGTTGCATAAGCTGCGCCTGCGATGCCTAAGTGAAAGACTGCAATGAAAACATAATCAAGAATCATATTGGTAATTCCTGCTGCAATAGTGAGCTTTAAGCCCATAGCAGGCTTTTCTGCGACAACTAAAAAGCTCTGAAATATGTTTTGCAGCATAAAAAATACTCCGCCACAAACTACAATTCGTGCATACAGTACCGCATTGTCTAAGAGTTCTCCTGTAGCTCCTAAAAACGCTACTACTTTTTGCATAAAAATAATGGCGATTATGCTTAATGAGATACCGAGTATGATTGCAACGTACACTAAGAATGAAAAGACAGAACAGGCTTTTTCTTTATTGCCTTTGCCTAAAATCATTGCAACTAAAGCACTGCCTCCAGTTCCTAGCATAAAGCCACCAGAAACTAAAAGCATAATGACTGGCATTACGAGATTTACCGCAGCAAAGGCTGTTTTTCCCACCAAGTTAGATACAAATATCCCGTCAACAACACTATATATAGAAGTGAAAATCATCATTACAACAGACGGAAATATAAAGCGAAGTAAACGCGTAAAAGTGAAATGGTCTGAAAGTTGAATTGTCATATATACTCCTTAGCTTGAAAGTATAAAAAAACAAGCTGGACAAAGAACAGACATTTCAGTCTGTGCCTTATCCAGCTTGTCATTTCTTTTGAACGACTTGCCCTCCGAGCTTTTATGCTTTTAAGCCTATAGAAATAAAAAATATTTGTCAACACATATTGACATTTTTTTTAACTTTGTATATAATATTACACATCTACCGCATATGAGTGCGCGATTAGCTCAGTTGGTTAGAGTACAAGCATGACACGCTTGGGGTCACTAGTTCGACTCTAGTATCGCGCACTGATATGCGGTATTTTTTTATTCAAATCAACTATGCTCATTATAATTTGATTTGATAGATGTACGATGTATAGACAGTTTATGTTCGCTTAACAAGAGAAAAGAATTCTTCCCTTGTTATTTTGTGAAAGATAGGGCGACCGTGTGGACAATGAGGGTCTTCTAATAAAAGAGCATTTCTGGCAATTTCGCGCGCTTTATCCATACTTACAATATCTCCGTCCATAACGGCGGCTCTGCAAGCTGTACTTGCGGCAACATTATACAGTATTTGTGCAGGTTCTATCCGCTTTTTTATAATATCTTCATAAAATGTCTTTTCATTGCCTCTGTAGCGAAACGGTACGGTTAGTATTTTCCATACTCCGTTTGTATCATATTCGATTTCAAATCCTGCTTCTGCTAGTTTGTCTTTTACGTTCTGTAAATATTCGTCTTCATCGTTTGATTGCGTTTGCAGGGTAAGTGGTACTAAAAGAGGCTGCTTCTGTCCTGCATTTTCCATAATTGCATTAAACAAAATTCGTTCGTGAGCGGCGTGCTGGTCGATGATGTAAAGTGTATTGTTCTTTTCAGCGAGTAAAAAAGTGCCAAGTGTTGCGCCAATATACCTAAAACTATCTTCTATAATGCGAGCCTCGCTTTCTCTCCCTTCTTCATCTACTGCAACGCTTTTTACTAAACGAGATATATCAGAGCTTCTTTGTGTGTATGAAGTTTTAGGATACAGCCGATTTGTCCCGACATCTTTTATTGAGTGCATAGAGCTGTGAGAGCGAAGAGCGGAAAGGGAGTTGTTTCTAAATATTTTCTCTTTTTCCTCTTTTATTCCCTCTGGCAACAGGGGCATTGTTTTTTCTATTTCAACAATCTCGTTCAATGTGTATTGCTTAAAAAACGCGCGTACCGTTGAACTTATGCCGTGATGAAGCGTAGAGGAATCTTTGAACTTTACTTCTCGTTTTGCAGGGTGAATATTAAAGTCTATCAGATTTGGATTCATTTCGACAAAAAGAGATGCGACAGGATGCGTGCCGTTTGGAAAAAATCCTTGACAGCCGAACTCTATTGCTTGCACAAGGGAGTATTCTTGTATTCTGTGCCCATTTACATAAATATAGATGTCTTTTTTGCTTTGCCGATTAACATCGGGGCTTCCGATGACCAACGTGAAAGACCAATCTTTTTTCCCAGCCGTTTCTGCGCTCTCTTCTGCTTTTAGTTCGTGGAAGAGTTCTAGCGGTTCTGAAAAAGAATAGGCGTTTACAAATCGTTGTGAGAGTGTTTGATTTTTTGGGAGAAAGAAAATGTCTTTGCCGTCGATTTTAAGGCGAAAAGAAATATCTGGTCGGGGAAGGGCTTTTTCAAGAAACATCTGCTTGCACGCACTTGCCTCTGTTGCGGGGCGTTTCAAAAATACTCTTCTGGCGGGAAAGTTTTCAAAGATGCCTTGTGCAGATATGATTGTGCCGTTTACAGCAGAACAGGGAGTGAGAATGTGGTCTTCGGTGATAGAGGCTTTCATATTCCATTGTCCGCTTGTGATAGAAAGACGGCAAACGGCTGCAATAGAAGCTAGTGCCTCGCCTCGAAAACCGAGCGTGGTTAAGTTTAGTAAATCGGTATCGCTTTGTATTTTGCTTGTCGCGTGAGGCCGAGCGCACACCTGCAAATCATCTTTTGTCAGTCCGCAGCCGTCGTCAACAACTCGTATGCTCTCTATGCCGCCGCTTTTTAGCTCTACGCTGATATTCTTTGCGCCGCTGTCTACGCTGTTATCCAAAAGCTCTCTGATTATGGAAGCAGGTCTGTCAATAACTTCCCCTGCAGCAATCTTTCTTGCAACTTCTGCACTCAAAATCTTGACAGGTCTGTTTTCCATTCTTTCCACTCCCTCTCCCGTATTCCTTTCGATTTTTCTCTTTACACTCTTTTAGCTGTTCAATTCAGGTGCGTTGAACATCTCGAACTCAAGCGAAGATTTATCATAAATGATATTGCTGTCATCAATCTCTTCGCTCTTTGCTTTCTTTGCGCTTCTCTTTTTTTGCGGCTTTGCTGCGCTTTCTGTGTCAGAAGAACTGTCTGCGTTATTGATAGCTTCGTCAAGCGCGGCAGAAGAAGTCATCAGAATCTGCACTTTTCCCTCGATTTCCTCGATTTCCTTTTCCATTCCCTTAGCCAGCTTTATTCCCTCTTCAAAGGTGCTTAAAGCCTTTTCAAGCGTTATCTCTGGGTTCTTGATTGTCGATGTAAGCTCTTCTAGCTTTTGCAATTTCTCTTCAAATGTCATATTAAACTCCTGTTACTGTAGCATTGATAATTCCGTCTGATGAAGTAATCTCGATTGCACTGTTTACCGCGGTATCTTTTGCGCTTCTTATGATTTTGCCCGTCTGCTTGTCTTTTACCACGCTGTATCCGCGAGAAAGAATATTTGTCGGGCTGTAGCTGTCTAAGATTTGCTCTTGCTCTTTGACGACTTGCTTTGCATTTTCTATGCGCGTTTGCATCGTCAGCATAAAATCCTTTTTCGCACTGTCAAGGCGAGCTAAAAGCGGCTGCTCAATCGCTCTAAACTGCAATTCCATGTGTTCTTTATTGAAAGATTCTATCAACATTCTTGCTCTATCGCTCATCGCTTTCATAGACCGATACAGCTCCTCTTTGGAAGTGCGGATAGAATCGGCGATTTCGCTTTTTATCGGCGTTACCAGCTCTGCGGCGGCTGACGGAGTCGGTGCTCTCATATCGGCGGCAAAATCTGAAATAGCCCAGTCGATTTCGTGCCCTACGGCTGAAACAATAGGGATTTGTGATGCGGCAATCGCTCTGACCACTCCCTCGTCGCTAAACGGAAGCAAATCTTCAAGACTTCCGCCGCCTCGCCCCACAATCAAGACATCGCACAGATTATACAGATTTGCAACTTTTATCTGCCTGATAATCGTCTGCGCCGCGTCTTCCCCTTGCACTGTCGCAGGCAGGATAACGACGTTTATGCCGCTGTTTCTCCTGTGCGTAATCTGCAAAATATCGTGCAGTGCCGCACCTGTAGAGCTAGTGATAACGCCGATTGTGCGCGGAAAGCGAGGGAGCGGCTTTTTTTTGTCGGAGTCAAAAAGACCCTCTGCGCTCAGCCGTCGCTTTCGCTCTTCAAGCATCAAAAGTATATCGCCCTCGCCTGAGGCTTGCATAGACGTGATGATAATCTGATAGTTTCCGCGCGCTTGATAGACAGACAGCGAGCCTTTGACTTTCACTTTCATTCCGTCTTTGGGGCGGAACGTAAGGGAGGCGGCTCTGCTTTTGAACATTACTGCACTAATTTGTGCGGCATTGTCTTTGAGAGTAAAATACAAGTGTCCTGAAGTATTAGGCCGAAAGTTAGAAATCTCACCTTCGAGCGTGAGAGAGGGAAAAGAGCCCTCGATTAGTTCTTTTATAAGCGCAGTTAATTGGCTTACGGTAAATACGGTATCCCCAGATGTCATGTTCTTTATTCTAAACACTCAAAAATGGTTTGTAAAGGGGGAGAGGCTTTTCTCAAAATTCTTTTTCATTAGACCTGTTCGGAAACTAAAAACTTTTGCTGTAGCAAGGGGCTTAAGCCCC
>ERZ842401.2139-NODE-2139-length-26803-cov-52.952968_pt1 | contig 26803 bp, 22 predicted proteins | sample MGYA00521270_ERZ842401 | MGnify/ENA primary metagenome ERZ842401 (study PRJEB31892, sample SAMEA3878208) | bioreactor metagenome | biome: Moose rumen | place: Sweden | collected 2011-10 | study: EMG produced TPA metagenomics assembly of the PRJEB12797 data set... | reverse complement strand
AAGAGTGAAGAGTTAAGAGTTAAGAGTGAAGAGTTAAGAGTTAAGAGTGAAGAGTGAAGAGTGAAGAGTTAAGAGTGAAGAGTGAAGAATGCTGCGTATCAGCGAGAGCAGAATGAAGCTTGCTTTGATTTTGCCGAGCTCAAGCAGCATCGATGAAGTCAATTTGCTACCGCGCGACTTGCAGGATTCCTGACTCTGTCAATGTGTCTCATTGACATTGCAAAGGTACGACATTTTCCAATGTCGTTTTCCGTATCGGGCACAGCCTGGCCGTCGTGGGGCCTGCCGGGCGGCAAGAGGCTCACTACGGCGGTAGGTCGATGCAGAACTTGTCGGCTATCCACCTGACGATGTTGGGTGGCAGGACGATCATGCCGGGCCTGAGTCCCAGCCCGAGCAGTTCGTCATGATAGGGTTTGCACCAGTTGCGGAGCGTCTTCACTGATACGCCGGCGTAGGCGGCAATCTGTTGTCGGGTCATTGCTTTCATAATCATCATGTTTTTGTGGGCTAAATGCCATAGTTACAGGGTGAAAGTGACATGTTTACGAATAGGAAGTGACATAGTTGCTGGGTGTGATTCCGGGGCAGACGGGGCGGATGGGGCAGATGATTTTATAAGAGTCTTCGCGTACCGCGTGCGCGCGGTACGCGAGGGGAGTTCAGAAAACATCCGCCCCGTCCGCCCCATCTGCCCCGCCGCCCCGTGTCATCTGCTGTCGCATAGAACGCATCTCGTCGGCCGAGCGGCGCACGACGATATAGCCACGGATGCCGTTTGACTTGTGGCTTCGGAAACCGAGCGTTTGGAAGGCGCGGCCCAGCATGACGGCACTGAGCTTCTGGCTGATGCCGGCGCCGACAATCTGCATGGCCACGGCCACGGGTAGAAACTCGCCGGGTTCGCCGGCGTGGGGCTTGCGGAAGTACATGGACACCAGTTCCTGCTCCAGCCGCGGCGTCTCGTAGTGGCGGTTGTGCTCGGTGAGCAGCTCCACCTCGCGGGCACCGAACCAGTACTGGAATCCGTCGCGGTAGAGGCTGTAGGCTTGGGCGTAGATGCCTGCGTAGTTGAAGGGATGCTCGCGCGGCGACTCGATGCTGTCCACCTCGAAGGGCAGCCAGCGGCGGTTGCCGGTGGTGTCGCTCAGAAACTGCGTCGAGTTGCCCGTGCCGCAGAACGAGGCTACGTGGGGACGGTGGTCGTGGTAGCGCTCGTAGGGGGCGCGCTCGTCGATGCTCTGCATGGTCATGGCCGACTTGAGGTTGTTCAGGTCGCGGGCCGTCATCGTGTCCAGCTCCTCGTAGCACACCAGGGCGTAGTGTGCCAGCACCAGCAGGTCGTCCTTTGACATCCGCGAGGCGTCGGTCTTGGTGTAGAAGTAGCGCTTCAGCTCAGGTGGCAGCAGGTACGAGAACCATGTTGTCTTGTAGGCGCCCTGCCGACCGATGAGCACCAGCATCACGTTGTTGACCACCGTGGGGTTGACCCATCCGGCGACCATGGCCACGAGCCACTTCCTCAGGTATTCGTAGAAGCGCAGCTGCTCGTCGGCGTCGCCATGGACGCTGACCGTCAGCGACAGTTCCATGATGTAGTTGTCCTGGTTGTCGGTCCAGCGCGGCAGACTGTCCAGGTAGGCGAGGAAGGGATTGTAGTCTGCCACATACTCGGAGCCGAGGACGTTCTGCAGGTCCTGCTTGCGTACGGGCTTCTGCTCCGACAGTCGTGCCCAGAGCGTGTTGACGTCACGGTCGGTGATGGGGTGCCACGGGTCTGCGTCCTTCGCCGTGTCGGCAGCCATCACCCGCTGCAGCGCACCCTCGTAGTCCTGCCGGCCGCCGCGTGTGGCCGCCTGCTCCACCTGTTCCCATACGTCGCGCTCGACGACGTGCCCCTCCAGGCGACCCGTCACCGTGTTGTAGCGCAACAGGGCGTTGTCGTCCAGAAATGCCTTGATGTCGTCCACCGTGGCATACACCTCGCGCCAGTTGGCCTTGTGTGAGTCCTGTCCGTCTTTTGCAGCCTTCGAGGGAGGCTTCTGTTTCTTGTTCTTCTTTTCCATGTTGTATGCTTTGCTTTTTACAAGTGCAAAGATACAACATGTTTCGTGGTTTTTCCCCCTACGTAGCACCTACGCGTAGGTACTACGGTTTACTCTATTTCCTTGGCAGTGAGCCGAATATGCTTTTCAGCCGGACTAAGAGTTCCTGCGTTTTGCGTTGGTTCATGGCGTCGTTATAGTCGCTCCGCATGTTGTTTCGTCCCCAAAGTCTCTCAAAGGTCTTCCATTTGTTGTAGATGCCGAGCCGTATAGCTATATCGTAGGCCACCAGGGCTGCCTCTGTACGGGAGAGATTCATGGGCTGGTAGCGGTCGTCTACAAGTCCCGCCTGCTGCGCTTGCTGCCATAGTCTCATGGCCTTCTCCGTGCAAAGCTGTGGCGGCAGTTCCCGCTCTTCCTGCTCTTCGGCGGCTGCCGGAGCCTTCTGGCTGGCAGTATATGACTGTTGCCGTATGGCACCCATCATCGCCATCATGAGGTCACGCTGCTGTTGCTGCTCGCGCTGCTCCTTCTGAAGCTGACGCTTCTTGTCGTACTCGCGGATTTTGTCTGTGGCGACCCGTTTCGCCTCTGGCCAATCGTCCATGAAGTCACAGGCTTCACCTAACTTGTCCAGTTTCTTGTACGCTTCGTCAACACCCCTCTTCTCCAGATGGTAATTCACAACAAACAGCACCCACTCCTTGAGAGTGGTGCCCCCTGTCGATATAGGGCTGGCTCGTGTCTGTTGCTGCTGTGCCATAGGGCGTTTGTGTATGGTAACCTTGTTCTGGGATGTTGATATAGGTATAAAATGAATTGGTATTGGTGCTGACGTCATCGATGAGACTGCATAGAACGACTCGTATGACAGATCTGCCCGTTGCAGTTCCGCCATTTCCCGCCGCTTGCGGCGTCAGTGTCAGTATCATTCTTGTTGTCTTCATCGTCTCCATCTCTTTCATCGCTGCAAAGGTACGAACTATTTTCTGAATTGCCATACACTTCGTCGAAAATTTTTTTTGTGCTGTCCGCGCATGCTTTATTAACAAAGGTCATACGTGGTCACACGGTGCCAGACACAGTGTTACGGTGCCTGGCACAGTGTTATACAAGTTCGAAATACGGAAGGGGGAATTCACCCGAACCAGTGCTGGTCGGTATGCTGGGGTGTGGAGGCGATGCGACGTTGTAGCTCGGAGACCTTTTCGGCCAGTTCCTGGTTGCGCTTGGTGAGGCGGCTGTTCACTTCCTTCAGCTTGGTGAGCTGTTCGGCCAGGTGCACCTTCTCGGGGTCTTCGCCCTGTACCTTGTTGCGGCGCGAGGCTGTGGCGGCATACCAGATGATGATGCACATGAGCAGTAGGCTGGACAGCTGGATGATAAGGACTATCAGACTGCTCTTCCGGCTCCTGGAGTCGAAGTTGTTCAGCAGCACCGTGGCATCCTCCATGGTGACGTTGGCAAAGAGCACGCCGGCCAGTCGGCCGCTCTTGTCCTTGACGGGTATGGAGTAGGTGCACATGAGTACGTTGATGCCTCCCTGTCCGACGTATGGCTCGCACCACTTGCGCTCGCCCTTGATGGCTGTCTGGTACCATTCGCGCTTGGTGTAGTCGATGTCCGGTATGGTGGTCTGTATGTGGCTCTTGTCGGTGCGCTTGCCCTTGACGATGATGCTGGGCTGGTCGTCGTAGGTGTAGGGCATGAATAGTTCGCCGCGGCCTTTGTCCTTATAGTATCCTGGCACGAAGGCTATGCCGACGCCGATGATGTGCTGGTTGACGTTGATGATGCGCGTGGCGATGCTGTAGCTGGTCTCTGAGTTGCCGAGCGACAGGCGCACTATCGGCTCGGCATTCTTGAGGGCTGTCTCGACGCCGGCCTTCACGACGGCTACGCGCTGGCTCTCCTTCATGTCGCGTTCGGCCTTGGCCAGCACTTCCTGGGTGGTTCCGCGCCGGGCCATGAAGTACTGCGAGACACCAAGTGCCTCGATGATGATGGCGGCGCCGATGATGAGTGCGAGTGAATGTTTTTTGATTCTAATCATTGGTCAGATACTCAACTCGTCGAGCACCGTAATCAGTTGCTTGTCGAAACGCTTATCGGTACGGATGCATTCCGAGAAGGGAACGTAGACTACCTCGTTGTTGCGTATGCCCACCATCACGTTGCGCTGTCCCTGCAGGATGGCCTCGATGGCGCCGACGCCGGTACGGCTGGCCAGGATGCGGTCGCGGGCCGAGGGGCTGCCGCCGCGTTGCAGGTGTCCGAGGATGGATACGCGGACGTCGAACTCGGGGAACTCGTGCTTCACACGGTCTGCATAGTACAAGGCACCGCACTTAGGACTCTCGGAGACGATGACGATGCACGACTTCTTGGACTTGCGGATGCCGCGGCCCATGAATGCTGCCAGCTGGTCGACGTCCGTAGCCTCCTCGGGTACGATGGCGGCCTCGGCACCACAGGCAATGGCGCAGTTCTGTGCCAGGAAGCCGGCGTCGCGTCCCATCACCTCGACGAAAAAGATGCGCTCGTGCGAGTTGGCGGTGTCGCGGATGCGGTCCACGCACTCCATGATGGTGTTCATCGTGGTGTCGTAGCCGATGGTGGCGTCGGTACCATACAGGTCGTTATCGATGGTGCCAGGCAGGCCGATGACGGGGAAGTCGTACTCCACGCCGAAGTTCCAGGCTCCCGTCAGCGAGCCGTTGCCGCCGATGACGACGAGGGCGTCAATCTCCTCGCGCCGGCAGGTCTCGTAGGCCTTCTGCATGCCTTCGGGGGTCATGAACTCCATCGAGCGTGCGGTCTTCAGGATGGTGCCGCCTCTGGTGATGATACCGCTGACATCTTCCGTCGTAAACTGTTTGACCTCACCCTTGATGAGTCCGTCGTAGCCACGGTAGATGCCCTTGATTCTGAACTGGTTGTAGATGCCGGCACGGGTGACGGCACGTATGGCAGCGTTCATGCCCGGGGCATCACCGCCAGAGGTCAATATTCCGATAGTCTTAACTTTTGGCATAGTTGTATGAGCTTATTTTTCGCGGTTCTCAGTATCGATGGCCTTGATTTTGTCGCGCACCAGCTGCACTTCGTCCTTCAGCTTCTGCACCTTGCGGTTCATCTCGTCAATGAGCGAGTTGCCTTTCTTCGAAGAGGCATTGAGGAAGCCGAGGTTGTTCTCGTAGGTCTGTACCTCCTGCTTCAGCTGCTCGTACTGGCGCATCAGGCGGGCACGCTCGTTGTCGAGGGCGTTCTCACCACGCTCGGCAACCTGCTTGAGGCTGTCCTTGAACTTGTTGAGCCGGCGCTTGGCGACGGTGATGTTCAGGTCCTTATAGAGACGGTCGAGCACGGCGTGGTACTCTTCGTAGAGCTTGTCCTTCTCCTTGAAGGGCACGTGGCCGATGGACTGGTACTCCTCGACGAGCTTCTGCACCTGCTCCTGCAGACTGTCGCCAGCCTCTTCGGCGGCAGCCTTCAGGCGGGCGATGACGTCGCGCTTCTTCTCCAGGTTGTCGCGCTCCTCGTTGCGGGTGCCGGCTCCGGCGGCATTGCGGGCCTCGAAGAACTTGTTGCAGGCACCGAGGAACTCCTCCCACAGCTGGTCGCCCAGCTTCTTGGGTACCATGCCGATGGTCTTCCACTCCTTCTGCAGGTTGATGAGCTTGTCGCTGGTCGACTTCCATTCGGTGCTGTCCTGCAGGGCCTTGGCCTTCTCGATGAGGGCACGCTTCTTGTCGGCATTCTCCTTGAAGGTGTCCTTCAGTCCGCGGAAGTATTCTGCCTTGCGACCGAAGAAGTCGTCGCAGGCTGCGCGGAAGCGCTCGAAAATCTTGACGTTCATCTTCTGCGGTGCGAAGCCGATGGTTTTCCACTCTGCCTGCAGGTCGATGATCTCCTTGGTATGGCGCTCCCAGTCGTTGCTGCCCTTGTTCTCCTCGGCGGCAATGGCCTCGGCCTTCTCGCAGAGGGCGGTCTTCTTGGCCAGGTTCTCCTCCTCCTTGGCACGCAGCGTCTCGAAGTGCTGCTGGTGGCGCTTGTTGATGACGGTGGATGCCGCCTTGAAGCGCTGCCATATCTCCTCGCGCAGCTCCTTGCTGACGGGACCAATCTCGCGGTACTCCTGGTGCAGCTTCTGCAACTGGTGGAAAGCGCTGATAACATCGCTCTCCTCGGCCAGCTTCTCGGCAGCCACGCAGAGCTTGGTCTTCAGTTCCAGGTTCTTCTTGAAGTCGTATTCGCGGGCCTCGCTGTTCAGCTTCAGCAGGTCGTAGAACTGCTCGACGTACAGCTGGTAGTTGCGCCACAGCTCGTTGGCCTTCTCAGCAGGTACGTTCTTGATTTCCTTCCACTCGTCCTGCAGGGCCTTGAAGTCCTTGTATGACTTGTTAGCCTCCTCGGGAGAGGTTATCATCGCCTTGATTTTCTCGATGATGTCGAGCTTCTTCTGCAGGTTGTCCTGCTTTTCCTGCTCCTGTTCCCTGAACAGCTTCTGACGCTTTTCCTTGATAATGACCATTTCGGCCTTGAAAGCTTCTTCCTCCTCGTCAGGGGTAATCTGGTACTGCTCCGGGTCGCCGCCACCGTCGATGTAAGCCTTCAGCTTGGCTTCGCGCTCGGCAATATGCAACTTGTAGAAAGTCGTCTTGAGATAGTCTATCTCTTCCTTCTGGGGCGCCTCTTCGCCGTGAGCAATCTCACGTACGCGCTCCAGTACTTCCTTCTTGGTCTCGTACTGCTTACGCTCGACAGTCTCTTCGCTGGCAACGGCCTTTACCTCTTCGGCAACGGTCTTTACCTCTTCAGCAACGGTCTTTACCTCTTCAGCAACTGTTTCCACTGCTTCAGCGACGGGGGCTGTGTTTACCACTTCTTGTACTTCCTGCTGCTCCTCTACTACGGGAGTTGTCTCTTGAGAGTCCATCATCTAAAAATCTTTTAGTTCATGTTATGGGGTTAGTTTCTTCACTCGCGCATGCCGCCACTTGGGAGACCATGCGCACATAATGGGCTTCAAAATTACTCAATAATTCTGAAACCACCTAATTTTTTCGGGAAAAAGTGACTAAATTAGTCGTTTGTGTCGGAAAACCAGCAGCGAAATGACTGAAATAAGCACCGAAATGATGATAGCGATGATAAATCCTACGGGACTGTTCTCCATGCCGTTGATGAGATTCATGCCGAAGAACGATGCCACCAGCGTGGGCAGCATGAGGATGATGGTCACCGACGTCAGCGTACGCATGATGGTGTTCATGTTGTTGTTGATAATCGACTGGTAGGTGTCCATCGTCGACTCCAGGATGTTGGAGTAGATGAGTGTGGTCTCGCGGGCCTGTGTCATCTCGATGTTGACGTCCTCGATGAGGTCGGCGTCCAGTTCGTCAATCTGCAGCTTGAACTTCAGCTTCTGCAGCAGGTTCTCGTTGCCGCGGATGGAGGTGTTAAAGTAGGTCAGCGAGTCCTGCAGGCGCGACAGGCCTATCAGGCTTTCGTTGTTCACCTCGCGGTCCAGGTTGCGCTTGGCTTTGTCGACGAGCATCGAAATCTGCTTCAGACGCTTCAGGTACCAGACGGCAGAGCTGTAGAACAGGCGGAAGATCATGTCGACATAGTCGGTGAATCCCACGCCGCGCTTCTGCTGGTATGACACGAAGTCAATCATCATGTTGGTCTCGTAGCAGCATACGGTGATGGTGACGTCGCGCTTGTGGATGATACCCAATGGCACGGTGGTATAGGGCGTGCGCGAGCGTACCTCCTTGACATAGGGGATACGCAGGATGATGAGCATCCAGCCGTCATCGTATTCGTAACGGGCACGCTCGTCGGTATCGCTGATGTCAGAGAGGAAATAGTCGGGTATCTGATACTGCTCCTCCAGCAATTGCTGGTCTTCTTCTGATGGACACGTCACCTGTATCCAGCAGTTGGGCTGCCATTCCTGCAGTTGGCTGAGCCCACCTTGGGTGTTCCAATAGGTCTTCATTGTTGCTAATCCTTCATTAATTGACAATGGATAATTCTCTCTTTGAGAGTGTGGCGTTGCATTGACAATTGATAATTCAAAAATTGAGCGGCAAAGGGATTAGCAGCCTTGCCACTCTCCCCCGCCTAACGTTTGTTACTATCCGCCGGGTAATCGTCCATGATTTTAATTGATATTTTTGGTTTAACGGGTGCAAAGGTAAGAATTTTAGTGAAAAGTGAAGAGTGAAGAATGAAGAATTTGCTGCCGCCTTGTAAATTTTAACATTTGCCGCAGCCATTTTGCTGTGCAGTAGCGAATTCTTCACTCTTCACTCTTCATTCTTCACTTAACAGGAACGTCCTCCAGCGTCTTCTTCAGCAACTGCCAGAAGGGATCGACGGTGGCGATGAGGGCGCGTTCGGTAGTGGTGTGCGGCGACTTCATCGTAGGTCCGAGGCTGACGACGTCGAGCCAGGGATACTTGCCCAGAATGACTGAGCATTCCAGACCGGCATGGTCGACCTGGATGATACCGTCCTTGCCAAACAGTTCCTTGTACTCCTTCAACAACAGGTGTAGGATTTCTGAGTCGGGATTGGGGTCCCAGCCGCCATAGCTACCGGCTGTCTCCACCTTCATGCCGGCCATCGAGAAGCAGCTCTCAAGCATGGTCACCACGTAGTCCTTCATGTCCTCGCGGCTCGAACGTGCCAGTATCTTGATGCTGGCCTTGCCGTCGCCGATGTTGATGATGGCGAGGTTGCTGGAGGTCTCCACCACGCTGGGGTAGGCGGGGATGTAGCGGATGACGCCGTCGTGGCAGGCATAGATGGCATCGATGAGGTTGTCCTGAATCTCGACGGGCACCTCCTTCTGCGGCGTGTCCACTTCTTCGACGGTGACCTCGATGCCCTGAGGCTCGATGAGCTTGAACTCGTCGTTGAATGTCTCCTGCCAGTCAGCGACAATCTCCTTCAGTGCCTCGATGTTCTCCTTCGGCAGCGTCAGCACGGCATCGGCCTTGAAGGGGATGGCATTGCGCATGTTACCGCCGTTCCAACTGGCCAGGCGGGCCTCCACCTCGGCGATGGCCTCGCGTACCACCTGTACCAGTAGCTTGTTGGCATTGCCGCGGCCCTCGTTGATCTCCAAGCCGGAGTGTCCGCCGCGCAGGTTCTTTACCGTGACGCGCACGGCAGCATCCTCGGTGTCGGTGTCCACCTCCTGATAGTCCAGGGTGGCGGTGACGTCGATACCACCGGCAGAGCCGATGACGAACTTTCCCCAGTGTTCGGAGTCGAGGTTCAGCAGGATGTCACCCTGCAGCTCGCCCTCGGGCAGTTCGTTGGCACCGAACATACCGGTCTCCTCGTCGCGGGTGATGAGGGCATTGATGGGACCGTGCTTCAGCGTCTTGTCCTCCATGATGGCCATGATGGCTGCCACGCCTAAGCCGTTGTCGGCACCCAGCGTCGTTCCCTTGGCCTTCACCCACTCGCCGTCAATCCACGGCTCAATGGGGTCGGTCTCGAAGTTATGCGTAGACTCTGGCGTCTTCTGCGGCACCATGTCCATGTGGGCCTGCAGGATGACGCCTTTGCGGTTCTCGTAGCCGGGTGCTGCCGCCTTGCGGAACACGATGTTGCCAGCGGGGTCCTTGAAGGCCTCGACGCCGGCCTGCCGGCCGAAGTCAAGCAGGAACTGCTGTACTTTCTCCAGATGTCCGCTGGGGCGCGGCACCTGTGTGAGACTGTAGAAATTACGCCAAATGCAAGCTGGTTTCAGATTTTTGATTTCACTCATGTTATTGATAGTTTTAAGGGTTATACGTTAATTTTTCTTGTGAAGTTCAAGGCCAGCCAGGCATAGATGCCTAAGAAGATGACGAGCATGGTCTGCACGGTGTGGACGATGAGGACGAAGTAGAGGGCCTTTTCGTCGGCTACGCCATAGAGAATCAGCATCGTCTTGACGGCGAAGTGCCACGGGCCGGCACCGTTGGGTGTGGGCACGATGACGGCGATGGAGCCTACGATGAACGTCACCAAGGCACAGCCCAGGCCCAGGTTGGCGGTGAAGTCGAAGCAGAAGAACGTCAGGTAGTAATGGAGGAAGTAGCTCAGCCAGATACCGAGGGTGTAGCATGTGAAGAGCGGGATGTTGCGCACGTCCTTCAGCGAGACTACGCCCTGCCAGATGCCGCTGAGTGTTGCGCGTACCTTATTATATATAGACAGTTTGCGCAACAGGAAATGCAGCAGGATGAGGATGGCCACCGCGCAGACCGCCACCACTAAGTAGCCCGCCCAAGAGAAACCGTGCAGGATACTGTGCAGGTTGGTGCCCGTCTTATGGAAGAACATGCCGAAGGTGCTCATCTCCAATAACAGGACGATGGCTGTGATGCCCATGACGAGCAGGGAGTCGATGGCGCGCTCCGTCACCACGGTGCCCAGTGCCTTGGGAAACGACACTCCGTCGTAGCGGTTCAGGACGCCGCAGCGCGTAAACTCGCCCACTCGGGGAATGAGCAGCGAGGCCGCATAGCTGAGGAAGATGCTGTGGATGCTTGTGGATATGCGAGGCCGTTCGCCCACCGGTTCCAGTGTCTGACGCCAGCGCCAGCCGCGGAACAACTGTGCCAGGATGCCGAAGGGGAACGACAGTAGCATCCACGTCCAGTCCATCTCGTCAGTCATCACGTGGCGTATCTGCTGCCAGTCCTCGCCGCGATACATCCAATAGAGTATCGCCGCGCCCAATACCAGCGGCAGCAGTATCTTGAGTATGATGCTCCGTATTTTCATTTCGCCTGCAAAAGTACGAAAAAAAGCGCGCAATTCAAAGAAAAACCCGTTTTTCTTTGAATGTCTTTGGCTGATTGACACAAATCCGCCTCTGTGGAGCATAAAATCCGATTAATGAACACCCGACGTTGAGCCACCAGCCGTTTCATGACTCAACTTCGGATGCAAAGGTAATCATTTCTTTTGAATCTTCCAAATGCTTTGCCAATTATTCGTTTGTTTTTTTCATCAGCCGCTTTGTAGCTCTAAGTTCCTTTTGTAGCAATTCCATCCGTTCCTTCAATTGCTCTTGGGTAGGCAACATGTCTTTAATACGGATATTGTTATATGTAGCTACTCCCATTGGAGTCGTAATTCCTCGGAAAGACCATTGTACATCGGTCTTATCCATATCGGAACAAATCAGAAGACCGATGGTAGGGTTGTCATCAGGAGCTTTCAATAGTTCATCAACGGCACTAACATAGTAGTTCAACTTACCAGTAAACTCCGGTTCGAATGGTTTAACTTTGATTTCGCACGCTATGTAGCAACGCAGGCGAACATGATAAAACAGCAAGTCAATTTTCCGTGAGCGACCTCCTACGATGATTTCTTTCTGTCTGCCCATAAAAGCGAAGCCCGTTCCCATCTCCAATAAGAGGTTCGTCACATCACTGGTAAGGGCATCTTCCAGTTCTCGCTCTTCAAACGGCTCATGGTCAACGGTTGCAAAGCCAAAGTCATAATTCTCCTTTAGTACCTCCTGCACCAAATGGCTTTGAGGCTCTGGAAGGTACGTTGAGAAATTATTAACAATCTTCCCCTGATGCTCGTAGAGGTGAGCCTTGAAACAATTGATGAGGGCGACGCGGCTAAGACCTTGCTCAATCGTTTTGCCTACATAAAACAAGGCTTCTTCTATAGATTTTGACCTGGTAATTATTTCAACGTGATGCCTCCACGGAACAAGAGCAAAAGGTAATGGAAATTCTCCACCGACTTGGTGGAGTTTCTCTTCCGATAATTCTGCACCAACTTGGTGCAATTTTCCATTCTCCGTTTCTGCACCAACTTGGTGCATAATTTCTGCAACGGGTCGTTGCAATTTTGCCGCTTCCGTAGTATAGAACAAGTACCATTGCATCATATATCTTAGATTACGAGCAGAGAATCCGTCCTCATTGGGAAACTCTTTCTTCAAATCTAGACTTACCTGTTCCACGACACCAGCACCCCAACGCTCCTCTGCCTTTTTCTGAACAAGGTCACGACCCATTTGCCAGTTAAACAGCAGTTTCTCACCATTCACTTTCACAGCAGCCTTCACCTGCGCCGAGCGATAGCGATGTTTTACCTCTGCTATCCATTCCGCATATTCTGCATCCAGCATCACGTCGTGAGACTTCACAATACGAGGTTCACTGATTTCTACTGCCTTATTCTTTTTGTCCATATTTATATAACTTTTTTGTTTCTAATCCTATTGCCTGATTATAATGAACTAGGAGTTCCGCTACCATTATTTAGTATGTTGACATCACTCTCTGGCTTATGTCTTAATATTGGGTAATATGCATCATACTTTCTCATAAGTTCCTCCCCCTTTGCTCTTGCTTCATCAGTAATGTATTTGTCAACAAGATAATGAATCCTTTGGCTGGGTCCACACAGACGTTTGTGTAGATTCAACATCTCTGGAATATTCCTTCCAAGATAATCTCGTTCATCATTACTATATAGCAAAGCATCGTAAAGTACATAACAGAATTGATAACTATTGAAATTGAAATAATCATCACCCCATCCTGCATCAAATACTGGCAATGGTCTACCATTGTTTTGTCTCAACAAGGATTCAACCATCTCCACATCGCCATTAAGCAAAGCAACGAGATTTCTTCTCTTTTCTTCTGAATTGATCTTTATGCAACTTGCCATTATTTAAAGCATAACCCCATTTAGTTCTTCAAGTGAAAGATGATCTTCTAAAGAAATCCAGTTAGAATAATCCTCATCCTCAATACGAACCATTAAGTTGTTAACATCTTGTATTTCTGGGTCTTTGTTCTTCCCCATCGCCATAAGACGCTTTTTTAATTCTGGGCACATAAATGTCAGAATATCAGCAAGGACATAACGCTTTTGATTGTAGGTATCAAAATAGACATCATCGTTCTCTTCCACGTCCTTCAATTCGTTAACGATAAACAGGCCCAATTTCTCAGCACTTTCCACAGACAATAGTTCTCCAGAATGGCCATGAAGCCAATCAACTTCTGGCACGGCTTGAATGAGCCTGTCTACTGTCATCAACCCCGTCTTTTCTATTCGATGCATATATTCTACATCCGTCTGAAAAAAACGACTCCTTGTGAGAGAACCATCTTCTTTCTCGTATTGATATGGAAATCCACCCAGGAATCCCCCCCATACTATGCCGTTCACTTTCTGTCCAACTTGCATCATAACATACAAGTCACGATGCTCCACACTCTTCCAATCCCATACAGTCCAATCTAACTTGTCATTATGGTCATTAGGGATTTCACCCTTGTATTGGGCAAAATAATGTTCGAATCCTTCCCTATCGAAACTGGAAATTCTCGGATTCCACCTTAATACATAAACTTTCCTTTGGCGTGGTGATATTCCATGCTCAAAGAAGTCTTCTCCGTCTAAATCAATATATCCTGTCATGTTTCTTTAACTATTGATGCTATTCCCATTTAATCTTTAATGCCACAATATTTCTTGATACGTTTACCCCGCTTCTCTACGAAGTCAAGCTGCGAATGAATCCACTTGTTATATTCATCCAAATCTTTGGGCATTGGCATACTAACAAATAATGGAGTGTTGAGCCAGAACTTGACATTGTATTCATCGTCAACGCAGTCTTGAAGCAAGAAGAAATCTACATAGCCTTTGAAATCAACAAATAACTTGAAGAACTCACTGCTTCTTTCTAAAGCCTTATCCAACGGTGTAGGTTCACCAACATAGAAACGACGAATACATTCAAGAGTTAAATCCCAGCGGTCACAAATCTTCACGCTGCATCCACGAGTCTGATTCATGCTCCAGCGAACCATTGGAAATATGATTTCTCCGCCAATAGTATAGGTCTTATGCCAATAGTCTTTCTTCCATTGAGCGAAGTCGTTTTTGCTTTGCTCTACATCTTTTTTCAAAGGAAAACGCCCATGCAGGAAACTTGCAGTAATCGAGTCACTGCCAAACCACATGTCTTTCCATTTAAGAAGGCCTTTTTCTATGCCCAAATTCATCATCTCTCCATTAGGGAGAGGCTTGCTCCAAAGCAACTGTTGGTATGAGCGCAATGTTTTACTTGCACTATCAGGGTCTTGACCTTCTCTGCAGTCTGTTTGAAAGTCATACGTGACATCTATATCTTTTATTCTCATTACAAATGTTGGATTTTCTCAATCATCCTTCTCGCTCTGTCATTAATGACACTTGTCGAGAAATCTATATATCTGTTGCACTCTGCGAAGAAGCGTTTACGATTCGTGTAGCCACCACGCCAGAAGGTATAGCCCTTGGATGAAACGACAGGTCGGTAGTCATCGTCCACATAATACTCCAGCATATTGCCATCAATGAACCTGCGCCAACCCTCCTCACCATAGAACGGCTCGAAATCCTCGTTATTCAGTTGTACCAGTTCTTCAAGGTCGAGGTCTCTATCTTCCTGTTTCGTCAGCACCTTATACAGAGCCGCAAGAAACCTATCCTCATAGTCGTGCCAATCGTCATGACAACCACGATGCATATTGATGCTCCATTCGCCAATGCGTCTGTCTGGCAGTACAGCCATATTGCCAATGGTATAGGCAGTAACGTGGAAAGTCTTTATCTTCGCCACAAGTTCTTCATCAGGATTCCAGATGCTGGTAAATCTTTCTTTCCAAGGTGGAGAAAACAGCGTATTGTATGTATTGAGTGTATCGCCACGCAACTTGCCATTACCAGAATTATCCATCGAAAGATTCTTCCACGTCTTACCAAATACCACGCAATAGATAGCTCGCATCAACTCTGTATCGTCAGAATCGAAGATCCGACCAGGGCAACCATAGGTTTTATCATTCTTTAGGCTCCCCAATGGATAAGTGGCAAGATGCGAGATGTCACCATCCAGCTTTTCTTGGACGAAAGAGAATATGAGTTCGAGCGGTATCATTTCTATTCTACTTTATCATTCATGTATTTACGCAGCAACTGCAAGCCAACTTCCACACGATCTTCAATGTCAACGCCTTGTTCATTCTGACGAATATGATAGGTCTCCACCTCTTCTTTTATTGTTTCATCAATAACCTGCGTCAACGTATAAACATTGTCTTTCAAAGTAAGGTACATATTCCTGTTGACCAAATAGAGTTTATCCTCTCCGTTACTATTATACTCTGTATAAGAATAGTTGCCGAGTTCCAAACTGGCGTCTTTACCTCCAGCAAGCTCATACAAGGTCTTTAGGAAAATATCATAGTTGAAACCGCCAAGGCTCACTTCTGTGGTCATCATCAGCACATGATAAGAGCTTCTGCCAGTAGTCTGGTGATTAAACCAATAGTATTTTCCCCAACGGTTTGGTCGCATCTGTGCGTATTTGATTAAATAGTATCTCACGGGCATTGCTTCAGAGGTCTGAAGATATTCATTCACTTCGTGGCTTAATATTTCTTCAGAGAATATCTCATGTTTAGAGAGAAGTGTCTGGAGAGTATCACAAAGGTTTTGCTCAATTTTCACAGGACCCATTATGTCTCTCCAAACCGTCTTAGACAAACGTGAATCAGCTGTACCAATCTGGAATCGCCATGCGTCTTTTACAAAGTAATCGCCAGTTGCCAACAATGCACAGTTCACTAGGTCGAGATTCTGATTAAACAAACTATATAGTCTGCCACACCAGTCTACATGATCTAATCCTACTGATGAAATATAGCCATTCATACAAGGATGGTCTTCCAGACGGAATAGTGTTTCTGCCATTTCTGGATTGGCATTGGTATATTGCAACTTGGCAATTTCTTCTTCTACCTGCTTTGTCTGGAATCGAGCCTTGCCTTCAACCTTTTCCACAACACCCCGTAAGATTATGTTATCAACTATTCCGAGTAGGACTCTCATGTTTTCAGAGCGAACAGTGTCGGGAGAGTTTTTGGCCAGATTGTTGACAATACGCAATCTGCGACGGAAATCTCCCTCGCTCACTTTCTCCTTATTACGAAGGTAAAGGGTAAATGCATACAGCAGTATTGTTTGTACCAACGAGAAGGCAAAACGGTTGTTGGCAATACGTACACCATAGCAACGGCAACATTCTCGGAAGATATTCTTCGGGGTGTCGATATTTATTTTATTGGCAGTATAACCGTCATTAGAGATAAAGCCATCAAAGAATTCCTCAATGTCGTGCCCTTTCCAGATGTCAAATAGTCTTTCCATCAACAATAGGTTTTGTTCTGCAGATGCACATTCTTTAGAAAACTGCCTGTCTACGATTTCAAAGTCGTCTGTTATCTCAGATCCTCCATCTTTGAAACTGATGATATCGCTTATAAAGTGCATATAGCGTAAGAACTCATCGTCAGTAATGGAATCATTCTGTTCGTTCCCTGTTTCACTATTACGGAAGGGCCAAAGTAAATCCGTCCAGTCACGGTCAATCTTGTGCATAATGGTCTTGGCAAGATTAGCATTAACCCCTTTCATCTTCAATTCCAACTCGGCCTTGAAATGCTCAAACCTTGTCAACGGCTTTCCTCGTGAGTTCATCTTTATGTACAATTCATCAGTAACATTCATCTTACTCAAAGGCAGGAAATAGAATGAAATGCAATCACTGGTCAGTTTGTCCCACAAGTTTGCCGTTGCATTAAACTTGGCGTGAATTGCATCAAGCATAACAAGCATTGACTGAACAGTAGGGTCATTTTCCCATTCCAAAAGAAACCATGCTTCGTCGCGTATTTGATCAGACAATTCCTTCTTGTTAAAGTCGGGGGAAAAGTTGAGCAGATGTTCACAGAATTCCCTACTACTGACTCTCGTCTCGTATGTGAAGTTTCGAAGGAAAGTCCATTCGGTATTCTTAAGTTCCTCGTGTTTGGCAATATAATAGTGCAGAAGAAAAAGCGTGGTCAGTCGTTGCTGACCGTCAAGCGGTATCAGTCTTCCTTTGTCGTCCACATTGCCATAGATGAAATCAAGCGTTGTTTTCTTAGCTTCAGTAAGTGCTTCATAAAGTACCTGAAGAAATCGGTCTCTGATGCGGTTTACCTCAGGCGACACACGCCCCTGGGCATAGTCTCGCTGCACAAGAGGTATTACGATGCTTCTGACATCATACTCATCTTTCTTCTCAAATATACTTTTGAAATTACTTGCCTCGCTAACCAACAGGCAATCTTTTCTTTCCTCATTCATTTCCATAGCTTATTTCCTCCTTCAGATAAGTTGGATATAACAATTCATTCATTTTTGCAACATAAGCCACACGGTCTGCTTCGCCCCAGAAGTGGAAACTCACATTGTCCTGCACCTCGGAGGAATAGTATTTCATAAACACCATTTTTGTGCAGTATGGAATATATAATCCTTTTGCATCCATTTCCAATATTTGTCTTCGCTTTACATCAAACAGAGAATTATTTAAAGCAGAGTTAGCAGAACATTGCAACAAAGCCATATTCGAGAGAGAATGAACATATTCGCTTGACTCACCCTTCTTCGACAACATACCTATTACGCGGTCTGATAAGTCATTGAATGCTGTGTCCTTCAGGTGCTCATCAGCAATGGCATCTGCAATGTCGCTTAACAGCCTGTCAGCTTCAGCCTGTTGCTGCTCATCTGACAGATTCTTTCTGAGTGAAGATATTGATGCAGCATGCTGTTCCAACCACTTGCGCCATTTTTCTTGAGTATTCAACTTCAACGAGTGTTGAGCGTGTATATGCTCCAGGCTCCATGTTTCATTGTTGAACTCCTTAAAGGGGAAACGTGATGAAGAACCGTTACTCATAAGCGAAACCACATTAAACAACAAAAGAATATTGGTGATGGTCTGGTAATCATTGTCGTACGTAAGTTCCCCGTATGGCTTTTTACAAGCTATACTTTTCTTTATTTCTCCATCAAGATATGCATCCATTGCAGACTTACGCATATCCTTCGTTGTAGCCATTAGCCGGTCAATTGTAGATGTACTTGAAGCCACAAGATAGCCTATTTTATGATAAAGTTGGTTGTTCTTGTACCACTCTTTCAATCGGTAGTAATACCGTAGGATTTTGTCCCACAAGTCAAGCACGTCTTCCTTATGTTCGTTAAAATAGAGGAAAGTGAAAAGCTGCTCACGAGCGCCGTCTTCCTTGCCTGCAATAAAGTCGAACAGCAATTCTATTTTTGTGGGATAGTCTTTTGCATTCTTTTTAGTTAGGAAATACCAAAAATCAATATCGTGCATTTCACGTTCTATTGTGTCCCATTGAAGCGATATTTCCAAACGACGGTCACCGCTGAGAGCCTTTCCGTTCTTTCCTGTCTGAGACTCACACAGAAATAGAGCTTTCACAAGCTCGGCATTGGTAAGAGGGATACGACCTATGTTGAGGCGTGTGAACAGGGCGATGGCATCCTCTTCAGTTCCTTCCTGTAGTTCATACCAAATGACTCGCACATTATGATCAAAGTATTCTGTCAATGCACCAGCAACATGCAAAGGTTTCTTTTCACGTTTCTCAAAAAACCACCGTTCAACTGTTTTATAAGCTTTATGAATGAAGTAGAAGTCAATATTGTCATTGGCTTTTATCTCATTTTCAATGTTGTTAAAGAATTCTTCATTTTCCTCTCTGGTTTCATATACAAGCGAGTATTTCACATTGTCGATATAGTCTGGCCACCGATTAGTCATGAATTTATATATAATGTATAGTGTCGTTAAACGTTGCTGACCGTCTATTAACTCATATCTACCTTGCTCGTCTTTTCTAACTACGATGGGTTGTAAGCAATAAGGATTATCCCTGTTTTCATACACGTCATCGAGCAAGGCTCTCACTTGGGAATCGTCCCATCTGTAGCCTCTCTGATAGGATGGAACGTAGAATTCCCCTTCTATCTGACCTACAAGTCGTTCTTCTAATTGTATTTTACTACTCACCATAATTCATTAGTTTTAGCTTTTGATTGCAAAAGTACAAAAAATCTTTGAAATTAGTTGCTATTCCTTCTTTTTATTGTTCTTTGAATTATTCTTTGTATCTTTGCACACGAATCCAAACTACGCTGCCTCAGCAGACGGGAGGTGTTCTTCGGTGGCAAAGTCACATTGGGTTCCGTAGCGGAGCGGTCTGCTCGCTGTCGTTTATACATTCGGGGGGACCACGAAAGTGAAGCCTACCGTTCCACTTTTATAAGAAAACCAGCTTGGTTGGCAGGCGCGCTATCCAGATGGGACTCCCCCGACTCTCCACGAATATTGCTATTTGCTTCTCTAAGCCACTACCAAGATGGATGTTGCTCAATAATTCTCATACTCTTCCTTAGAAATAAAGGCGTTCAGCATTTCTGCACGTTCAAAATAGTGGTCATCGCTTGGAACCCAATGTTCCTTGCCACCTTTAGCTTTGCCATAAATTCTATAGCCTCCTTTGTCATCGGACCCAATTTTAAAAGCAATTTTCGAAATGGGATCTAACAAGTAGGAAGAACACTTTATACCTGTAGCCATCACCTCAACTCATTTATCAACTCTTTCAATCTCCCATATCCATCCTCAAAGGTCGCGTACTTATAATACAACCAGTCGCTGCCCTTGATAAATTCATTTCCTTCATTGACGAAACTTAGAGCCTCTTGAAGTTCATTTCGTATCGCCCTTGTCTCTGGCATATAGGTCAGACCATAATACAAGCTCTTGCCTGCTATCTCAATGCGGATGGCTATGGCCTCAGAAATGTCCTTGTATGGCAGAGTGATGCCAGTATAAACGGTGTTTGCTGGTCCCAATTCCTCAACCTTTTTGCAGTCAGGGAAGTCTTCCGATAGCCGTTGGCTCCACTCTTTCATCACTTCGCTGCTGTAGTTCCTTCTGATTCGCCTTAGATGATTGATACAAGCATCCAATTCATCCAACCTTCCACTGAGCAGGTTAATGTTGTAGCCTTTGTCGTCTAGTTTCAAACCCAGTTTTTTATGAATGTATTCATCAACGTATTCATTTCCTTCTGCTTCTTTCATTCCTTCATATAGTTTATGTGCATCATCAACCACACAGGCCTTAGCACGATTAATTACAGTTGTCTCATCGTATGGCGCCCCCATCGTCCAATACTTGTAGTCATCAATATAGAGATAAGGATTGTTGTACTTCCCCCAACGTTCTTTCACACCAAAGCGTCGCTGCATATCCACGAAGTACACAAAATCCTCGTCAGTCAACGGACACTTGTCCCTCACAATGTACTCATGAGGGGCAAATGGCATCGTCTTCGCAAACTTCCATTGGCAGCGAGCAATCATCTCGCACAGCTTGTCGTAGTTCAATTCGTTATTCATACTACCAGAGATTATTCAATCAGCAAACATTGTTTCCACTACGTTGTCATAGAAGTTGTCATCTAAGACGCACATCGTATGATTGCAAGATGGACAATTGAATGGAGTCTCTTCTCGCAGATGAACAGGAATTGGTTTTGAAAAGTCCCAACTCATTAACACTCCCTTGGGAACACTAAACACCGTTCCGCATTTCGGACATTTAATTGTATATAACTGTGCCATAACTCATATTTTTTATTTGAACAATTCTCCTTCTACCATCCTATCCGCATCAGAGAAGTGAATGGTGGGAGCAACTGGTTGTGATTGAGGTGCAGCAGGCTCGCCCTTGTCGAGCGAGCATCTGCTGCATACATACTCTGCCAGTTGGAGGAGTTTGGTCATTCCGAAATCTATCAACTTATCCATCATTACGCATCCTTCTTGTCTTTTTTATTTCTTACAATACGGATGGTGAGATGTACCTGATTTTCAGGGTGAGCATCTGGATTCAGTTTGCTGATACGACACTCGAAGATGTCTGTCCAGCCCATTTCAAGCAGGCTGGCAATGGTCTCGTTGTCTGTACGTGGGATGTAGCCCAGCTTGAATTCCTCGCCGTCCTTGTCCTGATAGACCACCATAACGGCGTTAGCATCTGTGCGATTCTCCTTATCGCGCTCCAACTTCAGAACAGTTCCAACCTTCAACTGATCCCAAACCTCGTCAGCATCGTGATACTTGCGACCAGCGAGGTGACAATCCATGAAATACATTTTCTTTGCAACCATAACTTCATTCAATTAATAGTTCAACAATCATATTATCGGCTGCAAAGATAGGCGTAGGTTGTTTCAAATCGTGGAACAGCCTCTGACTTTTTTCATCGTTCGATGGCGTTTTGATATTATCCTCCCCTGATTCTACGACGACGTGCTTCCTCGCTTGGAGTGACGTTCTCGCTTGGTCGAAGTGATGTTCTCGCTTGGTCGATTCCTCAACGAATAGTATGGCATGCGGCTACGTAAAGTATTGCCTGCGATGCGTGATTTTATGCTCCATCGTGCAGGGTTTTATGGCTAACTCTTGCTCGAAGTATCAGCGAGAACGCCTCGATGAAACATAAAATCCGCCACCGCGGAGCATAAAATCCGATAACGCCAGACATAATGAGGCACTCGATAGGCTGGAAATGAAAAGAAAAGCGCGCTTTTCTTTTGCATTTCCATCTTTTTTTTCGTAACTTTGCCGATTGAATCAACGAAGTGTGTATGAAACAAGTAAGACCGAAGAAGAATTTGGGGCAGCACTTCCTGACTGACCTCACGATAGCCAAGAGGATAGCCGACACGGTGGACGAGCCATACGCTGACTTGCCTGTGCTGGAGGTTGGCCCAGGCATGGGCGTGATGACGCAGTATCTGGTGCAGAAGACCCGTCCGTTCAAGGTGGTGGAGATTGACCGCGAGAGCGTAGCATACCTGAAAGGGACGCTGTTTCGGGATGAACCGTCGGTGGTGAACGGTGAGAGTGCTATTATCGAAGGCGACTTTCTGCGGATGGACCTGAAGGAGGTGTTCGACGGGCAGCAGTTTGTGCTGACGGGCAATTACCCGTACGATATTTCGTCGCAGATTTTCTTTAAGATGCTTGACAACCGCGACCTCATTCCCTGCTGTACGGGCATGATACAGCACGAGGTAGCTGTGCGCATGGCCTCGAAGCCCGGCAACAAGCAGTACGGCATCCTGTCGGTGCTTATCCAGGCGTGGTATGACGTGGAGTATCTCTTCACGGTAGAGCCCACGGTGTTCAACCCGCCGCCCAAGGTTCAGAGTGCTGTCATACGCATGACACGCAACCAGGTGGACCATCTGGGCTGCGACGAACAGTTGTTTAAGCGCGTGGTGAAGACTGTCTTCAACCAGCGCCGCAAGATGTTGCGCGTATCGCTGAAGCAGTTGCTGGCCGATCTGACGCCCTTGGCCGACCATCCCTTTATGACGTTACGGCCCGAACAGTTGACGATTGCGCAGTTTGTGGAGCTGACTAATGAGGTGGAAAAAGTGTTGTGTTCGGGCACAAACGGCGTGTGTTCGCACACAAACAATTGATTTGAATCAAGAATAAGGCCTTTTTTGGTGAAAAACGATGAGGAAATGTTGCGGCATTTCCTTTTTCGTTGTACCTTTGCATCGTCTTCAAGAAACAGAGGTTTTGGTTCAAGGTTAAAGATTGGATAACAGATATAAAGGTATTAGTAGAATTAGGTAAAAAGAAATTCAGACATTCGACAGTAGGATTTAGTTTGTTTTAGGTAAGAAAAAGAAAGATTGTTGTAAAGGATAACACCGACGTCGTGAGACGCACATTTTTCATAAGAATTAGGTTTTTAGTTATTGATAGATGAGGCTGCAGCCCAAGGGTGTGATACCCAAGGGCTGCAGCTTTTCTTTGGCTCGTTATGGTTTCAGTCATTACTGTTCGGTGTTCAGCGTCTTCAGCCATCCGCCGTGTAGCAGTCGTGTCAGGAACATCAGGCCGCGGAAGGACAGTTCGATAGCCATGGCCGTCCATACACCCGGCAATCCGTAGGTGGCAGCCAGCAGGGCGGCCAGCGTCAGACGTACGCCCCACATGGAGAGCAGGCTCATGATGGCCGGTCGCAGCGTGTCGCCGACTCCCACGAAGATACCGTTGCAGACGATGGCGGCGGCAAACAACGGTTCGGCAAAGGCTTCTATGCGCAGACACTCGGCGCCGATGGTGATGATGTCGTCGACGGGGGTCATCAGCGACATCAGCTCGGGAGCGAACATCCACATCAGTGCGCCCATCAGTGTCATCACACCGATGCCCAGTCCTGCCGACATGCGCGCAAACGACTGGGTGAGCGCACGTTTGCCTGCACCAAAGCTCTGTCCGACCAGTGTGGTGGCAGCCTCGGCGATGCCGTAGCCAGGCATGTAGCACAGGCTCTCGACGGTGATAGCCAGCGAGTGGGCGGCAATCGCCACCGTTCCCAAAGGTGCCACGATAATGGTGCTGACAATCTGGGCGCCACCCATCAGCACGTGTTGCAGGGCCATCGGGGCGCCAATCTTGAAGGCGTTGCCGACGATGTCGGCCTTGGGCTTGAACTTATCCCACGACAGCGGCAGCTGTTTCCCACTCACCTCATGCCTCTTGTCTTTCTTCAGAATTCCCAGCATGTCGGAGCGGAAGAGCAGGAACCACAGCATCAGTATGGCGGTGACGAGTTCGGCCAGCCCTGTTCCCATGGCGGCACCTTTGACGCCGAAGTCGAGGATATAGATGAACAGGTAGTTGAAGACGACATCCATCATGCACATGCCGATGTTGAGGATGCTGGGAATCTTCATGTTGCCCGAGCACTTGAGCATGGAACCTGCCAAACCCTCCATCTGGAAGAAGATGCCGCAGAGGCCGATGATGGCGAAATAGAGCGAGGCATCGTGACACACTTCATCAGCTCCGCCCAGCCAGTGGGGCAGGGGCAGTGCAATGGCCAGGCTGATGAGTGAGATGGTGAGGCTGAACAGCAGACAGCATATCAGCGACTGTCGCAGGATGCGGCGGGCACGCTTGAAGTCGTTGGCTCCGATGGCATGAGCTACCTGCACTGAGAATCCCATGTTGGCAGCCATGGCCAGTCCGCCCATCAGCCATCCCGTGGTCTCCACCAGTCCGATGGCTGCCGAGGCGTTGGCCCCCAGGTGTCCCACCATCGAGGCATCGATGAAGAACATGACGGTAGCAGACAACTGTGCCAGTATAGACGGAATACTCAGGCTGACAATCAGCCTGAGTTTCTCGCCCTGTGTCATCTCGCGACCCTCGCGGATGTAGGATAAGAGGTCTTTGCTATTCTTTTTCGTAATGTCGTTAATGAGTTAAAACGTCATGTCGTCATGTCGTGATGTCGCCTATTCCGCCTCCAGCAGCAGCACGCGGCTGGCCCAGTCGCTCTTCTTGCTCCATTCCGGTTCGTTGCGGTAGGGCACGTCCAGGCCGTGCGACATCAGGTAAGCACCGCTGAAGGACTTGCCCTCGCAGTCGAGCGGCTTCTGGTCGATGCGGTTCAGCTCGTGTACCTTGTACATACGCTTGGCATCCAGACCAGCCATGCGGACACGCGGCAGGTGCTCGTTCTGGAACGACTCCGTCTTCCACCAGTACCACACGGCCTTGTCCTGCTGGTCGGTGACGTACATCATCGATGCCAGTCCCTTCTTGTCGTAGGGCGACACCAGACGGTAGATGTTGCCGAACTGCACGATGGGGCGTATCTGCTTGTACTCGGCGATGGCCTTGCGGCAGAGTTCTTTCTCGTCGTCAGTCATGTTCTTGGGCTGTATCTCCATGCCTAAGCGTCCGCTCATGGCCACGTCGATGCGGTATTTCAGGGCCGTGGTGCGGAAGACGGTATGGTTGGGCGTGGCCGAGATGTGGCTGGCCATGGCGATGGCGGGGAAGAAGTAGCTGGTGCCCCACTGCATGTAGATGCGCTGCAGGGCATCGGTATTGTCTGACACCCAGAACTCGTCGAACCAGGGCAGCACACCCCAGTTGGCACGTCCGCCGCCCGAGGCACAGGCCTGGATGGTCAGGTCGGGATATTTCTCACGGATGCGCTCGCAGACCTTGGCGAAGCCGCGGTGGTATTCGATGTAGAGGTGGCTCTGGTCGTTCATCGTCAGGTACTGCGAGCCGTGGTTCATGATGGCCATGTTGGCATCCCACTTGATGTAGTCAATCTCGGGATACTTCGTCATCAGGTTGTCGACAATGCTGAACACGAAGTCCTGCACCTTGGGATTGCTGAGGTCGAGCACCACCTGCGTGCCGCCGCGCCCTAAGACAGCATCGCGCTTCGGGGCCTTGACTATCCAGTCGGGATGAGCCTCGTAAAGCTCCGAGGTAGTATTGGCCATCTCCGGCTCTATCCAGATGCCGAACTTCACGCCGTTCTTTCGTGCATCGCGCAGCAGACCTTCGATGCCCTCGGGCAGTTTGTTCTTGTCCACCACCCAGTCGCCAAGGCTGGAGTTGTCGGTCTTGCGGGGATACTTGTTGCCGAACCAGCCGTCGTCCATGACAAACAGCTCACCGCCCATCGAGGCAATGTCGTGCATCATCTGGTCCATGCCCTGCTGGTTGATGTCGAAATAGACACCCTCCCACGAGTTGAGCAGAATCTTGCGCTCGCGGTCGCCGTGTGCCAGCTTGTATTTGCGTCCCCATTTGTGGAAGTTTCGCGACACGCCGCTCAGGCCCTTGCTGGAGTATGACAAGGCAAGGGCCGGTGTCTGGAAGGTCTCGCCCTTCTTCAGGTGATACTCCGAGTTGTCCTCGTTGATGCCGGCAAAGAAGTAGTGGTACTCCGTGTCGTCGGTGACCACCTTCAGGCGGTAGTTGCCGCTATAGCAGAGGGCAGCGCCGATGACGTCGCCGGCGTTCTCCTGGCCCTTGCCGTCCAACGAGAACATCACTTCGGCATGGTCGGTATGCGAGTTACGTGTGCCGTCCTTGTTGACGATGACCTTCTGGCCGGCCGTCAGCGGTTCCTCCACCAAGCGGCTCTCGTTGGCCCACGAACCATAGAAGTGGCTCAGCCACACGTCACCGCGGCGTATGGGCAACATGGCCGACGCAAAGGTGGTCAGCGTGACGGTCTGCTTCTCGCCGTTGGTCATCTCGGCCCAGGCCTCAATGACATCCTCCTGGAAGTAGGCTTTATACTTCAGTTCCACCGTGAAGGGATAGACGGGGTCTTTGAGCGTAATACAGGTGACGAAATTCCCCTCGTCCACGACCTCGCCCTGCTCGTAGTAGTCGCAGACGAGCGCTGTCGACATGTTGCCGTCGGCATGGCGTACTGCCAGAGCGGCTTCAGCGGGAGTATTCAGGCCGTAGGCGGGATAGGCCTCCATGCGTCCGTTGACAGGCTGTTGAAGGTGTTGCAGCTCCTGTGCACTCAGTCGTTGGCCGAAATAGATGTACTTAGGCTGCTGCCCTTTGGTGACATCAAGCACTAGCGATGTGCTCTTGGTTTGTACGACCACTTGCTCTGCCTGTGCCGTGATGAATGCCAGACAGAGCGCCATTGCGATGAAAAGTCTTTGTTTCATAATATTTGTTGAGGTTGTTAGTGGATGCAAAAGTACATAAATTTGAGGAACTCTGCAAGTTATTTGCCGAAATCTTTTGCTTTTCATTCGCTTATTCGTACCTTTTTGCTTCGCAAGAAAGTACTCACGCTCAGAAAAACTCAAATAATATTTGGTTTTTCATTCGCTTATTCGTACCTTTTTGCTTCGCAAGAAAATACTCACGCTCAGAAAAACTCAAATAATATTTGGTTTTTCATTCGCTTATTCGTA
>ERZ842401.2138-NODE-2138-length-26832-cov-6.002166_pt1 | contig 26832 bp, 23 predicted proteins | sample MGYA00521270_ERZ842401 | MGnify/ENA primary metagenome ERZ842401 (study PRJEB31892, sample SAMEA3878208) | bioreactor metagenome | biome: Moose rumen | place: Sweden | collected 2011-10 | study: EMG produced TPA metagenomics assembly of the PRJEB12797 data set... | reverse complement strand
ACATAGGAATCCGTCACGGATTAAAGGGATATACAAGAAAGTCCTCAACGTTCAGCCTCCAGACTGACGTTGTAGGACTTTCTGCGTTTTTAGTTACACAGTGGTTATTATTTGTATAAGTGTTGTATGATGGAAAACAAAGAAAAATTGAGTCATTTGCGGAATTTGATTCTGCTATCAAAAGCCGATGAAATCGTTCGACCGGAAGAAGAGGAATTTATTGCAGAGGTGATGTCTCGTGAAGGACTGACCGCTAAAGAATATGACTACTGTTCCACCCATGTCAACAATATTGAGTTCGCTGTGCCTGAAGACTATGGCGAGCGCATTGAATACCTGTACGATATGATTCGCCTGATGATGATTGATGGCGATATAGATGATCGCGAACTCTCCATCTGTCACGACTGCGCAGTCATGATGACAACGCCAAGTACGGACCATAAGCGTCTGGTATCAAATATGATTGACCTTGTTGGCAAGGAGATGGCCAAAAGCGGTATAATCATTACCCATAATGGCAATTAGAAAAATGAACAACTTCGAAAAATGAATGACAGGCATGAAAGTAGATGTTGACTTGACCCAGAAAAATAGCGAATCGGTAACTATCGATTTTGACTGGCTGATAAGGATGCCGGAATCGAAAGTGAAACCGCGTGGCTTTTTCAAACAGTTGTTCGGAGGTGAAGAGGATGCGGCAGAAAAGCCTCCCGTACCATTGATTCTGGCTCTTACCAATCTGCGCATTCCCGAGCGGTTGAAGTGCCATCAGGACAAGTTGCTCATCGTCTCGTGCCCGGAGGGTGATTATGCTGATTTGAGCCGCCCTTTTCGTATGCAGATGACATCGGATGCGGCTCCGTTTTCGCTGAAATTTAATCCTGGGGCCGTTTACAATTGCGAAGGCGATACGAACGTTTTCCATATCCATGCTGAATTTTCGGTGTATGACGGGAGCCGTCTTTATGGCAACAACATCTTCATGAATGATTTGAAAGGCATTCCCGTCGAGCAGAAGATAAAGGTTAACATCGAAGTGCAGATTGCAGTACCTGACATCAAGCCGGTAGTGTTGATAGACCTTGATGACGAGGTGCAGTTTACTCGTCGCAATCCTATCCAAAAGATTGGTCAGTTGCGAGTCAAGAACAATGTTCAGCTTAGTTTTCTGCCTGAGGTCGACATCAATACACACCTTGCGCTATATGGTCCCTGTAAGAAACAGATTAAGGATGCACTGGTGTTAGGACCGAGAGAAAGGTCTTCTGGCCTGCTCTTTGTTCAGGACATCAACTTGGACATGAATAAACTGAGCAACCCGCGTCAAAACGAGGAGTTCGAAGTAGAGTGTACAGGAAACTATTTGATAGAAGGAACAGAAAATAATGGTCTGTTGAAGCCACAGTTCAGCTCGTTTACACTGATGCGTGACTGTCAGGGGGCTGCACTTGTCGTGGAGGTAAATAACCAGAACCTGCTTTCGGGTGGAACCGTACGCCGGGCCATGCTGCGACAAGTTAACTTTACGTTGGGTAGTCAGCTGATGAGTCGCAATAAACTGGTGTTCAGCAACAAGGCCTCTGATGATTCCGTACCTGCCGCTGGTGTGGAAATCAGCAATTTTACCATGGACATCAATGTCAGGGGTGCCCGCCTCTTTGACAAGGCAGGCTGCGACATCACCAACAAGGTGATGACACTGACTGGCGCGAAGCTGAACGCCCTGAAGAGTGTTGCAGGCGCGTTCCTGCCCAATGGAATAGGTTCTGACTCACAGACTTCGCTGGTATTGTCCTTCTCACCCCAGGATATTGCCCGCATCGAGTGGGACCAGCCCGACTTCTTCCTGTTCAGCATCATTTGCAACATCAGTTTTGAATATATCGAAAATCGCGATGGCGTTGACTCGTCGCTTTTAGAAAAGAGAGGATTCCAGACAACCCTCGAACAGCGTGTGTTCCTCGAGCCTAACCCTGAATGGCTGTGCGTTGACTATGGTACATCGGCAATCGTGTCCGTCTATGACGGCAAACTGCTTGACCTGCATAAGCAGAAGAATATGCTTGTGGCCCGCGATTCGCAGTATCGTCAGTTCGTGGCAGACGACTTGGAGCGTGACTTTGTGTTCCTGTCGAGCGACATATTGTTGCACGAGGTGGAATCCCAGATAGATACTGATGAAATCAAGCTGGCAAGCTCGTTAAGCTCAGAGGAGAAAGCACCTCTGCCATATAGCCGCTTGGCAGTATGCCTGTCGCCTACTTCCAGCATGATAAGAAATCAGTTCGTCTATCAGCTGCCTTGTTTGAAGATGCTGGTGGGACGCGATTCTTTGCCCGAAAATCCCAACTATAATATCAAGTATTACTATCGTATTGGTGATACGGTACAATACAGTTTTTCGAAAGACGTCCCCGAAGAGCATAATGCTTCGCTCATGTCCGTGATGAACGTGTTTCGTGAGTCGTACCATGCATTGTTTACCTATTTTATTAAACCTGAAATTGGTGACCTGAGTCGTATCAACAAGCTTGTCCTGACCTACCCGAATACCTATACCCCCATGCACCTCAATATGATACGAAGGGTGGTCAAGCAGGTGTTCCCAGCTATCAGGGTCGACCAGAACTGCCTAAAGTTTGTCAGCGAGAGTGATGCAGTAGCAGGCTATTACTTCCAGCACTGGAATGAATATCACCAGCAAAGTGATGATGTCAATAAGGACGAGAATGTGCTGGTCTACGATATGGGTGCAGGCACCCTTGATGTGTCGTTGTTGCAGAAACGCTATCAGGATGGCAACTACGAGTTGCGTATTATCGGTAAGCTCGGTTCGTGTAAGGCTGGTAACTACCTTGACTATGTCATAGCCAATATCTTGTGCAAGCTGCTGAATCTGAATCCACTCATCGTGTCAACGGGCGATGCCCAGTTGGAGGTAATGAACAGCATCGCCCTGAAACTGGCTGTTAAGTCACAGGTTAAGCCCTTGTTGAGCGATTCCTCCGTGGAAGACATTGAATTCCAGATGGGAGCCAAGCAGTATACTGTCAAGCGCGAGGATATCGTAAACCACGAATTGTTTATCCAGTATTTGGAAGACACAACAACGATGATGATTGACCGCATGTGCAAATATATGGAAAGGTCGGAATTGAGCATCGATACCGTACTGATGTCAGGCCGCAGCTGTAAGCTGTCGTATCTGAGAGATAGTCTGGAGACAGCTATTGGCAAGATCAATAGCCAGCAGCACTGTGACTTCATCGCACTAGACAGCATTCAGGATGGTAAGTCACAGAATAGCGACAGGCAGAAGACGGCTGTTGCTGAAGGTGCCCTTGCCATTGCTGACTTATACAATCAGCCGGAGTCGAAAGTCACCATTGCTTCGAAGCGGCTCTATGCCAATTACGGTGTCGCATTCCAGGATGTGCACAACCGGTGGTATTATGTGGAACTGCTTAATCACAAAAACATTCCCACCACATCCGCCCAGGAAGAGTATCAGTTCGAGACTATCAGGATTCAGGGCGTAGGTGCCTCACCGCAGTTACGTTTGATACAAAGCTATCTGAGTCAGGCTGAAACCGCTGAGCGTCTGAATGCCGATGACTACGAGTATCTGTCTGTGATGGGCGTATTTGCAAAGAGCAACTACAAGAGCGAACTGCAAAATGGCGACGAATTGGATGTGAGTATAGTACTTACCGAACTGGATGAGGTGGCCCTGTGCATTGGTCAGATGATGAGCGTAGGTCGTACGCCTAAGGGAACTGACTTGGAGAGTGAGGTCACCAAGTGCAGCTTCTGGCCGGTACGTATCACATTTTAACGAAACAATAATCTGCGTAATGATATGAATCTATTAGGTTTATTTAAGAAGGAACAGCAGCACGGCAGGCTTGTCGAGTACGACGGAAAAGAGTATGAGTGCATATTAATATGGGCTAACAACTATGACTACACTTCCGTTCAGCTGAAAGAAGAATCAAGTAGTGGCAAGGTAAAGGCCTTTATCGACGGGAGTGCTGATGGTTATCCATGCAATATCACATCCGACGTCCTAAAGCTATTGCCTGAAGACGGAATGTTGATGGGCTTGACAAGTAAATTCTTTGTCAGTAACATATATGACTTCCTGCGGATGGTCAAGCAGGGACATAGTGAGCGTGTGATGGTGCTGAAATTGAAGGGCAGCATTTTTACTTTAGCACTCAATGAGCAAAATTTGAAGAATGTGGTGAAGGAGATTGCTGTCAACATGCCAACCAAAGGTAGTCAGACATTAGCTCCTTCTGCACCTACGGGAAACGGTTCTAACGATGGGGAACTGAAAAGGAAACTGACAGAAATGGCCAAAACTATTTTCAAGAACGATAAGGATATGAAGGAGTTTGAAAGACTGAACAGCGCTGATGTGATGATTGAAGCGCTGAAGAAGGGCATCCAGCAGATGATGGCTGAGTGTTCAAAGGGAAACTCTGGCAATGCTCAGAAAGCGGAATCTTCGAAACCTGTCGAGCCTCAAGCTGAAGCTCCGAAGGCTGACGGCAGCAAGAAGGACGAAGATATTAAGGAATTGAACGAGGCGATAGCTGTTCAGGAAGATATTATTAATGACCAGACGAAACAGATTACTGACCTTAATGCCAGTATTGCTGAATACAAGAATAAAGCAATAGAACTTCAGAATAATATCAGCGAACTGAACCAAAAGGTGTCGCAGCTACAGGCGAATTCTTATGATTTGAAAGCTGGGACTATTCAGGCTCTTGATGCTCTGAAGGCTGAATTGGATAAGGGTAGTTATATTTTCGACTGCAGCAGTCTGCTGCCCAATAATGATCAGTACCTAGTAACTCATATCTATACGTTGAAACAGGATATTGCAGATGGTGTCAAAGCGACCAGACTTACTGAGCAGCAGCAGGAACTGAGAAACGTGCTGAGCAACCATCTGTCTGACCCGGACGCTGTGCTCAATAAACTTGCCATGTATTATGCCTACTCGCGGTTGCCATTCATGACTGAGGCTCGTAGCGAGAGCGGCTCGTTCCTGAATGCTGTGCGTATGACTAATATATATAATAAGGTATTAGCTGTCCTGGTGCCTCTCGGCATGATGCAGATCGTGCCACAGCTGTTTGTAGAGACCGTAGAGGAGGGTGCTGGTAGCTATGAGAACATTACAGGTCAGAATGATGCTTCCGTATCGCTGCTGACCATTATGTGTCCCTCACTGAAACAATTCACCGACAAGCTCTATAAGCGTGAAGGCGTGCAGGTCATCAAGGACATTGCTGCAATAGGATATGCTGTGGATGGTGAGATTAAGGAGAAAACAAAAGTATTATTAATAAATTAGAAACCTATATCGTATGAAAAAGCTATTAATGCTGGTGGCGGTGATTGTTGGTATAGTCCTGCTTATGAATTGTAAGAAGAAAGTAGAAGACCCAAATGGTGGAGGAATAGGCCCCGAACCTCCTGATTCAATGGTTGAACCTGCAAAAGAGCCCGACAGTGTTCGTGTGTACATTGACAACTCTGGCAGTATGCGTGGCTACACTGAAGGCCAGAACTCTGTATTCATCAACGCCATCAGTGACCTGAAAAGTGTGAAAAATGGTGAAGCTTATTTCTGGGGTGCGAAACCGAGGAAGTCTATTACAGGAATCATTGGAGAGGTCTTGGCCAAAAATGCGTTTAATGGACAGGAGACCCCATTCCCCTCTATGATTGCGCAGCTGGAACATGAGGCAGCAAAGAGCGGTGCGCTGACATTCATCGTTACCGATGGTATTATTGGGGTTAGCAGCAAACAATCGCTTTACTTAAAAGAGTCTTTAGGACAAATCAAGAATGATATCCGTGACTCTGCTAAAGTCGAGCAGGGTATGGCCATCAGCGTGTTCCGTTTGGTGAGTGGTTACAGCAATAAGTCGAGTAAGAGTTATTATTACACCCACAAGAATACACCAGTGAAACTGGATAGTGCTAATCAGCGTCCTTTCTTTGTCATTGCTATTGGCAAACGTGCCAATATCCAGTGGTTTATGGATAAGGTACGTGATGACGGAAGTTTGAGTGCCTATAAGAGTGCTGACAACATTACTTTCGGACTTCACCAACATGAAGCAAAACTGGCTTTAAGCGACAAGTTGGCATTCGAGCAAAAGGGAGGTTCTGCAAAATTGAAAAAGACAAAAGGAACATTCAGCCTGAAAGCAAATATCCCTGCATGTCTAGCACAAGATCCCAAGTTGGACTATATCAAGCAGAATTTGGAGGTCAAGCTGAACGATGAACAACTGTCATGCCTTGCAAGTGCCAAGATTGACAAGGTTGATCCGAAAAAGGGCTTTTTCGTTGATGAGAATACGCTTTATGTTATCTATGATCAGGTACGAAACATCAGTACATCGGATAACGTCATCACTATTCGCCTGAAAAAAACTATCCCCACGCAATGGACGACGCAATGGAGTTCGGATGATGACTCAAATATTGTCAAGGATCAGATGGAACAGACCAGAACTTTTGCGTTGAGCTACTTGTTGACTGGTCTTTACGAGGCGACCGATGGTGACCAGATGCTTTTAGATACAGATTTTAAATTTAAAAAATAAATAACTTAAAACATTTTCAGACTATGGAAATTTTATTTAAACTTGTTTCCTCTATGGAGGAGTATGCCGATGCCTATGGCTATCATGCTCATTTTTTTGAAGAGACCAGTGGATTCACAACGGCTTTGCTGATTTCTCTTGGCGTTGCTGCCGTGTGTGCAGCGATTTTCTACTTTGGACTCTGTATGAGCCACAAGACCGTCAATGCAGCCACACTTCCAGTATGGATTGTATTTCTTGTACTGGCAGGAGGTATTTCGTTCTTAGGTGCCGACGTAGTAGTCATTGGTAGTGAACCAGAAGAAGATTCAGAAATAACAGCCAATAATTTCTATGCTGATTTGGAAAGTTATTATTTGGAAATTTCGGATGGCGCTCCCAAGACTGAAGCAGAAGAGATGAACAAGGAGAAGAATGAAATCATTGAGAATTTGAACCAAGGTGATGATGTAGGCCTTATGTTAGGTCTGAACACAGCATTGTGGTCGTTGCTCTTCTTCTATATCTTCTCAGTTATTCTGAAAGGATTCTCTACGACTGGAGTTGCAATTCCGCATTTGGCACCACACAGTCGAAAGTAACTAATCATTAATGGTAAAAAAGCAATATGGACAATTTATATATTTTTGGAATAGGAGGAACAGGAGCACGCGTACTCCGTTCTTTCACGATGCTGATGGCTTCTGGGCAGGAAAAATTGGATAATTACAATATATATCCAATTATCTTGGACTATGATAAGGATAATGGCGATACAACGATTGCTACAGAATGCCTAACAAAATACAGCCAGATTCAGCAGTCTGTCTGGAAGAATGAGAACGTGCGAGACTTTAAGGGCTATTTTAAGCCCCAACTGTGTAAGTTAAGAAAGGCCAAAGAACCTTTCAAGATGATTTATGCCCCTGTGGGTGCTGATGGTCAGAACACGGGTATATACAAGGAATTCATCGGGTACGAACAATTAGGTTATGATGAAGCAAACTCCAAGCCCGATAATATCGTAGACACCACTAATACAAAGTTCTTGCTTGATTCTCTTTATAACAACGATCCAGCCAGCGATGATTCTGAGCTGAACTTAAATATGGAAGTAGGTTTTAAGGGGAATCCTAATATCGGTAGTGTGGTGTTCCACAATATCGATAATGATTGTCAAGAGTTTGAGCAATTTATCAGCATGATAAAGAATGGTACAGATGATCGTGTTATTGTAATTGGCTCACTCTTTGGTGGTACAGGTTCGTCGGGCGTTCCCGAAATTGTGAGGAAGATTACCTCCGTCAAGAAAGATGTACGTATTGGTGCCATATTGGTATTGCCCTATTTTGCACCGACTCCAAAGGCTGGCGGTACAATTCGTTATGATATTTTCAACTCGAAGACTAAGGCTGCAATCAATTACTATGAAGCAAGTGGACTATTGAAATATGACAAGTTAGGCAAGTTAAGTAAGGACAGTGAAATCAAGAGTGCCTACTTCATTGGAGACCCTCAGCCTACAGAGTTGGATTATAATGATGGTGGTCAAGACCAAAAGAACCCTGCAAACCTTGTGGAGTTTATTGGTGCACTCTCCATGCTCCAATTCCTTCAAAGTAATCAGAATGCTTGTTGGAAATATGGCGTAGGACAATATATTGTCGGTGAAGGCGTCTCCGTCAAGCAGCTGTTTTATAGCGACCTAAAAGACGATGTTGTCGGCCCTATCATCAAACAGATGACATCGTTCACTATTGCTATGAAGTACTATATGTTCAGAGTATTGGAAGCTGACTCAAATCTAAAGAGACGATCATACTATTCTTCACTGAATTTAGGGGATATTCCAGTGACTAACGGCCATGTGGAGCATCCAACTGACACCGATAAGGAAAGGATGCGGGAGTTGATGGCCAATTTGGAAGAGTTCTGGCAGTTGTATAAACGATGGCTCGACGAGATGAGCAACAAGGACAAAACAGATAACGAGGGTAATAGTCATGGACTGTCACTCTTTGGCACAAACCCAGATTTGGAAGTTCTGATTCTCAATCCAGCTGTTTTAGCAAAGTCTTCACAGGGTGGCATGTTTGGTAACCTTTTTGGCGGTGGTCAGCAACAGCAGAATCGTTTCGTAAAGGGAACTACAATAGATGGATTGTGTGATGCTGCCTATACAAAAAAAAGAAAAAATGCAGGCACTGGAGCCACAACTGTTGACGACCCAGAGTTCCTGCTGATGAGCAGCCTTTACGAGGCAAGTATAGACAAAGGATTAATGAAAGACGTGATAGAGTAACACAAAGAAAGAATGCATTATGGCTAAAGATATCAAGAAAAAAAGCAATATATTCTGTATCGACATAGATAAAGACCGCGAGGGTACAGTTCCTGGCTACATCACAGAATATGTCGATACCACAAAAATAAGTGATGGTGACTCGGTGAAAGATCGGGAGAGTATCAATAAAATGTGTACCTCCATTCCAACGCCATTTGCCCGTTTGTTCTTGTTCCGTACAGCTTTTAAGGAAGTACAGGAACGTCAGGAAGCGGTCAGAAACCAGGGTGAGTTGACTCATGATGAGAACGGACTGTATAATTATTTGGTCAGCGACTGTCTTGATATGCTGGAGTTTATCTTCTATTATGGGCATCGTGAGGAGTTCGGAGTGATTGAATGGGACAAAAACTGGGAGATAGACAATATGCTCTCGCCAGGCAAGAGCGTCAGGCCGGACTTCATACATACCATGGAGCACGACCGTTTGGCTAAAGCTTTGAAAGAACACCTGGATAAGGACAGCGTATTGAAGAATACGCAGAAGATTTACTTGTTTACATGGAAAGGTGTGGTCGTTGGTGGAACGTCGCCCTTCTCATTAGTATATACCAGTCCCAACTGGGTACGTGAGAAAGCACTCAATGGCTTCGAAGAATTTAGGGCAGGTGAGGGTGACGAGACTGCTGTACTCTTCGACAACGATCCGACGCAGTTGCGTAACCCACGTCCGCTGTCGGCACGTTCGGACAACTTCAAGAAATACATGTATGAGATGAATCTGGCTTATGGTGGTAAGAATCCCTCACTTAAAGATTTTGAGGCCTACGTCAAGCAAAGCTACGAATTGTACGATAATACTCACAATGATGCCATGGGCGGCCTTGTTAATGAGGCACTGAAAAATAGACCTTCTGTTTTCCGGGACAAAGCTTATCCCACTCCTCTTCATAATGTCAAAATCATTAATGGCAAAGCTGAGTTAGAATCCAAGCATGTGCTTGTGGTCTGCAATGCAAAAAATGACCCAGGCAACACCTTTGCCATACCCCTGCGGACTATTGCCACAGGTGGCATGATTATCAATGAAGACTATAAGATAAGTATTACCCAAGACGCAAATCTGCCATTTGTGACAGGAGAACATGGAGATGTTCGGGTGGATCGTCCACTGATTCTCAGTAATAGAATTGCTATCCCTGGAGCTTTGTATTTCCAAAACCGTCCATGGGATTCTTATATGAGTCAAATGCCTTCCTATCTTGCTGAAGAGGCTGACTATTGGAAGCGTAAACTGCCAGGAACTCCCGTTACGTATCCTTATCTGCGCATGGAAGACTTCTTGGAGGATCATATTATCTGTGTAGCCAAGGAAATCTCCAAGAGTTACTTCTTGACAGGCAATCGTAATGATGTTACATATTTGCCACCATTGAAACGCTTGTTCTTCCAGTTTATCAAGCTTTCAGATATGTTTGAGACCAAAGAGGGCAGTATAGTTCTTGATGAACAGGGTAATCCAAAGATCAAGGAGGCCTATGGTGAGATTTACAGCATTGTTCAGGATGACGATGCCGTTAGAGTGACGCTTCGCATCCCTGTTAAGGGTGGTGTCGTAGAACTGCAGCGCTCCTATTCTGAGGACGAAGTGGTGTTCTATGAGAACGCTGCAGCTAACAAACAGTTGGATCTATCTGTTTTTCCATTCTATCGCATTGATGGCGAAGGTGCTGTATACAACAAGTATAGTGTGATGTTGGGTTATCTGGGTTCAAAGAAAACCAATGATGAGCAAGAAACCGCTGTGGAGTTACACTTCTTTGGCGATGATATGCAGAAAGAACTTGTTCCCAAGCCTTCGAAAGTCAACCGTGTAACCAACTCTCAAAATGTTAACACCACATATTATGAAGTAAACGCAGCTTTCTCGGCTATTGAGTTGCATATCAATACGCCAGGTGTGACAGCACGTGGTATGATTATTCCTTTCTTCAAGCATGTACAACTGTCAGGTAAGAGAATGGTTTTCTGTGTTGACTTTGGAACATCAAATACCCATATTGCCTTTGGTGAGGTAGAGGGTGAAACTGTAAAGCCCAACACTGTGAAAAACTATCACTACGGTAACAAGGGTGGATATGAAGTGGTGCATCTCTTTAATCCTGGTGGTTTCCCTTCTTACAAGACTGCAAAAAACCGTGAGTTCGTCCCTGACATGATAGTGGAAAATGGCAAGGAGAAGAATGACGGTAACCAGTTTGAAGTGGCATTCCCGCTACCTACGCAAGCTAATGTCCAGAATAGGTGGTTTGACGGAACTACTGGTGACTATCAACTGTTTGGCAATGTTAACGTAGGTTTTTTCTACGACAAGGACAATGAGTCTGTTGCCAATACTGATAACACCTATAAGGGCAATATTAAGTGGAAAAAGGACAATAAGTATGAGAATATTCGTAAGGCCTACTTTGACGAGCTTATGTGGCTTATCAAGAACAAGGTTGTTATGGAACAGGCTTCCATGGATTTCTATTTCTACTTTACATACCCACAGTCGATGGACGGTACGGAGATTGATGCGTTCTATGATTACTGGAACAATGCCCGTAAACATGTTAAAGCTGGTAATCCAGATTATAACATGCAAGTAAATGACGATTTTCATCCTATCGAAGGCATCGTGCCTTGGTTTGCTCAGCGTAAGGAGGGAACTGTTACCGCCAGCGACCGATATCTTAATATCGATATTGGTGGCGGTACAATGGATATGGTGTACCAAGATCCAGAAAGTACTGAAAACTATACTTTCTCAGCCATCTTTGCAGGCGATGACCTTTGGGGTGATGGTATTGATAGCATGGCAGCTAATCGTATCAAGCAGAACGCATTCGTCAAAGCTTATGAGAGTAGTGAGGATTATTTCCCTGATGACAAGCAGAAGCGTGACAATTATGATGCATTTGTTGCTAAAGCCGAGAACTCGTCTCAGATTATTAACTCATTGTTTAAGTATGACGCAGACTATCGGTTTAGCAAATTCTTGACTCACTCTGAGCTGATGACACCTATCCTCATCCATTTTGCAGCTATATCATATTACGTTGGACTGGTGCTGCAAAAGAAACAGTTCCTTGTTCCCAACAAGATTGGCTTCACGGGTATGGGTAGCCTTTATCTGAGAATTTTGTCGCCACAACCCAATCAGATTGCTGAAATCATGAAATCGGTACTGCGCTACCAAGGATTTTTGACAGAGGATGGATTGGATGATCTCCAAGTAGTGTTATTGAATAATCCGAAGGAAGTGACGGCTCAAGGTGGTGTGCTGTTCCATGGCAACAAACTGCGTGAGATTCCTGTACGTGAAAGCTATGTATGGGGATTTGATGGTGAGACTGTTATGACAAAACTCAAGGAGCAAGAAGTTTCAGGAAAAGAGACGGAGGTGATGGCTTTAGTGAAGGACTTCTTTGGTTTCTTCGATAGCGAAGAATTTGTCGACTTACAAGATCGCTTGCACCGCAACTGGCCATTGAAATTCAATCAGGCTAAACTTTTGAGCCTGGCTCGTACCAGCTTCAAGGATTATAATCGTATGAACAATCAGAAACGTGATAAGGCACAGAAAGACCCCATTTTCTTCTGGGCTATCAAGGATCTTCTGTTCAATTATGGTTTGGAACTTATAAAAAAATAATATGATGACATTATTGGGTTTTTCTCTATTGCTTCAGGCAGCATCGGCTGAGATGCTGTCTGAGCTAACTCACAAAATTGAGGATTTGGAAACACTGGTAGATACTCAACAACTGCTACTTTATATCTTGTTAGGCATAATGGTAGTTTTCTTGTTGGTAGCCTTTTTCATTGTTAAGCGGCTGTTGATATTGCAATCGGACGTTGACAAGAAACAAACTGAGCGTATTGTTTTGATTGAGAAAAAAGTAAACACCCTTATCACGACGACTAACAATAACCTCGGCAAGTTGAACAATGAGATGGATATCCTGAAGAAGAAACAGGATAGTATTTCCGTAATACCACAATCACAATCTACACACTCTGGTGGATTTGCAGACATGTTTAGACAGCAGAGCTCTTCAGGACAAGTAAGTCAACCCCAACAGAGTAATCGTGACTCCTATTCCAATCAGGAATTGAACCAGCATTCGAAAACAGTAAAATATTTTAGTCTGCAAGAAGGACAAGGTAGTCAGCTCAGCGTGTTGGAACGTCATCTGGTGGATGATGGAAGTATGGCATGGTTTAAGATGATCATTACAGGAGATACTGCCTCTTTTGAAATTAATCCGAATGCAGCAGGAAGTATCTTAGCCGATATTCCTCAGCTACATAGCTATGCACAGCCGTTTGATTCCACTCAGAATCCGTCACGTGTACTCACAATACGTCCTGGCAAAATGCGTAAGGATGGTAAGAGTTGGATAGTGACAGATAAGATAACTGTAAAATTAGTTTAAGATAAAGACATGGATACCAATAGTAAACAATTCCAAGATGCGTTGCAGAATTTGACAACCGCATTCTATCAGTTCCTTGACGTGGTTAATCCTGGAGGTGCTGATCGTGAAGCTAATATACGCTATATAGCTCAGACCTTACAAGCTTTAGCTGCCAACATGGGAGCATTACCTATGGAATCTGCAAATACCCAGATGATGGAGTCTGTTTCACCACAAATCGTACCAACGGCTACGGTTCAGAAGATTGAGGAGTCATTTGTAGCACAAACCGGTGTTCCAGCTTCTCAACAGAACACTAAGTTCCCTAAACAACCCAATCTTGGTCGTGAACAGCCCTCAAAGATTGACGAGGGGGTATGGGGTTTTAAACGGTTAACAGAATATGACGAAACGCAATACTTCCGTTTCTACATAGAAGGCGATGATGGCTTGTTTGATATGCGTGCTATCAGCGACCCTGCCGATTGGACAAGGGTTTATAATAGTCGCAATGAAATTATGCCCTCAGAGGTTGTAGTTGTTGAAGGTGATTACTCACCCTCAGCACGTTTGGAAACAATAGAAAAGGGCGTTGTACACAGTGAAGGGACAAGAATGCGCCAGTACTGGCATGTCATTAAACCTTGTCGTGTGAAGGTTACTCAAGTTTAAATTTTAAGACAACATTGGTATGATGAAGAGTTTAAGCAATTTTTTGTTGGTGTTATTGATAGTTTGCTGTATTGGTTGTAGTAAAAGTCACAAAGTTACTGGAACAAAAGGTGAAGTAAAAGAAATCGTTGATGGCAATACTATTAAGTTGTCTAATGGCCTTAAAGTTAAATTGTTGGGCATTGCTTCTGATCATGAAACCACTAAGATGTTCATGCTGAACAACAACATTGTAGGCAAAACAGTCAAGTTGATTGCAGACAAAAACGATAAAAAAGCTATCTATAAAAAGAATTCTACAACTGTCAGGGCTTATGTTTTCCTACAGCCTGAGAATGTTTGTTTGAACGGACTTATTCTCCGCCAGTGTGCCAGAGCAGACAATACGGTTTATAGCGAAGCCAATGTGACAGACAGTATTGAAAACTGGCGTCAGCTCTTTGTGAAGTGTGCTCATGATGGAAGTCTTCCAGATATCGCACTTTATATGAAGCAGCGTACGTTCCTCATTGCCACACCAGAGGGCATGGGAACAGGTTTCTTTATCAATGAGAATGGTTTGGCCCTGACAAACTTCCATGTGCTGCCCAAGAAGTATGAACAGCAAGCACGTGTGTATCTGTATGCTGATAATCCAGATGACAGCAAACTATATACGCAGAAAGAACGTAATGTAAAAAAGGTGTTGAGTTACTCGCCCGACAACGAGATTGACATTACCATCTTCTCTGTTGACTTGCTGGATGGTGAGAAGGTACCGTTCTTCCACTTGTCAAAAGAGCAAGTACCTGTAGGTCGCCACGTCCAGACCTTCGGAAATCCTGGTGACCGAGTCAGCGGAGCGGTATATACGGCCAAGTATTCACAGGGGGCTATTGGCAGCTATATGACAGACGAGCAACATGGTCGCCCAAAAATGCAGTTGGTGACGTATGACATTTCAACGAACCCTGGTAACAGTGGTGGTCCTGTTGCGCTTGACAATGGTGTGGTAGTGGCTGTTCATGACATGGGTGAGCGTAACTCACAGGGGCTTAATGGCGGTATCAATATCTTACAAGTACGTCAGATGCTTGATGCCGCAGGTTTGGATTATGATTGTAAATAAGGATTTATATAAATACTTATTCAGGACTACATGTCGGGGAATGGGCCATGTAAGGCGTGGCTCATTATCCCGATATGAACTTCTCGTTCGTGAACCATCGGAAAGCATGTGGCGCGATATCCAAGAGCAGACGTATGCCACCGGAAAGGATTTGGAGACGTTTATGCAAGGTGCCCGCGGCCACTATTATGAAGTTCCACCAATGAAAGTGGAGTACAACTTGCCTTTTGGCGAGGTGCTGCCTGGCGAAGTGCTTTGGACTGTTTATCAGTTGCCTGGCACAGGAGGACATGGCGAGATAAGGATACTGAAACTGAATGATGTCCAGTACATTGTTATTCAAAGTAAAGATTGTCCTTTGACGTTAGGCTCTTTATGTGCGATAGAGCCAGACATTGAGATTGCACGATTGCATACAATGAAACTGCCCAAGGTGGGACAAGTGCATGTCTCTCATGTCGGATTCCATATGCCGTCAGATTTCCACCGAGGATTGGACGTAGCGTTGTTACATGGCTATCGTCAGGCAAAAGTTGCGGCAAGTATTGTTCCGCTTTACGACTGGCTGCGAAAAGCTCTGTTAGACGATATGTCGATGGATGTACTTGAGGAGTTAATGATGAAAGTAGCAGAAACGGGTATATCGACTTACGCTATACGAAAACTGGTAGACTGTTATTTCGCACAGCAAACACACTGAAGAATGAACGATAGAATATTTACCATATTTGAGCGTCGGTTGCAAAAGGCAAAAGAACGCTTGGAATTCGGTTTGAAGCCGGACGTGTTCGATAAAGGTGTATTGGCAGATGTCACCATCATGAAAAAATATTATGGACTTTCTAAATCTGATGATATATTGCTGATGCCAGTGTTTGATGAATTATGCTTATTGGAAGACGAAAGTGTGGCTTTTGGTCGGATTGACGATTTGTGGACTATCTATGATTCGCATACAGGAAAGGAACTGATAGCCGAGTCGTTTTCTGCCAAACCTTTCTATCATCAAGCACATCATACGTTAGAAATAGTTGTTGACGAAAAGTATCATGGATTGTTAGATGTCAATGGGAAACGAGAGCTTTTACCTGCCCAATATGATGAAGTGGACTGCTCAGCAGCTTATAGCCACTTGTGGGTAAGAAAAGGAAAGAGATGGGGGTTTGTAAATAAGATTACCGGTAAAGAGGTGTTAATCTATGATATGGATATGGCCTACGAAGCCGATGGAGGATTATTCCTTCGTACTGGTGATAGAATAATATGTATAGACGAACGTGGTGTTAGCGACGAGCATGCCCTGCGAAAGTTCGTGATATCGCGGCGAGGACGTGGTGTGGTTCGCAATGCCCAATATCACGTCTCGGTATACTTTGATATATATGGTAACATTATTAACTGAGTAAATTAATATGCACGAGAAACTTAAATTCTCATTTGGACATATTATAGCATTCGTTGTTCTGATATTCTGGGGATATGTGACATTTGTTGGTGTTACGTATTATACAGGTGGCAATTATATGCTAGGTGGTATTATAGCTGCTGTCATTTCAGTATTGCTTTTGTTGTTGCTGTTCAGACTACAACTTCTAAAGTCAGTTAACCAGAAGTTTGAAAAGTACATCAAGCACGAACGGGCGGCACTTGTAGTATTTACATTGGTGTGTTGTATCGCATTTGTTCCTTATTCGCATTTCTGGACGGTGGAAAGTCACGGGGATGATATCAAGAACAGTTTCGAGCAATCCCTACAGGTTTCTCGTAAGCTGTTTTCTGAATACGATGCCTATTCTGCAGAGCGTATAGCATTTGTGGAAAGCAAAACAGACTCTTTGGATTTGCATAGCGATGACAATGTCTTTATACGTCATCATGCCATGCTTAGAGGATTACGCTTACAACTGTTACCTGAAAAATATATCAATCTGGAACGTGAATCTCTTGAATGGGTAGAACAGTCGGAAAAGACTATAAGTATTTGGAATGTATTCCTCATGGGTAACATTGATGTGATTTCAAATAGCATGCAGACGTGGCATAGTGTCATGAACGGATTGTCTGAATATGTTACCGATGAGGAAAAAAATTATACGGGTTCTGTTCAGCCCTTTGATCGCTTGAATATAGTGGACGAAAGTACTGCTATGTTGAATACTGTTACCCCAATGTATATGACTGCTGAGTTCCCGAAGCCAATGGCATGGATAACAGGGCTTGTCGCCATCTTCTTGTTGTACCTGCCGTGGATTATTCAGAGGCGAAGCCCCAAGAGTCTGGTTACTCTTTGTGGCATACGAACTATTAAGTCTAAAGTCAGCCGTAAGCAGGTGTTGGATGAAGGGGTACGGATAATTTCTAAGAAACGAGGCATGCAGTTAGAAGAGACAAGACGGATAGAGACAGAACGACGTGGACAGACACTCGATGGAGACGCTCAGAAGCCGACTTCAAACCGTAAAGCGCTAACACTTGACTGATGTCCTCAGTATAGAGGATGTTTAAATAATCATAGATAAGAAATTATGATAGCGAATAGTTCCGCAAATCTCAGACAGATAGAGCGTCAGTTACAACAAAGTCGTAATCTCGGCGTGACGCTGAATAGGATGATAGAGGAGGGAGAATTGACAAAGGATGTCTTTTTGACAATTCTCTCAGAGAATCATAACGTAGTCCGACGCCAGACCATTCGAAAGTTGATTAGTGACAAGTTTATCACTGAAGCAGATCTTGAGGATTCGTGTGGCATTGATCGGGAATTCTTGGATTTGCTTCATGAGGATGATCCCATTGACCCCACCATGGGTTCCGAATACCAAGCTATAGGCTCAATAGCTAAAGGCTCGACAGAAGTGTATTTTTGGGGAATGAAGAGCAGTGGAAAGTCTTGTGCTTTGGGAGCCGTGCTGAGTATGGCTAATAATGGTGGCGACAGGATGATGCAGCAGCCGTGCCAAGGCGGAGACTATATGTCAAGGTTGTCGCAGATATTCAAACGCGATGGAGAATATACTTTCTTGCCTGCAGGTACGATGATTAACCGGAGCTATGAGATGCGCTTCTCACTGATACGTGACAAGAAGGAACATCCACTTTCACTAATCGACATGTCTGGTGAGGTCTTTCAGAGTATCTATAAGAAATACACGAATAGTGTGATGACGACAGACGAAAAAGCTGCGTTGGAAACCCTGGATACACTCCTAAAGGAACATGCCAGTGAGAACAGGAAGATACATTTCTTTGTGGTAGAATATGGTGCAGAGAACAAAAAGGAAAACGGTATAGAACCTAACCAGTATCTGCGTCGTGCTGCTGAATACCTCAATCATGAGGGCGTGTTTAGCGAATATACTGATGCCATCTATATTATTCTGACAAAGGCAGACAGAGCAGGTGTGTTTAAGAGCAGGGACGATGAGGCCAATCATTTCCGCAATTATATGTCAAAGCATTATCGTGACTTCTACTTTGAATTGAAGTACTTGTGCGAACAGCATAGCATTAATGGTGGAATATTGGAGTTTATACCTTTCTCTATTGGCGAGGTGTGTTTCGGTGATTTCTGCTGTTTTAATTCTGCTTCTGCCCGAGAAATCCTCGATTATATTGTAGAACGTTCTTTCTATGTCGAACGTGATTTTTTCGGACGAATCGTCCGTAGACTTAGAGCCTGAGACATATGACGATAATAGATAATAAATAAACGAATGCAAGATAAAATATGAAATTAGGACTTTGTATACAAGAGGTTTATGAGGGTGAGCGCCGTTCGTTTGAATCGGAGAAGAATGCCTTATGGTTGGTTAACGTAATAGATTTGAGAGATGCTGTTGGCAAGTCTGCATTGTCAGTCGGAAAGTCTTTCCGCTATATGTCTGTTAGCAATGAGGGTCTTTATTTGGTTTCTGTATTGACGGCTGCCGGACGTCCTTTAGACTATTATGCAGCATGGTTGTTTGTTCCGCTTGAAGCTCTTGCCAATATCTCAGGACGTCAATTGGCTAATTGGACAACAGAACTCCTGGGCATGTTAGAAAAGTACGATGGGAATATTGAGGCGTTTGATGACTTTACAAAAAAGTTGACTGTCAAGAATGGTGTGAAAATACCTCTTCTTACTTCAGCTAAGTCAACAGATACAAATGCAACCTATGGCATGCGCTGTTATGAGAGTAGTGAGGAACTGGAGGACTTGCTGTCACCAGAGTATATTCAACAACCGATGGATTCCAAGTATAAGGGTGTTGTCTTGTTAGCTAAAAAAAACAAGGTCGCAGGTTGCCAACTGGATGACTTGTCAAAGTATCCTCGCAAGAAATTGATTCCCATTTCTCTCGATTCTGCCGTCCTTAAAACATATCATGTGAGCTGGGTGACAGAAATGGGAGAAGTTCTTTTTGTCAACGGCACCTATGTGCATGAGGGAGAAATAACGTTGTCTATATCCCATACTGATAGTCGTTTCATTCCAAGGCAATCAGCCAAGAAGAAACCCTATGAGGTGAGAAATGACAAGGTAATAGCCAAATGCAAGATTGAAGATGGCAAGACGTTAAAACTACCTGATATAGACTGGGTGATAAAGGTGGCATCTGACCTGTTCATTGTTGCAGACCAAGACGGTAATCCTGTCAAAGACTATATTATTAAGTACAATAACAATCCTGTACGTTCTCCATTTAGTGTGCTCGAAAGTGCTGCTAGGTCGTTAAAGCTGACATTCTGCGCAAATAACCATGAATCAGTAGATGTCGTGGTTGACGTGTTGAGCCCCAAAAAGCTTCTCGTAGAACTGCCCTATAAGACCGAACGACATGTCTACTTGTTGCCAGGAAAAGATAAGAATGTCATTTCTGTGGAAAAAGAAGAGCGTAAGGGCGAATTCCATTCACCAATCAAAGGCTTTATCCTTTCTGAAAAGAAGAAACATAACAATCCTTCTTACAGATATTTAGTACGCGTGTTTGACTTTAAGGACAAATTCTATCTGAAACCGCTAACTTATGCCTTGATACTCGGATTTGTATTGGGTTTGTTTGCTATGTGGCTTGTGATGCGGTCGCCCGCAAAAGCGTCTAATCCAGAAAGTAATACGTCCAATGTCGTTTCGGAAAATATAGCAGCAGTTGATACTACTGTAGTTGATACTACTGCAGTTGATACTACTGCAGTTGATACTACCAAAGGTAAGAATTGAGGACAATAATAGAAAAATCGATAGTAAAAGATGAAGATATCCGCAAAGCTTCTGATTCTCGCCTTGGCTGTGTTCATAGTTGTCAGTTCTGCTATGTTCTTTTTCAAGGCCATGACGACACCTCCGACGCAATTGGAGAATGTCAATGAGTTCAGTAAAGCCATTAGTGAAGACATCACACATGTCAGTCCATCAATGTCGAGAGATGAACTGGATAGCATTTTTGTTTGGGTACTTTATGAACTGAAGGCGTGGAATGATAATAATTATCTAAGCACTTCACAGTACGATGAACATGTGGGCAATTTCTATCAGAAATATGTACCAATATTTGCTGAACACATGAAGAAAACACTCAGTCAAGATACTTGGGGGATGACTGAGAAGTCTTACATGGATAATCAGGTGGCACAGATTCGGTCTGAGAAGAAACGGGGAGTCAGTGGCGTTCATGTGGTGCCGGACGGTTCAAATACCGACAAGGATTTGGAAGATTTGGAGACTATCAGCAAAAACTACGTGGATGCCCGCAGACTTGTTGCAAGAACGAACTATGTGGATAATGAGGATGCGGAGAAACGTATAAAACTGTCACGTGAATATAATGCCAATGTCTACATGAGTCATAGTGACTTGGGAAACAAACTCAGTTCGTACCCTGGCGACATTGGTGATTCGCATTATAACCAAGTTTCAGCACTTCATAGACGAATGGAGAACTGGAGGGCGTATTCGTTGTTTGATATCAAGTCAACCTATGACCAGTTTGAAAAAACAGCGGATAATTATGCTAAAGCAAAATTTTACGGGAGTGGTCATCCAAAGTCATTGTCGTCCATGTGTAGTGATGCAAAAGCCGACTTGAAAGATGCTTATGATAATAAGTGCTATGTAAGTGTCAATAGTAATACTGGTAGTTACAATACGGCGACTTGGAGTAATGGTTCAGGCACACAGACATATTATGTCAAGACTGACCATCCTGATGGATATACTGTTTCCTCACTTTCATCGTGGTTCCGTGTGAAGGAACGGGATGGAGAAAAACTAGTTATTGCCTACGATGAGAATAATTCGGGCAGCTTACGTAACACTTTTTTTAATGTGAGCGCAGGTAAAAAGACTTGTAGGGTAAATGTATCGCAGAATTCACCAAAAGCCAGTGCAAGGGTAACGTCGATCAATACAGTTCACAATTATATGAGTGGTGGCGTTAAAGGTATGAATATCACCGTATATTTTACGACAATCGATTGCTCGGGACGACAACTTTCTGTGAATTTGTATTTCTATCACAAGAATGGGAATGCGCTTAGAGACACGAATCGTAAGTATTATACCTCAGATGGTTATGTGGCAACAGGCCAGTCATATACGCCTTATTCCAATTCTACCTCTTCGAGTGTTACATTGTTTATGCCCTATTCGGAACTTCATCTCCCTTCAGGCCGTTATGACTTGAAGTTTAGGGCGGATATTTATTTAAATGGAAATCACTTGACAAGCTCCAATTATGAAGAATTCTATGTATATTGAGTTTGTGAACTTTTTGCTTAGATCATAAATGTTTTAATAGTTTATTGGTTATGAAGGATAAAGTAGAATTTTGGCTTACGCGAATAATGGTTTTCGCTTATGGACTGGCATGTCTTTTGGCGATAGTGTGTAACAATAATGTTAAGAACGATATGAATACAAAGAACTGTGAAACCACCTGTTGTGATACTCAGCAGCAAACAGGCCAGCTGATGTGGCTGAAGGAACTCCAGGTTAAAGGCGAAGATGCTTCACCAGACGATTATGAAGTTACTGAAACGAAGCCTTTGACGTCTGAGCAGCTGAAAGTGATATTAGCTCCTGAGAACTACCGTGAGCTGGATGATTTTGTAGCTATGGCAGAATATGCACCGATTGTTCAGGTACGCTATATTAACAGCAAAGGTGAGGAGGAAGTATTGGAATTATCCTTTGTAAGTTGCGAGTATAAGAAATATGTAAGTGGCAAGGTGGTCGACAGTGGACTTCTCGATAATCCAGACAGGTTGTCAGATTATTTGGAGTCTGTTCGTTAATTCATAAGGTGATGATGATTGTGAACGGTAGATTCAAAACATTACTGTTGCTATTCGTATCGGTGGTTCTAATGTGGTTCTCTGCTTTAGGCGTATATGCCCAAACCAAGATTCACATGGTGGCTTTCTGTGATACTGGCGACGCAAAGATTGGTGAGTCCGTCAAGTATGACATGAATATATTCCGTAAGCTGATGACGGATATCGCAAAGGCGTTAGAGCCTGAAGGAATTAAAGCCAGTACAAACATGTTCTCTGGTGCGCAGTGTTCTCCCGAGCAGGCTCGTAACTACGTCAATAACCTGTCGTGCCAAAACGATATTGTCTTATTTCTCTATAGTGGGCATGGAGGCCGGTCTCATAAGGATGATGCGGAATCGAAGTTCCCAAGAATGTCCCTTGGCGGTAAAGGACAGCCAGTAAAGGTTACTGAGATTATTAATACGCTGGAAAAGAAACACCCACGGCTGATAGTCATGGTAACAGACTGCTGCAACTCCTATTATGATAGAGGCGGTAATTCCCAGGCATTAGATAACTCACGTGGGGGTTCGGGTGACGGATTCCGTACGTTGTTTCTCAAAAACAGAGGTGTGGCATGTATTACGGCTGCATCTCCTGGTGAATATGGATGGTGTACGCAAGATGGCGGTTACCTGACGGTAAGTTTAAAGGAAGCACTTTATGAGGCAGACAAAGTCGGTAGTTCTGCCACTTGGGATGTCGTCTTCAAGACTACACAGAAGAGCACATATAATGCGACCAAAAAGAGTCGATGTCCAAAGACGCAAACACCTTATTATGAGGCGCGTGTGTCGGATAATGTGCCTACAGAAACCCCAAATACTAATGTCGCCGAGCCAACATCCGGAAATACAGCTCCTAGTACAACTACAGATAATGGTACGGACAACGATTCGTGCGGATCTCCTACAGGTAGTACTACTATTGGCAGTACTTTTGGAAACAATCCAGACGGGTACACAACTGGGAATACTGAAACGGCAGGGAATAACCATGGTACCTACAATTCTGGACATAAGAAAAAGAAACGTTTTAGTGGCGGAATGCTTTTTGGTGTTGTGGTATTAATCTTGTTGGGTTGGGCTTTATGTTTTAAACTGCCTCAATGGATAAAAATGCCTCCTTTGCTTGAAATGATAGCGCGCATTGTTGGTGGTTTAATCATCTTAAAGGGGGTTGTTGATTTAGTAAAAATGTTTTAAAGTATAGTTAAAAGAGTAAATACATACATTAATATTGATAAATTATGGTATCTGCAATTATTGAAATTATCATCGGATTAGTCATCTGGAAGATGGTACCTGGCTGGATTACAGAAGGGAATAAGAGTACGCGAGATGTTATAAAACTCGCATGTAATATTATTGGGGTAATACTAGTGATAGCGGGTTGCTATTCTCTTATAATGTCACTAATTGGTCATTTTTAGTCTGCCTATGAGAAAAGCCCTTCTATTGGTATTCACTCTGTATTGTTCCGCAGCAATATACGGACAAAAGCCACGTCAAGCATATTGTGAGGTCATCGTATGGTCTCACCAGATAATGTTTAATGCTGCCGTGTCGTTTGATTTTGGTATGCAGTCGAACAACACAGTTATGCTGTATGACTCGAAAAATCAGCCTCTGAGGTTTATCACTGGTATGGATGCCGTGAATTACCTCTCTAAGCGTGGTTGGCGATTAGTCTCCACATATTATGAGTCGATTAGTGAAAGTGAGTCGGCTCATTACGTTATGGAGAAAGCAATTACCAATGAGAAACAGGTAAAAGAAGGTCTTGTCATGCGGCAGATTAAACTGGATGATTTCTTTAAGATGTTCCAATTCCCCAACTTCTCACCCAACTGATTATGATGACCTCTAAGCTCAAATATCTTGCTATACTGCTCTTGGTGTCTTTCCAATCATGCAGTATGTGTTCATCTAAAAAGATGGATACGTCTGTAGTGTCGGACGATACTGAGTCGGTAGTTGAAGACGAGTATAGGGAGCCGTGGAGTTCGCTGTCAAACATTGGCCATCCCATTATATCAGACACAATCCCAAGTTTATTGTTGGAGAGATACTGCTACTCCGTATCATATAACAAGTTTACTCGACAGCCTAATTGGGTGATATGGAAGCTTGCGGGTGAGCACGTGATGAAGCGAAAAGATGGAGTATGGAACGAATACAGAGAAGATGCTGAATTGCCATCAGAGTTTCGCTCGACATTGGATGACTATGCATCATCTGGGTATGACAGGGGGCACATGTGCCCTGGTGGTGATTGTAATTGGGATGATGAGGGAAGGGATGAGACTTTTCTGTTGTCAAACATGTGTCCTCAGAATCCGAATCTAAATCGTGGGGACTGGAAAGAGATTGAAATAGCTTGCAGGAAATGGGCGAAGCAATACGATAACATATACATCGTATGTGGTCCTATATTCTTCAAAAGTCAGGAACACGAAAAGATTGGTCCTCATCAGATTTCTGTTCCAGAAGCGTTTTTCAAAGTTGTTTTGTGTGTTGAGTCTTCCAATCCCAAGGGAATTGGATTCATTTGCAGAAACACTGACGGGAACAGGAAGAAGGACTTTTATGTAAACTCTATCAGACAAGTGGAGAGAGTGACTGGTTATCGATTCTTTCCCAATTTGAATGATTCAATCAAGAGTGAAGTGTATGATATGGATGATATTAATGAATGGTGAAACTGAGGTGATAGCAATATGAAAAAGTATAAAGTTTGGTGTGTCGTATTATCGATACTAATTCCTTTTTTTGTACAGCATCCATTAAATGTGCTGTTCAGGGATTTGTTTAACCAGAACGAAGGCTTGATACTCAAACCGCATCTCCGGGTTGTTAGTACTCTGACTTGCTTCATTATTACCTATTATATTGGGGTTAAGTTGCTCAATAAAGGGAATGCTGGTATAGTTTTACGCATTTCACATGCAGTTTTGACGTTCTTGTGGTGTTGTTTTTGGGCATTATTACTTATGCCGTAGTTTCAAAAAGGAAATGTTACAATGAAGAAATCAATTCTGATGATGGCAGCAGCGTTATTATTATCCTGCGGAAATAATAGCAATAGTGAGAAAAAGGAAGTTGTGACTGATGTGCAAACCCCAAAACCAGTTCTCCAAAAGCCCGTGTTGCATGTATACAATATGGGGGGAGTCCCTGAAAAAAGGATAGAAAAACTATTGCATAATCTTAAAGCTGTATATCCAAGCGTTGTATATGATGGTCAACTTGCATTCAATGAGAAAACTCATATTAAAACCGACATGGGTAATGACCGTTATGGTGCGACCTGGATTATGGATGATATGAAAAAACGATATGGCCTAAAGAATAGTATTCAGCTTGTGATTGTCAATGCAGAGGTATGTGATTGGAAATACAACAAAGAGACCAACAAGAAACAACCTCATGCCCTTTTTGGGGATAGTTATCTAAATGGACGGCAGTCTGTTATTGGATATAGTCGATTTGTAAAGACAAAGAGAATGACAGATGAGAACTTGTTTAAAATTGTCATGCATGAACTAGGTCATGCTGTTGGTGGGTTAGTTCCCAACAGAAAAAGTGATGGTGCACATTGCCCTAACAATAAATGCCTGATGGTTAACGCCAAAAACGGTTTTCCATATACTCCAATTACCAAGTATTGTAATTCGTGCGACAATGTGATGAGGAGCAAAGGATTTGCAACTGAGAATTTAGGATTCTAAACGAGAAAGATATGAAATCGAAGACAAAAAAACGAATATTATGGGGATGCGGTTCTGTGGTATCACTCATATTATTGATAATAGTAGTGATATGCGGTATATTCTTCTATATGACACGTGACAACAGGATTGCAACAGATCCAGAAAAGATTGCTGACGAAGCCGATTTCGATTTGCCAGCATACACAGTTATTTCTCAAGATGATAATATGGATCGACCAGCGAGTGCTTGGTCTGCTTATGAATGGGTACTTTTACTAAATGAGCCCTTGGCTGAGAAGGATATAAAGAAGTTAAATAAGTTGGTAGGGAAAGATACTCATTGGTCATATAATGAAGAAAGCCACACATATAATTATCGATTTGAAGAGGAAGAACGTTACTTCTCCATTGAAATTAGTATCAATGAACGTAAGGTTTAGATGGATTATAACTGGTGGGATATTCTATCATAAAAAATTAATATAAAAAAGCTAATATGAGATACTGTAGTTATTGTGGTAAACCGATACAGGATGGGTATTTGTTCTGTGGGAGTTGTGGCAAGCCTGTTGCGACAGAGACTAATACGAACGGTCAACAGACGCAGACAAAGACATCAGGTTCTGGTGATAGTTCGTGGGTGAATCACCTGAATGACTATGTGGGCAATGACAGGCCTGCGG
>ERZ842401.2137-NODE-2137-length-26839-cov-14.889337_pt1 | contig 26839 bp, 26 predicted proteins | sample MGYA00521270_ERZ842401 | MGnify/ENA primary metagenome ERZ842401 (study PRJEB31892, sample SAMEA3878208) | bioreactor metagenome | biome: Moose rumen | place: Sweden | collected 2011-10 | study: EMG produced TPA metagenomics assembly of the PRJEB12797 data set... | reverse complement strand
AAGTCTCACAAGATGTTCCAAAATTGAGTTCCAAAGTCCGCTTAGCCGCGCTCGTTGATAAAAGCTGTGCACAATAAAAACCGGCGGTCATGCGGCAGATTTCGCCACTGACAGCCTGCCTTGACCAAGTACAACACCGCATTGACAAGTTCTCTTTTTTCCCACTTGCGATTTCTCATATTGATGAACAATGGCGCGATTACTTCCCATTGCTCATCCGTTATATCTGTTTCGTATTTTTTTCTCATAGTAAGCTTATTATACTACTTTATGCCTATGAACACACCTTCTGAGAATCAATGATTTTTGCATCGATAATGTTTGCAGAGGAAAACAATCTCGTACACATGGTTTAAAATTTGCTTTTGCTGACGGCTCTTCCGAAAAAATATTTGTTCCGAAAAACTATCGTCGCCTTCTTTGCCTTGAAAATGGAATTATTTATGATTCGATTTCAGATGCGGTACGGAAATTAAATCTCCCGCGAAACAGCTTGACAAACTCCCCACATTGGGGATTCTACTATCAACAACTGACGCTTCTAATGATAGTGAAGTTTTACTCGGTCTCCTTTATTGGTCGTTGCCCCAACCCTAATATTTCCCCACTTGGGGTTTTACGCCGCCTTTGATAAAGAAAGTTTTTCTCGGCAAACAAGAAGTTGTCCGAAGAATTTTTAACGGCTGTGGCTTTGGAGCCGCCGATTTATCTTTATTCTCTGCTTGCTTAAAAAAAATCGTCATCCCTCGCACGCCGCAGAAACTTTTTTGAATTTGTCACGAAAGGGAGTCGATAAAAATGCGTGAACTCAAATTGACGGCGGTCGGGAGCAGCCCGCTTATCGCCGATGAAATAAAATCCGGTGCTCAATCTTTTCTCGGCGAAGAAATTCCCATTTCAACCAAAACCACCCGCTAAGTCTTCGCCGCCGAAAATAATTTTTACGTCTGCGCGAAGACTCAAGAAAATTTTTTGCGCAAAAAAATTCCTGCCGAAAAACTTTTTGTCTTCGATTTGCATCCGACCACAAAATTTTTTCTCGACATTGCCAAAATCCCCGCCGATGAAAATGTTTTCGTCTTCAACAACCGCCTGCCTTACACAAAACTTTTGGCGGAAGAATGCGTCGCTTTGAGCATAACGCGCTTGAAATTTTTTCCGATAGCTTATGACGACATGCCCGAAAAAGAAATTTTCAGTCGCCTGCAGGAAGCCGATTACATTATCGGTATCGAGTGCTTGACGGGCGAACAAATGCTTTTGTCAAAAAAATATCGCCCGCATTTAAAGGCGAATGTCAAAATTATTTCGGGGAAAAGAGCCGCCTCCGTTCCTTCTGCCTGCAAACTTTTGGCGGATATCGCGGAATTTTATCAAGCCGAACTTTCAAAAGAAAAAAATTCCCGCGAATCAATTCAAACAGGAGAAAAAATCATTAGGATTTTGAAAAATGCTTCGTCCAAAGCGGTTATCGGACAAATCGGCGGCACGTCTTATGCGGCAGAAAATTTCAGCGGCGAAGAAACTTTTGACGAACAACTTTCCGTTTTGAAATATCTGCGCGAAAAATTTTTGAGATTGTGCTCTCCGTAAAGATTTTTGCAGGAAATATCGGCAACTTGTCTAACTTTACAAGCACTTTCGCCACAAAAATTTTTGGGAGGTGCACTGTATGGAGGAATTGAACAAAATTGGGAAATTGATAGTTATCGAAGGCTCGGACGGCTCCGGCAAGGCGACGCAGACGAAAAAACTTTTCGACCGATTGAGTGATTTGGAAAGCAAGGTTAAGCGTTTAAGTTTTCCGAATTACGAATCCGAATCATCCGCGCTTATCAGAATGTATCTGCGCGGAGACTTCGGCGGCACGGCTGAGGAGGTCAATCCCTATGCGGCGGCAACCTTCTACGCCGTCGACAGATTTGCCAGTTATTTCAAGTGGAAAAAATTTTACAAGACGGGCGGAATTGTTTTGAGCGACCGCTATGTTGAATCAAATATGGTTTATCAAGTGGCGAAGTTGAGCAAGAAAAGCGAGCGCAATAAATTTTTGTCGTGGCTTGAGGATTTGGAATACAATCGCTATGGTTTGCCGCGAGCCGATTTGACAATTTTTTTGGACATGCCGCCCGAAGTTTCGGCGATTCTTCGCAGGCAACGCGGACGCGATGACATTCACGAGAGCGACGCCGCCTACATGGAAAAAATTTATGCGACTTACAAGGAACTTGCCAAAAAATACGATTGGAAAGTTGTCGAATGCGCCAAAGGAAATTTCGCCAGAAGTTCGACAGATATTTTTGAAGACATTTTGCCGTTGGTTGAAGAAATTTTACTCCGCAAAGAAAAATCTGACGAGGCACCGGAACACTTTGAAAATTAAGGAGGAAAATTTTTGCTTAAGGAAATTTTGATAGTCGAAGGGAAATCCGACACAGCCGCCGTTAAACGTGCAATCGACGCCGAATGCATAGAGACGGGCGGCTTTCATTTTAGCAAAAAGACGCTCCAAAATATTTCTGCGGCGTATGAAAAGCGCGGGATAATAATTTTGACGGATCCCGATTCGGCGGGAGAAAATATCAGAAATTTTTTGTCGAAGAAATTTCCGCAAGCCAAACACGCCTACATTCCCCGCGACGAGGCAACTGCCAATAATGATGTCGGCATTGAACAAGCTTCGCCCGAATCAATCAGAAAAGCTTTAAGCAAAGTTCGGACGCTTGAGATAAATCCTCGCGAAGAATTTACGACGGCGGAGATGGTTAAATTCAAATTGGCGGGCGGCGCAGACAGTTCCAAACTTCGCGACAAAATCGGCGCGGCATTGGGAATCGGTTACGGCAATGTGAAAACTTTTGTTAAGCGGCTGAACAATTACGGCGTAACGCGCGAAGAATTTTTGGCGGCTTTGAAAAATATTTTATCGGAGGAGTGATTTACATGTTCAAAATTAAAACTTCAAGCGGCGAAACAATTATAAGTTTCAGAGAGCGCGGCGAATGGGAATTTTCAATCGACAAGAACGGCTACGTGGAACTGCTCACGCAAAAAGACATTGACGCGGGCAAAATCGACGGCGGCAAACCGATAAAAAAATTCGCAACTCATGAACGCGGTATGGAAGTTGTCCAAGATATTGTAAAAACCATTGTGAATGCGGAGTATGGCAGAGGATCGAAGTTTTACATTCTGCCTGAAGAGTAATTTGGAGGCGTAAATGTTACATCCGTTGATAGCCGATCCTTCGGCGACGCGCCACATTTTGAAAAAATTTAAATTGCGGGCAGTCAAGGGGCTCGGACAAAATTTTTTAATCGACGCGGACATTGTAAGAAAAATTGTCGAAGCGGCGGACATCTGCGCGGGCGAAGAAGTTTTGGAAATCGGAGCGGGCATAGGAACTTTGACGCAGGGGCTTTTGGAAGCGGGCGCGAAAGTTACGGCGATTGAACTCGACAAAAAATTACCTGCCGTTCTCAAAGAAACACTCGCGGGCTACGAAAATTTTAAACTCGTCGAAGGCGACATTTTAAAAATAAATCTCGCGGAACTTATGCCGTCGAAATTCAAAGTCGCGGCGAATCTCCCTTACTACATAACGACGCAAATTTTGTTGACGTTGCTTGAAAAAAATTTGCCTGTAACAAAAATCGTGACGATGGTTCAAAAAGAAGTTGCCGAGCGCATGACAGCTACGCCGGGCTCGAAAATTTACGGCGCATTATCAATAGCAGTTCAATTCCGCGCAGATGCAAAAATTGCTTTTGAAGTGCCGCCCGAAAGTTTTTTGCCGCCGCCCGAAGTCACAAGCGCAGTCGTAGTTTGCGACGTCCGCAAGCCGCTCTTTGAAGTTGATGAAGAATTTTTTTTCAAAGTTGTACGCACGGCATTTGCCCAGCGACGAAAAACATTGTTTAATTCATTGTCGAGCTTTGGGCGGGAAAAAATTTTGGCGTCTGGAATTGACGGCACACGCCGCGCAGAAACTTTAAGCTTGGAGGAGTTTGCAAAACTCTCAACAGCTTTGAAAATGCAATTAGCAATTAGTAATGATCAATGAAAGGTGAGACACAGGCGCACAGGACGTGCGCCTGCCCGCAACAGAAACAGGATGTTTCTATTGCGGGGCAAACGCCCTTTTCTTTTGCTTACTTTTCTTTTGGGCGCGCAAAAGAAAAGTAAGTTCAATAAACAAAAATTATTTTTAAACTCAACCGAAGGATACGCCGCGATGGTTTTGCGTAGTCCACTTTAGAAAAAAGGGGACAATCTCTCTCTTCGGCAGGAAAATTGCGGCGGCAATAGAATAAAATTCGCGAAAAAATTTCACGGAGGGATATTTCAAACATGAAAGATTACAAAAGCGAAAGTATCAGAAACGTAGCGTTCTGCGGTCACGGCCGCTCAGGCAAAACCACTTTGCTTGAAGCGGCACTCTTCAACAGCGGCGCGACAACTCGTCTCGGCAACGTCGATCTCGGCACAAGCGTCCTCGACTTCGAGCCCGAAGAAAATAAACGCAAGATGTCAATCAGCGCATCTCTGGCGGCGGTCGAATGGAAAAATTTCAAAGTCAACGCGATTGACGTTCCCGGTTTCCCCGATTTTGTCGCGGAAATGCACGGAGCTTTGGCGGCGGCTGATTCAACCGTTATCGTCGTCAGTGCAAGCGCGGGCGTCGAAGTAGAAACAGAAAAATCTTGGGCACTCGCCGAGTCTTTAAATCTCCCCCGCGCCTTCTTTATAACAAAAATGGATCGCGAACACGCCGACTTCGACAAAGTTCTTACTCAACTCAGAGATAAATTCGGAAACAGCGTCGTTCCCGTTCAAATTCCCGTCGGCAAGGAAGACAGCTTTAAAGGCGTTATCGATTTGCTGAAAGTTTTTTCCAAAGTCAAAGCGGACGACGAACAATTTGACGCGGCAGATTTGGCGGACGAAGTCGAAGACAAACGCCTTGAGATGCTCGACATTGTCGCAGAATTCAACGATGAGCTTATGGAAAAATATCTTGAAGGCGACGTCGAAGACCTTGACGAAAACGAAATTTCCGAAGCTCTCGCACAAGGTTTCGCGGAAGCAAAAGTTTTCCCCGTCTTCGTCGGCAGTGCGCTTAAAAATATCGGCGTCAAAAAATTCCTCAACAGTCTTGTAGAATTTTTCCCCGCGCCCGATTCAAAAGATTATCAAGGCATCAATCCCAAAACCGATGAACTCGTCGAACGCAAAATTTCCGAGCCTTTCAGCGGACAAATTTTCAAAACAATGGTTGACCCGTTCGTAGGCAGAATGTCTTATGTTCGCATTTTCAGCGGCGATATGAAGAGCGACGCGACTTATCAACTTTTCGGCGAAAATTCGGAAGGACAGGAGCGTCTCAACGGACTTTTCACAATGCAGGGCAAGAAACAAATTCCGGTTGACGTGGCGCACGCGGGCGATATTGTCGTTACGTCGAAACTTGCCAACGCAAAAACAGGCGATACTCTCTGCGACAAAGCTGCGCCGATTAAATACGAACGAATTAAATATCCCGAACCGATGCTTGCAATGGCTGTCACTTCGGAGAAAAAAGGCGAAGAAGATAAAGTTTTCAGCGCGATTGTTCGCCAGCAAGACGAAGACCCGACGATCGTTCTTATCAAAGACGCCGAGACAAAGCAGACGATTTTAAAAGGCGTCGGCGAAGTTCATCTGGATATTTTAAGCGATAAACTTCAACGCAAATTCGGCGTGAAAATGGTTTTGGGCGAGCCGCGCATTGCTTATCGCGAGACAATTCGCAAGGAAGTCGAAGTGCAAGGCAAGCACAAGAAACAATCGGGCGGACACGGACAATACGGCGACGTTTGGTTGAGAATCGGTCCGAATAAGGAAGGCACGGGCAACGTTTGGTCTGAAAGTATTTTTGGCGGAAGCGTCCCGCGTCAATATTTCCCCGCCGTCGAAAAAGGCACGCAGGAAACTTTGGCTGAAGGAGTTATCGCAGGTTATCCCGTCGTCAATGTCAGCGTAAATCTTTTTGACGGCTCTTATCACGCTGTCGACTCCAGCGAAGCCGCCTTCAAAACCGCAACCTCCATTGCGATTAAAAAAGGAATTCTTTCCGCCGCCCCGATTCTTCTTGAGCCGATTGACGAAATAACCGTTTTGACGCCCGAAAATTATATGGGCGACATTATCGGCAAACTCAATTCCAAGCGCGGAAAAATTTTGGGCATGGATCCCAAAGGCAAGGGCATGACTGAAGTTAAAGCTTTGATTCCGTCGAGCGAACTTTACAAATACGCAACAGATCTCCGTTCGCAAACTCAAGGGCGCGCCTCTTATTCGCTGAAGTTCTCCCATTACGACCCGATGCCCGACAAGCTCGCCGAAAAAATCATTGAAGAGCACAAAGCTGCTCAAGAAAAATAATTTCTGATTGTCAATAAAAAAAATCCCGACAGAATTTTTTCTGCCGGGATAATTTTTTTTTGTAAAATTTTGCGGCGGATAATTGACAAAAAAAAACAATTATCATAATGCTCGCAACGATACTTAAAACTTTTTAACAAGGAGTATGAAACAGTGTTTGAAAAAAATCAAGAAGCCTTCAAGTCGTGCGGTGACTTTCATTTGAATTTTGATGAGTTGCCGACAACGGAAGGCAGCCCGCCCCAAGCAGAGTCGCGGCTGAAAAGTTTTTTGTCGCAAGTTGAGTCGGAGCTCCCGATACTTTTGAAGGACGCCTACGACATCGCGGAAATAACTTGGATGTGCGACCGCTTGCGGGCAAGCAACAGATTCGGCGCAGATAACAAGTTGTATTTGCAATATTCTTCGCGCTCGGATTTCTTGAAGTCAATGGAAACTTTTGACTGGACAGAGATCGCCCGTTCGGGAAAGGCGTTTTTTTTGTTTGACGATGAGCAAAAGCAAAAATATTACCCGACGACCACAGAGCACGCCGAACCCGCACCGCTCCAAATCGACGAGATTGTAGAAATTATTAATTCTATTCCATGGCATAATTCAGGTACAGACTTCTTTAACATGATTTTGGATTCTCATCCTTCGCTTTTGACAATCGGCTGGCACGGATTGCCGTCGTTTACTATTTTGTGGAAAATTTTCTGCAAGGATAAGACAGTCAAAGAGGCAGTTGAACATTTGCGCAAACCAAAAGGAACAGCAGAAATTGAATTACGAAAGAGAAATTTATTTCATATGCTGAAATACAAATATGAAGAACGTCTGCCTATTTTTCTTGACAATTTGTCGCAGTATCTTGATTCGGAAAAGACATACAGTCTGCATGATTGGTTCAAGGCATTTTATTTGTCGGCGAATGCGGCTTGCGGGCGAAAGTTTTTACAGCGAATCACACCCGCCGTATTTTATGATCTGCATGGCACGTTTCAAGCAAAATTAATGCAAAGTTTTAATATCACATCAAAAGAAGTTGCAGATATGGATAATGAAATATGGCTCGGATTTAAATATAAACGATACGCCGGTGTTGTTCGTTCTCCGACAGGAAGGTTAGGGTGTCAAGTTAATTCTTTGATAAATGGTGGAAAGAGTCCAATTGGTTGGCGAAATTCTCCTTTGGCAACCCTCAAAGTATATGCAAGAGAAAATTCTTACGGACATTACATGCGGGAAAGCGATCCCGCATTTTCGGTAAGTTGTCATGTGCGCTTTGAAGATCTGAAACTTTATCCGCGAGAGACAACCGAAAAACTTTGTGAATTTTTGCGAATCCCTTGGTCGGAAACGTGCTTGCAAATCACGACGAACGGCGAGGACAGCGGCATAGTTGACGGCACAGCAGGTTTTGATGTCAAACCTGTTTACAATACGCATCCCGAATATCTTTCCACTTTGGATCAGTATCGCATTGAACTTTTGAACGCCAAAAATTTTCAAGTCTGGGGCTACAAGCTGAAATACTACGACGGTACAAAATTCTCCGCTGAAGATTTGAAGAAACTTTTTGATATTCCCTTTAAAGTGGAAACGCTGAAATTGGATCCGAAAAAATGGCCGGGCTGGCCTAATCAAGAAGAAATTAAGAGCTTTCACGAGTGGATTTTGCAACGAGCGTTGGATGTCATGGAGAACGGCGAAAAAGATTACAGCGTTGACAAAAACGGCAAGTCGTTACGCTTGATTGAAGTGCTTGTCCCTGATTTGAAACCCGGGCAAAAGTTGTATGAGTGATTTTCAGTGTCGGAAGGAGAATTGTTTTGGAAAAAACAACAGGAAGAGTTTATTGGATAACGGGGCTTTCGGGCGCGGGAAAAACCACAATCGGGATGGCGTTATATCATCGACTGCGCGAGAGAAAAAGCAACGTCGTTATCCTTGATGGCGACAAGATTCGTTGGGCATTTGACGGAGCTTTCGGCTACAGCGAAGAAGAACGCAGAAAAGGCGCGTTCTGCAATGCCAAAATCAGCCACTTGTTGGCGGAACAGGGAATAGATGTCATTTGTTGCACAATAAGCATGTATGACAGCGTTCGGGCATGGAGCCGAGCCAACAACGAAAAATATACCGAAGTTTATCTTAAAGTCAGCATGGAGACGCTGATGAAACGAGATAAAAAAGGTTTGTATTCATCTCATGCCGAAAATTTGGTGGGAGTTACAATGAAAATGGAAGAACCCAAAACGCCAGATGTCCTTGTGAATAATGACGGTTCGGAGTCGGCGGAAGATATTGTGAAGCGTATTCTTTTCAAGATATATGGCAGTAATTTTTGATTGAAAAATTTTAATCGGTCTCGCATGTAGCGGGAGCGATTTTTTTGTTTTCATGCCAAAATTTTTTACGGGCTTTGCGAATGTCGTTGCTGAAACGCTCTTCTTCGCTGAAAATACAACCGCAATAATTTTGCCGACAAAGTCCGAGCTCCAAACTTAAATCAATTCCTTCTTGCCAACCTGCGCGGAAATCTTCATAAAAAAATTTAACGCCGAACACATCAGCGAAGTGCTTGGCAATTTTTTTCATCAGTTCATGGGCACGATTTAAAAAATTTTTTCCGCGCCTTGCGAATGTCGTTGCTGAAACGCTCTTCTTCGCTGAAAATGCAACCGCAATAATTTTGTCGATAAAGTCCAAGCTCCAAACTTAAATCAATACCTTCCTGCCAGCCTGCGCGGAAATCTTCATAAAAAAATTTAACGCCGAACATTTCAGCGAAGTGCTCGGCGATTTTTTTCATCAGTTCATGATTTTGATGACGGCTGTAAAACAGCGTCGAAGTAAAAATTTCAAAATTGTTTTCTGCCGCAAAACGCGCCGCCTCACTCAATCGCCAAGAATAACAAAGCCCGCAACGCTTATGAAAACCGTCCGCCAATTCAATCGTATCCTGCTCGTCAACAACATCAAAAGTTTTTGTCAAAAATTCGCGCAGGCGATAATGATTGTCCGCGAAAAAATTTATCCCGACCTTCTCCGAAAACTCCCGCGCAGTTTTCAAACGCTTTTTCCACTCTTGGTAAGGATGAATGTTGGGATTGAAAAAATATCCGACGGGCGCGAAATTTTCTTCGCGCAATTTTTTCACGGGATAACACGAACACGGCGCACAACACATGTGCAATAAAATTTTTTCCATCAATAAATGTAGTACTCCTTCCAAGGAATTTGATCCAAACGAATCGACTGCAGGAATTGAACAATATCTTTTCGCCCGTAATAATGCGGCGTGCCGTTCGAGTCCTGCGACATTAAAATTATCGGCATGTTTCTGAAAAATTGCGACAGCTGATTCCGAACGCGAATTGCCCGCGAAGTGTAATTTGTTACCGTCCGATTCACCGCGACAATCGCAAAAGTCACGCCCTGTTCTATGATAACCGCGCCTTGAATTTTCATTTTGATTCACCTTCCTTGAAAAAATTTTTTTCATTACGCATTGCTTTTCAAATGCCTTTGCGAAACAGCACGGGCAATTTTTTTATCTTCAGCCGATTTTTCCGAAGCCAAACCGTCAGCATTCGCTCCGTTATAAAAGAAATTATTCTGTACTTTCGCGGGTTGTCGATTTGCTTGATGTTCGTTCGCGCAAAAACTTCTTCCGTCACGTCAAGCAGGAAAGAGAAAAGCCATTCGCAGTAAGCCTCGAAAATTTTCCGCCGCATGATAAAAATTTCGTATTGAAAAGCCGTGTAACTTTGATTCGTACACTCAAAAGAATCAAGATAATCCGGTTGCTTAAGCGCGATATGCTTCTTGAAAATGTTGCTTACGAATTGCTCCAAATCATTGCCGCTTATACGCATTTGCCAATAAGAAACAGGAGATAACGATATAACGTTTTCGGCAACGATTATATCATTGTCGCGAAGAATTTTTTCCGCCGTCTCCCTCGCCAAAATTTTTTCAAGAGAAAAAGTTGTGTCTTTCGACTCGGTAAAAAATCTGCGATAGTGATTCAGCCCGATAATATCATGCGAAGTATTTTTCCACATCCAATAAAGCGCGGTAACTTCGTTAAGATAAAGATTCAATCTGCTGATATTTTCGCCCGAATCGTCGCCGAGATAACCGAAATATTTTTTTGCAACGGCATGTCCCGCGTGAATTATTTTGTAACCGTCGGGCAACGAGTCAAGCTTAACGTCCTTATGCGTGACGACGTAAACGCAAAAATCTTTTGACATACGCTTTTTTATCGAATACCAGTTGCCGTTGACGGCGGCGAAGGTTGAAATTTTTTCAAAGATACTTTTATTGGTCGCCAAAAATTTTTCAAGCGCGGAATTTTTCCTTGCGAACGTCAAAATATTTTCCGATAAAGCATCTGTCTCAATCAAAACGTCAATGAATTCTTCGGGCTCGCGCTCGGCAAGAAGGAGAGCATCAAAAAATTTAAAGCGACACTCGGCAAGCGAAGAATAAATTTTGCCGTAAAAATTTTCAAGAATCGGTTCGGGATTTTTAATGACGCCGTCCACATTCGGAAAATTTTCGGGGAACATGAAAAAATCGGTGTCGTAAAATAATCCGTCAACGTCGAGAATATGCGAAAAATTATTTTCACGAATGAAAGTAGCAAGTGCCTCAAAATTTTTTGGCGCATAAAAATTGCGGCGAGCGTGGCGAAAAAGAATTTCACGCGGGATAAATCGGTAAAAAATTTTCAGCGAATGCAAATCGTTATGGCGACCGATACATTCACCTGCATCATCAAAAACGATATAATCAGCCGTACCGTCCAAAATTTTTTTCAACTCGTCTGCGGAAATTTCCTTGCCGTCAAGAAAGATTCGCAAATCTTTCGGAACAAATTTAAAAAGGTCGTTTGGATTCGAGAAAAGATAATTTTCGCCGCGTTCGGGCGAGCCCCTAAAAGAAATTTGTCCGACGATCTCAAAAGGCATGTCGCCCGCTGCACTTTTAAAAGAATTCAAATCGCCGCAAAGCAAAATTCGCGGAACATAACTCATCTTGATTCATCTGCCTTGAAAAAAATTTTTTTGATTATAAAATAAACTCCCGACACTGTCAAAAAGCAGGGAGGTTTGAGCTTTGAAGAAAATTTTTCTTATAATCTGCGCGGCTGTTTTTTTGGCAGGTTGCGGCTCCGAGAAAAATTTTACTGCAGGAGAACTTTTGAATGTTTCCTACGACCCGACCCGCGAACTTTATGCCGCTTACAACGAGCGATTTAAAATTCATTGGGAAAAAGAATTGCTGAAAGGTAAAGTTGTTTTGACGCAATCGCACGGCGGCAGCGGCAAGCAAGCCCGCTCGGTTATCGACGGCGTTGAAGCAGATGTCGTGACGCTCGCTCTTTCCTACGACGTGACACAAATAAAAAATGCCGGGCTGATTCGCGGCGGCTGGCGAAGAGAATTCCCCGACAATTCTTCGCCTTACACTTCGACGATTGTTTTTCTTGTCCGCGCAGGCAATCCGAAAAATATTTATGATTGGAACGATTTAATTCGTGACGACATCAGGATTGTTACGCCCGATCCCAAAACTTCAGGCGGCGCACAATGGAATTATCTTGCCGCTTGGGAATTTGCCCGCAGAAATTTTAACGGAGATGAAAATTTAATCAGAGCCTTCATGAAAAAGTTTTTTGAAAATGCCGAGCCGTTTTGCGACGGAGCACGCGGCGCAACGGAAGATTTTCAGAGCGGAACCGGCGACGTTTTAATTGCTTGGGAAAATGAAGCTCTGCTTTCAAAAAAAAATTCGCCCGATGATTATGAAATTGTCATACCGAGCTTGAGTATTCTTGCCGAACCGTCCGTTGCAGTCGTCGATAAAGTTGTTGACAAGAAAAATACTCGCGAACTTGCCGAAGAATATTTGAATTATCTTTACTCCGAAGAAGGGCAGGAGATAGCCGCGCAGAATTTTTATCGCCCCCGCAACCAAAAAATTTTGGAGAAGTATCAAGAAATTTTCAAGCCGCTGGAACTTTTTACGATTGATGATGCGTTCGGCGGCTGGGTAAAAGCGCACAACGATCATTTTGCCGACGGCGCAATCTTTGATCAAATTTATCAAAGGCGGCGTAAAACCCCTAATATGGGGATATAAGGCGCAAAAAATGTGGTCAAAAAGTCGCCACACCTCCGCAGGTTCGCCATAACGCCCGGATGGAGGGGCAAAGTTAAGGGTAAAATCAGCACTCCGGCGTTAGGACAGACTAAAGAAAATGTGGATTGGAGCAACGACCTGCGGAGGAGACATTGTCAGACTTCGCTTTCGTTAGAAGCATAGGTTGATGATAACGGAATCCCCCGCATTTATGCGTGGAGAGTTTGTCAAAAAAAAATAATTACTCACTGACGTAAGCTTTAATTTCGGATTTAATTATGAAGTAAGCATTATTTTTAATTTCCGTTGTTTGCAAGGTGATATATCGTTGCGTCTTGGCGCACCAATGAACGCCGCCAAGATTATATTTCGGCGTGCTGTTCATCATTTCGAGAAGTTCTTCCTCGTTCAAGCCGACCGCCATCATAGTAAAAGTCAAAACTTTTGCAAAGTTGTTGTAGTAAATTTTTTGTTTGTCCTTCCAAACAAAAAAAGATATGAACGAAATGAGCCCCGCCTTGTTCGCCACAAGATGAACAACAATTCTGTTCTCGCCGCGCCCGGCAGTCAAAAGATAAGTATCATAAATTTTGCCGGGCTTGTTTATCGCTCTTGACGGAACTTCTTCGGCGATTAAATCGTTTCTTTCGTATTTGCGGGCAATTTGATTGTAGGCTTGATGAAATTCATTAACGGTGTAATCGCTGACTTGAACTGTTGTTTCTGCGGAGCAGACGGCGCAAATCATAAAAAAGAACGTCGCCAACAAAATAATTTTTCTGAACATGATAAAAACCTCCGAAAAATTTTTCCTGTCAATTCAATGAGAACTTTTAAAATCCTTTTTGAAATGAAGTCACAATTTTTATTGAAAAATTTTCGGCGCGTGTTATAATCGATAAAAAAAATTTTGGGAGGGCTTTAAAATGAAGTGGGTTTGCAATATTTGCGGTTACGAGTATGACGAAGAAAACGGCGACCCCGATAACGGACTTGAGCCGGGCGTGAAGTTTGAAGATTTGCCCGAAGATTTTGTTTGTCCGTTGTGCGGCGTCGGCAAAGATGAATTTTCGCAAGTCGAGTAAAAAATTTTTTCTGCGCGTGCAAAATTCCTGTAGAAAATTATAATTCGTTGTGCTAAAATAAGTTCGATAAATTTTTTGAGGAGGCACTTTTAAATGAAAGTAACTGTAGTTGGTTCCGGAAATGTCGGCGCGACCGTTGCGAACGTCCTCGCGACCAAAGGTTTTGCAAGCGAAGTTGTCCTTATCGACATCAAAGAAGGACTCTCCGAAGGCAAAGCAATGGACATCATGCAGACTTCGCACATGCTCAACTTTGATACAACCGTTATCGGCGTGACGAACGATTATGCGGCGACGGCAGGCTCGCAAGTCGTTGTTGTCACCAGCGGCATTCCCCGCAAGCCCGGCATGACTCGTGAACAACTAATCGGCACCAATGCAAAAATCGTTAAAAGCGTTGTCGATCAAATTCTTGCGCATTCGCCCGAAGCAATTTTGATTATCGTATCGAATCCTATGGACGCAATGACTTATCTCACGCTGAAAGATACCAAACTCCCGCGCAATCGCATCATCGGGCAGGGCGGCATGCTCGACAGCTCCCGCTTCCGTTATTATCTTGCCGAAGCTTTGAAAGAAGCCGGCTATCCCGCAACCCCGACCGATATTGACGGAATGGTTGTCGGCGGTCATGCCGATAAAACAATGGTTCCGCTCGTCAGCTTGGCAACTTATCGCGGAATTCCCGTTACCCAATTCCTCAGCGAAGAAGCAATTCAAAAAGCAGTTGAGGCAACAAAAGTCGGCGGCGCAACCTGCACAAAACTTTTGGGAACGTCCGCTTGGTATGCTCCCGGCGCGGCGGCGGCGGCTCTCGTCGAAGCCATTGCTCTTGACGCGAAGAAATTAATTCCTTGCTGTGTTTATCTCGACGGCGAATACGGCGAAAAAGATCTTTGCATCGGCGTGCCCGTCATTCTCGGCAAAAACGGAATTGAAAAAATCGTCGAAGTCGAATTCTCCGAAGCCGAGAAAGCAAAATTCGCTGAAAGTGTCGCGGCGGCTCGCGAAGTCAACAGCAAAATTTCTGAAGCTCTTCAGTAAGAAAATTTTATCTCGAAAATCAAATAAGGAACTCTGCCGTAAAAAGCAGGGTTCCTTTTGATTTAAGGAAAAGAAAATTTTTAACGATAGCATTGGTGAAGGATGAAAAAAATTTTTTCCAAAGGAGTGGATTAAAATGACGGAGAGAGTTGAAAGAATTGAACGGATTGCTCGGATAAAAGGCGTTGCCTATGATAACAAACATCGTTTTGACAGCGGACGCAATCGCCGCGACGAAGGCAGAAGTTTTGCCGAAGAATTAAGCCGCGTTATGAATAAAAAATCTGAGCCCGTCAAGAAAACCGAAATTTCTGATGCTTATAATTTGGAGTTGAACAGTTGCGGAACGCATTCGCTGTTCTATTCAAGCGGCTTGAGTCTCGACCGCCTGTTGATGCTGTAAAATTTTTTGCGGGAGGATAAGTCATGAATTGCGATAAAGAATTTATGAAACTCGCGCTTGAGGAGGCGCGAAAAGCTTATCGGGAAAATGAAGTTCCAATCGGAGCCGTTCTCATAAACGAGGACGGCATTTTAATTTGCGGCGAACACAATCGAATTGAACAGCTGAAAGACGCGACGGCGCACGCGGAAATTTTGGCGTTGCGGGCGGCGAGCAAAATTTTAAATCGGCGAAGACTTTCGGAGTGTACTCTTTATTCAACCGTCGAACCTTGCGCAATGTGCGCGGGAGCTTTGGTTTTGTGCAGAATAAAAAGGTTGGTTTACGGCGCGACTGATTCAAAATTCGGAGCGGCTGAATCTCTTTTTAACGTCGTGAACAATCCCGCGCTGAATCATCAAATGGAAGTGACGGCGGGCGTTTTGGATGATGAATGCCGAGAACTTATAAAAAACTTTTTTACAACGCGCCGATAATTTGTGATACAATGCATAAAAAACTTTAGCGGAGGCAAGGGTCAATGGGTTTAAAAGGTAAATCTATTCTTGCAGTAAACACAATCATTGTTATCGTTTGTATTTTGATGGGAATTATCGGCTATTTCCGCGCAGGCGAAGTTTTCGCGGAGGCTCTGCAAATGAAAGCAACCGCCGATGTCAGATCGCTTGCCGAAATTTTGAATTATCGTTTTGTCGGCGATTGGCATTTGAAAAACGGTTTGCTTTTCAAAGGCGAACAACAAATGGACGGCGCGGACGGGCTTGTCGATTCGTTAAGTCAAGTTTGCGGCGGCAAAGTCACAATTTTTAACGGAGATACTCGCGTTGCAACGACGGTTAAAAATTCTTCGGGACAACGAGCCGTCGGAACAAAAGCGTCGGAAGCAATTATCAACAACGTCATAAATCAAGGGAATTTTTTTGTCGGCGAGGCGACCGTTATGGGCGAGCAACATTACGCCGCTTATCAGCCGATTAAAGACGTGACGGGAAAAACTATCGGAATGCTTTTTGTAGGCGTCGGCGTCAAAGAAATGAATGATATGCTTATCGATTTGATTCTTTCTTCGACCGCGCTTGCAATTTTGGTGATTGTGATTTTGTGCGCAGTTGTCTCGAATTTTTTTATCGGGCGAATAATCAAACGGCTTAATGAAGTTGTCGGCGCAATGAAAAAAATTTCGGGCGGCAATTTGCGAATCAACGATTTGGAAATAAAATCGGAAGATGAAATCGGCTTATTGGCTGAAAGTGCCAATGACATGAAATATCGGCTTAAACATCTCTTGACGAACATTGCGGAATGTTCGGAGCGCGTCGCGGCGTCGAGCGAAGAATTAACCGCCGGCACTCAACAGACAAATGAATCAATCGTAATGGTTGCGCGGAGCATGGAAGTCATGACGAGCGGCACCGTCGACCAAGAAAAAACCGTTCAAATTTTGGAAGAACGAATTCAGGATATGCGCGACAGAATGGATGATTTACGCAAGACGGCTAAGGAAATGGAAAAAATTGCCCAAGACAGCGCGAGTAATGCGTCCGTCGGCAAGGAAAAAGTCAATGCGGCTATCGAAGTTATGAAAAACATTGCGGAACAGGTAAGTTCTTCGGCAAAAATTATCGGGGAACTCGGCAAGCGTTCAGATGAGATCGGACAAATTGTCGAAACAATTTCCGGGATAGCGGGGCAGACAAATCTTTTGGCGTTAAATGCGGCGATAGAGGCGGCACGTGCCGGCGAACACGGAAAAGGTTTTGCGGTTGTCGCCGAAGAAGTCAGGAAACTTGCCGAGCAATCGAGCGAATCGGCGGAAAATATTTCAAAACTTATCGCCACAATTCAGCGCGATACAACTTCAGCCGTCGAATCAATCGAGCAGGGCAATCAAAGCGTCAAAGAAGGAACGCAATCGGTTGCGGAGACGGGCGAGGCTTTTCATGACATTGAAACTCAGGCAACGAAACTTACCGCCAATGTCGGCAAAAGTCTTGAAAATATCGATGCGGTTGATGCAAGCAACAAAGAAATTAAAACGGCGGTTGATAAAGTCAAAGAAATTGCCGTCAAGTCAAGTGAAAACGCAACGTCAATCAGCGCGGCGACGCAAGAACAGACTGCGACAATGCATGAAGTTGCCGATGCGAGCAGAACCCTTGCCGAGCTTGCAAACAACATGCACAGCGAAGTTGCGCAGTTCAAATTGTGACAAAAATTTACTCCCCGAAAAGTTTTTCCTGTTGTATGAATTAAATCTGTGATACAATGCAGAAAAATTTTTTGGGAGAGATTTAGCATGGGACTGAAAACCAAATCGATCCTTGCAGTCAACGCGATTGTAATTATTGCCTGTGTGCTTATGGGAGTTATCGGCTATTTTCGTGCCGAAGAAGGTTTTGCGAAGGCATTGGAGATGAAAGCAACCGCCGACGTTCAATCTTTGTCGGAGATTTTGAATAATAGGTTTTACGGCGACTGGCATTTAAGAAACGGTTTGCTTTTCAAAGGCGAACAACAAATGGACGGCGCGGATGAAATTGTTGATTCACTCAGCCAAATTTGCAACGGCAAAGTTACAATTTTTAACGGAGATACTCGCGTTGCAACGACGGTTAAAAATTCTTCGGGACAACGAGCCGTCGGAACAAAAGCGTCGGAAGCAATTATCAACAACGTCATAAATCAAGGGAATTTTTTTGTCGGCGAGGCGACCGTTATGGGCGAGCAACATTACGCCGCTTATCAGCCGATTAAAGACGTGACGGGAAAAACTATCGGAATGCTTTTTGTAGGCGTCGGCGTCAAAGAAATGAATGATATGCTTATCGATTTGATTCTTTCTTCGACCGCGCTTGCAATTTTGGTGATTGTGATTTTGTGCGCAGTTGTCTCGAATTTTTTTATCGGGCGAATAATCAAACGGCTTAATGAAGTTGTCGGCGCAATGAAAAAAATTTCGGGCGGCAATTTGCGAATCAACGATTTGGAAATAAAATCGGAAGATGAAATCGGCTTATTGGCTGAAAGTGCCAATGACATGAAATATCGGCTTAAACATCTCTTGACGAACATTGCGGAATGTTCGGAGCGCGTCGCGGCGTCGAGCGAAGAATTAACCGCCGGCACTCAACAGACAAATGAATCAATCGTAATGGTTGCGCGGAGCATGGAAGTCATGACGAGCGGCACCGTCGACCAAGAAAAAACCGTTCAAATTTTGGAAGAACGAATTCAGGATATGCGCGACAGAATGGATGATTTACGCAAGACGGCTAAGGAAATGGAAAAAATTGCCCAAGACAGCGCGAGTAATGCGTCCGTCGGCAAGGAAAAAGTCAATGCGGCTATCGAAGTTATGAAAAACATTGCGGAACAGGTAAGTTCTTCGGCAAAAATTATCGGGGAACTCGGCAAGCGTTCAGATGAGATCGGACAAATTGTCGAAACAATTTCCGGGATAGCGGGGCAGACAAATCTTTTGGCATTAAACGCGGCGATTGAGGCGGCGCGTGCCGGCGAACACGGAAAAGGTTTTGCAGTTGTCGCTGAAGAAGTCAGGAAACTTGCCGAGCAATCGAGCGAGGCGGCGGACAATATTTCAAAACTTATCGCCACAATTCAAGCCGATACAACTTCCGCCGTCGAATCAATCGAGCAGGGAAATCAAAGCGTCAAGGAAGGCACGCAATCGGTTGCGGAGACGGGCGAGGCTTTTCATGACATTGAAACTCAAGCGGCGAAACTCAATGAAAATGTCGGCAAGAGTCTTGAAAATATCAATGCGGTTGACGCGAGCAACAAAGAAATTAAAACGGCAGTCGACAAAGTTAAAGAAATTGCCGTCAAGGCGAGCGAAAACGCAACGTCAATCAGCGCGGCAACGCAGGAACAGACTGCGACGATGAATGAAGTTGCCGACGCGAGCAAAGTTCTTGCCGAGCTTGCAAACGACATGCAGGGCGAAATTTCTCAGTTCAAATTGTAAGGAGGGACAAGGGAAACGGGAAATGGGATAAGGGGGAATAAAAAAAACTTTTCCCATTTCCCTTTTCCTTTTTCCCTTAAAAATGAGCATTGCGATAAAAGCCGAGCACCTTACCAAAATTTATAAAATCTACGATAAGGACATTGACAGGTTGAAGGAAACTTTTCACCCGTTCCATAAACGCTACAGCCGAGATTTTTACGCGCTGAACGATATTTCTTTTGAGATAAGGCGCGGAGAAAATGTCGGACTTGTCGGAAAAAATGGCGCGGGTAAATCGACGCTCTTAAAAATTATTACGGGCGTTTTGACTCCGAGCGGCGGCAAGTTGGAAGTCAACGGGCGAATTGCCTCGCTTTTGGAACTCGGCGCGGGTTTCAATCCCGAAATGACGGGTGTCGAAAACATTTACATGAACGGACTTTTGATGGGGCACAGCCGCGAAGTCATGAAAGAAAAGGTTGATGACATTATCGCCTTCGCGGATATCGGCGACTTCATAAATCAAGCCGTCAAAACTTATTCTTCGGGAATGTTTGCAAGGCTGGCTTTTGCCGTCAATGCTTTTGTCGAGCCCGATATTTTGATCGTCGACGAAGCTTTGAGTGTCGGCGATGCTTTTTTTCAGAGCAAATGTATTGACAAAATGCGTTCGATGATTCGCGGCGGCGTGACGGTTATTTTTGTCAGTCACGATACTTTTGCCGTGAAAAATTTATGCGAACGCGCTTTTTTGATGAAGTCGGGAAAAATTTTGATGGACGCGCCCGCAAAAGATGTCGTCGAAGTTTATCGCAACATGCTCCTTGAATCTCGCGGCGAACTTACTCAAGAGCAATCTTATCGCCAAAATAATCTCGTTGAAAATCTGCGCGGCGGCACCGAAAAAAATTTTACCGAAGAAAAAATTTTTTCAGCCGAAAATCTCAATCGCGGCAGAGAAATTTTTATGAAGAACGCAACTTATCGGCGAATCGGAGATAAGCGCGCCGTTTTTGAAAATGTTCAGCTCCTCAACCTTGACGAAGAAATTATTTCGGAAGTTATTTTCGGGCAGGAAGTTATTTTGAGGATGGTTGTTAAGTTTCAAAAGGATGTCGCTTGCCTCGGCATGGGCTATCACATTCGCAACGCGACGGGCATAGATTTAATTTACACCGATTCGCGCTTCAACGATACCAAAGCGATTTTCGACGCGAAGGCGGGCGAAGTTTATATTCTCGATTGGAAATTCAAAGTCGAACTTCGCCAAGAACTTTATGATATTGCCTGCGTTATCTCGACGCCGCTTGACGAAACTTTGAGCTCGGCTGAAATGTGCGATTTTATTCCCTGCGCCCTTCAATTCAACGTCGTCAGCCCGAACGCTTATTTGAGTTTACCCGGCGGCTATGTTCATTGGCACAACGATTTAAAAATCAGCCGCGTAAATTTTAACTAAAATTTTACTGGATAAAAAATTTTTTTGGGTTATAATGGTTTGAATAAAAAATGGAGGCGAAATTTTTGTGGAGACTTCTGAAGTTGAAAAGTTCAACCTTAAAAATTTGCTCTCGATGAAGGGGGCGGCAGTGGCAGCGGCGGCAGTCGCGACAATCGGAATTGGAACGATGACCTTTTCAGATTCGGTGGCGGACAGTGATAAAATTGTTGCGGGCATTCGCTTTGAAGGACAAGCGATTAACGGGCTTGACCGTCGCGGCGCGGAACAAATTATTTCGACGGTTGCCGCGCAGAAAATGCACAAGCTCACTTTTCGATACGAAGGCGAAGAATTTGAAATTACGCCCGAAGAAATTAATCTGACTCCGCTTGTCGGCAAGGCGGAGCAGGAAGCTTTTTCTTACGGACGCGGCGGCTCGCTTCTTGACAATTTTAACGATCAAATTAAATGTGCTCTCAACGGGCGCAACGTAAAACTTTCTGCCGAATACGATTCGTCTTTGCTTGACGAAAAACTTTCAGCCATTGCCGAAAAAATTAATCGCGAGCCGGTTAATGCCTTTGTAGAATTTTCTTCGGGCGGCGCGATTGAAAAAATCCCGGGCGTTATCGGCAAAAAATTAAATACCGAACAGCTTGCAGAAAATCTGCGCGAGCCTTTGACAAATTTAAATCTTCCAAACGGCGTGATTGATCTTGAGCCCGAAGATATTTTGCCCTTCGTCACGACGGAAGACATTGCCGACATTGATTCGGTTATCGGAACTTACAGCACTTATTATTATCCCGGAGATCGCGGCGACAACATTTGGCTCGCCGCAAATGCAATTTCTCATAAGCTTGTTAAAAGCAGTTGGACTTTTTCTTTTAATGATACTGTCGGTGAACGCACTTGGGGCAACGGTTACAAAGTTGCGGGCGTGATTATCAACGGGCGTCCTGCCGAAGATTACGGCGGCGGAGTTTGTCAAGTCAGCTCGACGCTTTATAATGCGGTTTTGCTCGCGGGACTTACTCCGACGGAAAGAACGCCACATTTTTATCAATCGACTTACGTTGCGCCCGGCAGAGATGCAACCGTTGCGGACGGCTACCTTGATTTTAAATTCCGCAACGATCTTCCGCACAATGTTTATCTCATCGCCGAAGCTTACGGCTCGACTTTAAGCGTTTACGTTCTCGGCACAAAATCTGATCTCGGCGGCGCGGATATTGCCATTGAACGCGAAGGTTCCGATATGTCGCCGTCGATTTATCGCGTGTGGTACAGCGGCAATGAAGTTATCAAGAGCGAATTTCTTCATACCGACGTTTACGAAACACCCAAGCCAAGACTGGAGCAACCGAGACAAGATTAGGTGATAGCTTATAGCTTATAGCTTATAGCTGATAGGTTATAGCTTATAGAAAAAAACCTATAACCTAACACCTATAACCTATAACCTAAAATGGAGTGATTGTTTTGAATAAAAAAATCGCCGTTGCAATGAGCGGAGGTGTTGACAGCTCTTTGACAGCGGCTCTTTTGTTGCAAAAAAATTTTGAAGTCATCGGCGTGACAATGCTCCTTAACAACGACGAAAAAAATATTTCAGACGCAAAAAATGTTTGTGATCATTTGGACATAAAACATTACGTCGCCGACTTCAGAGAAATTTTCCGCGCAGAAGTTGAAAATTATTTTGTCGAAGAATATCTGCGCGGGCGCACGCCCAATCCCTGCGTCCGTTGCAACAGAGAAATAAAATTCGGTACGTTGTTCGATTTTGCAGAAAAACTTGGCGCAGATTTTTTGGCAACGGGACATTATGCGCGAGTTGTTTTTGAGGACGAGCGATTTAAATTAAAAAAAGCCGTCGACATCAAAAAGGATCAATCTTATGTCCTTTACAATTTGACGGCAGAAAAATTGGCGAAAATTATTTTGCCGCTCGGAGAATTTTCTAAGGAACAGACGCGCTCCTTCGCCGAGAAATTAAATTTGCCCGTCGCGCACAAACCCGACAGCCAAGAAATTTGTTTCGTGCCGAATGACGATTACAAAAAATTTATTTTAAGCCGTGCTCCTTCCGCGCAGGCATTGACGGCGGGAGAAATTGTCGATTCGGACGGAAAAATTTTGGGCAAACATAACGGAGTGGCGAATTACACAATCGGGCAGAGAAAAGGTTTGGGCATTGCCGCGCCGCAACCGCTTTACGTCACGCGCCTTGACGTTGAAAATAAAAAAGTCGTCGTCGATACCGGCGACAAACTTTTTACAAAAATTTTGACGGCAAGTAATGTTCATTGGATTTACAAGCCGCAACTTCCGAAAAATTTTCAAGCCAAAATTCGCTACGGTTCAAGATTTGCCGAGTGTTTGGTTTCGGAAGAAGAAAATTTTTTGCGAGTAGAATTTTCCGAGCCGCAACGCGCCGTTACGCCCGGTCAATCGATAGTTTTTTATGACGGCGAAGAAGTTTTGGGCGGAGCCGTGATTAATTAGGAATTATGAATTAGGAATTAGGAATGAAAAGCCTAACACCTATAACCTATAACCTAAAACCTATAACCTATCAGCTAAAGTTTTGCGTTCAAAGTTTTGCCGATCTCCTTCAAACATTTTTGAAAAGCTCCGCGACGGGCGCGCAAGTCACTGCCCTTTGAAGTATCTTCTTCATTCGCCGACAAAACGTCAAGGACATCTGTTTTTGTGCAAATGTAAGCGTCGAGCTGAACCGAGACACGAACTTTTTCGCGATGCCCGGAGCTGTTGTGCTTGTCGACAACCGAATCCGAAACTATAAGGCAGATAATTTTGTCGCAGCCGCTCATGTTCGTGAAACTGATTAAGTCTTCTTTCTGCGGCATTTGCTCGCCGATAAAGCCGCGTTCCAACCAATATTTTTTGTAAAGAGTTTGCAAATCGTTTCCGTAAACAATTTTCGCGCCGCTCGACGGCTTAATTTCGTTCTTGACGGTTTTATAATAATCGCTCGTCTTGAATTCCGCGCCGCCGACAATCACGACTCCGACACTTTTAAAGCTCTGCGCCGCAAAAGCCGTGCCCGTCAAAACAAAAAATATCGCCGCCGCCATAAAAAAAATTTTCTTCATGATTTCCAATCTCCCTAAGTTTTTTTCAAAGTTGTTTCGTCGATAAGTTCGCCGTTCGGCAAAAAACATTTGACCGTTAAAGTTTCGTCATAAACTTCAATCGTCAAATAATTATCCGTTTCGGGTTGCGGCGCAACAAATTTATCGAGCACATGATCAATCCAAAGCCCGTTGTATCGAACATTGCCGCTTAAGCCCGTCAAAATGTAAAGCGTTCCTTTTTCATCCGCATGAAAATTTTTCAATCGCCCGCGATTTCTGCAGGTGTGCAAATGCGCCGTGAAAACCGCGTCAACGCCGAGCGCGTCAAACTCCGGCATAAAAATTTCTCCAACCTCCGAAAATCCTTCCTGCCTGTCGGGTCGCCCGTTGATTCGATATTGCAAAACGTCTTTGTGCATAAAAATAATTTTCCAAACCTTGTCGGTCTCCGCCAAATCTGCGCGGAGCCAATTTTTTTGCGCCGCAATAATTTCTCTGTTCAATTCGTCCCATTGAGTATCCAAAACCGCGAAATGCGCCGCGCCGCAGTCAAACGAATAAAATCGCCGCGAAAAGTTTTCAACGCCGTTATCGGGAGTCGCAAAATAATTTAAATATGCAACGGGCTGGCGAATTGTCCACTCCCGCGAATAAGTTTCGTGATTGCCCATGACGGGCGCGAAAGGAATTTTCGGTAAAAAATTTTCAACCTGCGCCATCCAATCTTCCCATTGAACGCTGTCCTCGCCGTTGTCGACGATATCTCCGACATTGACGAAAAATTTTGCGTCAGGATTTTGGGCGAAAGCAAATCGCGCCACTTCGCCCCAAGTGTCGTAACCGCCGCCGCATTGCGAATCGGGAAAAATTATCGCCTTAAAATTTTCTTCGGAAAAAATTTCTGTCTCGTACCAATCGCTCGTCGCGTCGCCGTCAACAATTCGATATTCTTCGCCCGATTCAATCTGCGCGGTGTATTGGAAATTTTTTTTGCCGTCGTCCGTGAAACTCGAATCTATTGCGGGAAAAATTTTTGTGTCGCCGTTGATTTTGACTTCAACGACGGGATTTTTAAGCGGCTCTTCGACTTGCCACATGATACAGCGCGAAGTGGAAATGTCTTTCGTGATAATTTGTCGGAGAAATTTTATCGGCAAAATTTTTTTATCGGAAAATTTTTCGACGCCGCAACCCGTCAACAAACTTACCGCACCAATCGCCGCAATTTTTACGAATTGTCGCCTGTTCAAATCGTGTGCCTCATCAAAATTTCAAATGCCGCGTCCGCCGTCTGAAATTTTATTTCCGACCGCGTGCCTTTGAAATGAAATTCTTTTGCCTCCGAAAAATCTTCGCCGACAATCGCGATAAAAACCGTGCCGACAGCTTTTCCCTCGCTCGTCGAAGGTCCCGCAACGCCCGTTGTACTCAAGCCGATTGTTGCAGAAAAAATTTCTCGGACATTTTTTGCCATCTCCAAAGCCGTCTGCGAACTCACTGCCCCGAATTTTTCCAGCGTCTCGGCTTTGACATGCAAAATTTTATTTTTTATCTCGTTGTTGTAGGCAACGACGCCGCCTTTGAAATAATTCGACGCGCCCGCAAAATCGGTTAAACGGCTCGCCAAAAGTCCTCCCGTGCAACTTTCGGCTGTCGCGATTGTAAAATTTTCCATTCAATCAATCCTTTCAGCGGCAATGTCATAGACGAAACCCGCCAAAACTTTTACGCGAACAATATCGCCCGCCTTACTGCGCCCGTCGTTTTCAATGTAAATTATGCCGTCAACTTCGGGCGCGTCGCGATAAGATCTCCCCGCCACAACTTCGGGAACTTCTTCATCACGATTTTCTATCAAGACTTCCAATTCCCGCCCTTCAAGCGATTCATTTATTTCCTGCGAAATCAAACTCTGCAAACTCATCAATTCGTGATAACGCTCCTGCATAACTTCTTCCGAAATTTGATCGGGCAAATCGTAAGCCGCCGTATCTTCTTCGCGAGAATAAGTAAAAATTCCAACCTTGTCCAATCTTTGTTCCTGCAAAAAATTTTTCAGCTCCCAAAAATCTTTTTCGGTCTCGCCGGGAAAACCGACTATGAAAGTTGAACGAATTGCGACGTTCGGAATTTTTTCGCGAATTTTTTTCAGCAAAGCCTCTATCGATTCGCGATTGTCGGGACGATTCATCAGCTTTAAAATTTTGTCGCTTGCATGTTGAAGGGGCAAATCGACATACTTGCAAATTTTTTCTTCGGCGGCGATTAAATCAATCAGCTCGTCGGAAAATCTGCGCGGATAAGCGTAGAGAATTCTTATCCAACGAATTTTTTCAACCTTGACGAGCTCGCGAAGAAGTTCAACAAGTTGCGGCTTGCCGTAAAGATCAATTCCGTAAGCCGTCGTGTCCTGCGCGATTAAATTTATTTCCTTGACGCCCTGCTCCGAAAGTTTTTCGACTTCAGATTTTATATCTTCAATAGGTCTGGAAATTTGCCGCCCGCGAATCAGCGGAATTGAACAAAACGAACAGCGATTGTTGCAACCCTCCGAAATTTTTACGTAAGCGGTATAATCAGGCGTAGTGCGCAGGCGCGGAGTTTTGGCGTCATAAATAATTTCTTTTTCGCCGAGCAAAATCACGCGCCGCCCCGACAAAGTTTCTTCAATCGCCTCCAGGATTCTGTTCCATGCGCCCGTGCCGATAATCGCATTGACTTCGGGCATTTCGTCCAAAAGATTTTTTTTATAAAGCTGACCGAGACAACCCGCCACAATCAGCGAACGACATTTGCCGCTTTTATACTCCGCCAAATTTAAAATTGTCGTGATGGATTCTTCTTTCGCCGAAAGAATGAAGGCGCAAGTGTTGACGATTAAAATATCCGCGTCGGCAGGATTTGCCGTCAAATCGATTCCATGTTTTTGCATAATGCCGAGCATAACTTCAGTATCAATCAAATTTTTTGCACAGCCCAAACTTACAAAGCCTGCTTTCAAAATTATTCCTCCTTAGGAACCAAGAATTAGGAACTAGGGAAAAGCAAATGTGAGAGAAGACACGGGCGCACATGGACGTGCGCCCGCCCGCGTCTGCCGCAGGAAGCGGCGTAGCGGGGTGAACGCCCTTTCTTTTTGCAATTCATAATGCGTAATGAAAAAGATTTACAGCGGTTGGCGAAAGAACGGGCGCACAGGGATGTGCGCCCGCCGGCAACGAAAACAGGATGTTTTCT
>ERZ842401.2136-NODE-2136-length-26841-cov-43.391212_pt1 | contig 26841 bp, 11 predicted proteins | sample MGYA00521270_ERZ842401 | MGnify/ENA primary metagenome ERZ842401 (study PRJEB31892, sample SAMEA3878208) | bioreactor metagenome | biome: Moose rumen | place: Sweden | collected 2011-10 | study: EMG produced TPA metagenomics assembly of the PRJEB12797 data set... | reverse complement strand
GTGCCCGACGACGTAACGCTGATGTGGTGCGACGACAACTATGGCTACATGACCCGTCTCTCGGATGCCGAGCAACAGCAACGGCAGGGCGGTGGCGGCGTCTACTACCACCTCAGCTACTGGGGTCGTCCGCACGACTATATGTGGCTCACCACTACGCAGCCGGGCCTCGTCTACAGCGAGATGAAGGCTGCCTACGACCATAACTGCCGCAAGCTGTGGATAGTGAACGTACACGACCCGAAGGTGGCTGCCTACGACCTGGAGTTCTTCCTCGACATGGCGTGGAACATCAACAGCATACAGCCACAGACCATCAGCAACCACCTGGAGCGCTGGCTCTGCACTCAGTTTGGTGAGCAGGTGGGCAAGCAGGTCTTCCCCGCTATGAAGGAGTTCTACCGTCTGTGCGGCATTCGCAAGCCCGAGTTCATGGGCTGGACGCAGGTGGAGCTGGACAAGAAGGTCTATCCACGTGGCCGCTCGCAGGTCATCGACACGGAGTTCACCAACGAATTCGATGGTGAGCTGCGACGTTATCTTAATCATTACGAGCACATCTGCTTGATTGTTGAAGAGTCAGAGAAACTGGTACGCTCCGAGCTGAAGGATGCTTTCTTTGCGCACATCAAATATCCCGTACTTGCATCACGCGCCATGGCGGTGAAGATGCTTGAGGCGCAGGAAGCCCGCTCGAAGTATATGGGTCAGACCGATCGTGCCATGGAAGGCCGACAGGCCTACATGATGCGAGCTGCGGCGCGCTCCATGCAGGCCTACCGCGAAATACAACGACTCACCGACTACTATAACGACAGTCTCGCCAACGGCAAGTGGAAAGGTATCATGAACATGATGCCGCGCGACCTCTATGTGTTCTATCCACCCATGCTGCCTTACATGCCACCTGCCGACTATCAGCCCGGTTATGGCGACTATCTCACCCATCCTGCCCTGCCGACAGATGCCATTGCCAGAAACGCCTATAAGTACCAGTCAGCAACAGGAAGCGTACAGCCCATACAGATGCTCGGCCACTCGATGAATGCCGTCGCCATTCCCAAGGGCAGCACCCTAACATACGAGTTCAACACTGACAAGGAGGGCGATGCCATGCTCTACACCGCCATGATTCCCACGCAGCCCAACGACCGTGGCGACCTGCGCTACTCCGTGCAGATAGACAACCAGCAGCCCGTGGTCATTTCGCTGAAAGAGAAGTACCGCTCGGACTTCTGGAAGAAGAGCGTGCTTCGTGGTCAGGCGCTGAAGGAAACACCTGTTAAGGTATCGAAAGGCCGTCACACGCTCACCATCAAGGCATTGGACGACCACATCATCGCCGACCAGTGGATGCTCGACTTCAAACCCGCCCGTAAGTTCTATGTGATTCCTGCCAAGTAACATGAAACGAACAGCATTCCTTTTATTGTTTGCTTTGCTCTGCGTGGCAGGCCAGGCTGACATTGTTGATGCCTTTCGCTCGGCTCAGCCGCTCGACTCTGCCAAGAAAGGCATCTGGCCAGTGACCGACCGCGCAATGATGCGCTCGCTGAACGGCACATGGCAGCTGAAGGTCATCAAGGGCGTCACCAAGGACCAGTCGGTGCCAGCCGCCGACGCCTCGTGGGGCACCATCCCCGTGCCGGGCTGTTGGGAACCGCACGGGTTCTGCAAGCCCAAGTACGACTATCCCGACTCGCTTACGGGCTACTATTGCACCGAGTTCAGCGTACCACGTGAGTGGAAGGGCCAGCGCATCGTGCTGCGTTTCGACGGCGTGCTGCGTGGCTACGACCTGTGGATCAACGACCAGTTGGCAGGCACATGGGAGTCGGCCTACAACACTTGCCTCTTCGACATTACACCTTATTTAAATAAGAAGGGCCCGCAGCAGCTGGCCATGCGCGTCTACTCCCACTTCAAGGGCTACGAGTTCGACTGCTTCGATGACTGGGCCACAATGGGCATCTTCCGCGACGTCACCCTCTTTGCCGTGCCTGAGACCCACCTGAGCGACCTCACCGTGACCACACGGATGAACGGCGAGGTGATGGTGAAAACAGCGGTGGCCAATGCCACGAAACATACCACCACCAGCTATGAAATCCTTGACGCACAAGGAAAAGTCGTTTCAACAGGCGGGCACATCCCCAATCCCCATCTCTGGACAGCCGAGACACCTTATTTATATACGTTGCGCGTGTATGTGAAGGAGAAGAACAAGACATTGCAAACCTTTACACAGAAGATTGGCATTAAGGAGTGGAGCATCGAGGGCCGCTCGGACTCGCCGCTTGACTCTGTCAAGAACGTGCTGAAGCTGAACGGACAGCCCATCAAGCTGCGCGGCGTCAACGCCCACAGCACCGACCCGCAGACCGTGAAGGTCATTTCCGACGACCTTACCCTCAAGGACATGCACATGATGAAGGAGGCTTCTGTCAACTACATGCGCCTGTCGCACTACCCCCGCGAGCCCCGCTTCTACGAGCTGGCCGACTCCCTGGGCTTCTACCTTGTCAGCGAGGTGCCCTTCGGCTATGGCGACAAGCACCTGTCGAGCCGCAAGTATCAAGACATACTGATGACGCGCGCCAATGCCACCGTGCGCCGCGACAAGAACCACCCGTCGGTGCTCGTGTGGAGCGTGGGCAACGAGAACCCGCTGCCGCAGACCTGCGTCGAGGTGGGCGACTATGTGCAGCAGCTCGACCCTTCGCGCCCCTATTGCTTCCCTCAGGTGGGCAGCTATTTTCGCCGGTTCTGGGAGAATCAGAAGGAGGACGACAAGGCCGCCGGCAAGCATCCCTTCCCCTCGAAGGCTCCCATCTATGCCCCTCACTATCCCAACACCAGCCAGATGGGTGGCTTCTATCAGCACCTTGACCGTCCCGTCATCTTCACCGAGTACTGCCACACGCTGGGCACGTCGTTCGAAGACCACGACCGCCAGTGGGAGATCATTGAGCGCACGCCCGGCATTGCCGGTGGCTCCGTGTGGGAGTGGGCCGACCAGGGAATGCCGTTTAACGTTGAACGTTTAACGTTGAACGTTGAACGACAATACTCCGACAGCGCGACAAACGTTCAACGTCAATACTCTGACAGCGCAGCAAACGTTCAACGTTCATACGGCTATGAAGAGCGTGTGTTTACATCGCCTGATGGCGGCTTCGAGATGTACGGTAACAAAGGCACCGACGGTCTGGTTTATGCCGACCGCACGCCGCTGCCCAACTACTACGAGCTGCAGCGCAACTATGCCCGTGCTTTTGTGTACATGGAGAAAGGCATGGCTGCCTATGACCGGGTGACGGTCTATCAGCCCGATGACCGCTTCCCCGTCGTTGGCGAACCGAAAGACCAGGTCTACCTTCGGATAACCAACCGCTACGACTTCCTCAACCTGCACGACAACGTCTTCTTCCACTGGGCGCTGACGGCCGACCGCGACACCATTGCGCGCGGCACCTTCACGCCAGGCTGCGAGCCACACAGTTCGGTCGTCTGTGGACTTCGCATTCCTGAGACCTCGCCACAGGCATTCACCATCGTCCACTATGACATCGAAGACAAGGACGGCCACACCTTCCTGCACCAGAGCTTCGTGCTCAACAAGCCCGAACAGCACTGGACGGGCAATGGCGACCCCTTGTCGCTGGTGCAGCAAGGCCCGCTGGTGCGTGCCGGTCGCAAGCCTACGCTGGCCGAACGTATCAAGCAGGAAGGTCGCCTGCCGGAGAAGTACCTGTTGCCTGTGGACAACGACCAAGTGAAGGCCGACATCATCAGCGAGCCCCTGTCCGATAGTGGCCGCGACATCACCTTCACCCTGACACCCGACACGGCCGATGTGTTCCGTGCCGAACTGGGGCTGGCCTGGCTCCTCGACCCGTCCATCGACCGTGTGCAGTGGATAGGCCAAGGCCCCTTCGCTTCCTATCCGGGCCGCCATCAAGCCTGTCGTTATGGCTTCTGGGCCAAGCACAAGGACGACCTCTACTTCGAGGGCAATCACAGTGGCGTCGATGCCGCCCTGCTCACCGACAAGGACGGCAACGGCCTGCTCATTACGGGCGAAGGACTCGACCTCAACTTTGAGCAGACCGATCGCGGGCTGGTGCTCACCGTCAACGCCGCCGTCAGCGGTCTGGGACCCAAGTTCGCCAAGACAGCCTTCAACGGCTGGAAGCCCGGCGATGGTCTCGTCAGTGCTTCGTTCAGGATCTATCGCGTACAGGCAGGCTCCTTGCCCCGCCTGTTCCTGCCTGCTGCCGATGTTCCTGCGCCCTTCCATCCCTTTACAACGCAGTACGACACCTACCTGATGCGATATTCGGATATCAGAGCAGCCGACCACCACAGCTTGCGGCAGTCGTTCCTCACACCGCCCGACAGCATCCGCGTGGGGTGCTACTACTACTGGGTCAACGAGTGCGTCGACCCCAAGGGTGTCGTGGCCGACTTGCAGTGGATGAAGCAGAACGGCATCACGCTGGCCTTCCTTGCCACCGACATACGCAATCGCGACCGCTTCGACAACCCCTGGGAGGGCCAGACATTCGGCAAGAACAAGTTTCAGAGCCGGCTGTGGTGGAAGAACCTGCGTACCGCCCTGAAGACTGCTGGCGAGCTGGACATCGAGATGGGGCTGTTCAACTGTCCCGGCTGGAGCCAGTCGGGCGGCCCCTGGGTGAAGCCAGAGGAGGCTATGCGCAACTGGACCCCCACCAGCATAGAGGTGTGCAAGACCACACGGGGCGACGATGTGGTCAACGGCCCCTGCTCGCCCGAGGCCGAGGGCCTGGAGGTCGACAAACTGTCGAAGGCCCATGTGCAGAAGCACTTCGAGTCGTTCATCGGCGAGATTCTGCGCCGCATACCCCCAAAGGAGCGCCCCACGCTCACCACCGTTGTCGTGGACAGCTGGGAGCGCGGCAAGCAGAACTACACCGACTCCATCTACCAGCGTTTCCGTCAGCGTTTTGGCTACGAACTCAACTATAATGAAATCTCAGACCCCAAATCTCAAACCTCAAATCATCTGAATCAGCTCATCTCCGACATGGTGGCCAGCGAGTATATGGGCGGGCTTACCCGGAAAGCCCACGAGTATGGGCTGCGCACATGGTGCGAGCCATACGCTCACAGCCCCTTCCCCGGTAACGGCATCACATACGGCAGCGCTGCCGACGAGGTGGCAGCAGAGTTCTGGGTCAACGATACGAAATATCGCAATAAGGAGGTCGACGCCGCCCTTGGTGCCGCCCGCCGCAGTGGCAAGAACAGGGTGTGGGCCGAGAGCTTCACCGACGGGCGTTGGGGCAAGGATGCCAAGGACGACTGGAGCTTTGAGAAACTCAAGCCCATAGCCGACCGCTACTTCCATGCCGGCATCAACGCCACCATCCTGCATGTCATGATTTCGCAGCCGGGCGACCCGAGCCAGCCCCCCGTGCGCCCATGGTTCGGCACCTTCTTCGACCGCCGCAGCCAGCATGCCGCCGATCTGAAGCCGCTCGTCCAGTATCTGCGCCGCTGCAACTTCATGCTGCAGCTGGGCCGACCCTACAACGGCGCCACCGACCAGCGCATCATGGACGATGGCACCATCATCCGCTTCACCGACGACTCGCAGTTCCAAGTCACTTTCCCTGATGGCCTTCAGGAAACGTGGAATCCTTCGCCACTCGCTGACTGAAGTTTTCCCACTCCTCGTTTTGCAGGCTGTTTTGATCGCCAGTTTCTCAGGGGCAGACGCTCAATTTCAACGCTTTTGCGTTTTTGTGCTGCTGTCGCGCCTGCCCCTGCACGTAGTTGGGCATTTGTCCGCTGCGGGGGAAAGAAGAATTATTACGTGATTTCTCTGAAAATGCTTCCGTATGTCAGTATTAATTTGTATCTTTGCACGCAAATGATGAACAGATGAAGTTGCTGCTGCCAAAAATCTACCGAACCTTATCCTTGCGTATCAGCCAGAATGTAGTGTTTGCCATTGCCATACTTATGATTGTGGCACTGCTGCTGATGCTCTTCTACGCACGCAGGGCGGTGAAGCACGAGGCGCTGAACAAGGCCGAACAGACGCTGGCCGTCATTGTGCATAAGACCGACAACGTGCTGCTGAGCGTCGAAGTGGCAGCAGGCAACCTGTATAGTGAGCTGGGAAACCATCTTGGCGAGCCTGGTGTCATGGACGCCTATTGCGAGAGCCTGCTGAAGGCCAACCCCTACATTGAGGGTTGTGCCATAGCCTTCATACCTCATTATTATAAAGAGCGCGGCCAGTACTTTATGGCCTACGTGCGTCGTGCCGACTCGGCGCGGGTAGAGCACATCGGCTCGCCCGTGGTCATGCCCGAGACCTACGGCAACGTGCCCTACACCCGGCAGTCGTGGTTTGCCAAGCCACTGGCCACGGGGCTGCCCTGCTGGATAACGCCGCAGAAGTCAGCCGAGGCCGAGGCCGTCATCACCTTCAGCATACCTATCTACGACTCGCAGCGCCAACAGATGGTGGGCGTGCTGGGCGTGGACGTGTCGTTGCAGTTGCTGACGGATATTGTGCTCGAGAGCAAACCGTCGCCGAACTCGTATGCCACGCTCATAGGCAGCGACGGCACGTTCATAGTGCACCCCGACAGCGCCAAGCTGTTCAGGCAGGACGTGTTCGCCCAAACGCGCCGCAGCGACGTTGACCCCTCTGTGCGCGAGGCTGCACAGGCCATGGTGTCGGGACAGACGGGCTACAGGGAGTTCTGTCTGGACGGGCGGGACTGCTACGTGTTCTTCAAACCCTTCGTGCGTTCGGCATCGCCGCGCCGCCACATGGAGCACCTGGGCTGGAGCGTGGGCATTGTGTATCCTGAGGACGACATCTTCGGCGACTACAACAGCCTGCTTGTATATACGCTGGCCATCGCCTTGATCGGTCTTTTGCTGCTGATGGTGTTCTGCTACGGGTTTGTGCGCCGCAAGCTGCTGCCGCTCAGGCTGCTCACACAGTCGGTGCAGCGCATCAGCAAGGGCAACTACGACGAGCCGATACCCGACACCCGACAGCAGGACGAGGTGGGGCGGCTGCAGGAGAACTTCAGGCTGATGCAGCAGTCGCTGGCTGCCCACATGGGCAACCTGCAACAGCTGATGGCCCAGATAGAACAGCAGGGCAAGGTGCTTAGTGCTGCCTACGAACAGGCTCAGGAGGCCGACCGGCTGAAGACGGCCTTCCTGCACAACATGTCCGACCAGATGCTGACACCCGTACAGACTATAGAGAACAACGTAGACCTTCTTTGCGACCACTGCGAGGAGGACGACTATGAGAAGGCTGCCAGCCTGGTGGGCGAGATAAGGGAACAGGGACAGACTGTCACCGAGTTGCTGAACGACCTGCTGGTGGAATCGCAAAAGAACAGATAGGGGGGTGGGAGAGATGAAGAACCTGATACGACATATCCGACAGTCGCTCGCGCTGAAGCTCAGCGTGGGCATACTGCTGTTGTCTTTGCCCATCTTCATAGTGTCGCTGGGGGTGCTGTTCGGCCAGTCGCGCCGCATCATCAAGCACGAGGCGATGGAGCGGGCCGTCAGCGTGCTGTATGCCACCTCGCAGCGGCTCTGCCGATACCTGGACATTGTGGAGACGGCCACCAACGTCACGTCGCAGCTCGTGACAGAGCACTTCCGGCCCGACTCGCTGCTGAGCTATTCGCGACGTGTCGTCGAGGTGAATGGCGACATAGACGGCTGCTCCATCAGTGCTGTGCCCGACATGTTTGAGGAGTATGGCCGCCACTTCTCGGCCTATAGCATAAGGCACGGCGACAGCATCACTACCACCATAGAAGAGCCTTACGACTATTTCAACGACATTTGGTACAAGAAGCCCGTTGCGCTGGGTGAGGGCTGTTGGGTGGACTTCTACGACAACAGCGACACCCTGACGTTTACGCTTGATGGTGTCATAGCCTCATTCAGCAAGCCGCTCTACGACGGCGATGGACGGCTCTTGGGCGTCATCTCTACCGACTTGGCACTGCGCCACCTGTCTGCCGTCATCTCGGCTGAGAAGCCATATCCCAACTCCTACTTCGTGATGGTTGACGACGAGGGCTGTTTCTTCATTCATCCTGACACCACGAAGCTGTTTGCTGAAACCATCTTTACCGGGCGCAATCCCCGCGACAATGCCGATATCTACACGCTGGGCCACGAAATGACCAGTGGCGGCGAAGGCTCGATGCGGGTAAACATCGGGGGGCAGTACTGTCTGGTTTGCTATCGTCCGGTGCCCGGCACGCCGTGGAGCATGGCCTTGATAAGTCCTGACAGCGACATCTTGCAGGCTTACTATCGGCTGGCCTACCTCCTTGTGCCCCTACTCGTTGTCGGCGTGCTGCTCATTCTGCTGTTCAGCCGGGGGGCTGTAGCCGAAAGCATAAGGCCTCTGAACCGCCTGCTCTTGCAGTCGCAGCGCATTGCCGAGGGTCACCACGACGAGCCCATAGCCCACACCAAGCGACAGGACGCTGTGGGAACGCTGCAGAACAGCTTTGCCACCATGCAGCAATATCTGAACTTCCACGAGGGCAGCATACGCTATATGATGGAGCACAACCAGCATCGCAACGAGGAGTTGCAGCGCGCCAACCTGCAAGCCGAGGAGGCTGCGCGCCAGAAGGCCATCTTCATACAGAACATGACTCACCAGATACGCACGCCGCTGAACATAATCATGGGCTTTGCCGAGATAGCTGCTGCCAACTTGGGACAGCTACCAGAGGAGGAGAAACGCAGCATTGCGGGCATGATGAGCCACAACTCGAAGATGCTGAGCCGCATGGTGCTCATGCTCTTCGACAGCTCGGACACGGGCAACACCCTGGCCCTGGAGCTGAGCAGCCATAAGCAGGAGCTGGTGGCGTGCAACGAGGTGGCGCGCGAGGCTATAGGCTATACCAATCGTCACTTCCCCAGCATGCCCATCAGCCTGCACACTACTGTTGCCGACGACTATTGCATCTGTACCAACAGGCTCTATCTTATGCGGAGCCTGCGCGAACTGCTCTATAACGCCGCTAAATATTCTGACGGCAAGCATGTGGCATTCATAGTCACCACCACCGACGACACCGCGCGATTTGTCATCGAAGACACCGGCCCGGGAATTGCCACCGACTATCAGACGCAGATGTTCGAGCCTTTCACCAAGGTCGATGACCTTTCTGAGGGTCTCGGCTTGGGGTTGCCGTTGGCCAAGCGCCACATCGCCAACCTCGGGGGTACTGTTGTCCTCGATGCCGACTATCGCGACGGTTGCCGCTTTATCATCGACTTTCCATTAGCTTAGTGATGATTAAGCCTTTATTCCTCGGCGTCGATCTGGGGATAAAGGAAATCGTTGTAAGGGTATTTCTGCACGTGCAGTTCGCGCACCTTATTATATAAGATGGTGCGCAGTGTGTCTATGTTGTCTCGTTCGCGGGCAGAAATGAACACGCCCAGCCTTGACATCCACGTGCGTTGCAGCTCTTCGAGCGAAATGTTCTCGCGTGTGGGGGGCGTCAGGTCGTCCTCGTCCTGTGGTGTCCAGTGGTAGGCATCGATCTTGTTGAACACGAGTAGGGTGGGGGTGCTGGCACATCCCAGGTCGGCCAGTGTCTGCTCCACAACCTTTATCTGCTCCTCAAAGTCGGGATGGCTGATGTCTACCACATGCACCAGCAGGTCGGCCTCGCGAACCTCGTCGAGCGTGCTTTTGAACGACTCTACGAGGTCGGAGGGCAGCTTGCGGATGAACCCCACGGTGTCGGCCAGCAGGAAGGGCAGGTTGTCGATGGTCATCTTGCGCACAGTGGTGTCGAGCGTGGCGAAAAGCTTGTCCTCAGCGAAGACGTCGCTCTTGGCAAGCAGGTTCATCAGCGTCGATTTGCCCACGTTGGTATAGCCCACAAGGGCCACGCGGATAAGGCGCCCACGGTTCTTGCGTTGGGTGGTCTTCTGCTGGTCGATCTCGGCCAGTCGCTGCTTCAGCAGCGTGATGCGGTGCAGGATGATACGGCGGTCCATCTCTAACTGTGTCTCGCCGGGGCCGCGCAGTCCCACGGTGCCCTTGCCGCCACCACCGCCCGAGCCGCCGCCCTGACGCTCGAGGTGGGTCCACAGACGTTGCAGTCGTGGCAGCATGTAGCGGTGCTGGGCCAGCTCCACCTGTGCCTTGGCCTCGGCTGTCTGGGCGCGCATGGCAAAGATGTCGAGGATAAGGCTGGTGCGGTCGAGTATCTTCACCTTCAGCTCCTTCTCGATGTTGCGCATCTGCTTGGCAGTGAGCTCGTCGTCGAAGATAACCATGCCTATAGGCTCATCGTATTCGTCTTCGCACTTTTTTATGTACTCACGGATTTCCTGTAGCTTGCCGCTGCCAACATAGGTCACGGCACTGGGGCCGCCCACCTTCTGGGTGAAGCGCTTCACGGTCTTGGCGCCTGCCGTGGTGGCCAGGAACTCCAGCTCGTCAAGATATTCTTTGGTTTTAGCCTCATCCTGCTCGTGGGTGATAAGTCCTACGAGCACAGCCGTCTCAGTCTTTGCTTCGGAAATGACAAATTCTTTCATTCGTGGTTCTGTATAATTTGCTGCAAAAGTACTAAAAGTAGCTGAAATACGCAAGAAACCATCTGCTAAAATCGCCTCTATGTGCCTAACTCGCTGGTTGAAGTCTAAAAAATATGCTCGTAGTAGGTGGGTTTATCAGATAAAATGCGTATATTTGCAAACTGAAAACTAACGAAAACTAAGATGAGGCAGCTTTTCTTATTATTCATAGGTGTGCTGATGTCGTGTTCCACGGCGTCGGCGCAGGCCAACTACGACTACTCGAGTCTGTCAATGGAGTGTCTCAACCGCGGTGTGGTGGCTGTGCGTCAGGCCGACGGTGTGGCTGTGACGTGGCGCACGCTGAGGAGCGACCGCAAAGGCGAGCCGTTCGAAGTACTGCGCAACGGCAACAAGCTCACCACGAAGCCGCTCACTACGGGCGGCACATACTTCGTCGACCGTGAGCCACTTGATGGCCAGGATGCCGTCTACGAAGTGAGGGGCGGGGGCATGGACGGGCGGTTCACGCTGAAAGCCGATGCCCCTGTGGGCTATCTGCCAGTGAAGATAGAAAAGCCTGCCGACGGTTATACACCTGACGGTCGCCGCTACTCCTACTCGGCCAACGATGCCAGTGTGGGCGATGTGGATGGCGACGGACAGTATGAGCTGTTCCTGAAGTGGGAACCGTCGAATGCCAAGGACAATTCGATGGCTGGCTTCACGGGTTCGGTCATCATAGACTGCTACCGCCTTTCGGGCGAGCGTCTCTGGCGCATTGACCTCGGCAAGAACATACGTGCCGGTGCCCACTACACACAGTTCATAGTCTACGACTTTGACGGCGATGGCTGTGCTGAGCTGATGATGAAGACTGCCGATGGTACCACAGATGGCTTGGGGCGTGTGCTGGGCGATTCGCTGGCCGACTGGCGCGAAGGTGCCCGAGAGGCTCTGGCCCGCTTCGATGAGAACAAGGCCCGTGCCGAGCAAGAGCAGAAGGAGTGGGGGCAACGCCGTCGTGAGTGGGGACAGCAGCGACAAGGCGGTCAGCGCCAACAGCGGGGCAACCGTCAGGGGGCAGGGCGTCGACCAGGGCAAGCTACCAACCGGCTAGAGGGCCGCATACTGAGTGGCCCTGAATATATCACCGTGTTCGAAGGACTTACAGGCCGTGCTATCGACACCAAGCCCTATATCCCTGAGCGGGGCGACGTCGGCGCTTGGGGCGATGCCTATGGCAATCGTTCGGAGCGCTATTTGGCAGGTGTGGGATACTTCGGACAGCAGCGGGCTTCTGCATTCTTCTGTCGAGGCTACTATACCCGTACGGTCATTGCCGCATGGGACTTCGACGGCAAGGAGCTGAAGAACCGCTGGACGTTCGACACCAATCAGCCTGCTTGGAAAGCATACGCCGGGCAAGGTAACCACAACCTGCGCGTGGCCGACGTTGATGGCGATGGACTGGACGAGATAACCTACGGCTCGATGGCCGTAGACCACGACGGTCGCGGTCTCTACAACACAGGCTTCGGTCATGGCGATGCCATCCATCTGCTGGCCGATGCACAGACCAACCGCCTGTATATATGGGATTGCCACGAGAATAAACGTGACGGCAGCGATCTGCGTGACGCTGCCACGGGTAAGGTGGTGTTCCAGATAAAAAGCTCTGCCGACGTGGGCCGTGCCATGGCAGCCGACATAGACCCTACTAACCCGGGTATGGAGATGTGGAGCACCGACAGCCACGGCATTCGCGACATGATGGGCAACCTGGTGAAGCGTGGCAACGGCTCTGACGAAGACAACACCAAACTGGTCATCAAGGGCAAGTATCTGCCTGTCAACTATGGAATATGGTGGAATGGCGACTTGTTGCGCGAACTGCTTGACCACGAGACCGTATCGAAGTATAATTGGCAGACAGCGAGCGTCGACGTGGTACAGCGCTTCGAAGGCGTCACGTTCAACAACAGTACTAAGTCGAACCCTTGTCTGGCCGCCGACATACTGGGCGATTGGCGCGAGGAGGTTGTGGCTCGCGACCGCGAGTCGTCGGAGCTGCGCATATACGTCACGCCCATCGTCACCGACTACCGCATAGACTGTCTGATGCACGATGTGCCCTATCGTCTCTCGGTGGCCACGCAGAACGTTGGCTACAATCAGCCCTCAGAACCTGGCTATTACATAGGCCCCGACCGCACCGACTACCTGAAATAGTTAATTCAAAATAACCTAAAAACAGATACACACAATGAAAAAACTATTATTATCGTTCTTGCTGCTGGCCCCAGTGGCAATGCTGGCCAAAGAAACTAAAGTCTGTTCGCCTAATGGCAAACTCGTTGTAACCGTCAGCGACGGGGGAGGTCGCGTAAGCTATAGCGTGGCGTTAGACGGACGGCAGATGGTGCTGCCCTCGCAGCTGGGCTTCAAGGCCGACTTTGGCGACTTTACGCAAGGACTTTCCATAAAGAATGAGAACGAAGAGACTATCAGCAAAGGCTACGACATGTGGCAGACCAAACAGAAACACCACCTCTACGTGGCCAAGCAGCTGACACTCGACGTCGAGAATGCCAGACAGCAGAAAATGTCGGTAGTCTTCAGCGTTTCTGACAACGACGTGGCTTTCCGCTATCTCATTCCACGCCAGAAGAAGGATAATCCGAAGTGCGCCGTCATCAGCGAGGAGGCAACAGCCTTCCTGCTGCCTGATCAGACCACCACTTTTATCTGCCCGCAGATAGACCCGATGAAGGGATGGGAGCGCACTAAGCCCAGCTACGAGGAGGAGTACAAGGCCGACGCACCGATGGCGGTGAAGTCGCTGTTTGGACAGGGCTACACGTTCCCGTGCCTTTTCAGAATAGGTGTCCAAGGATGGGCGCTTATCAGCGAGACGGGTATAGGCAGCCAGTACTGCGGCTCTCACCTGAGCGACTTCAAGGCAGGCGAGGGCTATACCATCGCCTATCCACAGGCAGGCGAGAACAATGGATTCGGCTCTACGGGGGCTGCCATCTCGCTGCCTGGAGCAACACCCTGGCGCACCATCACCCTGGGCACATCGTTGAAACCCATCGTCGAGACCAACATTGCCTACGACGTGGTAGAACCCCTCTACGAGCCATCGGAAGAATACAAGGCCGGCCGCTACACATGGTCGTGGCTCATCTGGCAGGACAACAGCATCAACTGGAACGACCAGGTGCAATTCATCGACCTGGCAGGGAAGATGGGCTACGAGTACTGTCTGGTAGACGGGTGCTGGGACACGGAGATTGGCCGTGAACGCATGGCCGACCTCTCGGCATACGCCCAGAAGCAAGGCGTCAGCCTGCTGCTGTGGTACAATAGCAACGGTGCCTGGAACGATGCACCGCAGACACCGCGCAACCGCATGGCAAACAGCATTGTGCGCGACAAGGAGATGGCATGGCTGAAGAGCATTGGTGTGAAGGGCATAAAGGTAGACTTCTTTGCGGGCGACAAGCAGGAGACGATGAGGCTTTACGAAGACATTCTCTACGATGCCAACCGCTACGGTATACAGTGCATATTCCACGGCTGCACGCTGCCACGCGGATGGGAGCGTATGTACCCCAACTACGTGTCCAGCGAGGCCGTGCTGGCCAGCGAGAACGTCTACTTCAGCGACTACCATGCCAAGCAGGAGCCTTTCCAGCTGACCATGCACCCCTTCTGTCGCAATGCCGTTGCCACTATGGACTGGGGCGGCGTGATTATGAACAAATATATGAGCCGCGACAACAAGAGCCGCCATCAGCGCCAGACCACCGATGTCTTCGAGATTGCCACTGCCTTCACCAACCAGGCCGCCCTGCAATGTGTAGCCATGCAGCCTAACAATCTGGAGGAGCTGCCACAGATGGAACTCGACTTCCTGCGCCAGCTGCCTACTACGTGGGATGAGACCCGCTATGTCGACGGCTATCCTGGCCGCTATGTGGTGCTGGCCCGTCGCCACGGTTCGCAGTGGTATGTGGCTGGACTCAATGGAACCGACAAGGCCATGACACTCACTCTCAGCCTGCCCATGCTGCAGACTGGCAGCAAGATGAGCCTGCTCACCGACAAGGCCGACAAGAAGGGTAATGTGACTGGCGTGCAGACCGTTGACCTGAAGATTGACAAGAAGGGTCAAACCAAGGTGACGCTGCAACCCAGAGGCGGCATCGTGATATACTAAAGGGTTGAGGGTTGAGAGTTAAGAGTTGAGAGTCTTTCTGTACTTTGTTGGTGGCATGCCGATGATCTTTGTGAACAGACGCGAGAAGTAGAGGCTGTCTTCTATGCCCACCATGTAGCAAATCTTGTTAACAGCCAGGTCGGTAGACTCTAATAGCGAGCAGGCATGCTTCACCTTGAGACGGTTGAAATAGCTCAGGGGACTCATGCCTGTTTGCTGTTTGAACAGATGGCTGAAGTGGCTTGATGAGTAGCCCACATAGTTGAGCACGTCTTGCAGTGTGATGTGCTTCTCTACGTTCTCTTCCATATAGTGAATGGCCGCGTCGACAATGTTCAGGGTGCTGGTGTCGGTTTTCACCGCCTCACGATACTTTGCCAGATAGCGCATTGAGGCCAGGTAGTAGTGGAGCAATGACGAGGCATAGCGCAGCGACTCGAGGTCTTGTCCCTGTTCGAGCGTGAAGAATATCTCCTCGAAAATGTTGTTGCGATGTCCCACCCGCGAATTCACGGCAATGTTGATGGCTTGTGGCTTCAGCGAACCCTCGGCAAAGATGGCGGCATGAGGACCGCAGAAGTGTATCCAGTAGATGGTCCACTCGTCGCCTTCGTTGCAGCCGTAGCTGTGCGGATGACCGGCAGGCAGGATGAAGTACTGGTCCTTGCCCACGGCATACTGCTGCTGGTCAACGGTGTAGTAGCCGCTGCCCTCAACGCAGTAGATAAGCACGTACTGCCCGATGCCTTTCTCGCGGTTGCGATAGTGGTGGGTGGCATGCGGGTAGTAGCCAATGTCGGTGATGTAGAGGCTCGATGTCAGCGGGTCGTTCTCTTCCGTCTGGACTACCATCGGCGGCAGCACGATAGAGCGCTCGCCCATGAAACCATGCTTCTGTTTCTTCATTGTGCAGAGATATTGTTGTTTACCGCATGCAAAAATACAATATTTCTGCCACAATAACGCTTTTTTCTCAGGAAAAGTGAGGCAGTATGGTGCCGTGAACCGTATTGATGGCGCTCGGTATGCGTAATATAGTCCATTGTATTAGACAAAAATATCCATACGCTGAATGGCGAATTATTAGTACTTTTGCATCGAAATAACAATATACTACCAATAACTGACAAGATGAAACAGAATCAGTCGAAAGCGTTTATCTATTTTATTTGCCTTGTCTCGGCCATGGGCGGTCTGCTTTTTGGCTACGACTGGGTGGTGATAGGCGGTGCCAAGCCGTTCTACGAACTCTATTTTTCCATTAGCGACTCGCCCTTGATGCAGGGCGTGGCCATGACTACTGCGCTGGTGGGCTGCTTGGTGGGTGCTATGGTGGCTGGGGCTGCCGCCGACCGCTGGGGCCGCAAGCCCCTGCTTATGGTGTCGGCCGTGCTGTTCACAGTGTCGGCTGTGGCCACGGGTCTGTTCAACGATTTCACCTTATTTAATATAGCACGCTTCATCGGTGGCGTGGGCATCGGTGTGGCCTCGGCCTTAGCCCCGATGTATATCGCTGAGGTCAGCCCCGCTGAGATTCGCGGGCGTATGGTCAGCCTGAACCAAATGACCATCGTGCTGGGCATCCTTGGTGCGCAGATTGTGAACATGCTGCTGGCGCGCGACACCTCGGTGGTGGAGAACATGACGTGGAACGTGGAGTGGGGATGGCGCTGGATGTTCTGGGCCGAGACCTTGCCTGCCGCCCTGTTCCTTGTTATGAGCTTCTTCATTCCTGAGAGTCCGGTGTATCTGAAGATGAAAGCCTCCCCAAGCCCCTCCGAAGGAGGGGATGTTAAGATACTAACGACCTCTCGAGTAGCATTATCTAAACGAACATCCCCTCCTTTGGAGGGGCTTGGGGAGGCTCTCAATTCTCATTCTTCATCCTTCATCCTTCATCCTTCATTTAGAAAAGTCCTCATTCTCGGTCTGGTCATTGCGGTGTTCCAGCAGTGGTGCGGCACAAACGTTATCTTCAACTATGCACAGGAGATATTCGTGGGCGCAGGCTTCGATGTCGACGGCATGTTCATCAATATTGTCATCACAGGTATTGCCAATGTGGTGTTCACCTTTGTGGCCCTCTACACCATTGAGAAGTGGGGTCGCCGCACGCTGATGCTCATCGGTGCCGGCGGACTGGGACTCATCTACCTCATCCTGGGCACTTGCTACTTCATGCATTTAACGGGTGTGCTGATGGTGGCGCTGGTGGTGGCTGCCATCTCGGTCTATGCCATGACGCTGGGGCCTGTCACCTGGACGCTTCTGGCCGAGATATTCCCCAACCGTGTGCGTGGCGTGGCCATGGCAACGTGTACGTTTGCCCTGTGGGTGGGCTGCTGCACGCTGACCTTCTCGTTTCCCTCGATGAATGCAGCACTTGGCAGCAGCGGCACTTTCTGGATCTATTCGGCCATCTGCATCTGCGCCTTTGTGTTCCTGCTGCGCAACTGTCCTGAGACCAAGGGCAAGTCGCTCGAAGAACTTGAGAAAGAACTGATAAAAGGATAAATAATTCAGCAACTATGAAAAAGCTATTAATAAGCATGGCCATGCTGGCCATGGGCAGCCTTTGGGGCTTTGCCTCCGATTTCGGAAAAGAAGTGAAGTGGGACCGCCAGAGCCTCATCATCGACGGCCACCGCGTGTGCCCCGTCATGGGCGAGGTGCACTACTCGCGCATACCCGCCGACGAGTGGGCCGACGAGGTGAGGAAGATGAAGGAGGGTGGCGTCACCGTCATTGCCACCTACGTGTTCTGGAACCATGTAGAGGAGCAGGAAGGCATCTTCCGCTGGGACGGCCAGCGCGACCTGCGCCGCTTCCTTGAGATATGCAAGGAGCAGCAGCTGCCCGTGGTGCTGCGCATAGGCCCGTTCTGCCACGGCGAGGTGCGCAACGGCGGCATACCCGACTGGATGTTCCAGAAAGGCTGCAAGCTGCGCTCGCAGGACAAGACGTTCCTCAGTTATGCCGAGAAGCTCTACCGACAGATATACTCGCAGGTCATTGGTCTGCAGTGGAAGGACGGCGGTCCGCTCATGGCCTGCCAGTTCGACAACGAGTATCGTGGCAGCGGCGACTACCTCATGGTGCTGAAGAAGATAGCCCTGCAGATAGGCTTCGACCTGCCTTTCTACACCCGCACCGGCTGGCCCGAGCTCTCGAAGCCCGTGCCCTTCGGCGAGATGCTGCCCCTCTATGGCGACTATGCCGACGGCTTCTGGGACAAGGAGGTCACTGAGACCTGCGGCAACTACTATAAGGCGTTCAACTTCACAGCCTCGTTGGTATCGGGGGCTATCGGTACCGATATGATAGACTATAGTCAAACCTCAAACCCTAAATCTCAAACCTCAAACCTGCGCTATCCCTACTTCACCTGCGAGCTGGGGGGCGGCATGGCCACGGCCTATCACCGCCGTCCTTTCATCTATGCCGACGACTGCTACTCGCTGGCCATCGTCAAGCTGGGCAGCGGCTCTAACCTGCTGGGCTACTACATGTACCACGGAGGCACCAACCCCGCGAGCACCACGGGCATCACCCTCAACGAGAACCAGCGCACGCTGGGCACGGCCAACAACGACCTGCCCGTCATGACCTACGACTTCCAGGCGCCCCTCGGCGAGTTCGGCCAGACCTATCCGCAGTACTACCGCCTGCGCCCCCTGCATCTCTTCATGCACGACTACGCCGAGGTGCTGGCCCCGATGGAGGCTCAGTTCCCTGCCAAGCAGGACCTGAAGAAGGGCGAGGACGGCGAGCTGCGCTGGGCCACCCGCTCTGCTTCTTCTCTTTCGGGGAAGACGGGGGCCGAGTTAGGCTTCATCTTCGTCAACAACTATGAGCGCCTGCAGAACCTGTCGGCCAAGAAGAATGTCGAGTTGTCTTTGGGTGGCGTGAAGCTGCCTAAGCTCACCATCCCCGCCGGTTGCATGGCCATCTTCCCCGTGAACGTCGACGGCATCAGGTATGCCACGGCTCAGCTCGTGGCACGTCGCGACGGCAAGATCTACATGATGCAGGTGAAGGGCATCCCCACGACCATTGTCCTCGAGGGTGGCAAGGTGATGAAGAACGTGAAGCCCAAGGGTGCAGACACACCTATTTATAATAATATATACCTGCTGACACAGCAGGATGCCGAGCACCTGTTCTTAAATGAAGAATTAAGAATGAAGAATGAAGAATTTTTAGCTCGGCAGTCCGAAGAGAAAAGCCAACTTGCTACCACCACCTGTACGAAGGTGAAGGAGGCCGGCACGCTGCGCCAGATTGTGAAGGGCAAGGCGAAGGTGGCCGAGGCCCCGTCGGAAACCGACTGGGAGCAGGCCGCGGTCTATAAGATTACGGTTTCTGAGGAAGCCATCACCAAGTTCAGGCGTCTGCTCAGCATTGAGTATCAGGGCGACTGCGCCCGCCTCTATGCTGGCGGCAAGCTCATCGCCGACAACTTCCAGTATGGCCGTCCGTTCCTCTACGGCTTATGGCGTCTGCCTGAGGGCTGCACCGAGCTTGAGCTGCGCATCCTGCCCTGGCAGGCCGATGCTCCCATCTACCTGCCCCGCGAGGCCGATAAGACGCCGGGCGAAAGGGTGAAGACCGTGAGGATAACGAACCCGTGATGATCCGTGTTTTATGTGCTAAAGACTGCTAACCACTGCCTTGGAACCAATCTTAATTGCGCAATGAAAAGATATGTAGTGTTTCTGGTGCTGGTGCTTCTTGCTGTGTCCTTGCAGGCACAGGAGACTATTTCGCTCAACGGCCAGTGGCAGATGGGCGAAGGTAGGAAATATACTGCGACGGTTACCGTGCCGGGCATACACTCCGACCCGACGCGTATGAACTCCGACACGCTGTGGTATCGGCGTACGGTGACGCTGCCACGTGGCAAGTGGACGCACGCCACGCTCGAGCTAAAAGGCGCCCGCTTTGCGCCGGCAGTGTTTGTCGACGGTGTCGAGGTGTCGCGCAGCGGTGGCGGCATGGCTCCCACGTTCCATCTGCTGAAGGGCAGGCAGGTAAAGCCCGGCAAGACCATTACCATAGAGGTGGCGCTGACATCGCTACGAGAGCTGCCCAAGACCGATGCGTCGTACATTGCTGTGAGCGACCACTGGCGGTCGAACATCTCGTCATCGCTGTGGGACGATGTGCTGCTGCATGTGCATGGCGACGTAAGGATAGAGAAGGTGGTGCCTGCCGCTGACACGGAGAGAAAGAGGTTGGAACTGGGAATATTCGTTGAACCTGTGGATTCTTCGGGCTGGCACGGGGCCCGCCAATGCATTGTTGACATCAAGGACAAGGCGGGTAGACTACTGCTGACCCAACAGGCTGGCTGGCAGGAAGGCAAGAACACGCTGACGCTGAACTACGGCGGCATTCTTGAAGAATGGACACCTGAAACGCCCCGCCTTTACCAGATGACCGTCACCCTGAAGGAGGGCAAGAAGGTGGTGGAACGTGTGGAGCGCAAGCTGGGCATCAAGCAGTTTGAGATGCGTGGCAAGCAGTTCTACTTGAACGGTCGGCCCTACAAACTGCGTGGAGGCTCGTTCACGTGGCACCGCTGGATGCGCTCGCCCGAAGGTGTGCAGTTAGGTCACGACGGTAAGTGGTTCCGCGACCAGCTGGCCAGCCGCATGAAGAGCTACGGTGCCAACGAGATCAACTTCCACTTGGGCCTCGCCCCGACAAGCTATCTTGACGTGTGCGACTCGCTGGGCCTGCTGGTGCGCTATGAGTGGAGTTTCTTCCATGGCGTGCCAGCCACAGAGGAGAGCTGCCGCGAGCAGTACGCCCGTTGGCTGGCCTCATCGATGGAGCACCCCTGCGCGGCCTACTATTATCCCTACAACGAGACATCGGGCAAGGAGCTGGAAAAGGCGTGGCGAGCATTGGACGACGTGCTGAAAGACTATCCACGACTGGTCATGGCCCATCGCGACGTGATGCATCTGCACAAGTACTGGTGGAGCATTTTTGAAAACCTCGGCGTTTATTACGACAGCTACGAGCAGTTCGAGCAGACGGTGATGGCCGATGAGTTTGGTGGCAACTATATCGACAAGAACGGTGGCTACGGCGGCTATCCCTCGGTGGTGGAGTCGTTCCTGCGTTTCTGCGGTCGAAACAACACCAAGGAGCAGCGGCTCAAGCAGCAGGCCCTCTCTACGGGCAAGGTGGCCGAATACTGGCGGCGTACCGACGTAGCAGGCTGGACACCCTACACCATCGTTAGTAGTTATGAAGATGGAAATAGCTGGTTCCTTGGCGACATGCGTGAGGGCAACCCGATGCCCGTGTGGGATGCGATGGCCGCAGGCTGGTCGCCACAGGCCGTGAGCATGGACCTCTGGGACGTGAACTTCGTGCCCCGGCAGGTGATCGCTATCCCCCTGCATTTCTTCAACGACCTCGACGAGGACAAGCCGATGCAGGCTCGCATCAGCGTGGTTGACACGCAGGGCCGCACCGTCTCAGAACAGAGTGTGGAACAGCCTGTGAAGGCTTTCTCACACCTTATTAATAATATAGAGGTGACGATGCCAGCCGAGACGGGCTGCTACACCATCAAGGCCGAACTACTGAACCGTCCCTCGTGGGTCACTCGTCCCGTGGTGTCAGCCTGGGACGTGCACGTATTCCGCGCCACCATGCCCACCAATGTCAGTAAGGCACGCATCTATACACCTGTTGATGAGACCGAACTGAGAGCTATGCTTGCTCAGCAGGGCCTGGTTATCAGCGAAAAACTGGAACAAGCTGACGTAATCCTGCTCTCGGCCCCTTCATGGAACCATATTACAAAGGGCGACAGCACCGTTAACCGGCTCATTGAGCAGGCTATCAACCGCGGCACCAGTGTCGTGATGCTCGACGTGGGGCCACAGTCTTTAGGAAAAGGCTATCCCGTTGAAGGCCAGAGCCTGAAGAGCCTGCTCAACCCGCCGTCGGTCAGCAATCCCCGTTTGCAGGACTACCGCCTTTTCGGTAGCATCATCTTCCACTTCAAGGAGGCGGCCGAGGCCGAGACCAACCTGTTTCCCGACATCAAGAACAACTCGTTGTGGCAACGATTGCCAGCTGACTACCGTGGCATGTGGAACGGACTGCGTGGCGACCTCGTCGTGCCTGCTTGTGAGATGGAGGTGCAGGGCGTGAATGCCGACCTCTTCTTAGAGCAGTGGGTGGCCCGTGGTGCTGACGAGGGCATCCTAAAGAGCGGCCAGCCCTATTATGCCTACGAGTTACACGGCTACTATGACTTCTCCACAAAAGACGATGACAGTGAGGCAAAGGCACGGCTGAAAGCCTCGGTGATGCAGAAGATAGAAGATGCCCCCTCACTGGCTGTCTTCATCAATCCCAACATCCCCATCAAGCAGATCGACCTTGCCGCTGGCTACATGAACGCCAATGTGGGCATGGCCGAGAGCATGCAGCGCATGGCCAACGCGGGCAAGAACCTGACGAAGGTGCCCGTCATCAGCATCCAGTTCGGCTGGGGTAAGGGCAATCTGCTCGTCTCGCAGCTGCTCACCGCTGGTCATCTGGCCGACATCGATAAAACAGGTAAACCTTTCGACCGTCGCTACGACGAGACCGCCGTGCAGATGGTGCTCAACATGATAGAACAAGTGATTGACAATAAGTAAAAACTACAAAACTACTATGAATAAGCTAATCCTACTCTCTGCCTTTGTAGCACTGACCATGAGTGCCGAGGCTGAGAAGAAAGAAATGGTGTTGTCGCAGTCGTTCGAGTTGCGCTACGTTACCGGTGACGCCCGTGCCAATGGCGAGACCGACTACAAAGGTGCTACGGAGTGGATGACCACCGAACAGCGCATCGAGTACCTCTCGCACTGGCAGCAGTATGCCTCGAAGTATTTCGACGACCAAGCGCTGGCCCAGCAGGTGGTGACTAACGACGAGGTGGCTGATGCTATGAAGCGCCTGAAGCCGCAGCCCCTGCCCAGCGTGAGGCAGAAGGTGGTGCTGGATGAGTGGCGGTGGGCTCCGTCCACCTCTCATCACCAGCCACCCGCCTCTCAATATCGTTTTGACAAGCAGACCTACAACTTGCGCTTGGAGTGCAGTCTCAGCGGCAGTGGCTCGCTGAAACTCATGGACGGAGAAACGGTGGTCTGCGAGTATCGCAATGACGGCAAGCCGCACCACGCCGTCTTCGAGATAGACTTGCAGGAGCGTCGCTACAACTTGCTGCTCGACGGCAAGAAGACTGTCGACTTCCAGCCCCTCCTCACGAAGAGCGGCGGTATCGACGGCCTCGTGCTCAGCGGTAGTGCTGCCGCTGGTAGTGTGGTCGACGGTTTCCCCGTCGAAAGCATCTGGGGCCTCGGCTATACGAAGACCACCGACACCAAGCGCCTGAACCAGCCCCTCTTCGCCAAGACCTTCCTCGACGTGAGCTCGAAGCAGCCCATGAACACCGACGGCTGGCAGCGGCCCGACTACGATGACTCGCAATGGGAGACCTGTACCATGCCCAAGAACCACGGCACCGAGCGCCACGAGGGCGAGGCCCTGCTGCTGCGCCGTTGGGTGGACGTAAAGGACTTCGAGAAAGCCTACTTCGAGTTGGAGTCGCTTTTCCCCAGCGGCGAGCTGTGGGTGAACGGCAAAGTGGTCGAAGTCCTGCACGACGGTCACCGCAAGATCGTCGACATCACCAAGTACCTGAAGCCCAACGCCCGTAACCTCCTCGCCCTGAAGATTGACCCCTTCCACGCCAATTTCAAGCAGATGATGCACCACTGTCCCACCGACCCCAACATCGGGTGGTTCGCAGGGCGCAGCTACCTGCATCTGACGAAGGCGACGCACATCACGGATGTATATAGCCTCACCCCCGGCCCCTCTCCCGAGGATAGGGGAGCAGTTAGTTCTGCTGAAGTCCAAGTTACCGTCTGCAATTCTTCCTACACCTTCTACCGCGGTCAGCTGCAAGTGCTCCTGAAAGAATGGTTCCCCACAGAGGGCGCGGAGTTTGTGGCTGACTCGATGCAGATAGAGATGGAGCCGCAGCAGACCAAGACCTTCAAGCTGCGCTTCAAGGTGAACGGTCTGAAGCTCTGGTCGGTCTATAAGCCACAGCTCTACCAAGTGCGTGCCCTGCTCATCAACAGCGAGAGCGGACGAAAAACCGAGACCTTCTCTGCCGTCGACGGCGACCTGGCCCGCACCCGCGAGCTGTATATCGATAAACTAACGGACGATTATTTAGTGACTACCGGTTTCCGCACCATCGAGCAGGATGGCGGCACCTTCCGCATCAACGGACGGCCCGAGTTGCTTCGTGCTCCGCTCTACTTCGGCCAGCGGTTCCCCTTAGAGCGCGACGCGCTGGACCTACTCTGTCCCCGCTCGGAAGACATCATGAAGGAACTGCTTGCCGTGAAGAAGATGAACGGCAACGGCATGCGCATGTCGGCCCACTGGAGCGATGACAACCCGCAGGACGGCACCAACGACCCGCGCTTCACCGAGATGGCCGACCAGCTGGGACTCATGTTCATCTGGCAGACATCGTCATGGATTCGCCTGCGCTCGCCGCTCGTGGCCGACTTCGAGGGCATGGCCTGTGACGTGCGACAGCTGCGCAATGCGCCGAGCATCGTCATCTGGCAACCATCGAACCACCCCTCGCTCACAGACTGGAAGTCAGCCATGACCTACTGGCACAAGGTCTACGACGCCATCTATCCCAACGACACCACGCGCCTCATCACACCCACCGCCGACTTCCGCCACACGCGCGTGTATAATGATGATGGCACGCGCGACAACAAACGCCAGCCTGTCAGCTACTGCGACCCTGTGTGGACGGCAAACCGCATCAGCCGCGGCTCCATGGACTATCCCACGGGCTTCGGACAGGAATGGGAGTACCTGCGCCGCTGGCCTGTGCCCCACAAGTGGCCGGGCAATGCCGACATCGTCAGCTTCCTGAACTCAAAGGACCGTGCCTACTTCAACTTCGAGCAGGAGGAAACTATCGGCCAGATGAACTGGGACTTATTCAAAGGCTCGCCCGTCTACAAATATCACAGCTACGAGTGGGACTACGACGAAGGCTCCATAGGCCGACGCCTCACCAGCGACGAGTGGCGCGAGAGCCAGGCCTGGCAAGCCTTCTCTGCCTACGAGTGCATCCGCAAGATGCGATGGTTAGACTACGACGGACTGTCCTGGTGCTGCCTATGGGGCGGGGCCAACATGGGCACCTACCAGAAACCGCTCATCGATGCCCTCGGCCACAAGAAGCTCGCTTGGTATGCCCACCGCATGGGCTTCCAGCAGGTGCTCGCCGGCTCCAAGGATGTAGACATGGTCTATGGCCCCGATGACAAACCGCAGTTGGTGGTTATGAACCTGGGCGATGAACAGCGCGTCGACGTGATAGTCACCGTAAAGAACGACAAGGGAAAGCAGGTCTACCGCCAGAAGTTCGCCAATGTGGTGCTGCCTCCTGGCAGAACGGCCACCGACACAGGGCGGCTGTTGCTGCCCACTCTGCCCGACGGCTACTACTTCTTTGACTATCAGGTCGTCTCCAAATAGCAAAGGGAAGCAGTTTGCAGTTAGTCTGAATGCTTCGGACTGGCAGTTTGAACGCTTCGGACTCACAGTTTGTTGCTTTCGGACTCTCACTTTTCCCATTCAATCACATAGATAAGACTACCTTATTATATGGTTTAAACGGCATTAATATACGGTTTAAACGGCATTAATATACGGTTTAAACGGCCTGATTCATTTCCAGTGTGCCTTTTTTCTGCTGTCTGCCCTTGGTTATGCTGGGTGCCGCAGAATGTAAGAGGGAACTTGCGCTATGGTCGGAATATTGTCTATATAGTGCAGAGCTTTTGTCTATGTGACGGTTGCAGGAAAGTGAGTAACTTTGCACCCAGAAACCAACTAATACACATACGTTATGATTAAAGCTTGGAGAGAGATTGTGACCATCCCAACATACGAGATTGGGAAGGCAGAGAAGAACCCGATGTTCCTGGAGAAACGAGTCTATCAGGGGTCGAGTGGTGTGGTCTATCCATATCCCGTCATCGAGTCGATAGCCAACGAGCCTACGCCCCACGAGTGGAACGTGGTGTGGCTGGAGAACGAGTACATCAAGGTGATGGTGATGCCAGAGCTGGGCGGTCGCATACAGATGGCCTACGACAAGATTCGTGAGCGCCATTTTGTCTACTATAATCATGTCATCAAACCGGCCCTGGTGGGGCTTGTAGGCCCTTGGATCAGCGGTGGCATAGAGTTCAACTGGCCGCAGCACCACCGCCCAAGCACCTACCTGCCCGTTGACTGCGACATTGTGGAGAACGAGGACGGAAGCGTCACCGTGTGGGTGAACGAGATGGAGCGCATGTTCCACCAGAAGGGCATGGCGGGCTTCACGCTGCGTCCTGGCTGCGCTTACCTGGAGATTCAGGGGCGTGTGAGCAACCGCACCTCGCTGCCGCAGACGTTCCTGTGGTGGGCCAACCCTGCTGTGGAGGTGAACGACGAGTATCAGTCGGTGTTCCCACCCGATGTCAATGCTGTCTTCGACCATGGCAAGCGCGCGGTGAGCAGCTTCCCCATAGCCACTGGAACCTATTACAAGATGGACTATTCGGCTGGTGTCGACATATCCAACTACCGTAACATCAAGGTGCCCACCAGCTACATGGCCGTAAATTCCAAGTACAATTTCGAGGGCGGCTATGAGAACGACACCCAGGCAGGCATGCTGCACGTGGCCAGCCACCACTTCTCGCCAGGAAAGAAGCAGTGGACATGGGGCAACGGCGACTTTGGCCGGGCGTGGGACCGCAACCTGACGGATGAAGCCAGTGTGTCCGACGGTTCGGCCGTCGGAATCGCGCGTACCGGTTTCCGCCCCTACATCGAGCTGATGGCAGGTGTCTATACCGAGAACCAGCCCGACTTCACGTGGCTCATGCCTTACGAGGAGAAGC
>ERZ842401.2134-NODE-2134-length-26887-cov-6.380963_pt1 | contig 26887 bp, 22 predicted proteins | sample MGYA00521270_ERZ842401 | MGnify/ENA primary metagenome ERZ842401 (study PRJEB31892, sample SAMEA3878208) | bioreactor metagenome | biome: Moose rumen | place: Sweden | collected 2011-10 | study: EMG produced TPA metagenomics assembly of the PRJEB12797 data set... | reverse complement strand
AATCAGAAAAATAATGGGTGAGGACTTGTTTTGGGGTTAAGTGATTGACAGTGAAAATATTATCTTTTGTCCCCAAAATGTCACTAAAACGCAATGAGTTATAGCCCCAAACATACAGTTCGTCGTTTTCAGTGACCGCAACTGTGCAGTTGTTGTATTGATCTACACATTTTACGTTTTCTAATACTTTTGTGGGAGTGGTTATTATTTCTTCACCATTATCAATGCCACACTCATTATCACCATTTACACCCCACATCAACAGATCGCCATCAGTTGTGATCGCAGCTGATGTATACTGTTTGTTATCAAAGTACTTTATATTGTCGAGTATTTTAACCGGTTTTAAAAAATATTCCTCTGAGGAATCAGACAGACAATTTAAAGTATTCCACCCCCATACATATAATTCATCTTCAAAACTTATGGCGCTGCAACAATGCTCACCAAGATAAAAATCCTTGACATTATCCATAACCTTATATGGTTCATCAGTATCCTTAAACTGTTCTCTTTCCCCGTTGCCAAGTTCACCGTATTGGTTAGAGCCCCAGATATACAACTCTCCTTTTGAGTTTAAAAATGCTATGCTTGTCTGTGATGTTTGCAGTTTTTCCTCTATCAAAGTGGATTCAGCGGGCAAGGATACATCGTCTGTTGTTGCATTTGTAAGTTTTTCTCCTGTTTTATCAAACGCTTTATCTTCATTTTTATTATTTCCGCAGCCTGCTGTCATGAGCATTACTGCCAGACATATTATCAATATTCCTTTTTTCATAGATCTAATCTCCTATTCTTCAAAAGTAATGTAATAAAATATTTATTTCTCTTTAATAACATATGAGCTGTTTGGATTTGCATCATCTTCTTTTACCCATTTGTATTTCTTTCCGTCAATTGTGACAAATGTTTTCCAACCATTTATCTCAGACCATTGCGAACCATCGTATTCGCCACCAACAAAATGATCAACATTATCCATTACTTTGACCGGTTCTTCCTGAATATCCTTAGTATTTCCCTTGTTTATCAACTCAGGACCGTTTTCATCAGAATAGATAAAATGCCCCCAGATATAAAGCTCATTATTATTAGTGATCGCAGCACAGGCTCCCCATGCTTCGTCATAAGATGTTAATCTGAACTCACGAACATTTTCTAAAGCCGGTGAAACGATCAGTTCATCATCATGTTTATTGTCCGAAAGATTCTTCCATATTTCATGTCCTACCGGATAACCCATGTTGCCCTATGTATACAGATCACCATTGCTTGTCAAAGCAGCAAAAGCATGAGTATCATTCTCATATGTATGTGTCTGGGATACTGACACGACATCATCAAGAACTTTATATCGTTCTGGTGAATTGGACATACTTCTGACAGGATTGTTTTCTTTCCAGACAAACAGCTCGCCGTCATCTGTTATTTCATAACAATACCCCTGTTTGATGCTTTCAGAGCTGTCGCTTTCTTCTTTGTGCTCTTCAGCTTCTGCGGTACTGGTCGTAGCCTGCACGGTCTGTTTTTTGTTTCAGAGCCCTCCGCCCCGCAGGCAGACGCTCCGAATACAGCGATCAGTGTTAAATTTAGTATTATCAATTTTTTTAACATTTTTGATCCTCCGGTATTTCTATGTTGTAATATAACTACATCATTTAAGGAAGTGAACCTATCAAAAATAACTTTGTGTCTTTCAAAAACTTCATTCAGGAATATAAATAGTATTTCAGGCTGATATTACACGGTTAGCGTATTCTCAAACAGCTCGGATAATACTATCTCAACCGGTTCATAGTGATCTTTGGTTCCGCCCGTTCCAAGCTGTCCCCATGTGTTTGTACCCCACGCAAACATCCTGCCGTCATTAGTAAAGCAGACACAGCTTGCGTTTTCCCCGCTTGAGCTTGCATAAACGCTGTCAACATTTTCCATCAGCAGCGTGGGCTGCTCGGTAGCTGCAAATGCTCTTCCGTTTCCGTCGCCCTGCTGACCGCTGGAGTCGCTTCCCCACAAATACAGCTCGCCCGATTCGGTAACAGCCGCACTGAAACCTACGCCAAGACTTACATCCTTAACATTTGCCATTAAGAAGGTCGGCACTGTGATCATGTCGTCTTCAACTCCCAAGCCGAGCTTGCTTGCGCTGTTACTTCCCCAAACATAGAGGTCTCCATTTTCGGTTATAGCAGCAGAATGAGTTTCTCCCAGGTCAACCTTTTTTACATTATCCAATATCTTCACAGGCGAGGATCTGTCTTCTGTAGTCGAATCGCCAAGCTGACCATGAGAATTTGAACCCCACATATACAGGCTGCCGTCCTCGGTAATAGCGGCGCTGTATTCATATCCCATTACAGCGGTTTTAACGCCATCCATTATCTTTACAGGAGTATTCTCGGTTGAATTTTCGGTCCCGGTCTCACCATGTTCATTATTACCCCAAACATACAGCTCACCATCGAGAGTTACGGCACCGCAGTGCATTGCGCCGCAGCTGACCTCCTTTACATTATCCATAACAAACTGAGGTGATGATATATTATCATCTGGGATATCTCCAAGCCCCAATTCATAATGCTTATTGGTTCCCCACATATACAGCTTTCCTGAGTTTGTTACTGCTTCGGTATTATTGATGCCCAAACTAAAGGAAGCGACATCTGACATGACTTTTATCGGATCACATTCATAATCCATAAAATAATCATTGCCATTTGCAAGTTTACCCGACGCCTCGCTGCCCCATAAGTATAGTTCATCATTCTGAGAAAGTATTCCCGCGTGCGAACTGCCTATCTGATACAGCTTTATCTCAGGTGTATAGTCGGCAGGATCCTCACTGACCTCTAACGGGTCGATTTCTTTAGTTTGTTCTTCTGTTTCTGCCTCACTGTCGTTCGTGCTTTCATCAGAGCTCGCCGTATCTGATGAATTTACTTCATCCAGGACGGCACCTTCAGAAGTAACAGAGGTGTCTTTTTTAGTCTGAACACTCTCACTTTCAACTTCGGCCTCACTTCCGCATGATGTCAATACTGCGGCTAAACACGCAGCAACCAATAAGATCTTGTTTTTCATATCATTAAGCTCCTTTATAAAGTTAAGATTTTGTTTCTGTCAGATTAATATTTGTATGAATAGCAGCTGGTTACGTTTGAATATAACCAAGGACTGCTTCTGTCATACCGTTTTGAACATTCCATCGATACGCCGCAGCCTATCAGCCACCTCAGACCTGATAAACGCAACCATTTCTATCCCTTTTATACTCCTCCATTACGTAATACTCCAGCCTTAACCATCAGCCATCCTCTCCGTCAGCAGCTTGTCAATATAGCTTGCTGTCTCTTCCTGCGACGCAATGATACCATGTTTATGAAGCTTTTTGATGTACGATATCATCGAGCCTGCGATACCTCTGTCCTTTGCGGTTATAACAACGGGCTTCTCGTCAAAGTCATACAGGAATATCATGTATCCGCTCGTCCAGATATTCACCCCTATAAAAGCATTATTGTTAAACCCGGGTATTTTCAAGGCATGCAATCGTGAGTTCTGTGATACTTTTGCGTAATTCATCGAACTTTTAACCATCTGTCTTCTGAAATCCTTTGATATGCTCTTTGAAAAATGTCTTCCCAGTTCATACCATTCATCATTATCGAGATAATCTAACAGTCCGTACATTGAAAAGATATCCACCACCTGATTTGACGTTTTTGCAACATTGGCAATGAAATTCAAATACATATTTGCAAAGTCATGGCTCTGTTCATTCTGCTCGACAGTATATTTGTGAACATCAGAGGTAGAGATGTCAAAGATTATACACGGAACATTTGAAACGGTATAATAGACATTTTCAGGATCTTTTTCCATTGAGAACATTTCCTCGCTGAGATATTTTAACACCGGCTCTGCCCGATCGAAGGAGCCTAAAAACGGAGTTGTCTCTTTACTTCTCTTGCTGAAATTTTCTCTGTAAAGACGTACTATGCCCGTATCGTTGAAGTACTGCCCCATCTCGAAATTCTCATCAAAGATAAGCAGTTCCTTATCGGTAATGATATAAAACGGGAACGGATTATTCAGCAGAAGCGGGACGTTTTCTTCTCGCTTCAGCACTTTTACAGGTCTTGCGCAAAACATCGTAAATGCGTTTATCATAAGAGTAAAATTCATATCATTTCCACTCTTATCACCGTTTAAGGGCATGATCCATTTGATGCTTGTTTCAGCTGGCATTTCTGACAAGCAGTGTGATAATCTCTCGGAAACACCGACAGAAATGGCGGAAAAGAAAATACCGACGTTATCAGACGCTCCGTTCAGTATTCTTTTTGCGACAGCGTCGAGCCGGAGCGGAGCCGCTATAACTGCTCCGTTCGCCAATGAAAAAGTCTCTACTGGCGAAGTCTGCAAATTTGATGGAAGGCTAAGAGAGTAAGCTTGCTGAAATGACTTCCAAAGTATCTTATCTGCCTCAGATGAAACACTCATCTGATAAGAGTCAGTAAGAAGTTCCTTTTCGGCAATAGTCATATCAATTGAGTTGATTATCCTTTCAACTATCTCATACGATGACGGCGTCAGATTTCCGCTCATTATCTTACTTAAATACGGTCTTTTCAGACCGCATTCCCTGCATATGTCGATAGCCTTGATATTATGCTTCTTCATTATTTCATTCAGGGCTTCATAAAACTGCATAGTTATTTCAACTCCAATTTTTCGTGATAACACAGATCTTTCGGCTTTACTTAAAAGAGGAGTAAGTGACGAAAAGCCATGATCGGTGAACAACAGCTTATCAAAATAATTGATTATTCTTAGCACAGATGGTTATATATATAATTATAACATATCAAATTATAGATTTCAATTGTGTTTCCTTTAGCAAAAATAAGTAAGGAAACAATGTTGCCATAGACAACATATTACGTAGAATATCATTTTTAAAATTATATCTTGTTATATTATATCATATTCATTCTAATATTGCAACATCTTTTAAGGAAACAATCCACTATAATTTACACATATATAGGATAAAATATAATATGATTATCCCCCTGACACACCACAAAAATTTACAATGCTGTCCAATAAAACAGACTAATTATTTGTGAAAATGTGGTATAATAGTGACGAAACCGGAAGGAGCTGTCGCTATGTCAAAAAAATTTCCGAAGTCCGAAATAACGCTCGATGAGATATACTCATAGTTTGCAAACGAGGGGTATTGCAAGGATTTTTTGCTTGATGTCCGCTTTGAAAAAGGATTTGCCTGCCCATTCTGCGGCTGTTCGGAGTTCCGTAAGATCAGTACTCGCCATCTGCTTCGCTGCAAGTCTTGCAAGGCTGATATTTCAGCCACAAACGGAACTTTCATGCACAGAACTCGGCTGCCGCTGAGGCTGTGGATCATCACCGCATTCCTCGTTATGAGCAATAAATCCAGCGTTTCAGCCGTCACGCTGATGCGGACTTTGGGAGTGACCTACAAGACCGCCTGGTACGTTCTACATCGCATTAGAAAAGCAATGAAATGTCGTGAAGAACGCTATTTACTGGACGGGATCGTTGAGCTTGATGACACCTATCTCGGCGCTCCTACCCACGGCAAAAAGCGTGGCAGGGCTTTTGCTGAATTTATGGTGATGTCAACTCCGCAGATCGAATTGAGCGACCGTATCCACGAATTAGAGAAGCAAATTCCGGCTATCGAGGAATACCGCAAGTATAAGGTCTATTACAAGAACTATTCTTCTCTGGAGGGCAAGGCGAAGAAAAAATACGGAGAGAACTGCCGTTACGAACTCGACCAGTATCATGAGTGCCGTAAAAAGCTGAAAGAACTGTTTCCCAACGGTATCATTCAGCTCGGTAAATTCATCATCGCCCTGAATAGTATCAACGTTGTCATTTACTGCGATATATCTCACGCCATATTCGGGGAATATGATCTGAAGATACTGTCCCACCAACAGAAAATTCCTGCCGAAACGTGAAAGATCTTTTGTTATGACCGTTCCGACATTTCCCTTTTCTATCTCGGAATACATTTCCTTGAAGGCAGGACGATTATCAAAGCTGACACCGCTGTAACCGTCATCAACATAGAATTTACAGTTCTCAAAGCCGTTATCCGCAGCATACTTTTCAAGCAGCTTTTTCTGATTTGTTATACTGTTGGACTCGCCAAAATTAGCATCGTCCTGTGAAAGCCTGCAATATAGTGCAGTTATTTTGTTTGGCTGTATCATTTCTACTCCTTTCCGACAGCCAAATCGATCATGTATATTATACCACATTCCGATCCAGCTGTCTATACTTATTTTATTAAAACGGATTATGAAGCCTTGATATCTCTTTTTATAAGTCTTGCTATTTTATCCTCAGCAGTCTCATCTGATCTATCACTAAAATGCGATACTACCGTATATGTGATACCACCTATTTCTATATCATGCGAATGCGATATATTTACATTAGATGCTTTACGTTTTGTTGTCTTTCTATTCAAATAATCTCTCCTTTCTAATAGCTTTTAAGTCCAAATAATTGTACTATAAAACATTGCAAATCCCTCCGATCTGTGATATAATATTTCTAACAACAATTCTATGGAGGACACCATGAACCGCTGTGATTTCTATTCAATAATGCAGATAATTACTCAATATATAAGCGAAGCAAAGGCTCTCAACCAGACCGAGCTGCTGTTCCAGCTTTTTAATGAGTTTGCCAACCAAAATGACGATTTTGACTTCGACCAGGGGCGCATCAACCGCTGGTTCAAGGGCAAGGACGCTGTCAGCCCGACTATCACACGTTTCTATTTGCAGAACGGTTATGCCGAATATCTTGCCGCTGACATTGAAGAAAAGATATTCCCTTTGATGACCGATGTGGGCAAAGCCGTACAAGGAATATATGATTTGCTAATGAATGACATCAGCATTTCCGATACCAAAAAATCAGAGCTGACCGAGTTATACCCTCCGCAGAATCCCACTGATACAGCCGACTTTATCTCCGCTGTTCTTCTGTTCGGCATGGAACGCAAATTCCAAAAGCGTGACACCAAACTGCTTACAAGCGGAAATCTATCACCCGTTGCAAATGACCTCATAATGTCGGGCGCCGTGCCTGCTCCCTGCAAGCATTTCTGCGGCAGAGATGCCGAGCTTGCGACTCTCCACACTCTGCTTGAAAAGCATAGCAAGATTCTTATAACGGGCATTGCAGGCATAGGCAAAAGCGAGTTTGTGAAAGCCTATGCTAAAATGCACCGAAAGAACTTCACCAACATTCTGTATTTCACCTACCCTGGCAGCCTGCAAACGCTCATTGAGGATATAGATTTTGCCGACGACCTCCCGACCGATGATAACACCACCCGTTTCAAAAAGCACAACCGCTTTCTCCGCAGCCTGAAGCCCGACACGCTGCTGATAATTGATAATTTCAACACCACCGCTGCCGACGAGCCGCTGCTTGATGTTTTGATGAAATACAACTGCAAAGTGCTGTTTACCACTCGCAGCAAATTCGAGCTTGGCTATATCTACGAGCTGAACGAGATCACAGACATTGAAAGTTTGGTGTCGCTCACAGCATATTTCTATACCGACACTCAAAATCAGCGACCGACTGTTGAAAACATAATTGAAACTATCCACCGTCACACACTCTCGGTTGAACTCTCCGCAAGGCTTTTGCAGACTGGAATATTAGACCCAAATGAGATACTCGACAAGCTGATTGAGAGTACCGCTGCACCCGATGCAAGCGATAAAATCAGTATTACAAAAGACGGACACACCAAAAAGGCGACCTATCACAACCATATCAAGACGCTTTTCTCGCTGTTTGCGCTGTCAGGGGAAATGCAGTCTGTTCTGCGCTACACTGCTTTCATTCCTGCAAGCGGCATTCGTGCTCGTCTTTTTGCAAAGTTGATTAGTATTGTAAACATGGATACAATAAACGACTTGACCGAACTCGGCTTTATCCAAAATCCCGAAATGGACAAGATAAATCTGCACACACTTGTGCAGGAAATTGTCATTTCTGACCTTTGCCCTGATACAGAGAATTGCCGCCAGTTGCTTGACAATATCCACCGAATCTGCTTGCAGCACGGCGTTGATATTTCGTACTACACCACGCTGTTTGGAATAGTTGAGAATATCGCTGATAAGATATCGGTTTGCGACAAGGCTGACTATCTTCTTTTCATTGAGGACGTTTTCGCTTACATGGAAAAATATCGCTACGCAAGTAGTATGAAAAAGCTTGTTTCTGTGATGAGCAATTTGCTTTCCGATGAAACCCTCGGCACGCAAAATGACCGTGCCTTGCTGCTCAATAACCAAGCCTCCTGCGAGGGTCTGCTGAATGGTAATTACAAGAGAGCAATAGAGCTTGAAAAGCGTGCAATAAAGAATTGTAATGCTGATGAAAATTTGCAGCTTGCCGCAAATCTCAATATGAATCTCGGCTATTTGTATCAAGCAAACAAGCAGCTTGACCTTGCAAAGCAGAGCATGGAGAACGCTATGCAGATAATTGCAGAAGTAAACCAACCCATTGTCATTAACACAAAACAAATGACGAGCCATTTTACTGTGTAATATCGTCATTTTAAAGCGTTTTTAAGCCGATATTTAGAGCCTGAAAACTATAGATGACCGACAGCCGCCGACTTCACTATATACTACTCCTGCAACACCTATATACCTATCATTCGGATAACGATATTGAATGTTCAAAGTTCCAATATTGTTTCCTATGCTTCACACTCTTGTTTGACTGTAAACTTAGAGCCGTATAGTTCACTATCATTCGTCCTAAATACGCAAATACAGCATTGACATTTCACCACCCATATGGTATAATAATTATAAGAGAAGGAGTTGATACCAATGGCTACCGTTCCTACAAGTCTTGCCAACAGCATTGATGCTTCCGATACCCGTGCCAAGCTTGATGCAGTTGCTAAGAAGCTGATCAAACATCGTATCATCCTCGCTGAGATACTGAAAGAGTGTGTCGAGGAGTTTGAAGGATACGATATCAAATATATTGAGAAAAACTGTTTTGCCGGTGAGGTTCAAGTAAATGAAGTCTCCGTTGATCAGGACGTTCCCGATGCCGATTCGGCTATCGTCGGGTCTGATACCGAGGACAATTCCGACAGTGAGGGCTTAGTCCGCTACGATCTGGTATTCGATGCCATTATTCCAAAAACCAGCAAGGTGATCCGGCTTGTTATCAATATTGAGATTCAAGTCAATACAAAGCTGACCTATGCTATCGTGACGAGAGGCGTGTACTATGCTGCCCGCTTGATCTCACGGCAAAAAGGAACTGTTTTTGAGCGTTCCGATTATGATAAGATACAGAAAGTGTATACTATCTGGATATGCCCAAGTCCAAGCGGCGAAAATACCAACTCCATCGTGGAGTATGGTCTGAAACCGACTAAGACGATCGGTCAGGTCAATGAACCTGTAGAGAACTACGATAAAATGAAGATCATCATCATATCCTTGAATGATAAGGGTATGGAAGGTGATAATAGTATCATACGTCTTTTGAGTACGCTTCTGTCCACGACAGAAAGCGTTGAAAAGAGAAAGCAGATACTTGAAACTGAATTCAATATCCCCATGACAAAAGAAATCGAAGAGGAGGTGCTTGAAATGTGTAATCTCGGTATGGCTGTTGAATTAAAGGGTGTTAAAAGAGGAGTGGAGAACACTACTCTCCAGAACATCAAGAATCTAATGGACTCTATGAAGTGGACTGCACAGCAGGCTATGGACGCATTAAAAATCCCTAAGAATGATCAAGCACGTTACGTTGCTATGCTCGGTTCTAACAACTAAACATTATGCCCACCAAGTCTATAATGGCTCGGTGGGCATTTTATTTATCTGTCAACTTCCACGTTCATCTCAAACCCGCCCTTGAAAACGATCTGAACCTCTGTCTTTGACAGCACCCTGATGCACTCGATGACCTTTCTTACGGTCACATCATCGTATTCGGTCATTTGAAACTTCGCCTTTTGAAGTTCCTCAAATGCGGACATCAGGTGGTAACGTTTTTCATCACTGAGCTTGGACTTGGTCTTTCTGTCGCTGATTTGCTCTTTGAGAAACCTCTCCTCATTGATGAGATCTTCAAAGTCCTTATCAAGCGAGTCCTCATCGACTGCACCACTTGTGATAAGGCTGACAAGTCCCTTTCTCGCTTTGGCTATCTCACGAAGCCGCATCTCCATTTTGTCAATTTCAGTTTTAGCAATATCCTTATCGGTCATGACAAGCATGAGATTACGCTTCATTTCTTCCATCAGCTTTTCACCGTCAGCATACACTCTGTTGAGCGCATCGACAATAGCAGACTGTAGCTTTTCCTCATTTATAGAGGGAGAATTTTTGCAATATCTGTTGCCGTGGTCGAGCCTGCTGATGCACCGCCATACAACGAGCTTGTGACCGTGAGAAGTCCATGTCACCCTTCGGTATGCCGTTCCGCACTCTCCGCAGATAAGTATATCGCTGAGAGCATACTTACTTGCATAATGTCCCTGCTCTGTCTCGGTCTTGTCGCTTCTCTTTCGTATTGAGCCACGCCTCGCAAGCTCCTGCTGAACACGGTTATATGTATCACGGCTGACAATAGCAGGGTGGCAGTCATATACGATATACTTGTCTTTTTCACCGTTATTCTTCACCTGTTTATGCAGAATACAGTCCACTGTATATGTTTTCTGCAAAACCGCATCACCGGCATATTTTTCATTCTTGAGTATGCCGTAGACCGTGACCGCTGTCCAGTCTGTTGTGCCGTTCCATTTCTTGATACCCTCATCACGGAGCTTTCTTGCAATACGTTTCAGGCTCAGTCCGTCAAGATACAGCTTGTAAATATAACGAACCGTCTCGGCTTCTTCCTCCACAACAACAGGTTTGCCGTCATCTCCTCTGCTGTAACCCAGCATTTTATCAAGGGAATATTTGACCTTTCCTTCTTTAAATGATTTCTCCACACCCCATGTGACGTTTTTGCTGATACTCTCACTTTCAGCCTGTGCAAAAGAGCCGTACAGCGATATGATAAATTCGCTGTTCATCGTCATGGTGCTGATGTTCTCTTTTTCAAACATTACACCTATACCAAGCAATTTCAGCTCACGGATATATTCAAGGCAATCCACGGTGTTACGTGCAAAACGACTGATAGACTTACATAATACAAGGTCTATTTTTTTCTGCTTGCATTTGCGTATCATTTTGTTGAACTGTGTGCGGTTCTTGGTCTGCGTACCGCTGATACCCTCGTCAGCGAAAATCCCTGCAAGCGTCCATTCGGGATTGGAATTTATCAAATCGGTGTAATAGGCGATCTGAACCTGATAACTATTCTGCTGTTCCTCATGGTCAGTGCTGACACGGCAATAAGCAGCCACCCTGACCTGCTTGTATTTTCTCTCCTTGATCTCGGTGGGAGACAGTGCAGGTATTACAGTAACATTGTCAGCGGTCGGAATATTACGGCTCATCAGTATCGCTCTCCTTATATGTTATCTTCCTGCCGTTTTTGAATATGACAGATATTTTCTTATCTGCACCGACAACGATCCTGTCGGCTATCAGTTTTAACAACTCCATATTTACCGTATCAGACGGTTCGGATCTCTTTACTATCGCTTTCAACTCTGCTGTGATGTAGGGTGTCAGATCAAATGTACAGCAGGTATACTGTTCAACTGCAAGGGTAAAAATCTCCGATAATATACTCCCGGCATCGATTGGCTGAGCTTCAAGCATTGCAGTGATCTTGTCTTCATGTGCCTTGATACTTTCATTCGGCTCATATTCCGTAAGCGTTGCTCTTACATTCAGCAATTTAGGGTTTTGGACAACGCTGTTCAGTATAGTACCGATTGCATTTTTATACATATCCTCAGTGATAACAGGCGCTCGGTTCACACAGCCTTTGGACGCACAGCACCAGCGTGGAACACCGCTGCCTGAGTAGTTATGCCCCATGTGCGTACCGCAGACCTCACAAAATGACATTTTCTTTATCAGTCTATGTTCTGCTGCTGCCTTATCATCTCTCTTTTTACGCATTTTACTGCGCGCCTGCTGATAAGTCTCTTCCGTAATGACAGGCGGAAGTCCGTCCGCACCAAAATAACGTTCGTTCCGCAGTATCGTCATCACCTTCCCCTCGGCTTTAGCCAAGCTGTCGGAAAAGTAAGGTATCTTCTCTGCATACAGCGCTGCACCGATCTTCGGGCTTGTAACGCCTTTTATTCTATCTTCGAATATCCGGCGGACGATCTCGGCATCTTCCTCTACAATATGTACCTCACCGTTCTCAAATTTATATCCGAACGGAAATTTAATACCCCTCATACGCATCTATCCTTTCCACAAATTCCAGACCGTCAAGCAGCTGAAAGTGTATCGTCCTGTCCTCGCAGACCATTATTTTCTGCACTGCTGTTTCCAGTACCACAAACTGTGCTTTTTCAGAACCGTCATAGTTTTCAAATATCTCGGCAAGTTTTTCAAGTCTGAGCGTGATCGGGTCTTTCTTCACAGGCGACTTTTCTAACCTTCTGTTCAGCGTTCGTATCTGGCTGTCTATCTCATACACCTGCGCCGAATACTGTTCCGGCTCTATAAAGTGCTTTGTCAGAAGTTTACTCAGCCTGTGCTTTTTATCCCTTAACCCGGCGATCTCCTTACGCACCTGTGTTGCTTCATCGGTATTGTTATCCTGTGCCTTATGCAGTCTTTTCAGATTGGAAATGCAAGTCCCGAATATCTTCGCACCGTGAACATGCAGTTTATCGCACATCGCCCTGAACGCAAAGTGAAGTGCTCTGTCACGGACTGTTATGTTATCGCAGGGGGCAGGAACGTTGTTTCTGAATCCACAGTGCCATGACAGATTATTCAGATAATTGGAAGAAGCATAGCTGTGACCGCATTTTCCGCAAATCATTTTCTTTCGGAACGGTGATTCGATAGAATTGCCCTTTGGTGCAGCCTGCTTCTTCTTTATTTCTGCAGCTTTTGCAAAATCCTCACGGCTGATAATAGCGGGGTGGGTATCACGGAGATAATATTTCGTCTGCTGACCGTAATTCGTCTGATACTTCTTTCTCATAAATTCCGAGTATGTTTTCTGCCACAGGGTATCACCGATATACTTTTCCTGCCTGAGCATTTTGTTGATAGTGATGTTATTCCACTGGATACCTGTGGGCGAGGGGATACCTTCTTCATTCAACTGCACAGCTATCCTCTTTATGCCCATTCCGCCGATATACATATCAAATATCCTGCGGACGATTTCGGCTTTTTCAGGATCAATGACTAAATGTCCATCATCGCCCTTTACATAGCCATACGGAACATGGATCTGTCTAAGAGTACCGCTTGCCATTGCCCTCTGAAAAGTCCACCGAACATTATTGGAAATAGACTGTGATTCCTCCTGAGCGAGACCACCCATGACGGTTATCATCATCTCATCGGACAGCCTTGCCGTGTCAATGTTCTCTTTCTCAAAATATACCGTAATTCCGAGACTTTTCAGTTCCCTGATATATTGCAGACAGTCCTTTGTATTCCTTGCAAATCTGCTGATTGACTTGGTTATCACACGGTCTATTTTTCCTTCACGGCAATCTTCCATAAGCCTGCCGAACTCGGCTCGTTTCTCCACACTTGTTCCGCTGATCCCCTCATCGGCGTAGATATCAACAAGCACGTCCGTTTTGGAATTACTGTAAAGCCCCGAAAAATAACGCACCTGCGCTTCATAGGAATTTACCTGATCTTTGTGATCGGTCGATACTCTGCAATATGCGGCAACACGGACTTTTTTGTCCTGAGTTCGCGCTGTTTTCGGTATCACTGCTATTTTTGCCATGTAAACTCTCCTCCCAGTTATGTATAAAACAGATGACCGTATAATTTTCACGGAACAGGCAATACACCTGTTCCGCATTAAGTAGTTCAGTCCTCGTCCGAACAGTAACTCAGACCATTCAGAAGCTGAATGTATACACACTCGTAACGCTCATGCTCTTGCCGTGCGCAGCTAAGGCGGTCGTCCGAGGACATCATCGCTTCCAGAAAATAAGCCTGTGCCTCCTGTCGGCTGTGCCATTTCATTTTCCTGCCGTCACATACTGTAATCAGATTCCGCCTTGTATTCATTGCAAGTTCGGGTGTTTCAAGCATCTCCTGCACCTCCTGAAAATAATGTGTCCGTACCGCAGTCCTCGATAGACGGGTATGTATCAAAGATCATTTTGCGGTTAAGGTCATCAATACGCTGCCGCTGTTCCTCGGTAATAATATCCTTGTTTACAAGAATACCAAGAATTTCCCTGCTGACTGCATAATTGTATTCTGCCTGACCGTAGAGCTTAATTTTGTTTTCCATGCGATCTCCCTCCGTTTTCGGTAGGGGATCACCCTTTTTCTTCAATGTTACACTTTAAAGTGGTGAAAGTCAACTGTTTTGCAACAAGTTTGTAGGTGCGCCGCAAGAGTGACACTGAAAAAGGATATTCCCCGGTTGAATTTGCACATACATAATATAGGTGCGACTTACAAAAATGGCGTGTACCCGTGTAAACGGCGTAGATGCACCGTTTAAGGCGTGTGGAAGCGGCGTGTAAGAGCTTGTATGGCGTGTAACATACACGCCTTTTCTGCGGTCACACGCCCTGTATACACGCCCAAAAGCTCGTAATATCGTGCTTTACACGCCTACACGCCGTAAAAACCACTTGCTTTATTTTTTACAGTAATTCCTTTGAAGCCCCGAACATGGCTGATTCCACTTGGAATATTAAGGTCATACTTGATATGATAATCCGCTTCATTCTGTCTGAGCCACGATACAAAAGTCTCACGTTTCAGGGCGGTGAGGGCGTTGTCCTCGCACCAATGGTAGTAACTGTCATACAGCACCGACGAAGCCACCCGCAGATTTTCCCCATACTGCACCCTGTCCGTATCTTCCAGAAACTCGGTAATATTGCAGTTATCCTGCATAGTTTCCATGACATTCTGCCTTGCCCTGTCGGAGATGGTGAAGGCTATTTGACCAAGCAAGGTATTGAGAGAATACGCTCGATGTTTGCAAATGATATATTTCAGGACAATCTGAAAAGCATTTATCAACAGCAGACCTTTACCCGAGATGAGTTGAAAGTGTTGTCTGAAAATCAGATGAAAGAGATACTTTCTAAAATCGGAAGTGGAACGGTTGATGAAAAACTTGTTACAGCAATAGAAAAGCTGCACGGACAACTACAAACGGCGAAAGGTAAAAAGGTATACGGCTATCTCCCCAAAGAAATCAAGCAGACAGTTGATGAGATATTCTCCCTGCTGGCTGACGATGAACACATTAAGGAGCTCTATGAGAAATGGTGTGAGCTGGAGAGCCTGAAATACAAGACATACACATTGAAACCAAAGACGTTTCCACCGCTGACCGAAAATAAAGAGTTTCGGTCGGTCAAGAACATGATAATCCGCACAGTTTTGGAAATGGATAAGCCTATGACAGACGAGCCTGAACCTGCTCCGCCTGAACCGACCGATGATGACGATACACCACCGCCAATTGATTACGGCGACGAGCTATCCCCTGATGACTTTATATTCAATAGCACCGACGCAGTCGAGGCCGATGTGTCCGACTTTACTCCGCCGAGCAAGTATATGTAGATCTGACCTTCCCCAACACTGCAGAGCAGATGGATACCATGCAGGAAATAGCTTCATGGCTTCGAGATAACGGCAATGACCAGATAACTGCGGTCAGGACGGGTAAGTCTATATCCCTGCGCATCGAGTGTCCAAAGCTGAAGGTCAAGGAGGACTTTGAACGCACTTCTCCCAACGATCTTAACGTCTGCTTCGATGCAATAAATAAACTGACAGAGATCGCTGCTATTTTTACAAAGGTCGGAAGAATGAGTACACTAAACAAGAATGAATAACAAGAGGTGCACCAATGAACTTTGAAGATATATTCGCCGAAGCCACCCCGGAGCTTCGGGCATACGAAAGCATCGAGGATCCAGTCAAAGACCTTGTTCTCGACTGTATAATCCACATCTATGGTGTTCCCGAGAGTGAGAATGACGAAGATGATTTCCCGGAGGAGGTCTACAACGGCGGCTATGAGGGCGTTGTTGAGATAGGAATGGTCACAGGCGTTTATGTCCTCGGATCGCAGTTCACTAAGACCGACTATGACATTCACACTGCCTGTGACAATCACGATGCATATTCTGAGTTCATTGTCTCGGCTCTGACCGAGGACGGCGGCCCGATGGCTGACCCGTTCGGTGAAACAGAGACTCTCGACCTCTTCTGCATTAACGAGGTCATATTAAATAAGGTATGTGACACCGAAGAACTGAAGCTGCGAATAATTCAAAACCTTCCCCACTTCCTGCTGGGACTGTATCACCACAGTCCTGACCTGCTTGCGGTATGTCCTGCAGCTCTGCCCTATGAGAAGCCTGCATATCAGAAGGTCAAGGAAGATATGGCACAGATAGCGTTCAGGCATACACAAGAATCGATCTTAGGTGCTGACAAAAAAGATGACCAGGAGATACGGTTTATTATGGACGAAGAACAGCAGAATTATATCCTTGGCAGGCGCAACCCCGGTCAAAGCTATCCTGAGTCTGCAAAGGATCCGGAGCAGTGGCAACTCTACGAGAAAGCAGGCTTCACGGAGCATGGCAAAACCAGAGTCCTTTTCAAAGAATTGATTGATTAACTTGGTTTAATATAATCGCATAAAATAATATACAAGGGGTTATTTCCCATGTGAAAATAGTGATGAACATTAGTTAAATATGTACACCTTTACACAATTGCATAATTTTAGGCGAATTTAATTGTGCAATATGGAGAACAAAACCGATTTCGCATTGTGCAAAGCCCCAAAGTTAGGGTTAAATTTGTGAACAAATCGCTAAACCCTTGACAACGGGAACAAAATACTATATAATAATAGCAAGATAATTTGATAGAGAAATACTATCACAAGGGAAAGAACCTTAGAATTATGAAGGGCAATCGGCAGCCGCAATAGCCGAAATCTTTATTAAAGAAAGGAAAATGATTATGAAAACTACAAAGAAGAAAAATTCGGCTACCAAGAAGCTGCTGCCCGCAGTCGGAATGCTTGCAATTTCCGCTACAATGCTGGCGACTTCGACGTAACTACTCCATACCAAACGTTTGACGGCTCGGAACCGTCTTTTGTTCAATTATAGACCAAAGATTTTTTAAGGTAATTAGCTTACCTAAAGCTAAAATCTTTATATGAAAGGAAAATGATTATGAAAATGACTAACACTAAGAATAAGGGCTCGGCTAAGAAGAAGCTTATCCCAGCCGCTGGCTCACTTATTATTTCTGCTTGCATGCTCGCGACAAGTACGTACGCTTGGTTTACGATGAATAAGGACGTATCCGTTACAGGTATGGAAGTCAAGGCACACGCAGAAGAAGGTCTGCTTATCAATGAAGTTCAGGCAGCAAACAGCACAACATGGGATGAGCTTGCAGTTGCTGGTGACAGTGAATACACAGCTCTCAGACCTGCATCAACAAAGGATTTGTCTAATTGGTGGCATGCAAACAGTAAAAAATCTGCAAATGATGCCGGACTAAATGCCAGCGGAAGCATAGATGGTGATACTGTTGCACTTTCAAGCGGTACTTATTATGAGAGTCTTAATAGTTTGACACCTTACCTGACAAATGGAAGCGGTTCTGCAGGAACAGCAGCAGAGCGCAATGTATATTACAAAGATGCTTCTTATGGTGGGACATCAGGTGCTTATAATAATGGTGAAGGATACTATGTAAATTATAAGTATTATATCAAGTCTTCAAGCACCTCTACTATGAGTGTTGCTCAGAATAATTTCCAGGTAAAGGTAACTGCAGCCAAGAATGCATCTTCCAGTGGCACAAGTACAACTCTTGACAAAGCACTCCGTGTTGGCGTTAAGATTGATAGTACTTATATGATTTTTGCACCTCTTGGTGGCGACGCAAGCTATTATGTAACTGGTGCAGTAGGTGGAACCGGTGGTACACAGCTTGATTCTTCTAATTCTGCAGGTACCAGATATACCATAAGTACAGATTATGTAAGCTTTAATACAAGCGCAGCATTGGATATTCCGAGTGTTACGACTGATGGTAAGTTGGTTGATGTTTATATCTGGTTTGAAGGCGAAGATACAAACTGCAAGTCTGACAACCTTACTGAGATTCTTGATGATCTTGATATTAACATCTATTTCCAGGATGCAACTTTTGACTAAAAGCACTGCGGTATAGTGGCTTTGTTATATTGATAATTAAAATAATCCCCCACAACTTTCAAGGTTGTGGGGGATTTACTAATCATCTAATCTGAAACAATATAGATAATTCCTTTACATTAGCTAATATCTGCTGTTTTGAAATTAGCACTTATTGTTATATCATTAAGAGTAATACCAGAAGCATTTGAAGACTTACAGTTTTCGTCCTCACCCTCAAAATACATGTACATGTCTACTTCAATAGGACTATCAGTATTGCCTGCAGGAATGCTTGTAATAGATGCACACACTCCATCGTATGTGGATTCATGAGCAGTTACATCGGTTGTGCCTTTCCACTTATAACTTGTTGTAGCTGTTCCACTTCCACCATCTTGTATGGGAGCATAAATAAATGCATCTTCGCCAACAACCACAAGTACACGGAGAGAATTATCTAAAAGAGTAGAAGTAGACGATGTAGTAGCTGATACTTCATCTATTACAAGATTTTGTGCCCATGCAGTATCACCAGTGCCTTTAATAAAGAACTTTCTTTTTAAAACATAATTTGTGTTGTATGTGCCACTACTGTTTTCGCTACCAACTGTAACTGTTCTTGAAGCAGAACCAATTCCTTCTGTAGAAGCGGTTGTAGTACCAGAGGAACCAGCTGCATCATAAACAACATTATCATAAGTGAGTGTCAATTCCGTATATCCACTAGTTGGATAACCACTTCCGGAATTAAATGCTTCAGCATTATCAAATTGAGCACTTTCTGCTCTAACCCAAGTTGGAGCAGCTACTGCAGGGGTGCTTGTAGGAGCAAGTACCGCAGAAGACATACTAATTGTCCAAGATGAAGCCCAGTCGTCTTTAGTATGATCAGATATTACAAGACCCTGTTCAGCCGTAGCCTTAAGCTTCATACCAGTTACAGAAACTTCCTTATTCATCGTAAACCAAGCGTATTCAACCTCTGTAATAAAGATGATACAAAAATCAGCAAAATATTAAACCTTCACCGTCACCTCCTCACCTCCGCAAAACCTTACGACTATCTTATCTGCACTCTTGACAACGACCTCCTCGATAAGCTGGCGGACAAGGTCATTATCAAACTCTCCGAGAGCCTCAATGCTATGTGTCAACTCCCTTGCTGCTTTGAGCCGATACATATCATGCCTGCCGGAATCTTTTTTGCTGTTCAATTCGTCAAATTCGGATTTAAGCTCCAGTTCCTCTGTGTGCAGATGCTTTAGCTTGTTCCCGAGAATATCGGCAGGTGTGGCTGCTATCACTCCCAGAAGGCTGTTTCGTTCAAAATCTATATCGTCGAGCCTTTTTCTGATAGCCGAGAGCCTATGCTCAATGTTTGCTGATTTGCTTTCAAGGGATTCAAGGAAATCAGTAGCATGAATGTCAAAGCCGCTGCTGTCAGCTATTAGCTTGTTAATTGCCCTTATTATCGCCTTATGCAGTGCTTCCTCGTGCAGACTCGGCGAATCACACCTCGCTTTTCCTCCGTCAAGAGTGCTCTTGCACCGCCATACCGCACGCTTGCCGCTTCCGCTTTTCCATAAGACTCGTTTGAAATTGCAGCAGCAGTTGCCGCAGATCAGCAGCTCGCTCAAAGCGTACTCTGTGCGATAACGTCCCTTGCTTCGGGCATTTCCTTTAGCCATTGCGCTGCGGCGGGATAATTCAAGCTGTACCTTATCCCACGTTTCACGGTCAATAATAGCTTCGTGACAGTTCTGGACAAGGTATTTGGGCTTTTGACCGTTATTCTTTGCTCTGCTGTGGGTCAGACAATCTACAGTGTAAGACTTTTGGAGAATAGCATCACCTACATATTTCTCGTTTTTCAGTATTGCGTTCACATGGTCACGGTTCCAGACGGTACTGCCGTTTCTGCGCAAAGCACCTTTCTCGGTCAGATGCATGGCGATCCTATGCTTACTCATTCCTCCTGCAAATAGGCTGAATATTTCTCTTACCGTCTGGGCTTCATCATCAACTATTATGGGAACACCGTCTTTAAGTCTGTAACCGAGGGTATATCTCATCTGGTAGCGGACATTGCCTTCCTTGAAGGATTTTTCAATGCCCCAGGTCACATTACGGCTTATGCTCTCGCTCTCAGCCTGTGCAAAGCTGGCATATAGGGTTATAGCAAACTCAGAGCTGACAGACAGCGTGTTTATGTTCTCCTTTTCAAACTGCACAGCCACGCCGAGCCGCTTCAATTCTCTCACAAAATCAAGGCAATCAACTGTATTTCGGGCAAATCGGCTGATAGACTTACATAGGATAAGGTCAATTCGTCCTTTTCGGCATAGCTCTATCATTCTGTTGAACTGTGCCCTATTCTCCGTCTGCATACCGCTGATGCCCTCGTCTGCGAATATACCCACCAACGACCAGTCCGCTCGGCTTCCTATATAATCGGTGTAGTAAGCTATCTGAACACCGAAGCTGTTGAGCTGCTCGGTCTCGTCGGTGCTGACCCTGCAATATGCTGCTACCCTCAGCTTTTTGCCTGTAAATACGCTGTTTGACTGCTCCTTCGCAGGGATAAGAGTCACGTTTGCTGCTGTTTTTATATCACTCATTATTATTGCTCCTTTCGCTTCTGACCGTTTTTCCGTTAATGAACTTTACTCGAACTCTATCCGGCGTCACATAGATATGCTTGACCGCCTTGATAATGAATTCAGATAATGTCGCTTTGCTCTCTATAAGCTGTATTATCTGTTCAGTTTGTCCGACAATGCTGTTATATTTTACATAGTCAATCTTTTTCTCTGCCAAAGCTACTGCCGCATTTGCGAGCATATCTGTGTTTTCTCCCGAATTGATCAGTTTTTCAAGGCTGTCCTGCATTGTGAAAACACAGCTTTCAGGACGATATTCTGTAATCGGATAGTTTAGCTTTACAAGGCGAGGATCGCTGTAAACCCTTGTAAAAACGTTTTTGGTACAGCTTAATATTTCATCATCGGTATGCTTAACCTTCCACCATGAGCAGCGGCGATTAGGACATTTCCATATGTAAATACCCTCTGCTTTGCGCCTTGAAATCCTGCTGCCGCATTTGCTGCATAGCGCAAGAGAGCGTATTACTGCTAACGGCTCACGAACTATAGATGCTCGCTTCTCGCCATGCGGAATATCAGTCATAATATGTACGCCGCCTTTTATTTCAAAGTCAGCTATTTCATGCGTTATATGAACACTACATAGTATATCCGTACTAATATTGCTGTTTGTAGCTGTATGAACTGCCTTGTACAGCGAATTGACGTCCTCCAGCAGCTTTATATGTTGTTCCGAGCGCTTTCTACGGCTCTCTGACAATACGGCATATTCTGCATTTAGCTCGGTTTCTGATTTAAGCACCTCGCTATACGAAATAAGACCCTCCGCACACATTTTGCGAAGGGTCATTTTCTGCTTCACTATTTCATCAAGGCGACCATTTTCTGCGTTTTTGGAGGCCGTTTTTCCAATATTCTCAAGCTGCTCAATAAGCGGTAAAATAATCTCCTGCGCGTGACGAGAAAGTCTTAACATGATGATTCGCCATATTTCGTTCAAGGAATCATCATGCAGAATATCATTTGTACACGGACGTACTAAATCGAAGCGTCCGGTGCACTGCCAGTATGGACGAGATGCTCCTATAAGATAGTAAGACCTTCCGCATAGGCCGCAAATCAGCTTTTGCCTGAACGGACTGTCATTTGATCTGACTGCACGGCGTAAACTTTGCAGGCGCATAGAGCGTGCTGCCTCGAACGTTTCTCTGTCGATTATAGGCTCATGGCTGCCTGTCACATAAAAGCTGTCCTCCTGCCCTGTGTTGGGGTGACTTGCCCCCATGAATACAGAAGCGGTTTTCTGCCAGTGAATATCACCGATATACATTTCCTGTGAAAGCATTTTGTAGATAGTGACATTATTCCAATTGTCACTTTCCGGCGCAAGCAGATGCTCGGAATTAAAAAGAGCAGCGATCCGTCTTGCGCCCATTCCGCCGGTATACAGCGAAAAAATGCGTCGAACGACCGCCGCTTGTTCTTCGTTAATTATCAATCTGCCGCAGGATTTATCATAACCGTAGGGAACACGTGCAACACCGAGCGTTCCGGCTGCCATTTTACGGCGAAGGCTCCAACGAACATTCCTTGAAATAGATCTTGATTCCTCCTGTGCAAGGCCGCCCATTATTGCTATCATCATTTCATCGGCTATTCGGGCGGTGTCAATACCCTCCTTTTCAAAGCAGACAGTAACACCTATTTCCCGAAGCTCTCGCAAAATGGCAAGGCAATCACGGGTGTTTCGTGCAAAGCGACTCACCGATTTGGTAAGGATACGGTCAATTCGCCCCTGCCTGCAATCGTCGAGCATTCGCATAAACTCCGGGCGCTCGGCCGTAGTGCCACTTATGCCAACATCAGCATAAATGTCAACAAGCTCCTCTGTTTCCGAGCCTTCAAGCAGAGTAGTAAACCATAGCCTTTGTGCCGCATACGAATGCAGCTGTTCAGAACTGTCTGTAGAAACCCGACAATAAGCTCCGCACCGGAGCTTTCCTCTGGCTTGCTCTATTGGCTGTATAGTAGTAATTTCAGCCATACTATCACTTCCTTTCGGTGATAGTATAGCACATAATTGTTACAGGGGTGTTATGGAGAATATTATTGCATTTTTCATTTCATCTTTTTTACAGAGGTGGAATACGCTTGGTTTACGATGAATAAGGAAGTAACTGTTACTGGTATGCAGATGAAAACAAAGGTTGGTTCCAACCTTTTGATTACTGGTGATAATGTTGAAGCAAATTATACAAATGACCTAACTCAGAGCCGTGCTGCTCTGCTTGAACCTGTTTCTACTGTTTCTGGTGTAGATGGCAGTTTTTATTACACCGTTAATGCGAAAGCAAATGGTGATGCGAATGTAGATGAATACACTCTCTATAATGAAAACACTCCTCTTACTTCAAATACCGATAAAGTAGACACTTCAACTTGGCATTATGACAGCACGGGTGCTGGCAAAACCGCATATGATGCAGTTTTTAATGGGAATACTGCTTACAATATTAGTGGACATAAAGCAGATCCTGCTGATGCCTATGTTAATGCGTATGGGTATGTTGATTATGTTTTCTATTTGAAAGCTACTTCTGATGCTGCTAACCAGGAATTGAGATTGACTGAATGCAATCTTATTAGTAATAATGCTGTAATCACTGATTCTGTAACTGGTTCCGGTGCAAAAACTGATAACGATCTTGCTTGGAGAGTTGCAATATTTGCTGAAGAAATCAGTAATAAGGGTAACGGAGTCACCACGGATGATGTTACAGCAAGTGGAGATACAGCAAAAATAATTCTTACTCGTCCTAACGCTGAAAATCAGACAGCTGGTCAAGCAGTCGACGGAGAAGATAGTGCGGATGGTTCAGTAACATATAACACTTGGGCAGATGGTAACGCTTATATTGATAAGATTACTACTGCAGGCACGACAAAGTATTATAAAGTTGTTGCTCGCGTATGGCTTGAGGGTGAGGATAAGAGTTGCAAGTCTTCAACTTATGCACTTCTTACTTCAAATAATTATGAGTTTGGTATGCAGTATGAGCTTGTAACTCCAAGTACTGCAACCGAAGATCAAGCCTCTGTAACTTCTATTGGTTCTAGCATCACAAATGATACTGGTGACATCATGAAGTCCGGTTCTTAATTAGTTTAACAAAAGCCAACAATCCAATATAACTGATTTAATCCCCCACTTAGGTGGGGGATTTGTTTTAAGCAATAATACAGCCTTTCGAGCACAATCCCGAAAGGCTTTTTCAATTATTATTTCTTCAGCTTCTCCGGCTTCTTATGCAGATACTCCGCATAAGTAAGCCCCAAGAATATGTAAATAAATGGCGTGGTATAGTAGATCGCCACTCCAAAGAACGAGCTTGCAAGATAACCTATGCAAACAAAGAAGCATATCATCGTGGTTTTATCGAGCTTTTTGCTGTTTTTGAACACGCGCAGGAGTATAATCGCACAGGCTATAATATATAGCAAACTGGTCTGAATACCGAAAAACTCCGCATATTGCAGGAACTCATTGTGAGGTGTTCCCACGCCGTAGGTGTTGAGCAGTCCCTCAACACCGAAGCCGAGCCACGGGCTTTCTCCCATGTGGCTAACTGTCCCTTTCCAGAGCTTCCAGCGGGAGGAGCCCGCCTTGTCAGCTTCGAGGGGATCTTCGATTATCATTCCTATGTCACCGAACAGGGTCACAAAGCTGGATATGATCGTTGAGTACCAGAAGCTCATTACAAAGGTTATAAGCAGATAAGAGCCTAGAATAATAAGCGACAACTTTCTGTTTTCCTTGACGATAACGAAGCTGTATATAACGAATAAAATCAGTACAAGCAGTACTGCAAGGTATGCTCCAAGCGTATTGTTGATGATCAGCACCATTGTTGCAATGGTCGCACATACGGAAGAAAAAGCTTTTAGCCAAGCGGTCTTTTCATAAACGAAAAGCAGCGCGGCAGTGATGATCGTTAATGCAAGATAGTAACCGTAGTGATTGGAATTATGGAAAACCGCACACACGCCTGCCCCATTGAAAAGCCTTATCTTAGTTGCCCATTCGTTTATCAGCGCAAGAATATTGACAGGCATAGAAGTGAACAGCAGAGCATAAAGCAGGAGCCTGCGGTGTTTCTCTTGTGTCAGCATCATACCGCAGAAAAAGAATACCAGCGGATAGGATATGTAGCTGTAAATGCTCTCAAACATATACGGGTGCCCGGTAAGGTCATATTCGTTAGGGCCGCGTATTATCGTCACAAGGATAATACTGATAACGAACAGAATGAATACGAACATCGGCAGAAGCTTGCTGAATAACGCCTTTTTGCTTATTTTATCGTCATTGCTTTTGCCAGTGCGATTTCGGACTATGCTGTATAATATAAGCCATGCAACAACTAAACCAGCAGTAAACCGCGCTATGTAGTGGGTGTTTTTTATCGTCCACTGATAATATCGTACATAGCCGGAGGTTATCATAAGCGGCTGATCATCAAGCCCATTTATCGCCCTCAATATCATCTGAACGAACGGAGATACAATAAAAAGGCCTAAAACGAATATAATAAGCAGATTTCCGATCACACGCAGGGATTCGATTCTTATCTCGGTCAGTGAGCCTCTTTTCTCGGCCTCCTGTTTAAGACGCTTCTGTACATAAGCGTCAAGCGCTTCCTGATCTATGCCTGTTAGGTTAGTTTGATTATCATTTGTATTCATAGGCAGTCCCCCATTATTTTATTTGTATATTATTATACTACATTTTGTTGGGTTTTGCAATGGGGTGAAGGATTTTAGCAAACAACCCAAAATAATCCCCCACCGGGACGGTGGGGGATAGAACTTGTTAAACATAATTTGCTATGTTTTAATTAGTTACCTGCCTCTTGCTGATTTGCAGTATTTGCATCAGGAACATCATTAGTTCCAGATGTATATGCTGCTGTACCAATTCTTTCAACATAACTATCAGAAGCATCAAGGCTAAACTCCATATCAAGCTGCCAAGCGTTTGTTAATGCTGCATATGTCTCGGACTTGCAAGCTGTATCTTGACCTTCGAGCCATATTCTTACTGTAACCTTATAATACTTTGTTTTTCCATTTTCAACACTGCCTATCTTTGCAGAGCTATTATCATTTAATGTTACAGCGGCATAACTATCACCAGTACCAGTAACAGCACCCGATGCAAAATACGCAGCATTCTGTAATGACATTATATTACCTACTCTATTAGTAGCTCCAGAAGCAAGTGCACTAACATTTGTCGTATTTGCATCAGTTTCAACAGCAAAAATCGCAAGTCTCCAAGCCTTATCTAAGCCAGTATTATCTACAGCGCCAGATGTAATAGCAGCATTGTTATAACTAAGATTACATGTTTTCAAAACAATATCACTATTTGTTCCGTCGCCTGTTGCCTTTAGATAGAAATCATAGTCCATATAGCCATATGCTGTTCCGTATTGACTTCCTGAAGGAGTTATGCCGTATGTGCTATTAAAAGTACTATCATACTTTGTCTTTTTCGAATAAGTAGTATCCGATGCTCCCGATCCCTCATTATAGAGTTTATACACATAATCTCCTGTAGCAGCATGTAACTTGGAACCATCAGCCTTTGCATCAACGGTATAATAGAAAGAGCCATTTGTTCCATCTGCTGAAGATACAGGTTCAAGTAATCCGGAACGACTCTGTACAAGGAACTGACCGTATGAAGCGTCACTTGCGTTAGTTTCTGAAATAAGCAAATTTCCACTAACCTTTGTTTTCAACTGCATTCCCTGAACTTGAACTTCCTTATTCATCGTAAACCAAGCGTACGTACTTGTCGCGAGCATGCAAGCAGAAA
>ERZ842401.2133-NODE-2133-length-26915-cov-101.146128_pt1 | contig 26915 bp, 25 predicted proteins | sample MGYA00521270_ERZ842401 | MGnify/ENA primary metagenome ERZ842401 (study PRJEB31892, sample SAMEA3878208) | bioreactor metagenome | biome: Moose rumen | place: Sweden | collected 2011-10 | study: EMG produced TPA metagenomics assembly of the PRJEB12797 data set... | reverse complement strand
GTGGTAGCAATCAAATCTTGCCAAATGCCAAGGAAGGAAATCAATACTTTATTGGCGATTCGGCCATCAAGATGGTTCGAATGGCTCAGCTCCATAAGGAGATAGGCAAGGAGGTGTCTGAGGAGACTAAAGAAGCCGTAAGACATTATGAGACTAAAATCCCTGGTACAAAAGACGTAGAGGAGAAACTGACTGATGGCGGATTCTCTGCTTCGCGTATCAAAGAAGCCGTTCGGCTGAAGGAATTTTGGAGCAAGGAAGCATTTCGTACCTCCGACTATCCTGTCATTCAAGAGGAGAACTTTCAGTTGTACTCAAGAATTGTGCATGAGTTCAACATCTATATCATGCCTATGGTGGAAGATGAATTGCCACTTCGAGACATTATGAAAGAATTGCATGAGAAGATCGTTTCGCCTATTATGACCATCTATCAAGAGAATGGCTATAATGACGAGAATCTGCGCTATACCTACGATCATATCTACGGTATTATATACTACCTCACCGGCAAATGCCATCTTAACTGGAAGGACTATGATAACTTATAACCCCGCGTTCGACTTATACCATAGTATCTACAGAGTAGCGCACATCCTAAAGAAAATGGATAAGAAGAATCGTTATGAGATAGACTGTGTGCGCATATGGGATTTCTATATGTTATATCCGAACAAACTCAACAACGTGATGCTGAAGATGGACGAGAAGGAGCTTAGGGAGGCTAGGAAACTGCTGAAACAGAAAGAGACGACTTATGATTATAAAGGGGATATCCGAAAACTCTTTGAGTGGATTAAACCTTTCCAGTTGTCAGCTTTGGGTTGTCTGGTTTCTTGTGGCATTCTGGAAAAGGAAGCTTTTGAATATGGCTATGTTGAGGTGGCGAACCCCGACTTGTTAGATGCCTTTGTCGAGAAAACGGGCGAAATATCTGTGCACGAGAAGAATGTTCTTCATTTTTTGAACTTCCTCTTCAACGGTATGCCATTGACGGGAGTTTACGGAATGAAACACCGTACCAAACTGATGGATTCAAAGTATGATGCATAACATCTTATTTCTCCAACGACTCAGAATCCTGACTCTTCATGGCGAAGTGGCATACGATGAAAGGTATCATCGAGGTGTCAATATCTTACGTGGTCAGAACAGCAGTGGAAAGAGTACGATTGTGCGTTTCATCTTTTTCGTGCTTGGCGGGTACTATACCGACTTCGTTCCCGAGGCAATGAAATGTCGTTCTGTCATGGCAGAAGTATGTGTCAACAGGTCGGTGATAACAATTTGTCGGCTTTTGGAGAGAAGAGACGACAACAAAGTGAACGGCTATGCACCGATGTACATACACTTTGGCCCCATGGATGACGTGACACCTGAAACCTGGAACATGAAACCTGAAACTTGGAAAAAGTTCCCATACGAAACAACCAACAAGCAGAGAAGTTTCTCGAATGTACTCTTCGAAATGATGGGCTTGCCGGAAGTGAAGGCTGACAGCAATATCACGATGCATCAGATACTACGTCTGATATACTTGGACCAGGAATCCCCGATCAATTCACTCTTCTTCTATGAACAGTTTGACAAGGAGATATATCGTGAGACTGTTGCCAACTTGTTGTTGGGCCTTTACGATCAACAATATAGTCAGGCCAAGCAAGACTTACAGACGACCATCAAAGAATTGTCAGAAGTTAAGGTGTCCATCAGGAACGTGGGGGATTTCCTGCAAGACCCTCGCACTAAGTCCAGTGCATTCATTCGTGGTCAAATCGACCATTTGAACAACGAAATAGAAAGATTGACTCAAGAGGTGCAGAATTTGCGGAATGAAGATTCTGAGATTGATCCTTTAAAGTCAAAGATTAAACTCGAATACCAGCGTTTACAGGAGGATATTACGCGGAAACGCAGGGATTGCGATGAACTGGAACGTGAGGTAAAACAAATGGAGAACGAGATAGAAGACTCCAATTATTTCATCGATGCGTTGAAACGCAGGATAGAGGCTGTAAATCATTCCATAGCCACTCGAGACTATTTTGACTCCTTGCATCTGGAGTTCTGTCCTGAGTGCTTGACTCGATTGGATAAGGAAGTAGAAGAAGGTCATTGTCCGCTATGCAAGTCTCCTATTGACAGCTCTAAGGGTAAGTCGCAAGCTCTGAGAATCCGGTTGGAGCTGGAATTTCAAGTGCGCGAATCTGTTGCGTTGAAAGAAGAGAACGAAAAATTGCTTGATGAGAAAAAGTCACAATTGCGTCGTTTGAAGCGACAACTAACTTCAGCCCAACGGCACTATGATGAAACGGTCAATTATGTGAGGAGTAGTCACGAAGAACGTATCGACAAGCTACTTCAGGATAAGGGATTCAAGGAGGGGGAAATACTCCAATACCTGAGTCTGCTGGAACTGGCAGAAAAGTATGAGCGGTTATTGGCGGAACAAGATAATCTGAGGGCTTGTGAGGTCAAACTCAGAAAACTGATAGAGGCCAAGGAGTACAATATCAGACAAGAGCGACGGGCTATTGATGAGGCTGTTTCGGAAAGTGGCGTTTACCTGCTACGGAAGGACGAAAACCGTCAAGACGAGTTTATGAAGGCTCGCGAGTTTGTGATTGATTATAACCAAAATATGGCCTATATCTCCAACCAGCGTATTAAACTGTCGGCTAGTTCGGCCTTCTATCTGAAGATGGTTGCCCGTTTTGCGATACTTTTTGCTTCCCTTCGGGTGGATAGTATGATGTATCCTCGTTTATTATTCTCGGACAATATGGAGGATAAAGGGTTAGAAATAGACAGAGCTGTGAATTTCCAGAGAACTATTGTAAGACTTCTGCGTAATATTGGGCATGACGACTTTCAGTTGATATTCGCCACTAGTAATATTGCTCCAGAGCTTGATATTCCCGAGTTTACCATCGGTGATACCTATACTCAGGAGCACAAGAGTTTGAAAAATGTTTAAAACTTGAAATCTGAAGTTTCGATCTGCCTGTCATTTCGCATGGTGTAGGTAAGGTGTTAGCAAGCTCTAGGCAAGGTGATGGCATACTCAAAGTGGCTGTTTGAGCTTGCGAGATGCTTGTGAAGTGGTTGGGAAGGATATGAGAATGTGGGAATAAGACTAGGATGACACGGATTATAATAACGAACACGAATTAAACGAATAAAGAATATGGAATACAAATATCACATTTTCTCACCCTATCGGGTGTGCCCGTTGGGGGCGCATGTAGACCACCAACATGGATTGGTGACGGGATTTGCAATAGACAAGGGTGTGGATTTGCGCTTTGATGAGCGCGAGGACTCGAAGGTTGTGTTGGACAGTGAGACATTTACGGGCCATGTGGAGTTTGACATCGCAACGCCGGCACTGGTGAAACAAGGTGACTGGGGCGATTATGCACGTGGAGCTAAGTTTGCGCTGCAGAAGAGATTTAAGTTGAAGACCGGTATCACGGGAACTATTAAGGGTAGTATCCCTGTGGGAGGTTTGTCTTCTTCGGCAGCAGTGCTGATAGCGTATGTGATGGCATTTGCTAAGGCGAATGGGATTCAGTTAGAGGCGTTCGAGGTGATGAAGATTGCCTCGGAGGCAGAGCGTGAGTATATCGGGCTGAATAATGGCTTGCTTGACCAGGCATGTATCGCCCTAGGCAAGAAAGATCATCTGCTGATGTTGGACTGCGAAAGTGATGAATATCGACTGATTCCGAAAGCCGCCAACATGCCAGACTTTGAGTTGGGTATATTCTTTAGTGGACTGACACGTAGCCTGATGTCTTCAGACTATAACCTACGTGTGGCGGAATGCAAGACTGCTACATGGCTGGTTCAGGCTTACGAGAACATTCCGCTGAAGGAGCAGAACAAGACTTTCTTGCGTGATGTGAGTGAGAGTATGTTTAAGCGTCATCGTGATAACATGCCACCAAGGTTTGCACGCAGGGCAGAGCACTTTTTTAGTGAGCACAAGAGGGTTCGCGAAGGGATTACGGCCTGGGAGACAGGAAATCTGGAATGGTTTGGTAGTCTTTCGAAGGCTTCGTGTGAGAGCTCGATTCATAACTATGAGTGTGGTTCGCCCGAGTTGATAGCTATTTATAATGCGATGCTTACCACTGATGGTATCTATGGAGGACGTTTTTCGGGTGCAGGATTTAAGGGGGCATGTATAGCGCTGGTGGATCCTGCAAAGAAAGCTGAGATTGAAAAAGAAATTACGCAGAAATATCTAAAGCAGTTCCCACAATATAAGAACAGCTTTAAGGTATATTTCTGTAAGAGTGATGATGGAGCGAGATTCGTATGAAGAATATAGTTATTGCCGCAGGATATGCCACGAGGCTGGGGGAGTTGACTAAGAACTTTCCGAAGCCGTTGTTGAAGATAGGTGAGAATACTATCTTGGGACGAATGTTGGATGATATCGATCAGATTCCGGAGATTGATGAGCACATTATTATCACGAATCATAAGTTTGCAAGCATCTTTGAAAAGTGGAAAAAAGACTTGCATTATAATAAACCTATCATTATTGTAGATGACGGGACTGAGACTAACGATACAAGACTCGGTGCTGTATGCGACTTGCTATTTGCAATGGATAAGCTCAATATCGATGACGATATGTTAGTCGTTGCAGCGGACAATTTGCTGTTCTTCTCATTCCAAGAGTTTGTGGACTTCACCAAGGAGAAACAGACGAGTTGCATCATGTGCCATGAGCAACCCTCGATAGAGAAATTGCAACGGACAGGTGTGGTTGAACTGGATGAGAACCATCGTGTTCTTGGTATGGAAGAGAAACCACAAGTACCCAAGAGCCATTGGGCGGTTCCGCCATTCTATATCTATTTGAAGAAGGACTTGGATTTAGTCCGTCATTCAGTTGAGAATGGCTGCGGCAAGGATGCTCCTGGCAACTTGGCGCACTATATGGTGGAGCATACCACTATGCATGCTTGGCCGATGAGTGCAGGGAGATTTGATATAGGTAGCCTCGATACCTATTATGAAGCGGTTAAACGCTTCGGATAAGATCTTCTTTTCGAAAAGAAGCAAAAGGTTTTGTTCATTTCTTCTGACAGCAGAAGAAAAGGAACCAAAGAAGACTGCTACCCCAAGCCCCTTAACGTTGTTGACTTTCGTCACGACTCGACCAAACGAGCAAGACTCGATGGCGCTCGCTGCTCCGAAAGTTCAAAGGGGATGTAACTGATTACGGGCAGAGACCGCCCTGCATCAGAGTTCTGGTATAAATCACAAAGCTTTCGCCCTAAAGGGTGATTTATTTATTTTTTTTTTAAATATTATGCAAAAGATTGATTTGAATAATAAAACCATTTTGGTTACTGGTGGAGCTGGTTTTATTGGCTCGAATTTGATTAAGCGTTTGTTCGCTGAGACAAAGGGTACGACGATTGTCAATATAGACAATATGAATGCCTATTATGATGTGTCGCTGAAGGAGTATCGTCTCGCAGAAATCGCGGAAATCGCAGAAAAGTCAAAAGCTGAGGGAATAAAGTATTCTTTTGTGAAGGGTGATATCGCTGACAAGGCGTTGATAGATAAACTGTTCGCAGAGAATAAGTTTGATGCTGTTGTAAACCTGGCGGCTCAGGCCGGGGTGAGGTATTCAATAGAGAATCCTGATGCGTATATCATGAGTAACATGATGGGATTCTATAATATACTCGAAGCGTGCCGACATAATCCAGTAGAGCATCTTGTATATGCATCATCATCGAGTGTCTATGGCGGTAATAAAAAGGTGCCGTTTAGTACGGATGATAGGGTAGATAACCCAGTAAGTCTGTATGCGGCTACGAAGAAGAGCAATGAATTGTTTGCCCACTGTTATTCAAAGCTGTACGACATCCCCACAACGGGTTTGCGCTTCTTTACAGTATATGGCCCTGCTGGTCGTCCTGACATGGCGTACTTTGGTTTTACCAACAAACTGCTGAAGGGCGAGACCATTCAGATATTCAACTATGGCAACTGCCGTCGTGACTTCACTTACGTCGATGATATCGTAGAGGGTGTTTATCGAGTGATGCAAGGTGCTCCAGAGCGTAAGAAGGGTGAAGATGGCTTACCTATCCCACCATACGCTGTCTATAACATCGGTGGCGGCCAGCCAGAGAACTTGCTGGATTTCGTGAATATCCTGCAAGAGGAACTGGTTCGTGCCGGTGTCCTTCCTGCAGACTTCGACTTCGAGTCCCACAAGCAGCTTGTCCCCATGCAGCCCGGTGATGTACCAACCACCTATGCCGATGCCACAGCCCTTGAACGTGACTTCGGGTTTACACCAAAGATTACGTTGAGAGAGGGATTGAGGGCTTTCGCCCAATGGTATAAAGAGTACTATAGATAGTATGGATTTAGTAAACAGATTACAAGAATTTATGGAACAAGAATTCCGTTCGTGCTCAATGGTCTTTGGGTGTGTCACGCCGGAATATGTCAGTAGAATGTAGGGAGGCCAGTTCTCGATAAAAGAAATCGAGAACGGATTAAAGGAATTATGGAAACAAGGATTCATGGAAATATGATAAGATTTAGAATGAAAAGCATGAAGGACCATTTGAAAGAAAAAATCGTTAGAAAAATAATGAATGAGTTGAAAAAGAATATTTCGACTCTTGTTCCCGTAAAGAATCTTCATCATGGTACTGATGAGAACTCAAAGTATCTAAGACAGTGGGAATCTCTGGAAGAGCGTGAAGCCAAAGGGTGCTCAAATCATTTCTGCAAAAATGATGAGGAAAACCCTGCCTTGGTTGGAGCCCATGTGATTAAAGTTGGAAGCGAGGTGGACAAGAATTGGTATATAGTACCTCTGTGCCACAAGTGTAATAGCGATGATTATGAAGATTCTATATGTGTTAGAAAAGAAGACTTGGCTCTTTATAAAGAGGTAAAAGAGGAGTGATGAGCGACGCTTCTGTGAGAAGATGTAGAGATAAAGGTAAATATATTCCATTATAAAGTCTATGATCATTGGTAACCCTTCGTATATGAAAGTGCATGGTTTTACTGACCGTGAAATTCAACGTATGCTTGACTACCTGCAAGGGGCCGTCCAAGTTTGGTGCCGTGATAGACATGGAGAATGGTTTGCTGCCAGGGATTTGCTTGGTGGAGCCAACTATTATTGGCAAGGCACGCCACTGATGCGTTTATATGAATACTACATGGAACAGAGTGATGAGGATGACGGGTATTCTGTAACTCAAGCTGGTCGTGCAGTTGGTCACTTATTAAAACGTGTTTTAATTGAAGATTCCAAGCGTAGATATGAGACGCGTCAAGGATATACTTGTGAATACCGCTGGGTAGGGGAAGAAATGTTGGGGTAGAATAAGGAGTTGCTATGATAACAAATAAACCTTTGCCTAAATGGCTTAATGATTATATATTCGGAGTAATAGGGGCAGAAGAGAAACCAGATCCTAAAGAGTTTTGTAAGAATTTGGACTCCGACGATGATAAGAACAAAATCTATCTTGGTACCTATTTCCCGAGAAGTTTTGCAGAATCGTTCTGTATACATTCGAATCTTTTTAGCTATGCCCCCTACATATCTCATTTGGAGAAGAAAGAGGAACTTTCTTTGTTAAGTATTGGTTGTGGGACAGGTGGAGATATTTTAGGATTAATTTGTGCCATTGCTAATAATCTTCCAAATATCAGTAAATTGAAGATTGTTGCATTTGATGGTAATAATATAGCAATTGACTATTTGAGTGATTTGTTGGGTTTGGAACCGATAAAGTCAAGGTTTGACATTGCTGATAAAGATATAAAATATGTACCGCTTCCTGTAACATGTGTGGAGGATTTGGTGCATTATATCGAGCATATGGGGGATAGCTTTGATTTGATAACTTCATTCAAATTTGTGAATGAACTGATGGATGCAAGAATACTTAAACAAGATGGATTCAGAGTTCTTGCTGAATTATTAGCTCCCAAATTAAATGAAACAGGTTTGCTGACGCTTTTAGACGTCACAGATAAACATTATGATGTGTGGCAATCAAAGAACTTAAATGGTGGGTTGTGCGCATTTTCCAAGGCTAACGTGGGATTTAAAACATTACTGCCAACCCCTTGTCATTTTTATGATAGGAAATGTATAGGAGGCAGGTGCTTTACCAATAAGAGGTTCTTTGGTACTTTTACAGCAGATGATAAAGTGGTTTATCGTGTGATTGGAAAGTCTGAATTTGTGGATGCTTTGTATGCCAATCTTAGAGATGAGGTCTCTTATGTTAAAAATGTGGATAATGAGTATTGTCCAGGATACAGAGGCCGTACAGTAGTTGATGCGTTTGATATTAATAGCTAAAAAGTAAAACAATGGAAGGTGATTTTTACGTTGAGTATGGGAAATTGGATGATATTCAAAGGAATATCATACAGACCCTCTTTCATAGAAGTGAGGTGGTGGGTGGTAGTGCCGGTACTGGAAAATCACTCATTGCATTACATAAGTTGGCCCGTATTCCACAAGGGAAAAGTGCCGCTCTTGTTGTGTTTTCAAAATCATTAAAAAAGTATTTTGAAGATGGAATGAAAGTTCTACAAATACCAGACACAACGGTTCTTTACAAACAAGAGTGGGGAACTGGAAGGTACGTTGACTATTTATTTGTTGACGAGTGCCAGGATTTTACAGCAGAGGAGATACAACAATATATAGGTAATTGCGAAAAAGTATTCTTCTTTGGAGATACGAATCAGACGATTATGGATTTTGACGGCTCCACAAAACAAACGGTGGAAGATACAGCTAAGATGGTGGGTGTTCCGGTTGAATATCTAAGGGTTAATTACCGCCTAACGAAAGAAAATGCGTTACTAGCTGAAGTTGTAGGCAAAAGAAATGATTTGGTAAGGTATTGTAAGAGAAATGGTGTAAAGCCACAATTGATAGAGGGCGCAACCTTTGATGAACAACTGGGCACAATTATGGATACAATCAGAAGTAATAATCTTACGAGAGCTTGTATCCTTGTACCTTATAATACGTCGGCACGGGCAAGTTCTTCGCCTAATAAAGACTCAAAACTATCTGTTGACTATGTGCGTGACTATTTTGTGGCTCATGGCATGCCTGTGGAACTTAAGAAGAATTCAAATTTAGGCGATACGATGACTCTTGACTTTAATTCTTCTGTTCCTAAAGTTATTTCTTGGCATAGTGTAAAAGGGCTGCAATTTAATGATGTTTTTATTCCATTTTGTGAAACACCATATGATGATGTGATGAAGAAAGCGTTGTATGTGGCAATAACGCGTGCATATAATCGTTTATATATTGGGTATACTGGCCAACCAAATGCAGAGATATTCCCACCTGTAGGCTCTGAAGTTTATGCAGGTAAAACCAAGATAGAAGAAATTTGAGAATTTGATAATCATGATATATTATATCCCCATCCATATAGATAACATTGATAACGTGATTTCTGCTGAAGGGATTTCGCCAGCGGAAGATTACGCTGTCAGGGGTTATGGATATTCCCGCTTTAAAGCATTAAAGGGTTTCCCGTCTAATAATGTGGTATGCCTTTACAGTCAGATTCCTTATGTTGATGATGATACTGTTGGGAATGACCAAATATGCTATGTTGAAATAGATGAAAAATTCGTAGAAAAAAAAGCTGTCGTTGCTCCTTTTAATGAAGGGGTGGCAGTAGCCGATACTGTTGATTTGCTACCATGGAATTGCCGTTTTCTTTTCCCGACAGAAGAAGCCCTATATCAGGCAGTGATGGTTTGCCGTTCAAACTTGTGTAATAAGATGTGGGGGTACTATCGGTTCTCGTTGTTGGAAAACAAACCAGAGCTATGCAAGAAAGCAGTAATCCCTGAGATATGCAATAGTGACAAAGATATAAATGCTGAGGTTAAGAAGAACCGTCTCAAAGGATTTCTCTTTTTATATACTCTTGGTCGTTATGTTTCGATACCACAGACATTAGCCAACTTGTTACAAATTGAAAAGAGAATGTATGACGTTGCTACCACTATAGCAGGGCTACAATCATACGAAAAAGAAGGGTTTCTGAGACAACTCAATGAGTTAGAGGAGCTATTTGAGAAATATGACCCTGTGAGAATTGAGATACAAAAGCAGTGGACGGCCATGATTGAAAGAAGTTTCACGGATAAAGAAAACCAGATGGCTTTTGAAAGTCTTGTAAGAGAGCTGGGAGCAGAAAATTTGATGAAATCAAACTTTGCAAAAAAATCTGGGTATAATGTTAGGTCGCGAACTCAAATGTCTTTCGCTAGTTATTCTGATTGGGATTATTATAAGAAATCAATCGAAGACTATACCCAGAACCAAATTCAATCCTACAGGATGAGAAACGGGAATACAAATACAACAGAGGATTTCAGGATTGAAGGGACGAAGGTTATCATGAATCCGAAATATGGTTATTTCTATTCCAACTTAATTACAAACATCATTGAAGGACTTGATTGGTTTAATATAGATAACCTAAGGCTTCATAGGCTTGATTTTGCCTCTGAACTAACACGTATGGCTCGTGATCAGATGATTGAATCTGGTCAAACGTGGGAAGGGAGCACGGTACGTGCGTTTTTGAATGATTTAAGGCAACATATTGCCTCTGGCGGGTCGTTTGATATCAATAAAGCACCAGATATTACCCTAAAGTCCTTGGCAGTTTTCGTTCTTAAAGGGGATGACTACGAAGAGATGCTCCGATATATGGAGAACAATGCACAAATTGATTATCGTTTTGTGCTAGGTTTATGGGGTGTATGTGTAGGGTATGTGGACTTACCTAAAACACTTATTCAAAGAATGAAATTGGATAGTCAAGGGTTGTCTCGTATCTATTTATCTGCTATACATTATTTAGCTGAGGTTCCAGATAGCTATACCTTGGCTTTACAGCCATATCATTTCAATAGTGCACCTAAACCGAATAAAACTAATGATGGCATTAATAATGTACTAATTGATAAGTCAATAGGACTAACCAAGGCACAGAAAGTGGCTCTAATGGATATTTGGAAAGAATCAAATGGAAGGGTTGGAAAAGTATTCTTTGAGCAACTTGCTAAAGTTAAGGGTATAGGAAAGGTAAAACTTGGAAGGATTAAAGATCAACTCTTGCCGAAGAGCACATCATCAAATGACGAGCAATTAGAATTGTTTGAAAGCAAACTAGAAGGGGCTCCGAAACAAATTGATTTGACCGCTTGGCGGTATATAGAGCCATTGCTACCAGATGATCGTATTATAAGGAGCAGAGTAAAAGAGGATTTTAAGTGGTATTTAAGTAGGAGGCGAAGGACAGAACCAAATCAAAGCCTAATATCTCATTACAAGGAACATCTTTTGCAAAAAGCCTACCCGAAGAATCCAAAATATTCATGGACAGCTGAGTATTTTGGTCATCTTGATATTGATGGGATTATAGAAAAATTGGAAAATATTTATCTGTAGATAATGATACTGAGTGTAAGTCGTAGAACAGATATACCTGCCTTCTATTCAGAGTGGTTCTTTAACCGTCTGAAAGAAGGCTTTGTGTATGTTTGTAACCCGATGAATATCCATCAGGTGAGCAGGATTGTCTTGTCGCCTGAAGTGATAGACTGCATTGTGTTCTGGAGCAAGAATCCAAAGCCGATGCTTAACCGGTTGGAAGAACTGAAGGACTATATGTACTATTTCCAATTTACCATTAATCCGTATGACAAGGAACTGGAATTGGGCGTACCGCGCAAGGAGGGTATAATAAATACTTTCAAAGAGCTGTCAGAGAAGATTGGATATAAAAGGGTAATCTGGCGTTACGACCCAATCCTTTTGACTGATAGCATGGATGTAGACTATCATTTGCGTTATTTTGAAGAAATAGCCAAACGACTGAAGGGCTATACTAACACATGTGTCATCAGTTTTGTGGATTTGTATAAAAAGACACAGCGGAATCTTCAAGATACTACGGCGCGTGAGCCATCAATGAAGGAGATGATAGAAATGGCTGCCCAACTGTTCCTTATAGCTAACAAGTATGGGATTACTGTTCAGACTTGTGCAGAAGAAATTGCACTTGAGACTGTTGGGGTGAAACATGGAAAGTGTATAGATAATGCGCTGATTGAAGATTTACTTGGAGTAAAACTGGTGGTAAGTAAAGACCCCAACCAGAGGAAAGAATGTGGGTGCGTTCAAAGCATTGATATAGGTGAGTATAATACGTGTGCCCATGGTTGCAAGTACTGCTATGCAAATTTTAAGGACGGTGTAGTCGCAAAAAACCGTATGGCTCACGACCCCAATTCTCCACTGTTAATAGGAAATATAGGCCCTGATGATAAGGTGACGGATAGAAAGTTATTCTCGTTTATTAAGATTCCTGAGACTTTTAAGACGGGGGATATTGTGAAACTGAAGCATCCAGAGAATTATAAAAAGGCGGATGATATATATGGCTACAGCATTAACTTGTACAAGATTATTTCGATAAAAGGGGATGATGTAAAGTTGGAAGGTGTGCAAGAAATGGTGCCAACTAGTGAATTGCTGCCAGTGGCTATAGATGGTAACGAGGATAGATGGATATATTATGATCCGATGATAGCTGCTTCTATTGTATTCCCAGGTGAAGATATTCCTTCACATTCAGCGGATTATTCGTATTACATGGATGCCTTTGAACATTGCTTTGACGAGAAACACAATTCATTTAAGGACTTGGTTTCAAAAGCCCATTTGGTGTATGTGCATGAGATACAGCACTATTTAAGGAAGAAGTTCCATGAGGACTATTTGAAAATAAACGAATGGAAATTTTGATATGAAATGTCAAAAATTCAAGAATTTTGAGGCGTAATTATGAAGCTATATGTTGTGGCCACAAAGGAGACAACATCCGGAGGATGCGGGATTCACGGAGTCACGGAACTAATGATCTACGGGTGCACTTATTGTCAATGACCGAACAGTCATAAGGCTTTCATCAAGATAGGAAGTTAATATTATCATTATGGGTAAAGAAAAGGAACTCCATACAGCAGAAGAACAGCACGCCGCAATGGACAAAATTGGCGGTTTCGTCTATCAGTTCTACTGCTTTCTTTATCATGTGCTCACCATGAATAAAGGTGAAGAGGTGTCATTTGAGAAGCTGGATGATGCGGCAGTGGCAGCAGGGAATCTTATCACCCTCTATCAAGCCAAACATACAATCCAAGTTGATGCTGAAGGGGAAAAACGACCTTTGACCAACCGCTCGACTGATTTGTGGAAGGCCATTGATGTATGGCGTCAGCTGATTGTGGGGAAAGAAGAAGAGAACAGGACGGAAGCAGAGATGCAGAGGTATATAGCTGACCATAATTTTGTATTTATCAGCAACAAACTGCCCGATGATAATAAATTCGTTGCCCTGTGTAAGGAATTAGAGAACGATACAGGCAAAGACCAGATTGATACAGTTCTGGATGAAATCACACAAGAAGGACGGCCCCGTAAAAGGGAAGCACAGTCAACCCAAGCGACTGTCCGCACTACGCAAATGATGATTGATGATTTGAAAGCGTTTAGTTTAAGGGGGGAGTTTTTGAAAAAGATTACATTTGAAGCAAAGAGCCAAGATGAAATTAAACAGGACTGTATAGGTCATATCGCTGATAAAGTAAGGTTCTCGGATGAAGATGCACCTATAGTATTTAATGACTTCCTGACAGAAGCTGTAAATGATTTTTTTGAAAATGCTGACAAAGGGATTCCACTTACCTATACATACGAACAGCAGCGAAAGAGGTTTGAACATGTTTTCCAGTATCATAGGAAAGAAAAGTTGGATTTTCGTGTTAAGATGGAACAATATAGGAAGGAGTTTCTTGATTTGGTATGCATACAACAATTGATAAAAGTAAAGGATTTTGCTGCAAGTGAAACAGAAGAGGTGGCCAAATATGCCAGTCACTTCTACAGCTTCAAGAATCATTATGATAAACTCTGGGAGGACAATAAAATCTTGGAGGAAGAAGACAAATCGTTTTGGGATGATGCGTATGCTTTCTGGGACAATCAATTTAAGCATACGTATAAAAAAATAGATGAAGGAGCCTCGGAAGATTTAATCATCGACAAGGCGCAGGATATACTATATGAGGTAAGGAAGTTTAAACTTAAACTATGCGATGAGGAGTTGCATCAATACATATCAGACGGAGCTTTCTATTATTTGTCTGATGAGTGTATTATAGGTTGGCATAAGAACTGGAAGGATTTTTTTAAGAAAAAAACAGAACAGGATGGACAGAATAATCAATAATGAGACCGTTGCCATTTGCGCTGTTTTGGATGCTTTGGTGCTGGATATAAATGACATCGCCAGACTAAATCTGTTTACTGTGATGACAACCGACCGCGCTATTAGAAGCAGAATGGTTAATTATAACAGCTATGCTGAGATGGTAGCCAAAGAGTCGTCGTATTATCAGGCATTGAATCGCAAGTTCGTGGAGCTCCAGCCGGTTTTCCTGAATGCTGTTACCATGCTATTGATGGGAGGGAAGGTTGAGAAAACACAAGAAGGAAAATATGAATTAACGGAAGATGGCGCTCTGATGGCTTGGGAACTACAAGATAATCAAGAGGGCGTAATGAAAAATGTCCTACGAGCTGCGATTCAATTGGAAACTCTGATTAGACAGAAGGATACGACAACATGGTATAAAGATTTGAAAATTGTGCTATGAATTTTTACATATCGAAAATCAGATTGTGGTTCAGACAAGGGGGCGAGCCAAGAGACCTTGACTTTTATCAAGACAAGGTGAATGTGATTACAGGTGATTCTTCAACAGGTAAATCATCTGTTCTGAAAATAATAGATTATTGTCTGCTTTCAGAGCGGAGCACTATCGTTGAGGATGTAATCAATGAGAATGTTGCATGGTACGGGTTGGTTTTCCATGTGGAAGAGAATACTTATACCATTATCAGGCAGGCCCCAACTGTTGAGTCGGCTGAAATGAAAGTGATATTCAAGGAGGGTGAATTTCTTCCTGATGAGCCAGTTGCTGACATGAACGACATCAGAGCCACGGCATTGGTGAAAATGAATAAGATTTTCAAGATTAACCCAAAGTTGAAACTTGAGAGCAAAGTGAAACCTCAATTCCGCCATAATCTTGTGTTCAACTACCTGACAGAAGATATTATAGCCACAGAAAACACCTATCAGGATTTGCGCTTTTTCCGCAGGGATGAGTATTCAAAGGTTTTGAATGACTTATTCAAAATGGCGATTGGCGTAAATGAAGGGAAGATAAAAGAATTGGAATCACAACTGCAAGCTGCGCAATCGAAGGAAAAGTACCAGAAAAATGCCCAGAAGAAAGAAGTGGAGAATCTTGAAAATTTTGAGAAAACGAAGGCTGAGATAACCAGCGAGGTTAAGGAACTAGGATTAGGAGCTGCCACGGATTTTGGTGATAATCCAATTGCTTGGGTAGAGAACGTGAGGGTGATAGTAGAGAATTGCTCTCTCCAATTCAAGGATGAACAAGCTCTTGTGCGCCGCCAACTGTTAGAAAAAGAATTGTATAAAATAAAAGAAAAGTTAGGCTACTTTACCTCTCTCGAAAACGAATACAAGATTTATCAAAAGAGACTTGAAAGACAAGATGAAAGTCTTGTCCCTTTAGACTTCGTGAAGAAGCACCTGTCAGAGTTGATGACCTACCAAGAGACCGGAATGTTGTTGAGAGAATTAAGCGATGCGTGGAAGGCCATCAAGCAGAGTTATGTGCCGGAGATTAGATTGCCTGTGCGATTTGTAGAGACCAAGAAGGATCTTGAAAAACAGGAGAGGCAACTAAAACAAGAATATGCCAAATTGAACCCATACAAGGTTGACCAACGAAACTATATTTGGATAAGAAAAGCGATTCTGTTGGCTGAACGTATGGAAAAGGAACTGACAAAAATTCCGAAGTTAACCATATCGGATGAAATGATTATCCAATATGGGGAAATTATTTCGCAGATACAGGAGAGGTTGGTTCGTTTGAAAGCCAAGAATGACAATGCGCTTGGAAACTTGAACGACTCCATTGAGAAGTATTTCAGATATCAGAATGGAATTTCAGAAGCCTACAGGAATTATAAGCCGATTTACAGCATGGACGAAAAGATGTTGATGCTGGAAAAGGAACGGGGGGAATATGCAATGGCGAATGTAGGAAGTAAGTCAAACTATATGTTCCTGCATCTCTGCTTCTTCTTTGGACTGCACGATTTATTGATAGATAACAAGAACGAGCAAATACCACAGTTTCTGTTCATTGACCAGCCCAGCATTCCGTACTATGCAGACAAGAATGTAGAAACGACGACAAACAATGGCGAGATAGCCAATGATGACCGAGAGAAGTTGACGGAGGCTTTCAGACTCACAGATAAATTTATGAGAGAGATGACCAAGAAGGGACATTTCCAGATTATCATGATTGAACATGCTGAGGAAGAGTATTGGAAAGATCTTGGTACGTTCGTTACGAGATACAACTTCAGGAATGGCGAGGGACTAATACCATTGCGTATAACTAATAATAAAAAATGACTAAGATAGGAAACATAAAAGCGGCTGTAGTACAGCGCGTCGGAAATAAGAGTAATGAAGATGGCGTGTCATTCTCGAATGATGTTTGCCAAATGGATGGTGTGGAGGAGCCGTTCCTTAAGTTAATCAATAGTGCTTTCAAATTCAGTGATTGGAAGCAGTTCTATTATATTGATGATTTGGAACTGAATCCGACATATAGATTTGTTACTAAGATTTTTGACGATGAAACTTGCATTGTGCAACAAGCCAATAATCTAGCGCGTCATCTTTATGAGCAAAGCATACACCCTAATATCAAGATAGGTGAATTCTATGTCGTGCTACTGGATAACTGTGAGATTGATGGTAAATCGGCACAAGCCATAGGATTGTTTAAATCGGAGCTCAGGGAAACCGTCTTGACGGTGAAGATGGAGAATAACCGCTTGGTGCTGTCATCTGAGATGGGTATGAGCCTTAAGAAACTTGAAAAAGGCTGCATTGTTTTCAATGTTGACAGGGAAAACGGCTACAAGGTGGCTGTGGTTGATAACACGGGTTCGAACACAGATGCCCATTACTGGGTAGATAATTTTCTGCATGTAAGGAATTGCAATGATGACTACCATGAGACTGAAAGGCTAATGGAGATGTGTACTGGTTTTGTGGCACAACTGAAGGAACAGTCGGTTGTGGAAAGCGCTGTTGCAGCCAAGAAGACAGCAGAGGTTTTTTCAACAGGTGAGCCCATACAGGTAGATGTACTGGCTGACATGATATGCCAGAACGAAGAGCAGAAACAGGCTTTTAAGGCCTATAAGCAGTCGTTTGAGCAGGAGTATGGTGATTTCCAAAATGAAGTGAATGTGGTAAAAAAAGCTACCAACAATAAACCTGTGAAAAGGATGAACACCCTGAAACTGGGTTCGGACTTCGAGGTGAAAGTGCTGAATCCAGAAGCCAAGATAGAGCATGGAGAAGATAAGAATGGTAAGGAATGGTGTAAACTGTATTATTGAAAGGACAATACTGAGGTATCAGAAGTAAGAACTATTAATAAGTTCACAAATGAACGGATATGATGGAGGCAAGATGAATGTCACTTATCTCTATGCAACAGATAAAGAGGCTGGGGATATGCTTGAAGACAGAAAAGAAGAAGTGTTTGACTACCTAAATCCTCAGAACGGCTATTTGGACTTGTCTGCGTGAGGAATTACAGTAAACGTACTATTTTCCGCGTAGGGAATCAAATATAAATGTCTACCTTTGTGGGAAAAAATAAGGTGTATCCCACCATATGAGCTTAAGGTGATATATATAAAGAGGTGTCATTGCCTCCGTTTAAACTTTTTTCGTGATGCATGAATTTTTCATAAGCCCGAAGGTGGCCAGACTGCTATTGGTGTGGACGATAGGTGCAATTGTTGCCCTATCAGTGGCGTGTGTTATCTTCGATAAAGCGGATGATAATATCCCGCAGATGGTAAAGCTGGACTGTCATTCTTTGACTGAGATTACATCAAAGATGCAAAAGACTAACATTCTTCTGGAGGAACAGGGAGTGAAGATTGGCGAGATGAACAATTCGATGACGGGAATTTTTGGAATAGCGAAAGGAACATTGGAAGTTTCTCCATCCTTGAAGCCAGAAATCAATATTTATCCAGGTAAGCCCAGAACGCCAAGAAAGCCATACAAAGACACGCTGGTGATAGAAACGAAAGGGAATACCAAGGACAGTATAGAAATTACCATCAATTCAGGAGACAGCATTGTGTCAACTACGCCTAGCAAAGAGGCACACGGCTCACCAACAAAGAAAAAATGTTGCTGTTGTAACTGCTGCTGCGACGAATGTAGAAAGGAGGGGTGCAGATGATTCCATTTGAATATCTCAACAACTCGTTTAGCGGGACTATCTCCATTTTTACAGCGGTGTTTGGTATGGCCTATCCACTGTTGCAGGAATGTGTTCAGCGCATAGAGGACAAGTATATCTGTTCGCATATCGTTCGACGGTTTAAGAGCGAGCAAACCTATATCTTGTTCAATTGGCTTATCGTCATCTGTATGGTAGAGGCGGTGACTTTTCCGCTATTGTTACAGTTATGGGATTTTAACTGGTGGACGTGTGCAGTGGTTGGCGTACAACTCATATCAGTATTCTGCCTGATGCTTTATACGGTATTGCTTATCCAGTTAATACTAACATATTATGATGTTAACAGTTTGTTCCTGCGAATCAAAAAACACCATGCGGAAGAAGAGATTCCCAACCTGTTATGTCTGATACAATACGCTTCAAGAAAAGAGCTTGGGGGACTATATAACGATATACTGACTGAAATATTCAGTTTTATCTATGAACAGCGGAGAGATGCCGCTGATGGAGAGGAGGTGGTTTACTCACAAGCGGTAACGGACGCTGTCAACAGCATCTTCAGATGGTCATATAAGGATGTCGGTTCTTACTTCTACGAGCGGAATGACATTATAGGAGCACTGTTCGACTATACTCAGGAAAAGAAAGTGTCGGAGCAGACGTATACGCAAGTATGGCACACGCTGAACTATATGGTGCAGGCAGATAACGAACAGTGGTTCAGACAATACTGGTCGCTGGCCTGCCAGTATTATACATTCCATCTGTCAAACCTTCATCATAATGAAGAGCAAAGTGAGCGCAATAGATTCCGCGATATGCACATCATGCTGGGTGGCTTGCTGTGCATGTATCGGAAGTATAAGTGGCTGGAATACATGATGACCTATTCTAATTCGATGCCTCCGAGATACGACCTTGTACCGAGCTCTGCAGCACAGATATTCGAAGCCTTATACAACATGGAAGCAAAGGCTGACAGTCCCTTCCAGTGGCAGCTGTTGGCGAAGTACAACTTTATAGGGCTAAAGGGTGATGTGTATGACGAACATACTGTGGTGAAGTATGTTGAGGAATATTTGGCCATGCTAATTGTCAGACTATGGTCGGTTAACGACTACAACATTACCTATATGCCTCCAATGGATTTCCCGCCAGCTACTGAAGATTTGGACGAGAATGACAGACGGATCAAATATATGGAGAGGCTTATGCGGGGAATACGCCAGTTATATCATGACTATGAACTGAAGAAATTAAATCTAACTTATCTCCCCACTAAATTAGAGGCTCTCGATTTGACAGGTGGTTATGTAAAAATACTGAAGTTGAAGAATGAGGAAATATCTGGTCGCCAGGAGGTTGACGGTGAAAAGATAGACAAGATAAGGAGTGAAATCTTAAAAGCTTTGGAAAGCAAAGTGCTAAGACTGCCACAAGGACAGCACAGAGAAAGAAGGGGAACAATAACAACTCCTGTATATGCTGGATGCAATTTTGTTCCTAACCATATGCTTAAGGGCAGGCACATTTCAATGACTGGTTTCGGAGATGTGCTGGTAGATGTGCTTGATACTAATACGGTATTGCTTTATGGGCGTATCTTGACCAGCAATAGTCATTTGAGACATTCATACAGCATACGCTATCAGGACATTTTCAAGGCTATAGACAAAATGCGCATCAATAGCGATTATGTCATCCTGCTGATGGGAACATATCTTGACCATTTTGAGGCGATGTACGGCAAGCCACAAGGTTATAGCGAGCATGATGGGAGGAAATATTACAATGACGCAGAAATCGCGTTTGTAGATTCCAGACAGAGTGCTATTGTAGTTATGAGACGCGATGAATTGCCATACTATGACTTTGTCGTGTGGAATGACCCAGCAAGGGGTATGGAGGTTATAAATGAGGATAGGCATGTATATTCGAATATTGACCACTTGGAAGAAGGCTCTTTCTATTTGAGTCTGTGTAGAGTGTTCCGTGTAGAATACGAAACCGTCCAAGAGTTTGCTTGTCTGAAGATTAGCCTTAACGAAGTTAATGACGAGATGGAACTAAAGGATATACGACCATTGTAGTGTAAGGATATATATAAAGGGGTATCTTTGCCTCCGATTAAACTTTTCAGTAGAACTGGGGGACGGGTACCTGTTTCACGGAATAACTAAGTCAGTAATAATCAATAGTTGAACAATGCCAAGGCAGGCGAGACAAGCATCAGGAACTGACGATGGCTGATGTTTGAAGGCTGAAGTCTGATGGCTGAAGGCTGAAGAAAAACAATTTTAATTTAATATGAGAATGAGACCAAAATATTCTGGTCTCATTTTTTTTGTGAATAATGTTGTGTTATATTTGAAAATTTACTATCTTTGCAATCGAGATAGTTGGTGATTCCAAAAATCTACGGGCACACAGCCCTCGTGTAGAGGTGGCTATTTGCTGAACTATACCCTTTTAGGTCCTTCGTCCAGTCCAGTCGGTAAATACAGGCAGGGCAGGGGAAAGATATCTATCTTGGGTTCGTTCATGAAGAAAGACCTACCGATACAGTTACTTCGAACATTCCTCATCCCCTTCACCCTTGAAGGGGCTCCACCTCTCCCTGTATTCCCTCTCCTCAGGCGAGGGGAAAATTGAGGATTTCGAGAATCCCTCATTCTCAAAGTTCTTTGACCTAAAGGTACAAAGCGACCAAGGTCGAGCGTTGGTAAAGTTCACAAAGCCTGTGCCCTACGGGTGAACTTTGATTACCTTTCTGCTGGCGCGTGGAGAAAGGGTAGTGAGGGAATAAAGGTGGTTCATTGGATGGTGAAATAAAATATGAGGGATGAAAGTAATAAATGAGAAATTTCTGAAGGAGGTGTCTGAGCAGGCAAAAGCGTCGCCACGGCTGAGGATGAATTATGACCTGAGGACGCAGGCGTATGACAGCGACCCAGAGTGGAAGGATACGTCGCAGCGGATGTTGAACGTGATGATGAAAGATACTGTCATTCCTATTCATCGGCATACGGAGACATCGGAGACAGTTATTGTACTGAGAGGGAGCGGGGATGAAGTGACGTATGATGATGACGGACATGAGCTGGAGCAGGTGACGCTAGCTGCGGATTCTGAGTGCAGGGCGGCACAGGTTCCAAGAAATGTGTATCATACGTTTATCCCTCATGAGGACGGTACTGCGATATTTGAGGCGAAAGACAGAGCGTATGATCCGGAGGGGACGGAGGAGTTTTTGAGAAAGGAGTAAGGATAACAGCTGCGGTTTTGAATGAGCCGTGGCTGTTTGTGCGTTAAAAGGATTGGAATAGCATGGCTACTAAAACCAGATATACTGAAGAGTTCAAGAAAAAGGTCGTTGAAGAATACAGGAAAGGCAACCTATCTCTTGAAGATGTAGCAGCGAAATATGGGCTGCCACCAGCCTTATTGCAGGATTGGGTAAATAAGGATGATGTAAACAACATCTTCATAAGCTATGTGGATAGACCGGTAGAAAAGACATCTTTTTTCACCAAAGTTAAAGCTGCAGGTGGCATCGCTTTCCAAAAACTGAAAGCGAATAGCTGGTTGTTGGCAGGTTGTTTACCCTTGGTAATATGCCTTACAACCTTCATAAAATGTAATAAGATGGTAGTTGAGTCAGAGATAAGCGAGAATCTGAATTCTACTGAAATCAAGATGGATTCGCTGATAAATATCAATAACGAATTGAAAGGGGAGATAGGAAAATTGGGCGTGACTTTGGAAAAGATTGACAATGAACTTAAGATGAACATTACCCCCAATATTACCATCAACAACGACAATCGAAGTGTCAATTATAGAACAAAGAATACAACGATTAAGAACAAAAAAGTCGTAAAGACTGAGGAGAAAAAAGAGATTATATACGATGAAGCAAAGGCAACAAGGCCGATAGATACGTGTTGTTGTCGCTGCCCTAAAGATACAATCAGATGAAATTCGATTTCCTATATCATACATATACGCTGACCATTACTGTATTTGCTGCAGTGTTTGGTATGGCATATCCGCTCATATTGCAAGCCATTGAGCGGATAGACCAGAAATATACATCGTCGGTCCTTTCTACGGATTTGCGGAAACGGTGGCAGTTTAAGGCATTTAATATCCTTATCATTGTCTGCATCGCATGTGTCGGTATATTGGCTTACGTGCTAGAATGCGTTAGTAACAAATGGTGGAAATATGGAGTAGTGTCTGTGGCCGTTTTCCTTATACTCTTATTGATGATAGACGTTGTTCTTCTTGTACAGCAGATTATTGACTATTATTCGCCTAAGGATTTACTCGGGTTGCTCAAGAAAAATGCGAAGAAAATGGATGCTGATGCTCTGCTTGATTTGGCAAAGTTTGCAGCTAAGACGGATGATTTTATGTTGCATGTGGATAGTCTTTCAGAAATAGCATCTCTGTTTTATGAAGAGCAACAAAAGGCCCCCAAAGATAAGCCAGTGGAATACTCTCCAGAATTATATGATATCTTGTCGAAAGTTGCAAAACGGGTTGGAGATCCGACATTATTCGATGACAGATACAACTATATTGGGATATTGGCTACTGTTTATAACCATAGTTCGGAAGGAGGCTTGTCGCAGAATACCTTGCTTAGGACATGGGAAATGGTGAATAGAGCGGCCAAGGTTGGTAATACTGGTTGGTTCAGAGATTATTGGACATACGCAGACCAGTACTATAGGTTTTACAAGTTGAACGGAAGAACACCTTTGAGCGATAATAATCTCAAAGAGTTTTATCGATATCATGTGATGATGGGTGGTCTGCTTATCTACTTCAAACGCTATGATTGGCTGACCCATATTATGCGTTTCAGTCAGTCACAACCAGAAAAGTTTGAACTTATCCCCGGTACACTAGGAAGGATTTTTGAGATGGTGTGGCTCGTTGATGAATTAAACGAAAAGCCTTTCGGACTATACAAGAAATATCAGTTTATGGGGCTGGAAGAAGGAGCTAAGATAGATGATGCTATAGCGGGCTATACATATCAGTATCTGGCACTCCTTATTATCAGGCTATGGACCTACAACGATTATAACATCAATTATGTCGACCCCTTTATTCTGCCAGCTGTGGATGACCAGTATGTAGAGAATAATGAAAGGATGATTAACAGAGTGGAGTGGATGAAGAAAAACGTAGAGCGCTGGTATAGTAATGGACTGATAACTGAATTTGGGCTTAGGAATGTGCCTGATATTAATGATGTCAAGAGTAAACTTGATGAATATATAGTTATTCTAAAGCAGAAGATAATTGAGATAGAGGCACGTGATGAGATTGATGAACACAAGTCAAATGTGATAAGGGATGAAATGATTGTGCACAATGCTAACAGTTATTGTTCCATACCGATGAAGGAGGAGGATGTTCCGGATGAGACTCTGTTTAGTACCACATCTACGTCCATCATAGCAACAAGCAGGATAGAAAAGCCATTTATCACAAAAGGTTCAAAGAAGGAACTTGGTAACTTTGGTGGAAGTATGGTTCATGAGCTGGGTTTCAGAATGCTCAATGAATACCTTCGAGCTTCTTTTTCTATGATGCCGTGTTCTATTAGCTACAGCGTAAATCAAAAAGACTTGCTAGAGGCGATTGATAGGCTTGAATTGCCAGAGGACTATGTCATTGTTGAGATAGGAAATGCACTGGAACTTTATGAATTCAGAGACAAGATAACAGTTGAAGGTGATAAGCGCAATTACAAAGGGCATGAAATCCTTAGTCTTGGAATGTCCGGTTATTCAAATTGCATATGGATATTGAGAGATTCAGAAGTTCCTTTTATGGATATTATAGAAACCTCTTTCACAGGTGGTGGTTATACAGAAATAGATAAGAGCAACCATTTATATAGCAATATTGATCAGATTCAACCACCTTACGATGTTCAGCTGGTGCAGACAATTAAAGTATATGCGAGAAAAGAGCGAAGTGAGTCTTGTCTGCTAAAAGTGGAGTATGATTATAATGGGAATCAATTTGAACTGAATAAAGTTGCAAGGCTCGTTGCCGAAGAGGAGCCCGAGAAGGCGTGATGAGGAAGATAGGAAGTTGAGATACAATGGATACAAAGTCAATGATAGTATTGGGCAATGGTTTTGACGTAGCCCTTGGAATTGAAACACGATACTCACAGTTTTATGAGAGGAGCCAGGACTTGCGCGATTTTGCCAATAAAGGTAATAGTCTTTGCCAACATATTCTTGATAATATAAAAGATGGTTATTGGAGTGATTTGGAAAGTGGGATTAGGAGTTATAGATAGCGGGCAGAGATGAAAAGAATAGATTTAGACCAAAATCTGGAATACAAAGGCTATTGGTTCCTGCCCACTACCCCGGAGGATAGAGTGGCTGGAGTACTCACGTATACCCCCAATGAGAAAATAGTATTGGAACTCATGGGGTGTTTCGGTGAATACTCTTGGTCAATATTAACGAAGCGGGATGAGGAACCAGTTATCTTGGGAAGAACGGCTGATGGCAAAGACATAACACTGATTAATAACATACGATCGTTGAAGATAAATTCAGGTGCGGACTTCCCGCTTGTGCGCTATACTTGTAACTTCATGGTAATTGGGAAACACGTTAAGAGTCTGGACGAGAAGCGCAACTATTGGGCAACGGCGAGAATACCAGAACTTTCACTATGGTGTCAGCCTGGAGCCTTGACAACAACGATGTTTTTTGATAAGAAGAAGTCAGTAAATCTGGTCAATCTGTCTTTTAGTACTGAGTTCAGAAGCCGAAAGGACGTTATTAGTCACGTAAAGGTTGATGATAACACAGGAATCAAGATAATGAAGGGGGTGCGATATAATGGTGATCATTTTGCTCCAGAGATAGAGCAATTCTCTTATCTTGAAGTACGCAAGAAAGAAAAGACGTCGATCAAGGAATTGCTCACCGACATATTTATGTTTGAGCAGTTTTTGTCCTTAGCAACACTCAGTATCGTAAAGAGTTCTGCTATTACGCTTTACGACCGGAATACATATCAGCAAATTGAAAAGACAAGATTCTACAGGCAAATTCATATTATTCATGCATACAGCGAAAGAAAGAATCTACAAAATCCAGAATTAAAAAGTTTCAGGTACCTGTTTGATTACCCGATAATAGAAGAAATTTATCCGCAGATTCTAAAAAAGTGGTATAATGAGCCGATGGAACTTGCTCCTATAAGGTTTCATTTGGTTAATAGTCTGGAGAAAAAACGCTATTACAGCAGTATAGATTTTCTGATTATCATACAAGCGTTGGAAGGATTCTGCAGGAGGTTCCGAAGCAAGAAATACAGGAAGACGCATAGCCTACCAGAAAGGGATTATTCTGATTTGTATGCCATGATGGGAAGTCTCTTGAGTGAGTTCGGTGATATAGACTTGATTAAGAAGTGTGAGATAGATAAGGATGCGGTGGTGGATTCGCGAAACTACTATTCTCACTTTATGCCCAAGGATGAAAGCAAAAAAGTTCTTGATGGCATTAAGCTATATGAGCTTACGATAAGACTGAGAATTCTGCTGGTATGCTGTACCCTTAATCTATTCGGGTTTACTAATGAACGAATTAATGAGATACTGAAGAAAAGTGACTCGAAGGTATTGGAGTTGTAAGATATGACACAGGAAGAACGATGGAATGCGAAATGGAGTGAGGTGATGGAGTCTATGGAGAAGAACCATAGGAATCCATCGCGTCATAGGATAGAAGAGCACGATATGCTCAACTGGCTGAAGGCTAACCGTAAAGCCTTGAATGCTGGAAAGATGAAGGCTGAGAGGGTGGTGAAGTTTAAGAAACTACAGGAACTGATGGAAGGGTACAAGCGTGTAAACCAATATCAATAACGACGAAAGTCAGCTGCTGGGCTGTAAGCGTCCAAAAGTGTTCTAAGGCATTCTGAGAAAAAGATAGTACCTTTGCGCTGTTAAACCAAAAAGCAAAAAGGTATGATAAGTAACAGTGAATTTGAAAAGCTCTGGGTCTTATACAAGACAGAGGGTGAGCCCAAAGGAGTGTCGATTAATGCATTCTGCGTAAGTCGAGGAGTGAATTACAGAGAGTTCAATAAATGGTATTACAAGATGCACAAGGCCATCGTGCCATTGGAGATAGAAGATTCTCCTGTATCAGAAACTCGTGTGACGGTGGAGCCATCAGATGAAGAACCAAGCCAAGATCTTCAGCCTAAGAAAGGTGGTATACAGGTCTTTATTCGTACATGCGATGGCCTCCAAATACAGAAGAAGGGTTTAAACTACCAGGGCCTGGTAAGTCTGGTAGAGAAACTGGAGGGGTTATGCTGAGTATTACAGG
>ERZ842401.2132-NODE-2132-length-26918-cov-23.038454_pt1 | contig 26918 bp, 20 predicted proteins | sample MGYA00521270_ERZ842401 | MGnify/ENA primary metagenome ERZ842401 (study PRJEB31892, sample SAMEA3878208) | bioreactor metagenome | biome: Moose rumen | place: Sweden | collected 2011-10 | study: EMG produced TPA metagenomics assembly of the PRJEB12797 data set... | reverse complement strand
CGTCTTCACCAACATAGCCCGCTTCTGTAAGCGTTGTAGCGTCTGCGATTGCAAACGGCACCTTGAGCTTTTGCGCCAAAGTCTTCGCAAGCAATGTCTTTCCGCTTCCGGTAGGACCAATCAAGAGAATATTTGATTTTTCAATCTTGACATCATCGCCGTTGAGCTGCTTATTTTCGGCAGACATACGCTTATAATGATTGTAAACCGCAACAGCAAGCGCTTTTTTTGCATTGTCCTGCCCAATAACATATTCGTCAAGATACGCCTTAAAATCACGCGGCGTCGGCACTTCTTCAAGCTCAATAGACCCCAAATCAGAAGCCGATTCCCGCATAATATTGCGGCATACATCGATACAATTATTGCAAATGCACACATTTCCTGATGGATTTGCAACTAAATGTCTTTTTTCATCTGCTGGTTTTCCGCAAAAAGAGCAAACTTGGACGTTATTTTGTCTTCCGAATGCCATTATTTTCTCCTCTGCATAATATGGTCGATGATTCCGTAATTCATAGCTTCTTCAGAACTCATATAAAAATCTCGTTCCATATCACGCGCAACTTCTTCTTCGCTCTTGTGAGTTGCTTCAGAAAAATATTTTATGCTGAGTTTTTTGAGTCTGATAATCTCTTTTGCCTGAATTGCAATGTCGCTTTCCTGTCCCTGTGCACCGCCCCAAGGCTGATGAATCATAACGCGGCTTGATGGAAGCGCATATCGTTTTCCCTGAGTGCCCCCAGCGAGCAAAATCGCGCCCATCGAAGCAGCCTGTCCCATACAAATTGTCTGCACATCGCATTTTACATACTGCATTGTATCCAAAATAGCCAAACCCGCCGTAACAGAGCCTCCCGGCGAATTGATATACATACTAATATCTTTTTCAGGGTTTTCGCTTTCGAGATACAAAATCTGCGCCACGATAAGATCAGCTGATTCATCACGGATTTCGCCGTCAACAAAAATAATGCGGTCTCTAAGAAGCCGTGAAAAAATATCGAACTGTCGTTCGCCGTTGCCACTTTTTTCGATAACATACGGCATATTATAATACATTTGTTCTGTCATTGGGATTATGTCCTCCTGAGACTCTATAATACTTACAGAAAAAATTGATAACTCTATAAAGATAAGGAACAGCGCGTTTTTTGTCAACTATTTAACTAACAGTGCGCTTTCATTTGCCGCCCTATATTTGTTCGCAAAAATCAAAACACTATCCGATTTTATATAACCGCCATCAACTAAAAACCAGCGTGTATCTTCGCCAAAACGCAAGCCCAAAATCTGCAGCACATCGCCCTTTCGGCAATATCCGGCAGCCTCTGACTCTATGGACGGCTCGGAACGAAGCGTTTCATAAGGCTCTTTTACTACTGCCCATTTTACAACAGGAGAAAGCGCAGAAAAATCATTTTTATCGAGAACTATTTCCTTTTCTTTTCTTGTGCAACTCTGCAAAAAAAGGAGCATAACGACGAAAAATAAAACTATTTTTCTCATAAACATCTCTAAAAAAGCCCGTTCTTTTTTGCGTAAGAAACAACATCTGGATAAATCAATGTATCGCTATCCACAAAATGAAGTCCGCGGATTGAATCAAGAGATGTCCAAGCATAGCCTGTATGTTCGGTTAATTCGTATTTCGTGCGCTCGCCAGTATGGGGCACTTCAATGCGGTATGCGTGCAGAACAAACGGGATTCCATTGTGCAAAAATTGTTTCTCTGCAATAAAATCGCCGACTTTTACCGTTATGCCGAATTCCTCTTTGAACTCACGGATTATTGCTTGCTCAAACGTTTCGCCATCTTCAACTTTTCCGCCGGGGAATTCCCAACGCCCGCCCATTTGTCCCGTCGGATTTCTATGAGCAATCAAGACTTTATTTTCGTGAAACGCAATACAAGCAACTGAATGTTTTTTCATTTTTATCCTCGGTCATTTAATTTTTTCTGACTTTTGTAGAAATTTTTGAAATTTTCCCAAAAATCTCAATCTCTGCTTCTACATACATTATATCATTATCTTCAAAGGTTGTCCGCAAAAAAAGTTCTTTTCCGTCATAAAAATCGCTCAAACTTTCGCAAGCAATTTCTTTTTTTTCTTCGTTCAGCGCCGTAATTTTCGCAGATACATCATCGCTCGCTGACGGAGATTTTACGGCTTTGAGCGAGGTGCTGACATACACGGTATTTTCAAACGAAAAAGCGGCAATCTCTGCTTGAGTTCCGTCAATGGTATCCTTAAAACTGTCCCTGCCGAATTTGCTCACAAAAAAAAGAGCCGCCATACACACCACAATCGAAAACAGCAAGCAGCGGTTTGCCCTTGTTGCAACAAGCGATTTTAAAAGCCCCCTCTGCACATTCATTTTTCCGTCATAAAAATCACGCACATTTTGCGGCGCATGTTCAAGTCGGTGTTTGCGGCTGTAATGAAAAATCATCGGCTCTTCGCCGTCGGTAAATCCATCAATTTCGTTTTCTTGCATCTGTATTTCTTTCCATTATTTATGATTTTAGAATTGCATCAATCTGCTGGTCAGTTCTCCACCAATTCACGATTGCTTCATCTTTTTTTGCAAACAGCGCAGAAATAATGCCGTTATTGCTCAAATTGAACGTGTAATACAGGATTTTGCTTTTATCAAAATCAAGATGGCGCTTGAGGATTTTTTGTCCGTCTGCTTGCACCATTTGAATGGTGTAGCCAAAATCATCGGCAATCATAAAGAAAAACCAGCCGTTTTCAGTAACGCCCATAAAATTATACGGCTCATTGTATTCAACCTTTGCAAGCGTATCCGAGGACGTTTCGGTGTACGGCGAAATTTCAAGCGATGAAACATACGAAAGCGAATCAATATCGTAGGTGTGCAAAATGGTTGCGTCAAAATTTACGCCCGCAAGCACTTTTGAAGCAGAATCGATGGAAGTCGTGTAATAATCCGCCTTAATGTGAAGCCGTTTTGAGTTGTAATCAGGCACCACGTTGTCGAGCGTAATAAAGGTTTCGCCGTCATTTTCGGAATACGGATTGGGGATATTTGCGCTTGAAAAATGAATGGTAAAAAGTTCATCGCCCGAACTCGAAAACCAATAGGTATCAAGCCCGCTGTTGGTGTAGCACACCACAATGAGTTCGTTTTCTGCATTCGTGTAAATCGCCTTAATGGCGGGAAACGGGTCGCCCCCGCGTCCATTTTGCCCCAAATAATTTACAAAACCGCCGTCTTCGTCAAAAATCAGCACGATTTCCGCAAGATGCAATCCTCTCTCATCGTCTTGCTGCTGGCGTTCAATCGGCAGCGTATCGGTAACGTAGAGATATTTTCGGGAATCCACCGCAATCGGACCGATTTTATTAAACGGATATTCCACGGCTTTTTGCGTCGCTGTTCCCAAAACCGCGGTATTTTCTTTATCCGCAAAATCCGGCACAGGATTCGTTTCTTTATTGTAGAAAAGATTTAAGACGCTCCCGTACGAGTTTGTTTCTATGATTTTTTTTGCTTCACTGTTTGCAATGTAAAAAAAACCGTCCCGCATTGCAATGCTCGTATTGATTTCACCCACTTTATTCAAACTGAACAGCGTCAATTCATTGTCAAAACTGCCGTATTTAAGCGAAAAAAGCTGGTCTTCTGCAACTGACGATGATTTTGTATTTGAGCAGGAAACAGATGCCAGCGCACAAAAAAGAATACATACACTATAAAAAATTTGATAAAAAGTTTTACACATATCAATAAAAAGAATAAATACACTTTTGTTTTGTGTCAATCGCATAGAAAAAAAATATAAAAATGCCGCAACCATATAGTGCGCAAAAAATTAACAGAAAAGAATGAAAAAATGGTTTTAATGTGAATAATTTTCTTAAATCATATTTATTTTCTCGTGCGTTTTGTGATAGAATACACAGCGAGAGTACAAGTATGAAAAATCAAAACAATCGCAACACATTTAACGGTTCTATCGGGTTTGTGCTGGCTGCGGCGGGAAGCGCAGTCGGGCTGGGAAACATTTGGCGCTTCCCCTACCTTGCGGCAAAAGACGGCGGCGGGCTTTTCGTGGTGATTTACATCGCACTGGCAATCACGTTCGGCTTTGCGCTTTTGACCACCGAGGTCGCAATCGGGCGAAGCACAAAACTAGGTCCGCTGAGCGCGTATTCAAAGGTAAAAAACGGCTGGAAATCACTTGGCGTGTTGAGTTGCGTCATTCCGTTTATCATTTTGCCCTATTACTGCGTTATCGGCGGCTGGGTGCTCAAATATTTTGTGGTGTTCATCACAGGGCACGGCGCACAAGCCGCGGAGGACGGATTTTTTACGGGATTTATCACCGCGCAAATCGACCCGATTGTGATGACGATGATATTTTTGGTGGCAGTCGCGCTCATCGTGTATCTGGGAGTGAACAAGGGCATTGAAAAATCATCGAAAATCGTTATGCCCATTCTGCTTTTTTTGGTCATCGCGATTTCCCTTTTTTCGCTCACAATTCAATTCACCGACGCAAACGGCGAGACCCGCACAGGTTTGCAGGGGCTCAAAGTCTACGTTGTGCCGAGCCTTGAGGGAATCGGCGTGAAGGGATTTTTTACCGTGGTTATGGACGCAATGGGGCAACTCTTCTACTCGCTGAGCATCGCGATGGGCATTATGATTGCCTACGGTTCATACGTTGAGCCAAAAAGCAATCTCGTCAAAGCGATTAACCGCATCGAGATTTTCGATACCCTCGTTGCGTTCTTGGCGGGCGTGATGATTATTCCCGCGGTCTTTACGTTTATGGGAAAAGACGGAATGACGGCAGGTCCGAGCTTGATGTTCATTTCGCTCCCGAAAGTCTTTAAGGCGATGGGCTTCATCGGCAATATCGTGGGCGCGGCGTTCTTTTTGATGGTGTTTTTTGCCGCATTGTCGAGCGCGGTAAGCGTTATGGAGGCGGTTGTGTCGAGTTTCATCGACGAATTCCACATTTCGCGCACCAAAGCCGTGAACATCGAAGGGCTTTTGGCGGTTATCGGCGCAATCATCGTCTGCTTGGGCTACAACGTGCTTTATTTTGAACTCACCCTGCCCAACGGCTCGGTCGGTCAAGTGCTCGACGTGATGGATTATGTGAGCAACAGTTTCTTAATGCCGATTGTCGCTATTTTAACGTGCGTGTTAATCGGCTGGGTGGTCGGTCCTGCATACACAATCAAAGAAATCGAGCGCAACGGCGAGCATTTCGGCAGAAAACAGCTGTATGTGGTAATGATTCGCTACATCGCACCGATTTTGCTGTTCATTTTGTTCCTCAAATCCGTAGGCATTTTAACGATTATCTAAAATCTAAATGCAAAAATATCAAAAAGTGTATTGCAAAATCGGAGCAATACACTTTTTTTGCATTTTGATTTCAAAATGCCGCCGCTCAAAATGCGCCGTATCGTTTTGGAATCAAAATTGCTTTTTTATGACTGAATAATCCAAATTTGACTTCAAAATTAAAAAACGATGTCTGTAAAATCCAAATTTGAAATCAAAATTGCCGTTTCACGACTGCACCTCTCAATTTTGGTTTCAAAATTAAAAAATAATATCTGTAAAATCCAGTTTTGAAATCAAAATTGCCGTTTCACGACTGCACCTCTTAATTTTGGTTTCAAAATGCGCTTTTCGGTTTCACTTTTGCTGTATCGCAAAAAAAAATATTCGCACGAAATGCACAAATGCTTTATAATGAATATATCATTTGTTTTTCGAGGAAAATTTGTATGAAAAAGGTTTGGGAAAATCCTGAAATCCAATCTATCAATCGTTTGAAAATGTCGAGTCCGCTCATTCGCCACGCAGATGAAAACCGCGCGCGCGAGGAAGCAGCGGCAGGCGCAGAGGGCTTGGAAGAAACAAAAAGCCCGTATGTCAAGAGTTTGGACGGCGAATGGGATTTCGCGTTTTTAGATAATCCAGAAGGCGACGAAAACAGCGCGCAATGGGCAAAAATTGCCGTGCCGGGCACGTGGACGACGCAAGGCTACAGCTCGCCGTGGTACACGAATGTGCAAATGCCGTTCGATACGCTTCCTCCAAATGTGCCAGAGCAAAATCCAACGGGAATCTACAAATTGTATGTGCAAATGCCGCAACAATGGCGCGGGCGGCGGGTTGTGCTTCACATTGGAAGCGCGGAGAGCTGCACGATTGTATATGTGAACGGCAAGGAAATCGGGCTTTCCAAAGATTGCCGTCTGCCGTGCGAATTTGATGTTACGCCGTATTTGAATTGGCAGAACGATGAGTTTAAAATCAAGGTGATTCGCTGGAGCGACGGTTCTTTTGTGGAAGACCAAGATGAATGGTGGTTCGGCGGCATAAATCGCAGTGTGTATTTGTATTCCACGGAAGATTCGTTCATCGAGGACGTGCGCCTTGTTCCAGAACTGCACACAGAAAATATCCGCGCAAACGGCACTTTGTCGATGTATGTTTCGCTCGGCTATGCACAAGCGGGGCAAGAAGTTACGCGAAAGACAAGCGAGGAGATGAAAAAAATCCATCGCGCCGTAAAATACACCATACACACGCTGCAGGGAAAGCCGAGCTGCGGCACTGTCGGGAAGCTCGTGGCAGACGGCGTATTTTCGGGCGCTTACGACATCAAGGGCAATTTGAATATCATCAGCGGCTGTGCGACGATTCCGAACGTGCGGCTGTGGAGTCACGAAACTCCGCATTTGTATTTGATTACGCTGTCGCTTTTTGAGGCGGACGAAAACGGGAACGCGGGGCGGTTTATTGAAAGCGTTGCGCTCACGACGGGCTTTAAGAGCGTGGAAATCAAGAACCGCGAACTGTTGATTAACGGCAAAATGGTTTACATCAAAGGCGTAAACCGCCACGAGCACTCAGAATATCACGGGAAAACGCTCACAACGGCGGAAATGGTGCGCGACATCAAAATCCTCAAGTCGTATAATTTTAACGCAGTGCGAACGTGCCATTATCCCGATGACGAGCGCTGGTACGACCTTTGCGACCGCTACGGCATTTTGATTATGGACGAAGCGAACATTGAAAATCACTGCTATTACGATTATATGGCGCGAAGTGATGAGTGGACGGCGGCATATATGCAGCGATTTCAGCGAATGGTGCGCCGCGACAAAAACCACGCCTGCATTTTCAGCTGGTCTCTCGGCAACGAATCTGGCGACGGCGCAAATCAGTGCGCAATGAGTGCGTGGGTGCGCCGCGTTGACCCGTCAAGAATCGTGCATTACGAAGGCGCGGTGCGTCCGCCGTTCCATCAGGGCTATTACACAGAAGCCGACCTCGCGCGCGGCAAGGGCATTACCGACCTCATCAGCCCGATGTATCCCGATATTGACCTCATCGTGCGCTATGCAAAGAACTGGGACGATTATCGCCCGCTCATTATGTGTGAATACTCGCACGCGATGGGAAACGCGAACGGTTCGTTGAGCGATTATTGGCAGGCAATCAGAAGCAATCACGGTTTGCAGGGCGGATTTATTTGGGATTGGGTTGACCAAGGCATTGCCGCAGAAAAAGACGGCAAGAAATACTGGAAATACGGCGGCGATTTCGGCGAGTTCCCGCACGACGCAGATTTCTGCTTGAACGGCATCAATTTCCCTGATATGACTCCAAAACCTGCAATGGACGAGTGCCGCTATCTGTTTGCACCTGTTGCGCTTCGTTTGATTCACAAGGAAAACGGCACGATTGAGGTGGAAAACCGCTATGATTTCTTGACGCTTTCAGGCTTAAAGCTCAACTGGAGTGTGCTCAAAAACGGAAAAGCCGTCAAAAAAGGTTTCATTAGACTCGGCAAAGTGCTGCCAGACGAAAAAAATGTGTTGCACATTCCCGATATTTCTGCCGTAAAATACGCTTCGAGCGATGAAATCGTACTTCGCGCAGATGTTGTGTACGCCGAGGATACGCCATTCGCGCAAAAAGGCACGCTTTGCACAACAGAAGCATTTATGATTCACGAAGCCGAATCGATGAGCACTTTTGCGCAAAAAAATACCGCGCTCGTTGATGAAAAAGCGATTGAAGCGGCAACGAACTGCATTCCTGCAATTTCGCGCCCGCTTCTTGAAAACGATGTTATCAAAAAAATGCTGCCGTATCGAAGCATTTTGGGCGACATCACAGGTTTCAACCAAAAGCCTGCGGCACAATGGATTGATTCGGGGCTTGTCAATGCAAAAATCACCGAAGAAGAAAACGGCGAATTTTCGCTGGATTCTTGCGACGGCGCTATAAAATCAGTGCATTTTGGGAACGCAGTGCGCACGGTGAAAAAGGCAAAAGCACCGAACGGGCAAGACGCATTGCACATTGAAGTTGAAATCTCGCTGAACAACAGCGTCAAAGAATACCTCCGCGCAGGCGTGCAGTTCAGATTGCCTGCATCGTATCAAGCAGTGCGCTACTACGGGCTTGGACCGCAAGAATGTTACTGCGACCGCAAGGCTGGCGCAAAACTGGGGCTGTATGAAAGCGCTCTCAAAGATTTGGGCGTGCCATACATCGTGCCGCAGCAAAACGGCGACCGAGCAGACACGCGCTATCTTGAATTCCTAAGCGCAGACGGCAAAAAAGCCCTGCACATTCAGTCAGCAAAGCCGTTCTCGTTCTGTGTTTCTGCATTTACAGACGCAGATATATGGAAAGCCGAGCATACGGTAGACTTGACAGACACGACCGAGTGCGAAAACGGATTCTGGACGGTAAGCATAGATGCCTTCCAGCGCGGCGTGGGCACTGCGGCGTGCGGTCCAGACGCGCTGGAACAATACCGAGTGCGCCCGGGCGTGTATCGCTTGAGTTTCTTCGTTTGGTAGAAAAAGCGGAAAGTGTTATAAAAGGTATGCGGAAAAAAGCGCGGTGCAAAAGTTGACGTGTTGTAATGAGAGGACTTCTCATCTGCTATATGAGAGCAATCCCGCACGGGCTATGAGAGATGCGCCGCACGAGCGATGAGAGGTATCCCGCACGGTCGGGCGATAAGGTTCTCATCGCCCGTGCGCTGTCATTCTCATCGCTCGTATGTGCCGTTTTTTGCATAGGGATATGACACAAAACGATTTTTTTGATATAATCATTTTGAGATTTATTTTTGGAGGAAATCAATGAGTACACACATCAATGCTCCTGAGGGTGCCATTGCAGAAACAGTTTTGCTTCCCGGCGACCCGCTCCGCGCAAAATTTATCGCGGAAACATTCTTGAAAGACGCAAAATGCTACAACGAAGTACGCGGTATGTTCGGTTTTACGGGCACTTACAACTCAAAGCGCGTCAGCGTGCAGGGAACTGGTATGGGGCAGCCGTCTCTTTCGATTTACGTCAATGAGCTGTTTCAGTTTTACGGCGTAAAAAAGGCTATTCGTATCGGAACCGCAGGCGGTTGCTCAGAAGACATCAAAATCCGCGACACACTGCTTGCAATGAGTGCTTGCACCGATTCGTCGCTTCAAAGCCAGCGATTCGGAATGCTCCACTTTGCGCCGACTGCGGACTGGGAGCTTTTGAAGACCGCTGACCAAGTTGCCGAAAAACTCGGAATTGCACATTCTGTGGGTTCGTGCATTTCAAGCGATATGTTCTATGATGAAAACCAGAATTGGAAGCTCTGGGCAAAATACGGCGTGAAGGCGGTCGAGATGGAAGCAGCGGAGCTTTATACCCTCGCGGCAAAATTCCATCGCAAAGCGCTCGCCATTCTCACGATTAGCGACCACTTGATGACCGGCGAGGCAACAAGCGCAGAAGAACGCCAAACGACTTTCACCAATATGATGAAAATCGCGCTGGAAACGGCAACCGCTGACTAAAATGAAATATCTCATCGCTGCATTAGTATTGATTTTTTGTAGCGTAAAATCCGCCTTTGCAGACACGGTAAAGGTGGATTTTATTTTTGATATGTCTTCAACAGCGAATAATGCCCGCAAAAATGCACTCGTATGGACAGAGGATAAACACAAAACCGAAGATTTCTGCGATGCCATTTCGGGCGCATCGGTGCAGTTTTCCACAAAAATCGTAGCGGCTTCTTATTTTCCAGAATCCATAAAAAAACTCGTGCTGTTTGCGGTATCTCCGCCCCAAAATGCCAAAACCGATGCACTAACTGCCGAAAAAAACACAGACGGAAGCATCGACATCACGTTTGTGCACCGCGGTATCGCATATTGGATTTCTTCGGATACGCGCGGTATTGTAGATGCGCAAAATGGTTGCTCGACCGCAATTATTTGCGAGCGAATTGACGGCATTTTTTGCATAAAAGATGAATTCTTGCAAGAAAATGCGGACAATACAAATATGCAAAACGTAAACTGGGACGCAGTGGAATTCGATGACGACAGCGCCAAAGAGAAAAATGGCTATACGCTCAAAAAATCCAAGATAAAAATCACTCTTGACGGCTCTCTTTTGCGACTGCGCGCCGTTTTTTCGTGGAAAAAATTATAAAATACATAAATTTTGGTATATTTTCTGCGCCTTTCCTTTGTTTTATACACCGCTAAACATAAAAAAGCGCACAGCAAAAACCGTGCGCTTTTTTTACACTATAAGGATTTATCTTCTTCGCGATGAGCCGACTTCACCGCTCACAACGGATAAGTCGGACGTTTTTAACACCACCATAGAACCATCTTTCGCTGTTACACAAATGCCGTTTGCGCCCACAGTGATTGGAGTTGCAGGGTCTACCGCCACGCTTGATTTGAGCTCAAGTTCAATATTTGCGGAATATTTTGCCACAACATAATTTGCACCGTCTTGCACAACCACAAAGAAACTGCCTCCGTTGTATACCAATACCGATTTTGCCGCAACAATATCAGCACTTTCTTTCTGGATTTCCAAATCTGCAGTATCAAGAAGCACAAGTCTAATAGTGTGATTTGCCCCTTCTTCGCCGGCAATCGCAACAAAACCGCCCTCAACCGGAACAAGCTCACGCTGACGAATGACACTTACAGGAGATGTTTTCACCACCATTCCCGTTTTTGCATTCATCTTTACCATAGACGAAAGTTCTTTTGCGCTGTCAGTCAACTGCAAGCCATACGCCGCATCTTTTTCGTCCAACAAGCCCTCGTTAAGAAGCTGCTGCTGGTCTCGAGCAATAAGATTGCGCTCATTCTGTGCCTCAGAACGTTTTCTATCAGCAATTTCCTGCTGCTCACGAGCTTCTTCTGAAGCGTCTGCCGCTTTCTGAGCCTGCTCATCGGTTTTATCTTTCTGAGCCTGCTCAGCCTGCTTTTGTTTTTCAGCTTCTTCGGCTTTTTTGTCTGCTTCAGACTGCTTTGAATCAGCTTCAGACTGCTTTGAATCGGCCGCAGATTGCTTTTGCTCAGCTTCTTCAGCTTTTTTATCAGCTTCAGACTGCTTTTGCTCGGATTCTTTTGCGCTAGAATCAGCTTGTTGCTGTTGTTTCGCCGCTTCTGCAGCCTTTTCATCAGCATTTTCTTGCTGCTGCTGAGCATTTTCCTCGGCTTTTTCAGCATCAGATTGAGCCTTGGTCGCCTCGCCCTCTTTTTTATCTGCTTCAGCACGAGCCGCATCAGCCGCTTTCTGCGCTTCCTCAGCCGCTTTCTGTGCTTCTGCATCATCAGGGTGCTGTCTTGCATATTCTGCTAACTCATCAGCTTTTTTCTGCAATTCATCAGCTTTTGCCTTGGCTTCATCAGCTTCTTTCTGCTTTTGCTCAGCCTCAGCACGAGCCGCATCAGCTGCTTTCTGTGCTTCCTCAGCCGCTTTTTGCGCATCACTTGCACTTTTCTGTGCGCTCGAAGCACTTTGTGCCGCTTTTTCAGCCGCATCAGCCGCTTTTTGGGCTTCTTCAGCCGCTTTTTGCGCAGAAGATTGAGCTTCATCAGCGGCTTTTTGTGCCGCATCAGCAGATTTTTGCGCCGCATCAGCAGATTTTTGTGCCGCATCAGCAGATTTTTGCGCTTCAGCAGATTTTGATTGCTCTTCTGCGAGTTTTTTCTGCTCTTCGCTCAATTTTCGCGTTTCCTGTACAGCCTGACGAGCAGCCGTTTCAGCTTTTTCCTCCGCAGTGTCAGCCTCTCTGTCCATAATGCCGACCATACCTTTGCGCTGCTCAATGCCGCGGTCATCGCTTTCTCGCATAGAATCAATAACATTGCGGTCGCTAATCACAGACGTATCAATCGTAGAAAGCCCGCCGGCAAGGTCTGCAAGAGGAATAACCATTTCGGTTTTTCCCGCCCATTCTTCCCAATTCACCGAAAGACCTACGCTGTCTTTGTGCAAGTATTTCGTTACAACAGGCTTGTATTTTGCGTTGAAAACATCGATATTCCCGCGATAAACAGCGTTGTAAACAGTGATAAACGTAGCAAGCGTAAATGCGTCATCATTTGAATATTTATACGCCTCCACAAGATACGCCGCAATGATATGCCGCAAATTGCGCACATGGTCAACACCAACGTTTTTGCCCAACACAAAAATATCTGCATCGAGTTTGCCCGTTGTTGAATCAACCGCGTGAATCACATAATAGCGGTTTTCAGAACCAGCAGTGCTTTCATTGTTCAAATTGCCCGCAATCTGCCGTCCAAGCCCCGTTCCGATGTTCCGAATTGCCGCAAGAGAATCTATTACCGTGTGAGGACCATTGTAATTGTTAAAACGGATTGTGTCCGAATTTACGCTTTGAAGTTCCCCTCGACTGACTTCTAGAGCCATCGCAGCAACAACCGATACTGCCAATACTAGCGCGGATACCAACATCTTCCGCAATGTACTATGCCTTTTCATCTTTCCTCCGAAATACATTTTCATTTCGATTATAACTCAAACTGCTTTGAATTTAAAGCAGAGTTTTCATATTCCTAGCTTGATTATATCCTGTAGCCGCCGTCTAGCATATTCACGGATTTTCTTATCGTATTGCGGATACAGCATATACGCCAAAATCGCCTTTCCGCGTGCATAAAGCGCAGGACGCCCCATAACGCGACAGACCGAATATGCCGCATCTGCGCAGGCTTTGAGCAATACCGAATCAGAAGGCAATGCGCGGCGTGTTTCCACAAACTCAATCTCACGCAAAAGCGAGCCGTCCTCATCGTAACCGATTTTTCCCACAGCGTTTAACAAAAAAACAAGCATTTGCTTATCGGTAACGGTGTGCAAAAGCCTCGCGATTTCCTCCGCAAAAATACTTGAACCAAAAAGTGCCATCAACGAACACAGTTCTTGCTGATACACAATATCGCTTCGGAACTTGGAACGCATATCGCGGCTTGCAGAATCATCTCCCGATTCATAAAATTCTGCCATTTCTTTTGCTTCATGCTTTAAAACCGGAATCCATTTTTGCTCAAGCGAACTGTATTCCCCTTCGTTCAGTTTTTTAACCAACTCTTCGTAATCGCTTTTTTCCAACGCGCGAACAGAATACCCGTCAATATTTTTTGTTTCAGAAAAAAAACTCTGATATATTTGAGGCTTTTCTTTTTTGTTGTTGTCCGTTTTTGCACTTTTTTCTTTTGTGTGCTGAAAAACGCGATAACTTTTCACGACCCAATTTTTTGTGCTAAACGTAATTTGACCATCGTCAAGGAAAAAAGCATATTCCCAGCCTTTCGCATTCGGCAGAGTAACCGACCACAAAAAATCCCCAGAAAGCGAATACGACGCAGCTTTTGAATTCCCCGCAAGCGTTATATTTTCGCCATCAGTGGTAAAAAATCCAGCGGCATCAAAAGACGTTTCATGTATTGCAAATTGCGCGGTAATCTCGTGATTTTTGGCATTAAAAACCGTAATTTCCGAACCAGAACCTTTTTTGATTGCCACAACAACCGTATTTTCGGAAGCACACAATTCCGTATTTTCCGGCGAAAGAGCCGAAAACCCCGTTTCGCTCGAAACCAAAAGCCACGCAGATTTTGCCGTATTGTCTTCGATTTTGCAAAGCCCTACACTTCCGTCGGTGAACGCCAAAAAAAGCCCTTCGCTGCACTCATACGCCTTGGCAATTTTTCCGCCAAACGTAATCTCTTCGATTTTTTCCCCGAATGGAGAAATTCTAATTCCCGTCGTTTTTCCGTCATCGTTTTTTTTCAAAAACGCCACAATCGAGCCGTCGTTAAGCGTAAAAAGCGGTATCGAATCCATTTCGCCGGCATCGAGCGTCCATTTTAGTTTGCCATTCAGCGCATAGCAAGCAATTTCGGTTTTTCCCTGCACAAACATTCTGCCGTCCGCTCCCGCCGTAGGTGGCGCAATAATTTCATCGAACGGCACATATTCAGACCACAGCGTCATTCCGCTCGGATTGATTAAGTTGAGCTTGTTTTCGCTCGTAACCACATACAAAAAATCTCCGCGCGCCACCGAAAAATACGGCGTAGGAAAACCGCGAACACGCTGCTGCCACAGCACCGTTCCATTGTTGCTGCACGCCACAATCTGATGACCGTCCGTAACCGCCGCAAATCCATACGTCGTTCGCAAAGGACACGACACAGGATTGCCGCTCAAAACCGTCTGCCACGTCGGTTCTTCATTTTCCAAATCAATTCCGTCTGAAAATGCAGGCAATACAAAAAGAGAAATCAAAAAAAAGACAAAAATATGCAGATAAACGTTATTTTTCATACCGATTCTCTTACAATTATTCCCTATTTTCAATACACGCAAGACTTTCAATATGGCTTGTCTGCGGATAAAAATCAAGCAAATAAAGCCGAGTGAGCGTGTAACCGGATTTTACCAGCGCAGAAACATCACGGGCTTGCGTTGCCGGGTCGCAAGAAACAGCGCGGATTTGGTGCGTTTTTTCCTCCGAAAGCCATTTTACCACCGCTTTTTCCATTCCACTCCGCGGCGGGTCAACCACCACCGCATCGAATTGCCCGCATTTTGCTTTCAACGCGCTCCATTGCGTTTTCAAAAACTGTTCGCCGCTCATTCCGTAACTGGTGTGCGTTTTTCCAGCCAGATTCTGCTCGGCAAAAACCAACGCATCTCGATTGTGCTCCACCAGCGTAACATCGCGAAAATTATCTGCTAAAAACACCGAAAACGTCCCGCACCCAGCATACAAATCCAAAACTCGCTCACCAAAAAGATTGTCGGTAACTTTTTCGATAGATTTTTCAAGAACAGCAAGATTTGATTGAAAAAAACCCCGCGCATCAAAAGCGATTTTCTTTCCCGCAAGTTCGATTTCGCACCGATTTTCAGGGCTTTGGAGCGTGCCCGAAAAATAGGTGTTTTCCTTGCGCTTTATTTTTCGTTTTGCACCGCCTATAATGGAAGGCTTTTCATTTTTCTGCCGATTTTCAACCGCCTCGATTACTTTTTTTTCGCCCACAATTCTTTTGTCGCCAAAAACGTGAACCCGCCCAGTTGATTTTTGGGCGTTTTCAAGCCACTCGTTGATTTCACTTACTGCAATCGGACAATGCTTCACTGCAACACTTTTTGCACTCGATTTTTCCATCAGCGCGCCGTCGTGAAACTGAAACCGAGAACGATACGCAAATGGATTTCCAGAAATTGCAATGATTTCAGGAACGGTTATCCCTGCGCGCTCAAACGAATCGCGCAATATCTGTTTGCGAAGCTCAATCTGAAAATCATCGTCGATATGCTGCATATTGCACCCGCCGCACACACCGTACAGCGCGCATTTCGGCTCTCTTCGGTGCTCCGAAGGCTTTTTTATGTTGACGATTTTTGCCCGCGAAAAATCCGCACGGTCGTCCGTTATCTCAACTTCAAGCGTTTCATTCGGAAGCGCAAAAGGCACAAAAACATTTTTTCCATTGTGCTTCCCAATGCAATCGCCGCCATATATCATTTTCTCTGTTTCTATCGTGATAATTTCTGCCATTTTGCAAAAATTATATCAAAATCTTTGATTTTAGTCTTTTAGAATTACGATTGTTTTTTAGAAAATCTACTTAAATTTTTTCATCACAACACAAAATATCCAAAATCTTTACTTTTGGGCATTTCATAAAAGTTTTTTTTATAAAAATGCCCCCGCGAATAAGGTGCGCAGGGGCATTTTTCAAAAAAGAAAATTACTTTCTCTTGAGATATTTGATAGAATCAAGCGCAACAGCAGCAATGATAATCAAACCTTTGAACACGAACTGCAAGTTTGTGTCGATGTGCAAGAACGTCAAGCAGTACGTCAAGCCAGTGAAAATAATAACACCGATTGCCGCGCCGCCGATTTTTCCGATACCGCCGTTAAACGAGATGCCACCGACAACACACGCCGCGATTGCGTCCATTTCATAGCCCTGACCTGTACCTGCGCTCGCATTCGCGCGGAATGCTTCGAGGAACGCACCGCAACCGTAGAAAATACCCGCCATAATAAACACGCCAAGCGTCGTCCAGAACACACTAATACCAGAAACGCTCGCCGCCTCCGCGTTGCCGCCGACCGCGTACATATTTTTGCCGAACGTCGTCTTATTCCAGATGAACCACGCAACAATTATCGCAATAATTGCCGGAATGATGAGTTTCGGGAACGTAACCAATTCGCCGTTGACCACACCCATAATCCATCGACCGCCAATCAAGTCTTTTACTTTTGCGTCGATTGAACCAACAGGAGTTCCCGTCGTGCCAAAGAACAAAAGTCCGTAAATGATAAGCTGCGTTGAAAGCGTTGAAATAAACGGGTGGATTTTCAATTTTGCCGTAAAGAAACCTGCGAAACAGCAGAACGCCGTACACAAGAAGATTGACAGGAACAACGCCATAAACAAACGGCAGCCCATCGGGAGCGTCGTGAAATCCCACGGACCCATACCAAAAAATTTGACGATGTTCACACCCGGGTGCAAAATCAAGCCCGTAACAACAGAACCAAGCGCAACCATTCGACCAACGCTCAAATCCGTACCAGCAAGCAAAATCAAGCCCGCAACGCCAAGCGCGTAGAACATACGAGTTGAAGACTGCTCAAGAATCGTGAAAATATTAGGCAGCGTCAAGAGATTTCCTGCACCAATAGCCGGAGCCACGATGATACACACAATGAAGAACAGCAAAATCGCCAAATACAATCCGTTTTCAAGGAAGAATTTTGACGCTTTGAAATTATAGATATAATTTTTCCATGAAAGCTCAATATCTTCGCAGAAATTCGTTTTTCCATTGCGCAGCGTGCGATTTGTCTGAACGTGGTCAGTAAATGCCTGCTTTTTCGCATCATTGCAGCGGTCGATTTCGGTCTGAATCTTATTACGTGCATCAAAAAGAGCGCTCTTGAGCTCATACTTTGCAGTTTCGCGGTCATGTTCCGAGCTTGCCGCTGCAATTCGTCCCTGCGCTTCAGCCTTTATCGTGCCGCATTTCATCGCAAGCTGTTTTCTCAGTTCTGCAATTTTTGCATTCTGCTCTGCGTTCACATTTGCGATGTACTCTTTTGCGATAGAGTTCGCATACGTTACCGACTCTTTGGTCAGCTGCACATCAGCCACCCCATTCTGCACAGCAACTTGTTGCGCCTTTTCCATTTCGCTCGAACACTTCGCGACAGCCGCAGATTTCTCCGCATCAGAAAGCATTTTATTGCGTTTGATGTTGCTGATTTCCAATTTCATCTCAGCAACTTTATTCACTCCCGTTGCGCGAAGAGCGTCAAGTTTTTCGATATATTCTTTAAGTTTCTTGTCGTCGATAAAAGACATAAAATTCTCCTTAAAATTACAGATACTTTGCAGAAAGTCGCAAAAGAGCTTCTTGGTCAGTGGCCTTTGTATCCACAATACCAGCAAGCCTATGGTTCGACATCACAGCGATACGGTTTGTTATACCCAAAATTTCAGGCATTTCGCTTGAAACGACGATAATCGTTTTTCCCTCTTTCGCCATTTGGATAATGAGCTGATAAATCTCATATTTCGCACCGACATCGATTCCGCGCGTAGGCTCATCGAGCAAAAACACGTCAGGTTCTCGCTCCATCCACTTACCGATGATGACTTTCTGCTGATTTCCGCCCGAAAGCGCCGTAATAAGCTCGTCCGCGCTCACACATTTCGTGTGCATACGCTTTATCTCGCGATTTGCCGCGTCCCGCATCTTTCGGTTGGAGAGAATCCCCATCGTTTTGTACTGCTCAAGATTCGTGATAACCGTGTTAAACTCGATTGTATCCTTTCCGAACATTCCGTTGAGTTTTCGCTCCTCGGTAACAAGCGCAAAATTGTATTCCATCGCATCTTTGCTCGACTTAAAGCGCAGTTTGTGCCCGTCAAGAATGATTTCTCCCGTGGCAATCGTGCGGATTCCAAAAATCGACTCCAAAAGCTCGCTGCGTCCTGCGCCAACCAACCCATAAAGCCCAAAAATCTCGCCCTTTCGCACCTTAAACGAAATATCTTCAAGATGAGGCTCGTATTTTGTTGAAAGATTTTTAATTTCGAGATAGTCCTTTCCGGGTGTATTGTCAACATCTGGAAAACGCTTATCGAGAGAACGTCCAACCATCGCAGAAATGAGCTTGTTCATATCAGTATCTTTAGAACTGGTAGACAAAACCATTGCACCATCACGAAGCACTGAAATATCGTCGCAAATCTGAAAAATTTCGTCCATTTTGTGCGAAATATACACAAACGAAACGCCTTTCGCCTTGAGGTCGCGCACAATCGAAAAGAGCTTATTCACCTCTGGCTCAGTCAGCGAAGAAGTCGGCTCGTCCAACACGATAATTTTCGCATTGTAACTCACCGCTTTCGCAATTTCGACCATTTGCCGCTGAGAAACGCTCATCGTTCGCATAACCGTATTCGGATTGACGCTCATATTCAGCGACGCAAAGAGTTTGCTGCTCTCTTTGAACATCTTCTGCTCGTCAATCATACCCATTTTCTTTGGATAGCGACCAAGGAAAAGATTATCAGTTACAGTACGGTCAAGACACTGATTCAGTTCCTGATGAACCATCGCCACGCCGTTTTCAAGGGCTTCTTTTGGATTTTTGAAGTCAATCGGCTTACCGTCAAGAAATATTTGTCCTTCGTCTTTGGCATAAATTCCGAAAAGGCACTTCATCATAGTAGATTTTCCAGCACCATTTTCGCCCATAAGCCCCATTACACTGCCCTTTCTAACAGTGAGATTTATGCCGTTCAAAACTTTGTTTTTCGCAAAGGATTTTGAGAGATTTTTTAGTTCCAAAACCACTTCGTTCATTGTATTCTCCGTAAAAAGCAGATTTTCTCTGCACAAAAAAAGCCTGTAAAAACCTCATTTTGTTTCTACAGGCTTTGTACAAAAAGCGATTTACGCTTTTTTAGTACTTGAGCTTGTCTGTATAATCGCGACCAGAGTTTGTCTTAACCATGTTAATCGCGTAAGCATCAAAGCTGTTGAGGTTTGTAAACTTATCCAAGCAAGAAGCCTCGTTCTGACCGTCACCCTGAACAATCTGCAAATCGAGATTGAGGAGCGGTGCATAATACTGCAATGCAGGGAGATAAGATGATGAAAGGAAGTTATCTGCCGCGTTGTAAATTGTGAGCATAACCTTCTTTTTCTCTGCATTTGTCTGCTTGATACCCTTATCGCGATTACCCGCTTTGTAATCCTGCCAGTTAGAAGCATTTACACCAGCATTCTTTGCAAGAACTGCACGCTGTGCAGGAATGTACTCGATTTCAGCAGAAATCTTATTACCATACTGGTCAGCCTCAGAAATTCCCTTCTTTACAGAATCTTCACCAGTAACACCATCAAGCAAATTGCGGATAACCTGCAATGTTGCAGTAGCCTGTGCATCGACGTTCTGAGAAACAGTTCCGGTAAGTTTTCCTGCACCGATAGCCTCGATAGCGTCTGCGTTTGCATCATAACCGAAAATCGGCACACCTGCAGGATAGTTTGAAGCCTGCAAACAGCCCATAGCCATACCATCATTGTTAGAAACGACCATATCAATAGCCGTACCGTATTTTGTTGCCCAACCGCCCATAGCATCAGTTGCGGCATTTGCATTCCATGTTGAACCATCAGAACCTGTCATCGGCTTTCCTTCAAGCTCAACAACCTTGAACTCTTTTCCGCCGATTGTAACAGAACCTTCTTTTACATTTGTCGGCTCTGTGCTTCCGTTCCATGTTCCGAGTGCTTTTCGGATACCCTCTGTTCGAGCATTTGAGTCGTTGTGTCCGACATCACCGATACAAAGAACATAACCGATAGTTCCATCGCCGTTGCGGTCAATAGACACGTCCTGAGTTGCAAGCCAATCCGTAATCAACTTGCCCTGAACAGCTCCGCCGCCTGCAGAATCAAATCCGACGTAATACGTCTGATTATTCCAGTTCATCGACTCGTTGTCGATAACACCTGTTGTTGGGTCTGACGGCTGACGATTGAAAAAGACGAGCGGCTTGTCTTTATTGAGCGTAATAGCTTTTTTTTCAGCAGTTGATGACGTACTTGAAGCAGTACCCGACGAGCTAGAATTTCCACAGCTTGCAAGCCCTAAAGCCGCTAACGTAAGTGCAGAAATTGCAACCAATGATTTGTTCATAATATTCCCCCTATTATCAACAACAACTTAAAACGTTTCATTTTGTTTTTTCAACAAAACTTTTTAAGAGCGTTATAAAAAAAGGATACACCTATAATTGCTACTTGTCAAACAAAAAAAATCAAAATTTGTCAAAATCTTTCATTATCTATCAAAATCAGTCAAAAACGAATTTTATTGATATGAATAATTGTCATTCAAAACATGTTTCCGCTCACAATTACAGTACGATTTCTTTTGATTCGAGTTTATCAATCATTTTGCTAAACGATTTTCTAACATCGCAATAAATCTGTTTTTGCAGCTCGCTTCTGATTTTTTCTATTTCTGGAGTTTCTTCTATTTCAATAAGAGGCATATTTTTCGGAATGAAAAGCTGATACACTTCAACTCCCAAAGCAGTGGCGATTTTTACCAACGAATCTGGACTCGGAAATCTTCTTTTTCCCTCAAAAGCATTTATCGCTTGATAAGAAAGTTCTACAGCTTCAGCTAATGATTCTTGAGTGTATTTTCCTTTTCTATACTTTTTTATATTGAATGAAAGCGTGTCTTGCAAGTCTTTACCTGTCATCGCTTACATTTTGTAAGTAAAATTGCTCTTTTCTACCTACTAAATGTAATCGATTATTTTTTACTTACTAAAAGTAGCTACAAATTGTAAGTATTTTGTGAAACTATTTTTTCTTACAGTAATATGGCAAACGAATTTGATTTTTCGACAGAGATAATAAAAAATCTACTCATTGATAGAACCACAGGGAAAAATATTTTGTGGGCTACAGAAGATTATTATCCCATAAGTGAAAAATCACAGATTCTGCTTTCTCAAATAACGGGAGAAAATGCTAACAGGATAAAGCCTAGAGCGCAAAAGTGTGCAGACACACAAGTTTCAAGAACTAGAAATAAAGCAGAAGTTTTCACTCCAAGCTGGATTTGCAACGAACAGAACAATTTAATAGACGAAAAATGGATTTCTAAAGATAGGGAGCTTTTAGACAGCAAAAATTGGCAAGATTATGTAAAACTCACTCGACTTGAAATCACTTGTGGAGAAGCTCCGTATTTGGTTAGCCGTTACGATAGTGTGAGCGGAGAAAGCATAGAGATTGATAAAAGGATTGGTATTTTAGACCGTAAAATGCGTTTTATTTGCAAGAACGTACAAAACGAAGCAGAATATTTTTCGTGGGTAAAAATTGCTTTTCAAAATTGTTATGGTTTTGAGTTACAAGGCGACAATTTATTTTTAGCACGCAAAAATATGCTTCTTTCTTTTGTGGAATACACGCAACATTTTCTAAAAAGAAATCCAACAGACAAAGAAATCTTAGAAATTACAGAAATCATTTCTTGGAACTTATGGCAGATGGACGGTTTAACATTTTGCACGCCGTTTTCTTCTGAAAAGGCTACTATTGGGCAAGATTTGCTTTTTGCTGAAATGAACAATGCAGAAAGCTATCCTTGCAAAATTATGGATTGGAAAGATGGCAAAGCTATTTTGTACAAATCTCTATTGAATAAAAACAGGAGAAAATAGAATGGCAAACGATAAAGAAAAGATTGAAGAAAGATTTGAAAATACATTTGCTTATAAACTCATATATATTTTTACGATTCCCGATGAAGCGCACAAAGGTTGCTTGAAAATCGGAGACACAACACTAAACACGAATTTACAAATAGACCGTTTGCAAGCAAATTGCAAAGAGCTTAATCAAGCTGCAAATGAACGCATTAAGCATTACACAAACACTGCAGGTATTGACTTTAAACTATTGCATACCGAGCTTGCGATTTGTACAAAACAAGAAAAAGGCAAGTTTTACACAGAAAGTTTTAGAGATTACAAAGTACATCGCGTTTTAGAGAATTCTGGCAAAAAGAAAAGAAAGTTTACGGAATCTACAGGCTCTGAATGGTTTGAAGTGGATTTACCAACCGCAATAAAAGCGATTGAAGCTGTAAAAAAACAAATGACAGCTTTAGACAATACTAAAAGCGGAAAAGATTTTATTCCGATTGTCTTTCGTCCTGAACAAGAAGAGGCTATAAAGCAAACGGTTTTAAGGTTCAAAAAACATTCCCGCATGTTGTGGAATGCAAAAATGAGATTTGGCAAAACGCTCTCAGCTTTGGAAGTAGTGAGAAAATGCGGCTTCAAGAAAACAATTCTTATCACTCACCGCCCCGTAGTTGATGAAGGTTGGCACGAAGATTTTCGTAAGATTTTCAAGAAAGAAGACAACTATACTTATGGCTCAAAGAAAAATGGCGATACAATCAACAGTTTTGAAGCAAGCGGAAAGAACTATATTTATTTTGCATCAATACAAGATTTGAGAGGTTCAAAAGAAGCTGGCGGTAAATTTGACAAAAATGATGATGTTTTCGGCGTGAAATGGGATTTAGTCATTATCGATGAAGCGCATGAAGGAACAACAACAAAGCTCGGCGATGAAGTAAAAGCATTGCTGTTCAAAGAAAAAGACGGCACAAAACTTTTGGAACTTTCTGGCACTCCTTTTAATATTCTCAACAACTACGACGACGGAAATTCTGTTTACACTTGGGATTATGTGCAAGAGCAAAAAGCCAAACAAGAATGGGAAGAAACTCATTTTGGCGATTCTAATCCGTATGCAGATTTGCCAGAAATGAGAATGTTCACTTATGATTTGGACAAACTATTAAAGACACACTACAACGATGTAAGCGAAAAATGCTTTAAGTTTGCAGAGTTTTTTAGAACAAACGAAGCAGGAAATTTTGTTAATGAAGCTGATGTTAAATCGTTTTTAAACCTTTTGATAAAAGAAGATAGCTTTTATCCTTTCAGTACAGAAGAATACAGAAATCTCTTTCATCATACTTTTTGGGTTTTGCCAGGAGTGAAAGAAGCTCTTGCATTGCAACATTTGTTAGAACATCACCCGATTTTTGAAACGTTCAAGATTGTAAATGTGGCAGGTAACGGCGACCCAGACGACCCGACAGGAGAAGCTTTGCAAGCCGTGAAAGACGCAATAGACGAAGCTGGAGAAGACGGTTACACGATAACACTTTCTTGTGGCAAGCTCACGACGGGCGTTTCTGTACCTGAATGGACGGCTGTATTTATGCTTTACGGAAGCTATACGACAAAAGCAAGCGGATATTTGCAAACAATATTCCGAGTACAAACGCCATGCAATCGTTGGGGAAAGGCAAAAACTCACGGCTATGTGTTCGATTTTGCACCAGACAGAGCTTTGAAAATGGTGGCTGACTCTGTTGCCTTAAGTACAAAAGCTGGAAAAACAAAATTAGATAACAAAAATCGTTTAGGCGACTTTTTGAATTATTGTCCTGTAATCAGCATTGACGGCAGCAAAATGAAATCGTATGAAGTAAGCGGACTTTTGCAACAGCTAAAATCTGCTTATGCAGAGCGAGCCGTTACAAAAGGATTTGACGACAATAGCATTTATAATGATGAGCTTTTGAAGCTGCAAGCAGTGGATATAGAGCAGTTTAACAACCTTCAAAAGATTATTGGACAAACAAAGGCAAACAAGGCAAAAGACACAATCGATGTAAACTCACAAGGCTTGACAGAAGCAGAGTATGAATTGCTTGAAAGTTCTTCTCATCAACAAAAAGAAAAGAGAGAATTAAGCCCCGCAGAAGAGGAAAGACAAAAGAAAATAGAAGAAGCCAAAAAGATGAGGCAGACTGCTATAAGTATTTTGAGAGGAATTTCTATTCGTATGCCACTTTTGATTTACGGAGCAAATGTGGAAGTTGACGAAGATATTTCGCTAGAACGCTTTATTGAACTTGTGGACAATTCTTCTTGGGAAGAGTTTATGCCACGTGGTGTTACAAAAGAAAAGTTCAAAGAGTTTGTAAAGTATTACGATGAAGATATTTTCATTGCTGCAGGAAAGAGAATAAGAAATCTTGTAAAAAACGCAGACAGCTTGAGCGTTACCGAGAGAGTGCGCAAAATTGCAGAGATTTTCTCATATTTCCGCAATCCAGACAAAGAAACAGTTTTGACTCCGTGGCGTGTGGTAAATATGCACATGGGAGATTGTTTAGGCGGCTATTCATTTTTTGATAGCAATTTTGAAAAGCCTCTTTCTGATGAGCAAGAGCCTAGATTTATCGAAATTGACGGTGTTACAGAAAAGACTTTGAGCAATGCGAACGCAAAGATTTTGGAAATCAACAGCAAAACAGGTTTGTATCCGCTTTACTGTGCATATTCGATTTTTAGAGCGAAACAGCTCAATACGCCAGATAAAAGCGACGCGGAACTTTGGAACGAAGCAATAAGCGAAAACATCTTTGTTATTTGCAAAACGCCGATGGCAAAAGCGATTACAAAGCGTACATTGAGCGGTTACGGAAATGTAAAGATAAATGCGCACGCTTTTGACCATTTGGTAAATGATTTGAAGAACAAGAGCGACGCATTTGTAAGAGATGTAACATCTCAAAACTTCTGGAAAAAAGGAAATGGAATTATGCAATTCGATGCAGTAGTTGGCAACCCGCCGTATCAAGAAATGGACGGGGGAGCAGGAGCTAGTGCAAGACCTGTCTACAATCTTTTTATGGAAAATGCAGTAAAGCTCAAACCGATGTTTATAAGCCTGATTATGCCAGCTCGTTGGTTTACAGGCGGAAAAGGATTGGATTCGTTTAGAGACAAACTGCTACATGATACAAGTCTTCGTGTTATTCATGATTTCCAAAATGCAAATGATTGCTTTGAAAATGTTGAAATCAAAGGCGGTATCATTTATTTTTTATGGAACAAAAATGAACGCGGCGATTGCAAAGTTTATACACACAATGGACCTAAAGTAATTTCAGAAGCTGACCGTCCTTTACTAGAAAACGGCTGTGATGTTTTTATTCGACAAAATGACGCTATAAGTATTTTACAGAAAGTACAAAATAAGAATGAAGTTTCTTTCAGCACGATTGTATCTTCCCGAAAACCTTTTGGATTGGCTACAAACTTTTCTAACTTTTCAGCAACAAAGACAGACGGAACTGTCAAAATTTATGCAAATCAAAAGCAAGGCTATGTCGATAAAGGTTTGATTTCTGACAATTATCATATGCTTAACGCTTATAAATTATTTGTTCCAAAAGCGATAGGCATAGGAGATTTAACACGAGACTGGATAAAACCAATTCTTGTTGGAAAAGATGTCTGTTGCACAGAAACTTATATCGCTATTGGCGGTTTTGAAAATGAACAAACTGCCAAAAATGTCTATTCATACACACAAACAAAGTTTTTTCATCTTTTATTAGGACTTAGAAAGGTAACTCAAGATACAACAAAGCAAGTATATCAATTTGTGCCGATGCAGGATTTTTCTAAGCCGTGGACTGACGCGGAGTTATATGCAAAATATGGGCTCGATGAGCAGGAAATCGCGTTCATTGAATCGATGATTAGACCTATGGAATAAAAAAGGGCGCGGAGAAAAGAATGAAGAATGAGATATGCTACTTGCTGAAAAGGTCGCTATGAGAGCCTGTGTCTACCATTTCCAAAATCAAAATGTTCTCAATTATGCGATAAATCAAAAGCAAATCGGGCAAAATATGACATTCTCTGTGTCCTGCCCAATTGCCGATGAGTTCGTGGTCGTGATAGCGTTCAGGAAGTTTCTCACCTCGCTGAAGCATATCAGACACTTCTTTTATCTTTATTGCATTTTCAGTTCTGCGTTTTGTAACAAGTTTAAGATGTTTCTTGAACTTGCTCGAAAATTTGATTTCATACTTGAAAGGCTTTTCCTCAGCGTCGCTCATACTTCTATTCCCAATTCATCAAAAAGCTCATCAATATTCTTGTACGCTTTGTATTTCTCAGGGTGCTTTTCCATATATTTGGATTCACGCAGAGCGGCTTTTAGTTGTCTTGATGGTCGATGTACTCCATCAAGTGTGTCGTCTTTGTGCGAAAATATGCGGGAGAAGAAATTAAACAACTTTGAAAGCGGAGCTTTTTCTGGAAGCACAGTCCATTTTTCTCCGTTTTCCATAACGCAAAATGGCTCGTTTTTGTATTTTTGCGGATTCGCACTAAAATCTGCTAATGAAACTACAAGCATTTTTTCCTCCTTGTATTTGTGGTAATGTGTGCCGCACTGGATTATTTCAACATAATTTTCCTCATTGCTTTCTACAATTCGATAAACAATGCGATTATACTCGTCAATTCTGCGACTCCAATAGCCAGATAAATCATCTGTCCAACGTTTATCCATCACATTACCTCGGACAAATCATGCTTAGTAAG
>ERZ842401.2131-NODE-2131-length-26919-cov-6.931581_pt1 | contig 26919 bp, 31 predicted proteins | sample MGYA00521270_ERZ842401 | MGnify/ENA primary metagenome ERZ842401 (study PRJEB31892, sample SAMEA3878208) | bioreactor metagenome | biome: Moose rumen | place: Sweden | collected 2011-10 | study: EMG produced TPA metagenomics assembly of the PRJEB12797 data set... | reverse complement strand
CGAGTGGCGAGACTTGAACTCACGGCCTCTTGACCCCCAGTCAAGCGCGCTACCAGCTGCGCCACACCCGGAAATAGCTGTTTATTCACAGCCACGATATAATATCACATTTTTTTAGGTTTTGCAATACTTATTTAAAAGATTTTGATAACAAATTTAATAATAAAAGTATTCTATAAAAGAATCATATATGCCTTTTGGCAAATATTTTGTGTTTGTCAAGTCTGATAAATAAAAAAATTGTCTTTTTTTGTATGATAAAATGCATTTTTTGCAAGTTGTATTGTTTTTTATACTTTGTAGATATATCATTTATTAAAGATTTATATTAAGGAGAAGGTATTATGAAAAATTTCAAGAATACTATTGATGAAATATATGAATTTGTTGATGAGTTGTTAGGCAGTTTTATTCCTGGAGTGTATTTTTGTTCATATTTTATTTTTACTTTATATGCATTTTGGTTTATTTGTATTTATACTTATAGTTCATACAGACCAAATACCAAAATACTTATTTTTCTTTTTTGTGTTATTTCATATGTTATAGGCACAATGTTCAGACGGTCAAATTCAAGAGAGCCGGATATGGAAAGTGCACAATATATATATTATGATTCGGCAGCAGTTGATGATAATGATTATGCTTTTGCTGAATTGGTTACAAATGAGAAATATGATAAAATAATTAAGTTATTTAATAATTTTATTGAAAACTATGATATGAAAATAAATTATGATGCAAAACTAATATGTAATAGACAGTATAAGGGACCATTCAAAGGAAGAATAAAAAATTTATTTAGAAAGGCAGAAAAGAAGAAAAAGTTCTATCGTTCAAAGCCTTATGTTTTAAAACATATTTATCTTGCGTTAGTAAATCGATTATCTGAACTTGACGAAACAAGTATTGATCAAATAGAAGAAATAAACAATATTAAGTTGTTCATAAGAAAAAGCGGAATTGAAAAGTATAGCAATATTTGTGTGGAGTATCCATATGGAAATCTCAAAAAATACCTTAAGGAAAGAGGATTTACTAATTTGGCCCAATATGTAGATTGGGAAAATATAGATGATAATAAGATTACAAAAAGGAGTAAGTCATTTGTATGGGATAAAAAACTCTATATCAAACATTTTAGTTCGTCGGATTATGGGCATTTACAAAAAATTGAGGCACACATAAGGTTCATGAATGCAATGTGGCACGCAAATAAAAGATTGCTTAGAATATCCGGATTATCAACGTTTGTGTTTGGATTATCATCTATTTTTTCCTATATTATAAAAAAATACAGTATTATAAAAAAGTTGAATGAATCAACATTGCATATTGGCGCAATAAAAAAAACTGTTCAGTTTTTTACCTCAATGATTAATTATTTTCTTGATAAAACATTTATTCAAGGGAAAGACGAAATGCAGCATAGGATAATGCTTGCTATGCTTATTTCAGCGATCATTTCGCTGTTTTTCTTCTTGTTTGGAGTAATAATAAAAAATACAATAATTAATAATTATCACTACCAAAGAATACGAGAGATAGTTTCAATTCTAATGGTATATGAAATAATAAAAAAAGAACAAACTGTAAAAAAGCAGAATAACGAAACACTTCAAAAAACAAAAAAACGAAAAAAATATAAGCTATAATTTTTCTATTTTTTTTACTTTTATATTTCAAAAAGTGATTACTTCTGATAAAAAGTATCAAGCGTTTTATTAAATCACCTCTTCAACCAACTTATCTACCTGCGCTCTTGACTCATCATTCAAAGCAGATTTAATTGTCACTGTATTCTCACAGAAGGTGATGTTTTTGCAGTTTTCAAGCTCGGCTTTAATAATCTTTGCTGCCTGCGGCGCCCAGGAGCCGTTTTCGATTATTCCGACGGTTCTGTTCTGAAAACCTCTTTCCTTAATTTCTGCAAGAAATTCTCTCATAGGCGGGAATATTTCATTGTTATAGGTGGTTGTCGCAAGTACAACCTTGCCGTATGAAAAGGCGTCTGCAACCGCAACTGATTTATGAGTTCTCGCAAGGTCATAGGTCTTAACCTCAATGCCTTTTGCACTCAGCTTATCCCGAAGTAAATTTATCGCCTCTTGTGTATGTCCGTATACTGACGTGTAGCAAATCACAACGCCGTCCTTCTCAACACCGTAAGAGGACCATATATTGTATTTTTCAATGACCTTATCAATTTCGCTTTCAAGCACGGGGCCGTGAAGAGAACAGATTTTTTCAATTTCAAGGACAGAAGCCTTCTTTAAAAGTGCCTGAACCTGCATTCCGTATTTACCGACAATGCCGATATAGTAGCGCCTTGCTTCGTCAAGCCATTCTTCATCAGTATCCGTTGCGCCGAATTTTCCGAAAGCGTCCGCCGAAAACAACACTTTGTCTTTGCTGTCATACGTCACCATAACCTCTGGCCAGTGCACCATAGGAGCCATAATAAATGTGAGCTCGCGACTGCCGAGGGACAGCGTTTCACCCTCCTTGACAACAACCTGCCTGTCGGCAAGCGCGTCACCGAAAAACTGTTCCATAAATTTAAACGTCTTTGCGTTTCCAACCAGCTTCGCAGTCGGATATTTATTTGCAAAGTTCATTATATTTGCCGAGTGGTCGGGTTCCATGTGCTGAATTATCAGGTAATCGGGAGCAAAGTCACCAAGGATTTCTTCAATATTAGAAAACCATTCGTCCGTAAAATGCCTTTCAACCGTGTCAAAAACTGCGACCTTTTCGTCTTTAATCAAATATGAATTATAAGCCATGCCGTTCGGTACGGGGTACTGGCTTTCAAAAAGGTCAATATTGCGGTCATTTACGCCGATATGATAAATGTCATTTGTGATTCTTTTCATTTTCTTCCTCCAAGTTTTTTATTCCGTAGGGGCTGGCAACCTCGACAGCCCGTGAGTTGCGATATTACTTTATTCGGGGCGCTGGGGTCATCGCCCCCTACAGTCAGTTTTGCATTATTTTGACAATTGGTGGAAATTCTAATCATAATCTCCTCTGACTATTTTATACGTCGCTCTGAAATCCTCTTTGCCGAGTCCGTTTTCCATACCCTTGTCATAAATGGTCTTGACGTATTCAACGCCCGGCATTTTAAAGTTCTGTTCTTCGCTTAATCTTAAACAGATACCTAAATCCTTGTTCATATTTTCAAGTGAAAAGGCGGTTGTCCAGTCCTCGTTCTCAAGCTTTTCGTGCTGAAGCTCAACGTAAAAGCACTTCGCGCCGCCGCATTCAACCGCCGCCGCATAATTCTCGGTTGAAATGCCCATTTTCTTTGCAAGAAGCAGGGTTTCATTCACGCCGTTCTGTATCTGACCGAGTAAAGTGTTCTGACAGATTTTCATAGCAAGACCTTTTCCGTTGCCGCCCATATATATAATAGTACTGCCCATATAGGAAAGAATCGGCTTTATAACGGGGAAAAGCTCTTCGTCACAGCCGACAAGAATACCTAAAGTGCCGTCAATAGCGGCAGGCTTGCTTTTTACTACGGGGCAGTCCGCAAATTGCGCGCCTTTTGCCTTAACCTTGTTTGCAACCTCGACTGAAACAGACGGGTCAATAGTACCCATATCAATACAGATTTTTGTTTCGTCAATATACGGCATAAGCTCGTCATAAAGATTTCTGACATCATCTGAAGTCGGCACCATTGAGATAATGACGTCCGCATTTTTTGCGACCTCGGTATTAGTTTTGCACCCTACCGCGCCGAGAGCCGATAATTCGTCAATTTTACTCTGCTTATGGTCAGAGCAGTAGACAGTGTCATTATGCTTTTTAACAATATTAGCGCACATTGACTCGCCCATAATTCCGAGTCCGATAAAACCGATTTTCATATTCCTACCTCTTTTATTTATTTGAATATTTTATATGAATTCCTATAGCATCCTCGTAATAATAACTGTCAAGCTGCCGCATAAAGGCGTTGTATGTATGAGCGGCTATGAGAGGCATTCCGTTATCAAAACCGACTGCAATTAGCGTGTGATAACTCCTGCCGTCACTTACGAGTGAAATAAAATCCCCAATTTCGAGTTCAAACGGGCTTTTTTTCTCACACACGGGACCTATACCCGTATTTCTTAACATAAATCTTTTGAAATACTCCGCAGAGGTCCAGGCAGCGGCTCGGTTATTAAGTGAAATGTAATACCAGCCCGTGTCTCGTGTATAATTCATTACCGGAGCGCCTGCATAAAGGCACTGGGAAGCAAAATTGGTACAGTCGCCTCCGAGAGAATCAAAATTATAGTACGCAGGATTTCTTGAAAACGCCCATTTCCTTGCGTATTCGACCGCTTTTTCCCGTTCGTAAAGCACTTCCATATTTATCACCCATAACCATCTTATGGGTGTTTTTTTATACGGTTAATTTTATCATATCAAATATATTTTTTCAATATTTCATTAAAAGGTATTGACAAAAATCAAAATATGTTATATGGTTAGTTATAGAAGTAACTAACCTAACGAAAGGGGGCAGCTTAACCTTGCAATTTGATTTTAATTCGCAAACACCGATTTATTTACAAATCGCCCGTCAGCTTGAGGACGCAGTTTTTACGGGTATTTATCCCGAGGAAACGCAGATTCCTTCAACAACCGAGCTTTCCGTTTCACTGCAGATTAACCCTGCAACGGTGCTTAAGGGAATGAATATTCTTGTTGACGAGGGCGTTATTTACAAAAAACGCGGCTTGGGTATGTTCGTAACCGAGGGCGCCGTTGAAATTATTAAAAATAAGCGGCAGACGGGCTTTTTTGAAAACTATATTGCGCCGCTTATTGCCGAGGCAAATAAGCTCGGCTTAAGTGAAAAAGAGGTAATAGCTCTTATCGAAAGGGGAGAGAAAAATGAGCATTGAAATAAAAAATGTTACAAAGACCTTCGGCAAGGTCAGGGCGCTTGAGGATGTTTCGCTCATATTTGAAAGTGAAAAAATCTACGGCCTTTTAGGCAGAAACGGCGCAGGTAAAAGTACGCTTCTGAATATCATTTCAAACCGACTTGTTAAGTTTGACGGCGAGGTTTTAATTGACGGCGAAGATGCGGTTGAAAATGATAAAATGCAGTCCAAGGTTTTTCTTATGAGCGAGGTCGACAACTATCCGTCATCTATGAAGGTCAAGGATATTTTTAAGTGGACAAAGGAGTTTTATCCGGATTTTGATATTCAAAAGGCAAACGGTCTGGCTGAAAAATTCTCACTTGAAACGAAAAAGAGCATAGGAGCTCTTTCAACGGGTTACAGGACGATAGCGAAGTTTATTGTCGCAATAATGTCCAACGCGCCTTACACCTTCCTTGACGAGCCGATTTTAGGGCTTGACGCGAACCACAGGGATCTGGTTTATAAAACCATTCTTGAGCAGTACGGAGAAAATCCGCGAACAATAGTTATTTCAACCCATATTATTGAAGAGGTCGCCTCGCTTCTTGAGGATGTTGTAATACTCAATGAGGGACGGGTAATAAAGACCGACAGCGTTGAAAACCTTATTTCGTCAGGCTACGGAGTGTCAGGCAAGGCGCAGGACGTTGACGAATTTACAAAGGATAAAAACGTTATCGGCTCGGACTCTGTCGGCGCGCTGAAAACTGCCTATGTACTGGGTAAGGATAATATTACATCCGTACCCGAAAGCATTGAAATAATACCGATAAATCTTCAAAAGCTGTTTATTGAACTTACGGGGGAGGGAAAATAAAATGAAGCTTAAAAGTGCTGTTAAATACAGATTTTTTAAAACTGCAAAAATAACGGGTATTTTTTATGCTCTTATGTTTGAACTTTTAATCGGCGCGTTTATTATAAGAGGCGTTACAAGAACTAATACGGGAATTGAGGACTTTTTTCCCTTTATTATGTATATCTTCACCTTTGTTCTCGGCTTGAATGCTTATTCAAAGGAGCTTGATATGTTTCTGCAAAACGGAATTACAAGGCAGTGCAGTCATTACAGCTTTATCGCGCTTTTGCCGATAAATCTTGTTTACGGCTTAATATCGACCCTGACTGACTATTTGTTCTTCCGCGTTGATACGGCTTCAGATCCTAAAACTGAATTTTTCAGTTCGCATTGTTTGGGCGCAGGCTTTAAAATGCCTGATTCAATGATTTCGCAGATTTTCCTGTATACGGTAATGGTAGCGTTCATTTATACTCTTTCAATGGCGTTCGGTTATATGATAGGTTCGCTTTCACGCAGTATGAAGCTGTTTTATAAGGTGCTTTTCGGCACGGTTTTGGTTGCCGTATTTATTTTCTTTGTTACGCTTTGGCAGCTTTACAACCCGGATTGGTTTGAGACTATTGCTATTATATTAAGAACATTTTTCCTTGGAGTCGGTACATCGCCTTTCGGCAGGACAACCAATTTTATTATAGCAACGCTTGTCCTCAGTACAGTGAATCTTTCAGTTGCTCATCTGCTTATCAGAAAGTCAACAATTAAGAAGGGGGCAGACAAAAAATGAAAAGGAGATACATTGTTATTCCTGTAACCGCTTTGGTTTTGGCATTGTTAATTGGAGTTTTTGTAACCGTTTTCACAACCCCTTTATCGGCGTATCTTTGTGAAAGCAATGATTATACGGAATATGTTAAGGATGACGGAACTGTTGTTATTGAAACGAATGATTACTTTTATACGTCTAAAAAAGTCGGCAAAATAATGCAAACGGCATATAAGCTTAATCCCTCACAGGAAAACCTGGATGCGCTTGTTATGATGTATAGCGCAAAGCTTTATATTGACGGTAAACACAGGGGAAATACTCCTCCTGCCGATTATCTGAAAAACTGCGTAAAATATCAAAAAATCTTTTATGAATCAGAATATAATGAAGAAGAAGGTATGTTTGCGGTTGGGTGCGGCGATATGGTTGCGCTGCTGCATAATGTCGGAAAAGGCGTTGACTATGCAAAAGCTCTTTATCTCGACGGTCAAATTGATGAGTCAAAAAAGATTATGGAAGAAGTTTTGGGAATGATTACGCCTGATGACAATGTAGCGCTAACTTTAATTAAGGATTATTATTACCTTGTTTATTCGACCACCGAAAGTGTAACACTTAAACAGTGGGTGCTTGAAAAGGAAGCGCAGTTGGAAAAGTTTTTTAAAGGTAACGAAAAAGTTGCTTCTTTTATTGAAAAGCACGGTTTTATGTTCTCAAATCCAGATTTTGAGACGTATATTGATATTGCAGGTTGGCCTGATTTTCAGCAGGTAGAGGGAGAAATCAAAGCTGAACCCGAGCTTGATAATTAAAGAGGTAATACCCATGAAAAAGATAATAATTGCGGTTTCCGTAGTTCTTGTTTTAACTTTTGTCGGCTGTGCGGGAATGATATTCTATCATAACGAATACTATGACTCGGGCGTTAGCGTCAGCTATCCGATTTATGGGGATCCCTCTGCAAATCCCGAAAGTGACATTCCGGCTATGAAAAGATTCCGAAAAGAGGGAAAAAGTTATTTTTGTTCGCTCGGTATTTGGTTCAGCGAAAAATCCTCAAAAAAACAGCAGGCAAATATGAAGCTGGTTTCGGATAATGAAAGAGAGTTTGTTGAAGAAACTCTTATGAAACTTGAGAAACCACATTATATTGAGGCAAAATATGAAAATGTTGACGGTCAAACAGTTATAACCTATCGGGGTGAAATTACAAATCCTCAAACAGGTGAGCTTGAGCCGTACGAAAAGGTATTCAGATACCCGTTTATTGTTACAAAAAACATTCAGAACCTTAATCCGCAGGAAACTAATTACTTTAATGACAATTAAATAATAAAAAAGGGGAGTCAGTAGACTCCCCTAAATTTTTACTGTTTATTAAGTATTCCGATTATTTCCTTCTGCGCCTTTTTCGCCTCGGGTATCGGGTAAATGACAAAGACATGATTCATTCCCTCGTATTCGCGGTAATCAAGCGAAACACCTGCTTTTTCGCATTTGTCCCTGAAAATACGCGCGTCATCAATGAAGGCTTCGTATGTGCCGAAATACATCGTAATCGGCGCAAGTCCCTTGAGATTTCCGTATGTAGGACTCACTCTGTAATCGTGAACGTCCGTGCTTCCTGCCCAGTTTCTGCCGGCGGTTTTCAGAAAGGAGTGTTCAAGAGACGGGTCTTTCTTTTTGAATTCCTCTCTGAACGGCGTATCCATACTTACGTCAAGCCAGGGCGAAAGAAGAATAAGCCTTTTCGGCTGGGGCAGACCGATTTCATTTAAGTATTCGCAAAACGACAGCGCCAGTCCGCCGCCCGATGAATCGCCCATAAAAACTATGCTTTCGCTCTGTCCGTTTTCAATAAGCGAATAGTAGAGCTTTTTAAGATATTTAAAGGTGTCCTCGAAGGTGTATTCGGGCGCCTTTTTATATATGGGCATTATTATTTCGTAATCCGTTTTCGTTGAGACCGCGTCACAAAACCAAAAGTGAGGTAGTAAAGGCTGTTCGCAGAATGCTCCGCCGTGAAGATAGATTATCTTCTTTTCCCTGCCGCGGTTGAAAAAGAACGTGTCAACGCCCTCAATTACTCTCATTTCGGTTTTTGACCGATAGGGGAAGGGAGGAGCCTTGAAGGCTTTTTCGTTTTTCACCCTCAGCTTCTCTATGTATTTTTCACGCTTTTCCTCGTCTGCAACCTTTTTCTTGTAACCGCTGCAACCAATTGCAAATGCCGCAAACGAGCTCATAAAGCTTCGCATTATTTCACCTCGGTTTTACGTTTATATCAGTCAGCTAACACGAGATAATCGGCGCAGACATAAACGATTTCGCCCCTGTAATGGATTTCAGCCCATCTCTTGTAAGTGGATTCGTCATCGTTGAAAACAAAGCCGTAAACCTCAACTCTTGTTCCCTTTGCAAGAGTGTAATTTTTTTTGCTGTAGCTCGTGCCGGGACCTGACCTTACTCTTAACGGATCGCCGTCCGTTACAACAACATAAGTGGTCGGACCGTCGGTTTCTTCTCTGCGTTCGGTTGATACAACCGCTTCCTTAGATGCAGTTTCGGTTTCTTCCGTAGTTTCTCTTTCGGCTACGGTTTCCTTCTCTGCCGTAGTTTCGCTCTCGGGATCGGCTTCGCTTTCTGCCTCATCCTCATCAGCCGAGGACTTTTTCTTGGTTTCTTTTTCGTCCTCGTTGTCCTCGTCCTCGTTTTCAACGCTTTCCTCGGTGGTAGTTTTTTCTATTGCAAAGCTTCCGCCGTTAAGGTGCTTGAACAAAAACAGTCCGCCGATAGCGAGTAAGGCTAAAATAATGCAGACTATAAGAACAACAATAGCTCTGTTCGAGCCCTTATCCGATTTGCCGTTATTCGGCGCAAAATTATTCTGCTGATAGTTATTTATCGGAACAGGAGTGTAGCTCGGAGTGGGACTAACATTGACGTTCCCGGTCAATACAGTAGTATCCGGCTGAACCTGAGCGTTGTTTTCCTGTTCAATAGGATTTATTACAATAGTTTCGTTGGTCTGAAGCGATTCTCTGCATCTTGCGCAAAACGCGTAATCTTCATTATCAAGCGGCGCGCCGCAGTTGGCACAGAATTTCATTATGTATCACCCTCATTTATTTATCTGCTTAATTGAATATATCACAAACTTGATTTTTCGTCAATAAACCGCGGCTTTAAAAGTAAATGTGTTTATATAACTGCATTTCGGTTTTTAACAGCTCCATTTCCCTTGTCACGCTGTGGTAGCCGATTGCAAACCGTCCGATTTCGGGATTAAATAACGAATACTGTGAAACGGCATTTTTGATTTTTAAAGATATGTTGCCGTCAGCCTTAATTATTCTCGGTTCATCCTCTTTTTTATGAGAAACCTTTGTTGCAACGTACGGCTCCTCCATAAGCTCAAGACGCTCTATAACGCCCTCGTCCTTAAGCTCCTTTGCGGCAAGACCGAGCGTTCTGTGATCGTGATGCTGAATAGCGGCGTCGTTTGGATAAATAGTTTTAACGGTGCAGTTTTTCCCTAACAGCTCAAGATGTTTTTTAATAAGCGCCTTGGCTTTTTCCTCTGTAAGACACGAGTCGGTAATTCTTTTCCGGTCGAAAAGAATGTTTTCGTTTTTAACTCCGAGCGCGGCGCAGCAGGCGAAAAATTCCCTGTCTCTTGCTTTTACAAATTCCTCAACCGAAAGTGAAAAGTTGTGAGTGCTTTTGCATTTTTCACAGCGGCTTTTGTCATTGAGAAGCTCTCTTATTCTCGAACGCGAGCCGTCCGTGCACAAAACAATAAAAACCTCGTACCCCTCTTCGACACAAGAGGCAATATCAATGCCCATTGTAAGAAGCTCGTCATCCTGATGTGGAACAAAGTAGATTATCTTTTTTTCACTTTTTGCTGCCATTTTTTTCACCGCCTGTCCAGTAAAAAATATTTTACCACAAAAAAGCTTGACAGACAATACATCCGCTTCAAAGAATGAGCGGCTTTGTAAAAGTATTTTAAGCTTAAAATATTGATGAACACACTTATGTATGATATAATTATTCGGCAAACTCAAAGAGGTGATGAGATGAAAGCATTCGCAACCTATTTTGTCAACGATGAAAAAAAGCCGCTTGTATACGGCGAAATAAATCTTATAAATCCGCCGAGAAGAAGGCTTCGCGGCGAAAAGGAAATTGAGGGAATTGAAGCAATTCCGGTTTTTTGCGGCTTTTGCGGAACCGATTTTACGCTTATGAAAATGGGCAAAAGCCTTGAGCTTGACGCAAAATTTCCCGAAGGACAAAAAAGACTTATAAACGGCCATGAGGGCGTTGTATGGGTTCCCGAGGAAAAACGGTTCGCAATTGTGCTCATAAGGGGCGGCGACAGCTTCGACCCCACCCGTTTTACGGAGGACGAAACCTATTTTGAGTACGGCTGTGATAAAGCTGACGGACTTTTTTGCGACAAAAACTACTTTAATCCCGATATGCTTCTTAATTTGCCGAAGGAATATGACGGAATGGATAAGCTTCCGCTTTCCGTTGCAAAAAGACTTGTTTTCAGTGACCCTTATGCGTGCGCAATTTTTCAGCATGAAAGAATGACCGATATCGGCGTTGCGCAGAATTTCAGGGTTATTACGGCGCGTGAAAAATGCTCCGAGGAAGAGGCGAAAAAAATTGCCGAAGGGGAGACGTTTAAAAATACCGTAATTTACGGGCTGGGGACAACGGGACTTTTTATCGGCGACCAGATTAGAAGAAACCACCCCGACGCAAAAATCCTTTTTGTCGGACGAAGCGATGAAAAAAGCGAAAAGGTGAGCTTTGCAAAGAAAAATGTTTGCGCCGATTACCTTTGCTGCGATAACTTAAGTGAAAGGGAAATTGCAAAAAAAATCAAGGCGTATTTCGGCACTGCCTGTTCGGTCTTTGTCGGGACAAGCGGAAATTCGGTTGAAAGCCGAATTGCGTTTGATTATGAGGTTCTCGGCTGTAACGGCATTTACAACAGCTTTTCTCTCGGACCTGAAATTACCTTTGATTCAATGCCCTTCGGCTTTAAAAACCACGTTATACTTTCGTCAATAAACTTTACTCAAAAGCATATGGAGCAGGCTATAAAAATACTTTGTGAAAGTAATTTTGACGAGCTGGTAAAGCTTATTGATAAAAACGAATTTATATCCGATCCGATGGACGCATATTACAATAAAATTTATTGCAGCGGCGCTCCGCTTAAGACGGCGGTTATCTGGAATAAAGATTTTATTGACGGGGGATTATGATGAAAGTAATTGAAATTTCAAAACCTTACGAAATAAGAATAATTGAAAAGCCAATGCCCGTAGCAGGGGAGAATGAAGCGCTTCTCAAGGTGCTTTACTGCGGCATTTGCGGCGCGGATGTTGCTTCCTATACAGGAAATCAGCCGTTTACAACTTATCCGAGAATTCCCGGGCACGAGTTTTCCGCCGAGATAGTCGAAATAGGCGAAAATGACAAAGGCTTTAAAAAGGGCGATATTATCACCTGTAATCCGTATTTCAACTGCGGCGAGTGTTACGCGTGCAAACGCTCGCTTGTCAACGCCTGTTACGATAACCAGACCATGGGCGTTCAGCGTGACGGAAGCTTTCAGGAGTATATCACAATGCCCGTTGACAGGCTTATAAACGGCAGGGGGCTTTCGGCAAAGCAGCTTGCTTTAATCGAACCGTTTTCCATCAGCGCCCACGCTCTTTCAAGAGCAAGAATAAATAAGGGTGATAATCTTCTCATTGTCGGCGCAGGCCCGATAGGTCTTTTTGCGCTTATCAAGGCAAAGGCTATGGGCGCAAGGGTTGCAATTGCGGACTTGCTTGAAAGTAGGCTTACTCTTGCAAAAAGCTTCGGCGTAGATATGATAATCAACAATAAGGTTGACGATTTTAATAAAAAATGCAGTGAATTTACTTTTGGCAATGGCTTTGATGTGTGCGTTGAAGCGTGCGGTTCTCCCGTAACCTTCCTTTCGTGCATAGATGCCGCCGCTCACGGCGCAAACGTCATTTTAATCGGAAACGGAAAAAAGGAGACGACCTTTGTCCATTCGGTTATTCTTAAAAAGGAGCTAAACATTTTCGGCAGCAGAAATGCTTTTACAAAGGATTTTGAAGAGCTTATTTATCTTGTCTCAACCGAAAAAACCGATATTCTGAGTATGGTAAGCGGCGTTTACGGTATTGCAGACGCCAAAACGGCTTTTGACAGCCTTGCAAATAATGACGGTTCGCTTGCAAAATTACTTATAAGGTTTGGTGCGGATGAATAATTTAATAATTGATGCTCACGCGCATCTTTGGAAAAAGCAAACTGGCAGACGCGACAACGCTCCCGTGCGCTCGCTTGAAAACGGAAAAAGCGATTTCGGAGGAGAGATAAGGCAGATGATGCCGCCGTATATGATAAGCGGTGAAAATTCGCCCGAAATGCTTGTTTCAAATATGGATTACGCAGGGGTCAGCGGTGCCGTAATAGTCGGCGAGGTAATGGACGGAAATCAGGACGCCTACTTTAAAGAAGCAAAAAGCAAGTATCCCGACAGGCTTAAAATCTGTTCTTTTTTTGACGAGGGAGAAGAGTATACCCTTGACGGCTTTGACGGAATTAAAATTTGCGCCTGCAAGCTGAAAACGCCGGGGCTTCAGAAGCATTTTGATGTGTTTGAAAAAGCCGACAGGGAAAACAAATTCGTCTGTATTGAGCTTGCGGATGGGGACAAACAGACGGGTGAACTGCGTGAAATAATTGAGCAGCTGCCGAATCTTAAAATTGCCGTCGGACATTTCGGAATGGTGACAAGAGACGGCTGGCAGGAGCAGATAAAGCTTGCGAGAAATAAAAATGCGTATATCGAAAGCGGCGGAATTACATGGCTGTTTAACAGCGAGTTTTATCCTTATCCCTCCGCAGTCAGGGCAATAAACGAAGCCGCCGATATTTGCGGCTTTGAAAAGCTTATGTGGGGAAGCGACTATCCGCGCACAATGGTTGAAATAACCTATAAAATGAGCTTTGATTTTATCCTGAAAACAAGGAAAATAAGCGAAGAAAACAAGCTGAAATTTTTAGGACAAAATGCCGAGAAATTTTACTCGTTCAGCAACCTGCCTGTTGTAAATCCGGTTCCGAATATGCTTTAAAAATAAAAGCGGAAACAGAAAAAATCTGTTTCCGCTTTTTTAATTCAAAGTATCGGTTTATCGGTAAAATAAAAGGGAATAATCATACTGACTACTGACAGGGGAACATTATAAATGGATAAAACTATAAAAGAATCAATATGGGAAAGCACCGTTCAGCTGCCTGAATTTGAATCCTTGAACTCGAATAAAAAAACCGACGTGCTCATAATCGGCGGCGGAATAGCAGGAATTCTTACGGCATATTTCTGTCATATAAACGGAATTGATTATATACTTGCGGAAAAGGACAGAATTTGCTCGGAAAACACAAAAAACACAACTGCAAAAATAACGTATCAGCACGGACTGGTTTATGAAAAAATTGCGAATTCTTACGGAGTTGAAGGCGCCAAACAGTATTTTTCGGTTAATAAAGCCGCTTTCGGTCAGTATGCCGCGCTTTGTGAAAAGATTAAATGCGATTATGAGATAAAGGATAATTATGTTTACAGCTTGAATGACAGGGCAAAGCTTGAAGCGGAAATGAAAATTCTTGAAAAAATAGGCTGTGATGCTGAATTTTGCGAAAACCCTCCTTTACCTTTGAAAACTGTCGGCGCAGTTAAGGTGCCTTTTCAGGCGCAGTTCCATCCGCTTAAGTTCATTAAAGAAATCTGCAACGGTTTAAATATCTTTGAACATACGCATATCCAAAGCGTAAAGGGAAATAAAGCGTTTACTGATTTATTTACCGTTGAGGCTCAAAGAATAGTCTTTGCCACGCACTTTCCGTTTATTGACCTTTACGGATTTTATCCGCTTAAACTGTATCAGCACCGTTCTTATGTTTTAGCGCTTGAAAATGCTGCGCAGGTTGACGGAATGTACGTTGACGAAAGCGATAACGGACTTTCTTTCAGAAATTACGGAAAATATTTATTACTTGGCGGCGGTGATCACAGAACGGGAAAAAAGGGCGGAAATTGGGATGAGTTAAGAAATTTTGCTTACCGTTCTTATCCCTTTGCGACTGAAAAATATTCATGGTCCGCCCAGGACTGTATGAGCCTTGACAGTATACCGTATATCGGTCGGTATTCGCCCTCAAAGCCCAATTGGTATGTGATGACGGGGTTTAATAAATGGGGAATGACGGGCGCAATGGTGGCGGCGATGCTCGTTTGCGATATTATTACGGGACAAGAACGGCTTGACGCGGAAATCTTCACTCCCTCAAGAAGCATTTTGCATAAGCAATTATTTATTAACGCAGCCGAAACGGTTGTCAATATGCTTTCACTGACGCCTAAACGCTGTTCTCATCTTGGTTGCGCGCTTAAATGGAATAAGTCAGAGCATTCCTGGGACTGCGCGTGCCACGGCTCACGGTTTACTCAAGACGGTAAGGTAATTAACAACCCTGCAAATAAAAATATAAAAATGTAAAATTATTCCCCGAAGGAAGGCTCCCTCGGGGATCTGTTTCGTCAGTTTTTTACTGCTCCGTTTCTTTGGTTTTCTGCTTTTCCGATTTGTAGCTCTTAAAGGTTATAAACGCTATGCAGGTTACCGCAAGGACTAATATTATTTCAACCGCGAAAGCAGAAATATTTTTTGCAAGCACTACCAGAGCCGCGTCAACAGCAAAATGTATTGTAACCGCAAGTATATAGAACAACGGTTTTTTGTTTCTTACGGCGCGGTAAACGATATATGAAAGACAAAGCTGTAAAACAAACGCGCAAAGACGCTCAACTCCGGCTAACAAAAACTCACCGGAAGCGGTTGCGCCCAGTGCCGAAAGCTGTTGTGTAACTGCTTGCTTTTGGCTTGAGTCAACGGATGAAAGCAATTTGTCAATTTGGTTTGCGTTTATCATAACGGACAATGCAATATTTGAAAAAGCAGTCATAGTACCCACAATTATTGCTTCAGCGCCGCCGTGACCGATTCCGAACATAAGAGAGTTCTCTTTTGTCAACGCCTTTTTCATAAACAGCTTCATTGAAATAAGTCGACCCGTTTCTTCAAACAGCCCAGCCGCAAGTCCGCCGTACAAAGCGTAAAGAAGGATACTTTCATTTAACTTTTCGCCGAAGAAATGAAATACTATTTGGTGGAGTATTGTTTCAAGTATAAGTGCAAATACAACAAAGGTTCCTGCGCCGACAAGCACACAGCTTTGCCTGCATTTTGTTTTTTTATTGATATAAATGAATGCAATAATCGGTATGAGCGTAACTGCTACAGCATTTACAGCCATTGCCGCAATAGATAAAACGGGGACAGACCGAATCATTTTTTATCACCCCAGACTTCTATGCAGTAGCTCTTTTTGCCGCAGGAGGGGCAGACAAGCTTTCTTGTTTTAGGCGTGTGCGAAGCGAAAAACATTGCTTTGAATGACGGCTTGAACTGCGTGTGGCATTCGGGACAGATATAGTCGATTTTCTTGTGGTAAATCTTCGAAAAAACTGCGGCAAACGGAATTGCAATTGCCGTATAGATTACGAACGGCCACCACATATCCTTGAAGCACCACAGCGCTATCGAACCCCATTCAAGTATGCCTACGGGTATTGCCCAAAGCAACATTTTAATACGGAAATTTCTTAAACTCTTTTTGTTCTCCAAAGTGTGCGCTATGTCGAAAATATTTTCAACCGATATGTCCTTTGAAAAGCCGATTTCTTTTTTGAGTTGAATAATTTTTTCAAGCTTTTCCTGATTCTTTTCAAGCTCGGTTCTCAACTCTGTTTCCTGCTGCTCAAGTAACAGTGAAATTACACTGACAGGATTCTCCTCTGCAAACAGCCTTGAAATTGCGTCAATTGAAAAGCCGAGTTCTCTTAAAAAGCAAATCGTCTTTAGCTTTTTAAGGTCATCATCCGAGAAGAGTCTTCTACCGCCCTCGGTGAGCGCGGACGGGGTGAGGATACCTCTTGAATCGTAATATTGAACCGTGCGCACCGTGACCGAGCAAAGACGCGCGATTTCACCGGTTGTGTACTGTGACATAGCTTTTCACCTCCTTCAGACGTAATTGTACTATATTACGTTACGTCATGAGCAATACCTTACGTTAGGGGATTTTTCAAAAAAACGTATTTTTATTTTATTATTTCCCATTCCTTTATCAGCCTTTCAAGGCTGAACACCGCATTTGCAGGACTTGTCGAGGGAAGACAGACTGCTTTTATTCCCGTCTGTTTTTCAAGATGTTTTCTGTAAAGCTCGTCTGCCTTTTTGCCGTTTGTGAAAATCCGCTCAATTCGGCTCTCTTTTATTATGTAATTTATATCGTTGGGAACGGCGTTTTTTATGCTGGAGTCCGACGAACCGCTGATTTGACAGGAATGAATTACGTCCCAGACGGCAATTTTGTTTTTCAGCAGTAACTCTTTTTTCTCTTCGGTGCTTTTCGGCACTTTTTCATTGCAAACGCTTGCAATAACCTTCCAGAAACGGTTTTGCCCATGTCCGTAAAAGAAGCATTGCTCCCGTGATTTTACGGACGGAAATGAGCCGAGGATAAGCACCTTTGAGTTTTCGTCATAAACGGGCGGTATCGGATGAATAATTGTTTCGCTTTTCATTTCGCTTCTCACTTTTTATCTTTCCTGAAATAAAATAATCTTGCATAGCGGTAGTATACTCTAATTTTATCATAAAATAAAGGGACAGGCAATAGGGCGATACCGATAAGGATGTTTGGGTTTTGGCTTTGTTCTTTTGTCCCTAAAGCAACTAAAAATCCCCTGAATACGAAAGTATGCAGGGGATTTTTTAATCACTTTATGAACTAAAATTACTTTGCCAAAACTGCTTCGCACCCTAAAATGAGGCAATTTTTCGTTAGAACAATGAATAAAACGGGGTTAATGCTTTGTGCCTTAACCCCGTTTTTGAAGCCGTTATAGCGGAAAAGTGTCCGTTTTAGGGCTTGAACAGCCTTATCGGTATCGCCATAAATGCCTGTCCCGTAAATGCTCCCGGTCAAACCCGAACCAACGACCGAGGGCTATGGGTGGAGTAGTTTAAAATTATATAATTGTTACTATTTATTTAAAAACAATATATAAAATCATTGTTTCCTAAAAAATACAAAATAAAGTATTTAAAATTAGTTTTAACTGAAAAGGGTATTCTTTATTTCTGAAATCAAATTGGCCATAGAACGGTAGTCACTAGTGGTTTTTGCCATAGTAAAATGATATCTTTGATCGTTGTTGTACTTCAATTTGTAATGATTACCTTCTTCAATTTCAAATCCTAGTGATTTTAAAGTTCGCAAGGTCTTTTGAGAAATATCTTTTCCATTACCGAGTACTTCTTTAATATCGTCAAATATTTTTTCGGAATTATTTGTTAACTCATTTTGTGCAAGTATGCTTGCTAAAATATGGTAGCTTCTTCTTCCTTTAAGATTAGCATCACTATCCATAGATTCAAATTTTTCTTTTAGTATCTTTAATATAGTATCTTTTATTTCATTTTCAAAGAAATCGTTTTCTTGGGTTTCAATAAGAATTGAGGTATCTTTTTTTTCACTTTTATCAAAATAATACTCATATGTTTGGAGTTTCAATCTAAGACGCGTGATTTCAGCTTGAAGTTGTTGGTTTGCTTCATTCGCGGTTGCTATATTTGCTTCAAGACTACTTATTTCTGATTCCTTATCTTTTAATATTGATTCGTATGTTTGTGCCAATTCATCGCTGTCCTTATCAATTGACTTAAGCTTTTTATACTGCATTTTTGAATGAATTTCGTTGAAAGAAAGACAATCATCTACTTTGGTCAATATCATTCTATTAAATAACGAATCTGTTACTTCCTTGCGAACATTGAAAAAAGTATCTGCACTGTTAGGAATTATCCTGCTGCTGATATTTTCTCCATAATATATTTGAATGGCACCGTTATAGGGGTTCTTAAAATTAGTAAGTTCTTTAAGAATATTGTTAACTTCCTTGTTGCTTTCCACAAAAACATGCGCACTTCCAGCAAGGTCTTTTGCAAGTTCATCTGGCGAAAGAGAATATTTTTCATTGAAAAATTCGGTTGTAACATAAACAACTGGCAAAAAATAGTGGCTTTTACCGTTAATAATGTCAGCCACTATCTGAACATTTTCACTTGTAATTATTGTACAGTTATCACAAATAGCAATTCCGTTATCAAAATCACCATAGTTATCACGAATTATTTTTTTAAGGAGATAAGGTCTGTTGAACTCCCTGGGAAACTTTACAGAAATATCAATAGCTTCGCAGTAAAGTTGAACTGATAATACTCTTCTCCCCTTATAATCTGTCAAAACATAATTATTTGTCCACAATATGCCATCATGAGTGTTTTTTAATTGAACAGCAACTGTATTGTTTTCTTCGTATGTGTTTATTTCAAGAGTCTGATCAAAATCTTCGCTGCTAATAAAAAACTCACTTTCTTTGTTCCAAATAATAGGCATTTCAAAGTGGTAGTAGCTTCCTCCGCTTACCCATTCAATTACCTTGTTTATAAACACTTCCTTTGTGAGTTCATTTTTAACATAAAGCTTTGTTGAAAATTTTAGCATAACAATTCCTCCAATAGATTATTCAAGTATATTTTATAAGAAATTTTTAGAATAATCAATAATTTTGGAGAATTATGTACATTTGTGTTTAATAGTGAATTGAGAAATGATGGCGTATTGTCTCTTGAAAAAGCATTTAGTTTTTGATTGCTTTTCGGGCTTTAATGATCAAAAATGTCGGCTTTATAAATTCCTTTTCCAACCCTTTTCTCATTTTGAGCGCTTCTTCGCTCGGCAATGGTTCTTCAACCGCTTCAATTGTAAAACCGCATTTAATAAGGGTGTTGAATATATAACTTACTGTTCTGTGATACTTTTCAACACCATCAACAAACCATTTTTCTTTTCTGATACTCATATCGGCATAGTTGTTAAGAAGGAATCCTTTAATACTGCCGTTCAGCTTTTTAACATAGTTGTCACCGTCATTTTTAACCGCGGTAATGATAGGATGTTCTTGTGAGAAAAGCAAAACACCGTTGTCATTTAATACGCCATATATTTTTGAAATAAGCATTTCAAAATCTTCGATGTAATGGAATGCAAGCGAACTGTAAACAAAATCATATTTTTCGTTTAGTGTATCAATATCCATCATGCTCATTACATGATAGGTGATATTATTGAGATTGTTTGTTGCTTTGGCTTGCTCAATCATTTTTTCGGACAAATCAATACCGACAACACTTTTTGCACCTGCCAGAACAAACTCTTTGCAGTTGAAACCGAAACCGCACCCTAAATCCAAAACCGTCTTACCCTGCAAATCGGGCAACAATCTTTTCATTGCCGGTTGTTCCAAAAGCTCATTGAAACTATCTTCGCTTAAGCGAGTGTTTTTGTAGTTTTGAAAGAACTCGTTGTTATCGTAAATGTTTTGTTGCATAGTTTTCTCCTACAGCTTTTTTAATAGTAGTTTATGATAGATTATACTCCATCTCATCTTCAAGTTTTATATTACCGTCTGAATCTTTAACAAGTTTTTTACAATACACGGTTGAAATGGTGGCGTTATAACTTGACTGCAATGAAGATTGTGAAGTTTCAAATATTTGATTTATCACTTCTGCAGATTCATTCTTTCCAATCGTAATATGTGGAGTATATTGCCCTTTAAGTTTTGCATTATCACCTAAACGACTGTATAATTCACTGCTCATTTGCTTTAATATATTTTGCTCATCAATTACATTCAAAAATAAGAAATTATTTCTTTTTTCGCAACTGACAGACAGACCGCTTAATTGAATACTAAAACTGCAATAATTGCTAAAAACGTCATTGAAGATTAATTCTAATGCTCTTGTTTCCAAATCACTTTCGAACGGAAACACAAGACATATATGCGGATTTACAAAACTGCTGTCCGGATTATGCTTTTTAAATATATCAATTATTGTTTCAGGGTTTTCGATTTGAGGTTCAACAAAAATTACTCGTTTCATAATAAATCCACCGTTAATTCAAGATTCCGTTTAACAAGTTTGAATACGACTGATTGTCGTTTACGGTTTTTATAAATTCTTGCATATATTGGGTATCAATAGCTTTCATTTGTTCAGCTAAAATCTTTGCTTTATCGGTAAAAAACCTATCATAATTTTTAGCAATATGAGTAAGATAGTAACGAATAAAAGTATCATTATCCGAGCTTTCGTTAGTATTGATTTTATTGTCAACAATTTCATACATTGGGTTATTATAATTACCGATACCGATTAGACTTCGTGCAATACCCATAACGCCGACAGCGTTCAACTTATCTGCATCATATAAAATCTTTGCTTCCAAAGTTTGCTGTTTACCATAGCTTTTATTACTATGAAACCTAATTGCATGACAAACTGCCTCAATTTTTTCTTTTGGAAAATCTATTGATAACAAATAATCGTTTGCTATTTCGGAGCCAATAATGGCGTGATCTTTCTTCTTTCCGTCTCGCCCTATATCATGCAAAAGAGCGGAAGTTATTAAAATATCATAATCAATTTCAGGCTCATTTTCAGCTAAAAACAAGCAATAGTTAAGCACCCTATAAATGTGTTCTTTGTCATGTGCTGACTCTTTCACGCATTCAAGCATATAGGATTCAATTCTGTTAAATAATTCTCTTTCCATAATGGTCACCAATATTTGAATAATTACGAACACCATTTTACCACAACATCAGACTTTATTCAACTCATTCGGAATACCGCTTTTGTAACCGAGAATAACCAGAGGGGTTGGTTCGATACGGAGCATAAAAAGTCCCCGAAGCCTTAATGCTTCAGGGATTCCTTTATGCTACTGGTCGGACTCGAACCGACGACCTCTGGTTGTATGTAAGGGAAAAATATAAATCTTATACCAACCCTACGAACTTGTAGTAGATTTCGACCATCTGGTGCGGGGTGCCGTTGATGATTTCCTTTTCGTGGATGACGATTTTGTCTATCAGCTCGTTAAGAATTCGTGCGTTGAGTTCGGTGATGTCAGTGTATTCTTCAATCAGTTTTGTGAATAGCTTTGCGTTCTGCTCGGCAGAGGTTACGGCGTTAATCTCGGCGAGCAGTTTTTCTTTTTCTGCTTTGAGTTCGGCGTACTCGTTTTCGTATTTGCCGTTCATATCGAGGTAGCGTTCCTCGGTAATCTTTTCAAGCACTCTGTCCTCATAAAGCTTGCCGATGATTTTGTCAAGCTGACCGAGCCGCTTTTCTGTTTTCTTCAGTTTGCTCTTTGCCGCCTTGATTTCCTGCTCGGTCTTTTCATCCATTTTGTATTGCAGAAGGCGGGCATATACATCTCTGTTCTCATATGCCTCACTTGCCTGACGGCGAATGTCCTCAAGCACTATATTATAGAGAGTCTGATAGCCGATAGCATGTGATGTGCAACGCTGTTTGCCGTAGTTCTTGTAAACCCAGCAGGAGAAGCCGGTGAACTGTTCCCGCTTGCTGTTGTATGAAGCATTAAGCGCCGAGCCGCAGTCAGCGCATTTAACCAACCCTGCGAACATCTGAACCTCGCCCCGTTTGTTTTCTCTGCGGCGTTTCTTCATAATACTGTGAGCAAGATCCCAACTGCGTTTGTCTATAATCGGCTCATGAGTGTTCTCAACAACTATCCAGTCATTTTCATCGGTGGCGACCTTTTTCTTTTTCGTTCTGCCTACAGTTCTTGTTCTGCCGAAGGTAATCTGTCCGAGATATACGGGGTTGTTAAGTATAGAGCGGATTGATGTTGCGTGCCAGTCAAAGTCCTGCCGCCAGTATTCGCTCTTGAAGTAGTCGGGATTGTTTCTGTTGAAGTATGCCTGGGGATTAAGAATCTCACGCTCACGCAGTATCTTTGCCATTCTCACATATCCGATACCGTCACAGAACATTCTGAATATTTCTTTTACTACTTCGGCTGCTTCGGGATCAATTATGAGGTGGTGTCTGTCATTCGGGTCCTTAATATATCCGTAAGGAGCGTGGCTGCCGATGTACTTGCCTTCCTTAGCAAGCGCCTGAAACGCAAGCTTTGTTTTGCGTGAACACTCCTTTGCGTAGTGGCTGTTTATGACATTGGTTATGGGCATGAGTATCCCGTCTGTACCTTTGAGAGTGTCAATGTTTTCGCCTATGGCAATAAAGCGTATGTTCCAGTCCTCGAAATCGTTTTCGATATACATACCCATCTGCGCATATTCTCTGCCGAAACGGGAGAGGTCTTTGACGATTACAAGATTTGCTTTGTGGCTTTCAAGGTCTTTGAGCATCCGTTTGAAGTCCGGGCGCTCGAAGTTGGTACCGCTGAATCCGTCATCGGCATAGATGTCATATATTGCAATACCGTTTTCCTTACAGTATTGAGTGAGCAACGCTTTTTGTGTCTGAATGCTTCCGCTCTCACCGAGGTAAGCGTCATCCGAGGACAGTCTGCAATACAGAGCCGCACGGTATTCATTCTCTTTTGTAATCATGAAATCACATCCTTTCAGCCACAAACAATACCATCAAGCGTTGTCATTATCCATATCCAAAGCCGACGGATTTTCATCCGACTTTTTGTCTGAAACCAACGAATCAAGCTTATCTTCCATAAGGTGTTTGAGCAGATATTCAATCTGCTCGCCTTTTCTGAAGTGGCTGACAACACAATATGTAACTCCGTTTTCAATATGGGTATTCATTTTAATCCCTCTTTCGTCAAGAGGGATTCTGCCTGTTCCGAGATAGATTTCTTTAAGATCCATAGTTATCTCCTTTATGTTAAAGTGGGCTCGGGCATCTGCCCGTTCTTTCGGCTTGCCGAAACAAGACGCCTTCAGGCGATGCTTGGACTCTCAATAAGAGAGTTATTATGTGAAAAAATGGTTATATGTCTTTTCAGGCATACGGTTTTTGTTGGTGGTTTTAAGGAAAACTTAAAAAATATGACAAATCGGGCATACGGATTCAAAAACAGGCATACAAATTAAAGTCCGAACAGCGTTGCTGTGTCGGTGTTTAACTGCGATTGACTTTGAAAAGGCATACCGCTTTTAACCCGCTTGAAAATATGCACCGAAAAACTGCCCTGAACAGAGAGAAAAACAGACAGCTCCGTAAAAGGAAAAACACATCTGCCAAGCACTCCGAATCAGCGCTTAACGCTCTCACAAATGCCGCAGAATCGATTTTGATTGCTTCGGCGGTTAGTTTGTTGTCCGTTATCTGCTCGCTCGAATATCGCCGAAAAATCCGGAGACAATTTCCGAAAGGGTTTATATATTGTTTGTGTGCAATTTATTGCACGGGGGTAGTTCATTTTTTTACATACCGAGAGCGGAAAATCATCCCCGATTCAGAACAAATGTTCTATTCAGGGATGATTATATCATTTCCTTTTTCAGTTGTAAAGAGGGGTAAGCAAGCAGTGTACTTTTTATGGGACAATGAAAGCCTCCGAGGTTATCGGAGGCTGGTTTTATACTGTTTTTAGAAGCTTAACATATTTCCCTTGCTCGTCCTCGCCGATATAAATGACCTTATCAAAGCCACTGTCAATATACAACTTCAGAGCAGGGTAGTTGTCCAAGTCAACGCCGATTGACAATTCTGAATATCCAAGTTCTTTTGCTTTATCTGTAATGAAATCAACGAGCTTTTTACCGATGCCTTTACGCCTGTATTCTTTCTTAACGATAAGTCGGGAAACATAAACACGCTGATTTGGAATCGTGTAATCTGAATCGTTCATTTCTTTTACAAGCGAGATTTCACCGATGAATTCATCACCGTCTTTGCAGATGTATGTAACACGGTTGCCGCTTTTCAGTTCACCTAAAAACTGTTCGGCAAGTTTACTCTGCTTTTTCATATTCCAGATATTATTGCATTTGGAATAATCTTCGATTTTTAATAATTCGATATTCATCATAAATTAAACCTTTCCTTAATCATTTTTGCGGTTTCTTCCGCAGAAAGATTGGAGTTATCAATTTTGATATAGTTTTCAAACGGTATTTCTCCGTCCAAACTTTCAATACGATAATTGCTGTCATCATCAATCAGGCGTTTATTTGACAATTTTATATCGCGCTTTGATGGCTTGTGTTTTAAGCGATTTTCACTACCATTTCTCTCAAGCCTTACGCTCTGCGGAGCGACAAGTTCTACATAATAAAACTCTGTATTATACGGTTCGAAAATGCTTTTTATATGCTCAATATAATTCCAATCATCTTGACAATCAAAAGCCCACATATATGTAAAAATTAAACCATATTTATTACTTTTTGCGAACTCCTCAAATATCATTTCTCGAAATCTTTTGATTGCATTCCCATTAAAATCACCGAATATTTCCAATATAGGCTCTATGCTCATATGGTTATGAAAAAGCCGTAAATCCGTTATTTTTGTAAGTTCCTGTCCTACCGTCATTTTACCTACTGCGGCGTTACCTATAATAAATACTAATTTCATACTATACCTCTCAATTTATCCGACTCAAATAAATAATCACAGCCATTGAATAAACGCTGTCTTATCGGTGCTGTTGTATCCGGCTTTTTTATAAAAGTTCAATGTGCTTTCGTCTTTGGCTCCGGTGAGCAGCATCATTTTATAGCAGTTTTCTTTTATTGCGATTTCTCTTGCGTAATCAAGGCAGGCGGAAGCATAGCCCTGCTTTCTGTAATCTGAGTGCGTAACCACATTTTCAACAAACGCATACGGTCTGATGTTCCTTGTGAGATTGGGAATTATTACGCACACAACAGACGATACAATCTTCCCGTTTTCTTCGGCAACAATGATATGGTGATTCTTGTCATTGATGATTGTCGCCCAAGTTTCTGCGAGTTTTTCGCTCTGCTCGGGAATGCCCGTCTCGTGAAGATGGGTATAAAGCTCTAATAATTCATTCAATTCGTTTTCTTTGATTTCCCGTACTGTCATATTGTATCTCACTTCTTAACGCTGATTAAAAATATCTTTTTATCAAAAGCACCGTTTTTCTCTTGCTTTTGCTTTTTCAGTTCAAGTACTTCGCCAAAAGACGATCCCTGGTTTTTGGCAAGTGCTTCAACAACCTCAAGAATATCAGCAAGCTCCATCAATTCTTTGCTCTGCAAATACTCTCTTGTTTCTTCTTTGAGTTTCTTTTCAAGTGCTGAGGTGTATTTTTCATCGTCAAGTATAACAGTCTTTGCTAATTGGCCGTTGTTCTCAATAATTTGAGGAATGTTGTCCCTGACCAATTTATTATGAGGAATTATCATTTTGTATCTCCTATATTTGAATTAGAATAAAATATAACTTCTTTTCCTTTTGCTTCTGCATATGCTATTTCTTTTTCTACTTGACTGCCAATATACCCGTCAATATCAATAACATAAATGGCATCCGAAATATCAATTTTTCTAAAATGTGCTTTTTCCAAACTGTTTTTTTCATCTGGCGATAATTCTAAATTGTCTATGTTGTAAACGCACTGTAAAACGTTATATTTTTGCTTTGCTTCAAGAAGAAATGCAATTCTTTTCATTTCCTCTTCAAATCGCATGCTTCCGCATATTGTTATTGTTTTCATTATATTACCTCTACCTCAATCCCTACAACGCCGTACTTTTCAATCTGCTCTTTGGAATAGTATTCGAGCATATCGTCGGGCGAAGCAGTTGCGAGTTCATCAGCGGTATAGCCGCATTTGTCGAGAGGCAACGCCGCATACAGTTCTTCAAAACTGTGAAAGATATGAAGCGCTTTAACGGTTGCCGTTAATCTTTCTTTGCCCGATTTGAAGCATATTGTATCGCCGACTTTGATTTTACGCCGCTTTTCATCATACAAACGAAGTTCTATTGTCTTTTCTCCGTTCTTTATCATTTTAAACGGAGCATCGTTTAATTTCATATTGTGAATCATATTACACCACCGATGATTGATACGCTCATTTTACCACAAATTCTGACTATATTCAACACATTCGGAACACCGCTTTTGTAACCGAGAATAACCGAAGGGGTTGGTTCGCAACGGAGCATAAAAAAGTCCCCGAAGCCTTGATACTTCGGGGTTTTTCTATGGAGCTGGTAATCGGACTCGAACCGATGACCTGCGCATTACGAATGCGCTGCTCTACCAACTGAGCCATACCAGCAAATTCAATTTTTCGTTTTATTTTGTTTGGGAAAGGTTTTCCCTTATCTACAACCG